>Ga0123353_10008104_pt1 | contig 14305 bp, 12 predicted proteins | sample TergutLab28metaG_3_FD_92763 | JGI IMG/M metagenome (GOLD analysis project Ga0123353, IMG submission 92763) | Labiotermes labralis P3 segment gut microbial communities from Petit-Saut dam, French Guiana - Lab288 P3 | ecosystem: Host-associated > Arthropoda: Insects > Digestive system > Gut ... | reverse complement strand
TGCGCCAGCAGCTTAGAAGCGACGTGCGTATTCACGGCGTTATCTTAAAAGGCGGGGATGCCGCTAACATTATACCAGCCTTAACTAAGGCTCACTTTATGGTGCGTAGCAAAGACGGAGCCTACTTGAAGACCGTAGTGCAACAAGTAAGCAATATTTTCCATGGCGCAGCTTTGCAAACAGGCTGCACTGTGGATATAGACAACGGTCACACTTGTCTTAATATGAAAAATAACCGCACTATGGCCGAGACTTATATGCAAAGTATGGTCGAAGTTGGACAAACTATAGAGTTTTATCACAACGGCCTTTCTTTTGGCTCTACCGATATGGGCAACGTCAGCCACTATATACCCAGCATCCACCCGCTTTTTGCCATTTCAGATCAAGAGCTAACGCCGCATACTGTAAGTTTTTGCCAAGCCGCCGGCAGTAATGCCGCTTTACAGTCTATGGTACAAAATGCCAAAGGTCTAGCTCTTGCTGCTCTTAAAATGTATATGAATAAAGACTTACGCAACAAAGTACAAAAAGATTTTCGGGAGCAAGCTTAAATGCAAGTCTTTTTAGGCATAGACAGCGGCAGCGTATCAACCAAAGCCGCTTGCTGCGACTCGCAAGGTAACTTGCTGGCTTTTAGCTATTTGCCGACCAACGGACAGTCTTTGCAAAAAGCACGAGAGGCTCTACAAACTATAAAAAAGGATTTGCCTTCTCTCACAAAGATAGAGTCTGTTTGCATAACAGGCAGCGCTAGAAAGCTGGTAGCAACTGCTCTTAAAGCCGACTTTATCAAAAATGAAATCTCAGCTCAGGCTATGGCTGCTGCAAAACTTATGCCTAATGCGGCAACTGTGCTGGAAATAGGCGGACAAGACAGTAAAATCATCTTGATGGAAAACGGTTTGCCTGTAGACTTTGCCATGAATACAGTGTGTGCTGCTGGTACTGGTAGCTTTTTAGACCACCAGGCCGCTAGATTAGGCATAAATATAGAAGACTTTGCCGTTTTAGCCGCTAAAAGCCAAAAAAATGTCAGTATAGACGCCCGCTGTACGGTATTTGCTGAAAGCGCCATGATTTCTGCCCAACAAAGTGGCGTAGCCAAAGAAGATATAGCTCAAGGTTTGGCCCAGAGTTTAGCCAATAATTTTTTAAATAACGTGTGTGCCGGCAAAACTTTAAAGGGCCCTTATATATTTCAAGGCGGCGTGGCCCGTAACCAAGCCATAGTGCTGGCTTTGCAAAAAAACCTAAACGAGAAAATCACCGTACCGCCCTATCCTCACATAAGCGGGGCCTACGGCGCAGCTTTATGCGCCCTCAAAGAAAGTCAAAAATAGGTTTGGTAAGACTTGTTTTTTATGTTAAATTTAAAAATAGTTATCAATATAAACCAAGAGAGGGTTATGCATAAATTATGGTTGATGATAAAAAATATGATGTAGTAATTATAGGTGGTGGCCCGGCCGGCTTAACAGCAGCTATTTACACTATACGTGGCGAGCACTCTACTTTGTTACTAGAGCGCAGCTTTACCGGCGGATTAATGGCACAAGCCTCATGGATAGAAAATTTCCCGGGCTTTGAAAATGGTGTTAGCGGCTTTGAATTGGGTGAAAAAATGCTGGCTCAAGCTACAAAACTGGGAGCTATCGTGGAAGCCGGTACAATCGTGGCTCTAGAAGATCATGGTGCCGAGAAAAAACTAACTCTTGGCAGCGGTGCCGTTATAACCGCTAGAGCAGTTATTGTCGCAGGCGGCAATGAAAGACGTAAACTTGGTGTAGTTGGTGAAGAAAAATATTTGGGGCGCGGCGTCTCTTACTGCGCTACCTGTGACGGCGCTTTTTACAAAGACCGCACAGTAGCTGTAGTAGGCGGCGGTAATTCTGCCCTTTCTGAAGCCTTGCACTTAGCTGCCATCGCCAAAAAAGTTTATCTTATACACCGCCGTTCGGCTTTTAGAGGTCAGCCATCTTTACAAGAACGGGTAAAAAATAATTCAAAAATAGAAATAATATATAACAGCCAAATAAAAGAAATCCGCGGCAATATCATGTTAGAAGAGCTGCTGTTAGAAAATGCCGACGGACAAAAAAGTGTTATTAAAGTAGAAGGTATCTTTATTTCTATCGGTCTTGTGCCGCAGACTGAGTATCTAAAAGACTTGCTGCACATCAACAAAAATGGTGCTATCGTCACCAACATAAACATGCAGACCAAAGTACCGGGTATATTTGCTGCTGGCGATATACGCGAAGGCGCCATACAACAAGCCATCAGTGCCGCCGGAGACGGCGCTACAGCTGCTTTTTATGCCCAAAAGTATTTGGGCAGCATATGCGAAGCCTGCTAGTTTTTAATTATTTTAGAGTAGGCTGTTTTTTGTGCATAAATCAAGCCGCAATAAAAAATAAAAAGTAGCTTGTTATACTGCATCAGAATAATATACAATAAAAATTAACGCAAAATTAGGGTTGTAAGTTTGTTTAGATTTACAAGACAAAGGATTATTATGTCAAAAGTAAAACTCTTATCAGGCGAAAAAATTCCTCTTGAAATGCACAAAGTGCGCATGGTGCAAAAAGTAAACCTACTGCCGGTGGAAGACCGGGTACAAAAAATATATGAGGCCGGTTTTAACACATTTTTGTTAAAAAACCGCGACGTATTCTTAGACCAACTTACAGACAGTGGCGTCAATGCTATGAGCGAGAATCAATACGCAGCTATGATGCAAGCAGACGACAGCTACGCCGGTTCGGAGACTTTTTACCGTTTAGAAGCAGTACTGCAAGATATATTCGGCATGAAATATTTTCTGCCCGCACACCAAGGACGTGCATGTGAAAACATTATTGCGCAGACTTTTGTAAAACCGGGAACTGTGGCGCTGATGAATTATCATTTTACAACGACCAAAGCCCATATCACACTTAACGGCGGAATTGTTGAGGAAATTATTGGCAACGAGGGGTTTGAGATACAAAGCGACGCACCTTTTAAAGGCGACATTGATATTGATAAATTGCATGAAGCTATCAATCGTCTTGGCAAAGAAAAAATTGCCTTTGTGCGAATTGAAGCGGGAACTAACTTAGTAGGCGGACAACCCGTATCCATGGACAATATGCGGGAAGTTTCGCGTATCTGTCGTAAGGAAGGCATACTACTAGTATATGATGCCTCTCTTCTAGGCGATAATCTTTATTTTATAAAGACTAGAGATGTTAATTATGAGAATGTCGAAATAATAGATATTACGCGAGAAATTGCTTCGCTTATGGATATTATTTACTTTTCAGCGCGAAAATTAGGGTCTGCCCGCGGTGGCGGCATTCTTTTGTCAGATGATGAATTATTTCTTAAAATGCGCGAGCTAGTGCCGTTATATGAGGGTTTTTTGACATACGGCGGAATGTCGGTACGCGAAATGGAAGCATTAGCCGTAGGACTGTGGGAGACTATGGACATCGATGTGATCAGCCAAACACCAATTATCGTAGAAGCTCTATGCGATGAATTACTGGCCAAAGACATCCCTGTCGTAACCCCTCCAGGCGGCCTCGGTTGTCATGTAGACGCTCTGCAATTTTGTTCGCATATTCCTCAACAGCAATATCCGGCAGGCGCGCTGGCAGCAGCTTTGTATGTTGCAAGTGGCGTGCGTTGCATGGAGCGCGGTACGCTTAGCGAACAGCGCAATGAAGACGGCAGCGAACATTTAGCTGAATTGGAACTTATAAGACTAGCGGTGCCTAGGCGGGTTATTACGTTGTCACAGGTAAAATATACGGCTGATCGTGTAAACTGGCTGTACTTAAACCGTCACTTGATAGGCGGACTGGAATTTGTTGAGGAACCAAAGGTACTGCGCTTTTTCTTTGGTCGCTTAAAACCTATTGGAAACTGGCCTGAATTATTAGCAGAGAAGTTCCGCGAGGATTTTGGCGATAGTTTATAGCAACTTTGCTTTACAGTTTAAATATGTAAAATGATTAGCCTTATTTGCAACAATAATGATTCTTGCATTTATAAATTAGGCAGTTCTGTGTTTTCGTTGGGCATCTGATGAAATTGATAAATTTGAAATGAGTCTGTGATCATGACCATAAGAACAATGATTATTAGTGACTACGATAATGTTTATCCGCTTTGGCTTAATACGCCTAATATTGAGTTAAACAATCTTGTTGATTCTAAAGAGGGTATAGCAAAATACCTTGCGCGAAATCCGAATACCTGTTTCGTAGCTGAGAAAGGCGGGGTAATCGTCGGTGTCATTTTGTGTGGGCATGACGGACGTAAAGGTTATATTTACCATGCCGTCGTAGCACAGAACGAACAACGCAGCGGCGTTGGGACCGCACTATTAAACGCCGCTTTGTCAGCACTTGAAAACGAGGGTATCAGTAAAGCCGCTCTTTTAGTGTTTGCTGAAAATAAAAAGGGGGATGCCTTTTGGGAGAAACAAGCATTTGTAACACGCCCCGATTTAATTTATCGCAACAAGGCTATTTTGGAATTAACAAAAATAGATACGTAATATTTCTGTAAAACCCCGAAAAGGACGATCAAGAAGCTAACGTTATGGCAATTAATGAAAATAAAGACTATAACTATATGCCAAGATGGTTTAGCGTACTTGACTAAGAACCCTAACTTTTAAAATACAGTGAGCTTCTGTTCAGATTGGAATATGAAATAAACGACATAGTAATTGTTGAAGAGCGGACACTATTATTTGTAAGTTTTTTGATGTTATAATGAACAATACTACGTTCGAAGGACTTAAGATGAAAGTAATACTTTTGCAAGATATATCCAGCATAGGCAAGCGTGGTGAGATAAAAGAAATTTCCGACGGGTATGCCCGCAATATGCTTATCCCAAAAAAACTAGCGGCCCCCGCCAGTCAAGCTACTCAAAAAGATATAAACCGTCAAATAGCTAGTGAAGTAGCTCAAAAAACAGCTGAGTTAACCGCTATTAAAGAAACAGCAGCCGACTTAAACGGCAAAACTTTAGAAATCAAAGCTAAGGCTGGCGAAAACGGCCGCCTCTTTGGCTCAGTAACTAATGCCGACATAGCTAAATCCATCAAAGAAGCTACCGGTTTGACAATAGATAAGCGCAAGGTAGAAATTCCCGAAAGCATCAACGGCACCGGTTCTTTTACCGCCAAAGTGCGTTTTGGTAAAGACATAGTTGCCGACGTTAAAGTGGTAGTTTCTGCCATATAAAATATAAAAATGACTCTTTTAGACAGAAAAGAATTACCATATGATCTAGAAGCCGAAGAAGCAGTAAACGGCTCGCTTCTAATTGACGGCGATGCTATAAACTTAGTCGCGCATATACTAGAATCCAAGGATTTCTACAATCCCCAAAACCGCATGATTTACAGCGCGGCTATAGCCTTAAATAACCGCCATGGGCAAACCGCTATTAATCAAATTACGATAGCTGAGGAGCTGGATAGACAAGGCCTGCTGGAAAAAAGCGGCGGCACCTCATATCTTTCGCATTTGGTTAGCATAGTACCTACATCGCTAGATATAGTACATTATGCCGAAATAGTGTACCGCCACAGCAAAATGCGTGACCTGATTTCCGCTGCTGAGAAAATAGCTGAGATAGGCCAAAAAAGAGATCCTGATGTCAGCCATGCTATATCTATGGCTGAAGACTTGCTGATTAACATACGCGACGAACGTGTCAATGAAGGACTTATTCATATTAAAGCTTTATTGGATCGTTACTTTGAATCGCCTTTGGACGACGGACGCATCGGCACTATTCCTACCGGCTTCAACGGCATTGACAAATGCCTTAACGGAGGCATGCACAGAAGCGATCTCATAATCATCGCCGCCCGTCCCAGCATGGGTAAAACCAGCTTTGCTTTAAATATTGCCCGCTACGCAGCTATTACCAGCGGAGCTAAAGTAGCGGTTTTTTCGTTAGAAATGAGCCGCCAAAGCTTGGTAGATCGTTTGATATCTTCGGAAAGCGGTATTAATTCCCGATTCCTGCATATTTCGATGCAGTCTTCTGAGCACGATGAGAGCCGCATTATGGAAGCCCAAGCTACACTAGCCGAAGCTCCCATATACATTGATGATTCCGCAGGCATTACGGTGTCGGGAATACGCAGTAAAGTGCGTAAGATGCATGCCCAGCACGGTGTGGATTTGGTTATTGTAGATTATTTGCAGCTTATCCAAGGTGAAGGCAAATCTACTGGCCTAGAAAACCGTGTTCAGGAAGTCTCGCACATTACACGTTCGCTAAAACTAATGGCTAAAGAATTGGATGTGCCCATAATTGCCCTTTCCCAGCTTTCACGTGCTACCGAAAAACGCGAACGTAATAAGCGCCCTATGCTTTCTGACCTGCGCGACAGCGGTTCTATTGAACAAGACGCCGACATTGTTATGTTCATATATCGTGCCGACGTTTACTTTAAAACTGCCGAACAGTGGGCTATAGAACACCCCGGTGAAGACTATCCAGAAAATATAGCCGAGATAGATATTGCTAAACATCGAAACGGCCAGACAGATACCATTAATCTCTACTTCCGTAAAGAACTTACTCGCTTTGAAAATCTGCTGACCGCTCAGGACTACTAAAATGAGGCTTTTAAAAAATAGTGAAGGCGTCACTCCTTTGCCCAATCGTTTACTAGGCAGAGAATTTAAAAATGTGCAAAGTGCCGCCACTATCAAAGCCGTATTGTATATATATCTTAAAGCTGATAACAGCTACATATCTTTAAACGATCTGATTTCTGACCGCGCGTTTGTTTCTCTTTTCCGAGATGCTTCCGAAGCTAAAAAAGCTTTAGCCGAGGCAGCAGTAGGACAATTTATATTAGCTTTACCGGTAGGCGGTGATACTTATTACTTTGCCGCCACCGAAGAAGCCTACGAAAATTTTCTAAAAACTCAAGGCGGAAATAAAATAGCACATTCTTTAAACGAAGCTAAAAGCACTCCCAATATCTACGAGTTATACGAAACCAATATCGGTATTCTAACGCCCATTATTGCACAGGAACTGGAACGGTTGGAAATAGAATATACATATGCTTGGATAGAAGATGCGGTAAAAGAAGCGGTATTACAGAATAAAAGAAACCTAAAGTATATTATGCGCATTTTGGAAAATCGTGCACAAAACATTTCGTTAAACAATAATACCCAAGGAGAGTATGGCAAATATGTTAAATGGCAATAAATGCAGTGTTTGCGGCGGCACCGGCAAGCTTTATCCGTTAAACAGCGACGGCTCGGTAAACTACAACCGCGTGGTCACCTGCAATTGCGTGTTAAATGACATAGATGCCGAGCGTACCAAAAACTTTTTGCAAAGCAGCGGAATAGGCTCTTTGGGCAAATATACTTTTGAATATTTAAACGAACAAGATAAAGGCCAAAACGCTGTCTGGTCGGCTGCTTTAAAGAAAGCGCAAGCTTTTGCCGCAGCTCCTGCCGGCTGGTTTTATATTAGCGGCAGTTACGGACCGGCCAAAAGCCATCTAGCTGCTGCTATAGTCATGGCCACCCTCAAAAACAGTGGCAGTGCCGCATATAAGACAGCAGTTGAAGTTATACAGCTTTTACGCAGTCCGCTAGACGAAGAAACATCATACAGTAAAAGCCTAGAGTTTTTGCGTTCGTGCGACATACTGATCGTAGATGAGATAAGCTCTAGACTTTCAGCGTGGGAGCAAGAGCGTTTAAGCGAACTTTTGATGTGGCGCACTCGTCAAGACTTACCTTCAGTAATATCTGCAGCCTGCACGCCGGCTGAATTAAATGAATCTTGGAGCAGCAAAATAAATGACCGCTCTTTGTGTCAAATATGCGATCTCGGCGAGAACGTAGTTAAAGAAAGCGACGGTGGTTTTGATATACGTTTTAATTTGCAAAAGAAAATGACTTTTGCCTCTTTTGACCCGTTGCGTAAGACTTTACCGCAAGAACAGCAATATAGTCTTAAAGCCGCTTATAATGCCGCCAAAAACTTTGCTGAAAAACCGGAGGGTTGGCTGATTATAACCGGCAGTTACGGCGTTGGTAAAACACACCTAGCTGCTGCCATTGCAAATACACGTTATGCTTTAGGGCAAAAATGCTTGTTTACAACTGTACCGGAGCTAGCCGACAGTTTGCGGCAAGCTTACGCTAATGTTGATGGTAATGAAACATATGATGAACTTTTAAATAAGGTTAAAAATACTTCTCTTTTAGTGTTGGATGATTTCGGCGCTGAGGCACCCACCGCCTGGAGTATTGAAAAACTTTACCAAATAGTAAGTTATCGTTACAACGCACAACTACCCATGGTAGTTACAACTAAAAATATCGAGGAAGTAGCCAAAAGGGATGAGCGCGTAGCTTCACGATTTTGCGATTATAGCTTGAGCACTACTATAGGCATAAACGTACCGGATTATAGACGTACAGGCAGTGCACCAACTAAATAAAATAATCATTAATATATGGCTTAATACTTATTCATAGTAGAGCCTTAAACTTCGGTGGCAAGCCGCTTTAAAATCTGATAATTACCCGCAATTATTACGCATTTAGCTTTGGGTTGTACTACCACCGCCAGCACTCTTATTATAGCGCGGCACAAATTTGCGCCGTCTAGGCGAGGAGCTGGTCGTATCGTTGCTACTTTTTTGCAACTCGACAGGCTTGAGCTCAGAACTACTAATTGACGTTTGTTTATTAGCTTGACCATGTCTTTTATAATTGCGGTTCTTGCGCTCCTCTATATTATCAGTAATGCGCACTTGGTTATTAATATTTTCCTGCGCAATATTTACAGTAACTTTGGGTATTGGCTGACGATTTTTATTATCTTGTTTGTAAGATTTATTCTGTGGTTTATTGGAACGCACGGCATTGCTTTGGCTGGCAATACATTTATTATGCGTATATTCAGCAATTTCATCATGTAAAATGTCTTCATCAAAAACACCGTCTTCTGCACTTGCGTCGTCATCGCTTTCTGCCAAAAATAAGCCGCCCATTTTAAGTTCGGCTAAAGGATATTCAACAATAGCTTCAGTCTCGGTTTTCACTGTAACCAGTTCTTCCATAGGCTTACTGCTCATAACTATAGCTTCGCCGTTGGGAGTTTGCACAGTAGAGCCGCGTTTTGGCATACGACGGTTTTGTGCTTTATACTGTTCATATTCATAGCCTAAGCAGCACAACAAACGACCACATACACCGCTTATTTTGGTAGAATTAAGGGGTAGGTTTTGCTCTTTGGCCATCTTGATTGATACTGGATGGAAATCGCTTAAAAACCCCTCGCAGCACAGCTGACGACCACACCGGCCATAACCGCCGATAAGCTTAGCTTCATCGCGCGGGCCTATCTGTCTTAGTTCTACTAAAGTGCGCAAAGTGCGGTTAAGTTCTTTTACAAGTTCTCTAAAGTCTACGCGCCCTTCCGCGCCGAAATAAACGGTTAAACGTGAAAGATCGAGATTATATTCAGCAGTTATAAGACTCATCGGCAAATTTAAGCGCTTAACAATGGCCGCTGTTTCAAAAAGAGCTTTATTTTCCTTTTCTTTCAAGCTTTCCGAAGCCTTAATGTCTTCAAAAGTGGCTAAGCGAACAACTGTTTTAAGTGGTCTGACCACTTCTTCATCGGTTACTTCTCTGGGGTTTTGCGCCACAACAGCCAGCACCGACCCGCGAGCAGTATCTACTACAACATTATCACCCATAGACAGATCAAAACCGTTAGGGTCAAAATAATATACGCGCCCGGCTCTTTTATAGCGCACGCCTACAACAGTAATCATGATCTTTTAATTCAAACCTTTCTTTATAAAGAAAGCATCAACGCTTCCAAAGTCAAAAGCGAAGCTACATTTTGTTTTAATAATTTTTTGCTACGCGCCAAGCTTTGCAAAAAAGCAGTTATTCTAGCACTGCCAAGCAGCATAGCTGCTTCTTTTATATTTTGTACCAACTGACTGTTACGAACCAGAACATCTTGTCCTAAGCTTGCAGCCAGCATATCGCGGTATATGTTTTGCCAAATATCCAACAAACAGTAGAGGCTTTGGCGGTCTTTGACAAACATTTTGTTTAACTCACCAGCCAAAGCTAAGCGCTTGGACAAAGGATAAGCCGTAATATCCAAAGCTTTTTTGGCAAAATCCTGTCTTTCTTGCACCATATCGGCATTTTGCATAGCTAAAACCGCCCAGCCAGTTTTGCCGTCGGCCATAGCCGCAAGAATTTGCGCCGTTTCTTTATCTGTCCCCAAAGAAATTAAGTATTCTTTTATATCTTCCTCAGCAGCTTCTTTAACTTCAACTTTGCTTAAACGCGAAGATATCGTGGGTAATATAATATCGGCATTTTCTGCCAATAATATAAAATAAACATAGTTTTGGTGTTCTTCCAAAGTCTTCAGTAGGCGGTTAGCAGCCGGCAAAGACATATACTCTGCCCCATCTATTATAAAAACTTTGGTTTTGCCTTCATAAGGAGCTACGGCGGCACTTTCTATAATGTCTTTTACCTGCTCAGTGGAGATACCGGTTTTGGCTATTTCCTCGCCGCCTTTTTCTGCCGTTTCTATACCAGCCGTTTTCACATCGGCAAAAACACCTTTAAGTATGCGCCGACAAGACATGCATTGCCCACAAGGATTATTAGCCTCGCAGCAATTAAGCATAGCCGCTAAATATAAAGCTAAAGTGTGCTTACCTATGTGACGGGGTCCGTATAGTAAAAAAGCACTGTGGCCGTTTTCTATAGCTTTACGCAAAAACGTAGTCGGTTCTTGCTGCCCTACCGGAACAGCTAGGCCGTCCTGAATCTCTAAATTTCGCATTTTAATAAATCTTCTATCGTCTCACGCCGACGCACTAACCTAGCACGACCGTCTCTAACAAAGACAATGGCCGGACGAGCAATGCCATTATAATTAGAAGCCATAGGCACACTATAGGCACCGCTAGCCGGTACAGCAATAATATCGCCACGCCTTAAAGGCGGCATTTTAATATCGTGAATTAATATATCGCTTGATTCACAAAAACGACCGGTCAGCGACACCTCTTGGCTGGGTGTCGTAAGCATATTGTTGGCCGCTACAGCTATATATTTAGCTTCATACATAGCCGGGCGTATGTTATCACCCATACCACCATCTATAGCCACATATAAACTGCCGTTTTGACGCTCCTTAATGTTGCCAACCGTATACAAAGCCACACCGGCCCGCCCCACAATAGAGCGCCCTGGTTCTACTGTAATAGCAGGTATATCTATATCGAAATGCTTGCATTGTTTTTTGATCTCACCGCAGACAGATGCTACATATTCTTGATAAGCCGGCAGTTTATCTTGTTCAGTATAAGCAATGGCATAACCGCCACCTAAATCCAAGCGGCGCAAATTTACACCCCATTCTTTAACAGCTTTTGCGCACACCGATATCATAGTTTGCACAGTCTGTACAAAAGGTTCTATCTCCAGGATTTGCGAGCCGATATGGCAATGAAAACCTTGCAAATCTATATAAGACATGGCTAAAGCTTGACGGCAAGCTTGCTCGACTGTATGTAAATAAAAGCCGAATTTAGAATCGGCCTGGCCAGTGGAAATAAAACGATGAGTATGGGGATCAACGTTAGGCGTCAGACGCAAAAGCACGGCGGCTTTTTTATTCAAAGTAGCAGCTGCGGTATTGATATTTTGCAAATCATCAAAACCATCGGCCACAATATAGCCTACGTCGGCCTTAAGAGCATCTGCCAACTCGTCTGCTGTTTTATTATTGCCGTGAAGATACATGCGCTTGGGATTAAAACCGCCGGCCATAGCCATAGCCAGCTCGCCCTGCGAAATAATATCCAAAGAAATGCTTTCTTCCTCTAAAAGAGTTGCCAAAGCTTTGCACATAAAAGCTTTACCGGCAAAAGCTATTGATACATCAAAAAGCTCTTTTTCAAACAGGCTTTGGTATTCCCTACACATATAGCGCAGAGTATCCTCATCATATACGTAAAGAGGCGTGCCGTACTGAGCAGCTAAAGAAGTCACATCCACGTTGCCTATGGACAAATGGCCATCATCGCTAACTTTGGCGGTTATAGGAAAAATAGACATAATTTTTATGTTCATAGCAACTTAGATTATAGCAAGGGATGCCTTATTCTTCAATTAAAGTTTAAAATGTACCATTTTAAAACTATTTTACTAGTTTACTTATTTATTGTACAGTAGTAAAATTATCAGCAGTATATTAATATCCAAAAAAACATATCAATAGATCTTGCGGACAGTTTATAAGGAGTGCCTGTTTAATGAAAAAAGTAGTATTCTTTGACCTAAATAAGACACTTATAGATAACGACCCGACACGCGAAGAATTGGAATATAATATATTAAACAAAGAAAAAGGGTACAAGATACCTATGGATACCGTCAATAAAGCTTACATGGTAGCCGACGAGTATTTTTATAATGAATGCGCCCGTCTGCCTTTAGTAGAGCGTAGTCCTCAGGAAAAGTTTACAGTGTATTACATGCACCAGATAAAAGTCTTAGAATATTGCGGCGTGCAAGCTGATGATGTTTTAGTAAAATACGTAATGCAACGCTATATTGAAGACTGTAAAAATATGAAAGTTTTTGATGATGCTATAGACACTTTAAATGTTTTGCGCCAAAAAGGCATTAAGACTGGCTTACTCTCCAACTCCGATTCCGACATAACTCCTTTGCTTAATGAACTAGACCTAAGTCAAAAACTAGATTACGTTATAACCTCAGCCGAGTGCGGAGCCACCAAGCCCAGTGCTGCCATTTTTAATATAGCTTTACAAAAAGCCAGCGTTAAAGCAGCTGAGGCTTTATATATAGGCGACCAAATAGATATAGACGTAGCCGGTGCTCAAAACGCCGGGGTAGATTATCTTTTAATAGACCGCCCAGATCATCACAAACATATTAAGGAGCGACGCATACAAGACATGCGCCAAGTTTTACAATATATATAAATATGCAAGTTAAAAAACACGGGCTTACATATTGTTTTTATCGTTAATAGAAAGACTGCATACATAAAAAGGTAAAATCTCTTGATAAAAATACTTAGATATCTGCCAAAAAATCTTTGGTGGGCCATTGCCTTGTGTTTGGCGCTTATTATATTTCAAGTGTGGCTGGATTTAAAAATCCCCGGCTACATGGCGGAAATTACAAACATTGTAATGACCGACGGCTCTAATATAAACCAAGTGCTGGCGGTAGGCGGCAAAATGCTTTTGTGCGCCTTGGGTAGCCTGGCTACCTCAATCATTGTAGGTTATTTTGCCGCCAGAGTGGCTGCTTCCTTTGCCCAGCGACTGCGTGAACTGCAATTTAATCAGGTATTGTCTTTTTCTTCTGAACAAATGGGTAAATTTTCCACTGCCTCACTCATCACTCGTTCTACCAACGATGTAACTCAAATCCAAATGGTCATTTCTATGGGTCTGCAGATAGTTATTAAAGCACCAATTATGGCAGTGTGGGCTATATTAAAAATTGCCGACAAGAGTTGGGAATGGACCGGTGTCACTGTTTTAGCGGTGTTGGTTTTGATAGCAGTTATCACCATAATAATCATCTTTGTAGTGCCTAAATTTAAACAAATCCAGCTTTTAACAGATAAGTTAAACAATGTTACCCGCGAAAATCTAACCGGTCTGCGAGTGGTGCACGCTTATAACGCTGAAGAATACCAGCAGCAAAAATTTGCTAAAGTAAATGAAGAGTTAACATCTGCCAACCTTTTTGTCAACCGTATAAGCGCCATATTGCAGCCTGGCATGGGTTTAATAAGCAACGGCCTAGTGCTGGCAGTATACTGGGTAGGAGCTATTTTAATAGTTAATACCGTCGCCGCAGGCCGTCTGGAAGTATTCAGCGACATGGTGGTTTTTTCTTCCTATGCCATGCAAGTGGTTATGAGCTTTATGATGATGACTATGATCTTTATTATGGTACCGCGCGCACAAGTATCAGCCAATCGTATAAATGACGTATTAGACACAAAACCCAGTATTTTAGACGGGCCGATTGATCAAGGCCTGCCTGGATTTAAAAGCCAAATAGAGTTTAGAAACGTAAGCTTTAAATATCCTAAAGCCTCAGAATACGTCATACAAAATATTAGTTTTACGGTTAACTCTGGCGAAACTGTGGCTTTTATAGGGCCTACCGGCAGTGGCAAGACTACTCTTATAAACCTTATTCCCCGCTTC
>Ga0123353_10008102_pt1 | contig 14306 bp, 11 predicted proteins | sample TergutLab28metaG_3_FD_92763 | JGI IMG/M metagenome (GOLD analysis project Ga0123353, IMG submission 92763) | Labiotermes labralis P3 segment gut microbial communities from Petit-Saut dam, French Guiana - Lab288 P3 | ecosystem: Host-associated > Arthropoda: Insects > Digestive system > Gut ... | reverse complement strand
ACAGCAACGAGTTGTATGGCAGAAGCTGAATCTCTCATATTTTCTCCTTTTAAAAATCTCTCTGTATTTTGTTCTTCCCATGTTTTAGCAGTCATTCCGAATACTGCAATGTTAATCATATCAGCTTCATTTGCATGAACAAATCTTTCTTTTTCTTTTGGCAAATTTAATGCAGGTAATATGTATTCCTTTATAGCATCAGTTTGTAACCGATATGCTGCTTTTGCTAGGAATCTCTTATCTTGCCATTCTGAATTTAATCTAAGGCCCTCATCTTCTTTTAGCCTTTGAAATTCTTTAACAATTAATAAATGAAACTCTGGACTAAACCACATCCCAAAATGATACGCAATATCCTTATGCGCATACGTTCCACCATATTTTCCCATTTTTGAAAAAATACCAATAGCATTTGTTCCTTCTACCCAATTACTTACGCTCATCGTAAATGACGGTAGCCCTGCATTTTTTCTAAAGTGGTCAAATTCGACCACTTTAAATTTCGGATTATATAAAGTCTCCCATATTCCTAAAAATTCAATTGTACTTCTATTTCTTATCCAATTCTTTAGAATGTCAGCAGCACGAGAGGAATTTTCATTAGCTTTTACCATATCCGTAAGGCATATATAATCTTCTTTTCCTTCGGAGAATACGCTAATACGATTTCCTTTTACAATAATTATTCTATCCATATATTAGTTGTTTATAAGTCAAACGTTTATTTGAGTTGCAAAGTAACAAATTAAATCTTGAACTTTCGCTATTATTTCTTGTGTTATATCGAAATGCAAACTCATCCACATATTTTTGTAGATGCTTCCGAGATGTGAAATGATAGATACCAACGATACCACGCTTTAAAATACTCCAAAAACCTTCTATCGTGTTTGTGTGGATTCTACCGTTCACATATTCTTTCTCATTGTGTTTTACGAATAAGTGACTGTAGATTTTATCTATTTGCCTGTATCCAACCCATTCATCAGTATAAATGGTTGCTTCTTTAACATATTTCACTATTTCGGGAGTTAATTTTTCTGCCGATGTATTTTTCAACTTGCATAGCAGTTATTTTTCCGCTTCGTTCTACCATTCCCAAAACAGGGGTTTTATCTTTCGTACTTCTACTTTGTGAGTTTTCTACTTTTTTATCGGCGTGCCGGTTCTTGTTTTTACCGCCTAAAAAACTTTCATCAATCTCAACTTCGCCATTCAATTCGTTCTCATTTTCACAATCAAAACAGTTCCGTATCCGTTGCAACATAAACCAAGCCGTCTTTTGTGTAACTCCGATGTCTTTTGATAACTTTAACGATGCTATACCTTTTTTATGAGAAGTTACCAACCATATTGCTACAAACCACTTATTCAATGCAATTTTAGTATTATCGAAAAGCGTATCTGTTTTCACATTGAAATATCTTCCTGTATTCCGGCAACGGTATTGATTTCTTTTGCATTTATACACTGTTGAAGTATAATCAAATGGAGATACTACGCGACTGTTCCAACGCAGTTTTTCCAAATGATCTATACAAACTTGCTCTGTATTAAACGTTTCGAGAAGTTCGAGAATAGAGTTAAAATCTTTGTTAATCATATCTTCGTATTTAATTACGCCGCGAAGATATATAAAATATTATACAAAACAACACAAATTATATTTTTTTATGTAAAATTGTATATAGTTACCTAAAAAATTATCTTACCAGCATAAATGTGCCGGATTTTGAAAGTTTTCCCTTACCGTTATTATAGGTGTAAGACAATTTGTAGGCATAGATATCTGCCGGACAATCTTTCCCTTGAAAAGTGCCATCCCAGCGCCCTTGCATATTATAGTACTCTTTGTAAACAGGCGGTAGGGTGGAACGATAAAGCTCTTGGCCCCACCGGTTATAAATGGTAAACAAGTAATCCACTTCAGACGGAAAAATAATAATTGGATAAAAAGTTTTATCAATATCCAACCCTTGCGGATAAAATGCATTGGAAAAATAAACAATCGGCTCATGGTCAATAGATAGAGTGTTTGAATACCAAGATCGTGCTGATTTTATCTGGTACACCACTGCCTGACCATCTTCCATAAATTTTTCAACATCTACTAAATATTTGTTTTCTATTATTGTAAGCAAAGAAGCATCTATTAACAGCCTCCCGTTTACAAACAAAGAATAAATATCTGATGAATCCACACCTATTTGATGGAATGAAATACTGTCTTTATATCTCTCACTTTCCACACGGTTTCCTCTTAAATAAATGTTGGTAAGTATATTTGAATAGTCGTTTGCTTTGCACTGATGCGCAACCATAGCTTGATAATAATAAAGTCCTGAATGTGGATCGGCTTCTTTGTCAAGAAAATAATATTCATTCGTTGCACTATAAGGCAATGAATCTATTGAAATATATTTGAGCGGATCACTCCTTTCACCTCTTCTTAATAAATACAGATTTTTAATATTTAAAGGATCGTAGAAATCATCTGTATTTATATCAATTTCTATGGCTCTATCTTCAAAAACACTCACGCGGGTAATACTCACATTAACAGGGGTAGTGATTACAGTTCCGGTGGTATCTTGCACAATATTTGAAAAAGCGAATGGGGTCTGTTTTTTACTAACAGCTTGTATTACAAATTCATAAACGGTATTGCTTTCTAAAAGTTTGGCTGAATATTGTGTTTCTTCAGTAGAAGCTAACCACGTAAAAGATGAAGTATCAACCTCTGCTTTTCTATACAAAACATTATAATAGCCTAGGGTATCCATCATATTAATATATGGATTCCAGGAAAGAGATATTGAATTTTTGCAACCGTCGAATGATGGTAATACTTTTAAAACCATATTATTATGTGGCGGAGACTTTCCACTCCATTCCCATCCGATGCTATAATAGTTTTGATAAGTAGCGCTTGCAACCGTATCAATCCATTCCAAATCGGTCATTTCGAGTTTGGCAATCTGGTAAAAATTATTTTCTATATGGCAGTTTTGTGTACACTTGTATATAGAAACACTATCAATATCTTTATCAAAGAACCATGAAACCTCGATTTTCTGAGGATAAATTGTATCCACCGAAACAGCTACTAAATGAGGTTGTTGTGCACTGGCAGTAAAAAACAACAAAAACAAAAAGAGTGTTAAACATGAATGGTATAAAAATCTCTTCATTATGATTTTTTTCAAGAATTGAAAATACTTTATTGTAACAATAATTTGGGGGTTTTATTTTATTGATTCTATTTCTGCTACCAGTTTATCAATATCTCCGGCACCCATAGTGAGTAAGATTTCCGGTTTGCGATTCTTTAAAAAAGATATAATTTCTTCCTTATTAAGCAGTTTCTTGTTTTCATTTTTTATTAATGACAGTAAATGATTTGAAGTTATTCCCTCAATAGGCTGCTCGCGCGCAGGATAAATATCCAACAGAATTATCTCATCTAAAACCTCTAATGTATCTGCAAATTCTTGTGCAAAATCTCGCGTTCTGGAATATAAATGGGGTTGAAAAATTCCGGTAAGTTTTTTTGTCGGATAACTTTTTTTAACCGCATCTAAAAATGCTTTGATCTCTGCGGGATGGTGCGCATAATCATCAATATACACAAAATCATCTCGTTGAATACGAATATCAAAACGGCGTTTTACTCCTGTAAACCTTGACAAATTTTCTACTAAGAGTTCTAATGTTTGCGTATTAAAAATTTCATCATTTTTTAAAGTTAAAAATTCTACAGAGACGGCGATCGCAGCAACTGCATTGAGAACGTTATGCCTTCCGGGGAGATTAATAATTAATGATAGATGATTAATAACCAACGATTTATTTATGGTTAGTTGATATGTGGTTTTGGCAGGATAATATTGAATGTTTGAAATTTGGTAGTGCGCTGAATCGGAAAAACCATACGTAATCTTATGATGATGCGCAATTTTATGTGCAATTTCATCATATATGACCAGTGTTCCGTTTGGCTCTATTTGATTGGCAAACAGTTGAAACGATTCTTTTAGATGTTTGTGAGAACCGTAAATATCCAAGTGGTCGGCATCAATGGAAGTAATAATTGCCACTTGCGGGTGCAGGGTTAAAAAAGAGCGGTCAAATTCGTCGGCTTCCACTATTACTGTATCAAAATCGGTTTTATACACAAAATTACTACTGAGATTTTTAGAGATTCCACCAATAAAAGATATGATTTTCAAATCTTTCAGCATCTGCGTTATCATGGCCGTAGTTGTTGTTTTTCCGTGCGTTCCGGAAACAGCAATCGTTGGATATTCCTTACAAATCATTCCCAATATCTCAGCACGTTTTACTATGGGGATTTTGTTGGAAACAAAAAACTGATACTCTTTATGTTCTTTTGGAACTGCAGGTGTATAAACCACTGTATCAATATTTTTAGGTATTTTGCCTACATCTTCATCGAAGTGAATTTTTGCACCTTCTGCTATTAATTGTGCAGTAATTTCCGTTGAATGAAGATCGTACCCATACACTTGTTTTCCTTGAAGCAGAAAAAAGCGAGCTAATGCGCTCATGCCTATTCCACCTATTCCAAGAAAATAGAGCGTGTGAAGTTTATCTAACATCGTGTTGTATAATTAGTTTTGCCGCCTTGTCAGAAGCACCGACATCACATAGAATATGGCGCAATTGAGTATAATCTTCTTTAATTTCATTAATAACATTCTCATCATTCAAAATTCTATTCAATCCTTCTTTTAGTTTTTTAGGATTACATTCATATTGAATTAATTCTGTTACAACCGGTTTATTCAGAATAAGATTCACTAACGAAATATATTTTATATGTTTCCCTACTAATATTTTAGCGATGAAATAAGAAATAAGAGTGCTTTTGTAGCACACCACTTGCGGCACATTCCACAAAGCGGTTTCTAATGTAGCAGTGCCTGAAGTTACAATCGCCGCCTTGGCATGATGTAGCAAGGTGTATGTATTTTCCTCTATAAGAGTTATATGTTTATTTTTTATTTGAGATTGATACAACGAAAGCGGCTGCCATTTAACTTTTGAGATTACAAATTGATATTCAGGAAATTGTTCTACCATTTGTAACATAACCGGCAACATTTTTTGGAGCTCCTGTTTACGACTTCCGGGCAAAACAGCAATAATTGGGCGTTCATCTAACTTATAGCTTTCTTTAAAAATTTGCCAATCATCATGTTTCGCATCATCGTTCAGAACATCTAATAAAGGATGTCCTACATAATGTGCTTCATAATTATATTTTGCATAAAAATCTTTTTCAAAAGGCAAAATAGTAATCATTGTATCCACATCTCTTTTAATTTTATGCACTCTATTTTTTTTCCAAGCCCAAATTTGAGGAGAGACGTAATAGACCACTCTGATATTCTGTTCTTTGGCAAATTTGGCAATGCGCAAATTAAAACCCGGATAATCCACAAGAACAATCACATTTGGTTCATAGAGCAAAATATCTATTTTACAAATTGCAATATTTTTAAGAATTGTTCGCAGACTTTTGGCTACTTCCCAAAAACCCATAAAAGCGAGTTCTTTGTAGTGCTTAATAAGTTCGCCACCTTGGGCTTCCATTAAATCACCGCCCCAGCAACGAAAATCGGCTTTTGTATCTTGATTTTTAATAGCTTTCATCAAGTAAGAACCCAACAAATCTCCCGAAGCTTCGCCGGCAATAATGTAGTATTTCATTTTTAAAAATTAATTTTGCGAAAATATACTTTTAATTTTAATGGACTAACACGCGGACGTAACAAGCAACATCTCTACTTTACAATGATCTCATCAATAAAAATAAACGCCGGATACCCTGCCCCAAGATGCCACTCCGGTAAATTGCCGTAATTGATCGCTTTGACTCTTACAAAACGGGCAGTTGTCTCTTTTTTTATCATAAAATCGTCAACCATGGCTGTAAAGTCATCGTCGGGATAAGGGCAAATAAAATCGCCATAAGGTTCATAATGAACGCCGTCAATGGAAGTCTCAATATACATGGATTTCGGAAAAAAAATCCACGAGCGGATATCTCGTAAAAAACCTGCGCCAATCTCCTGTATCTTCTGCACAGATTCCAGATCCACGATGGCTTCAAAATCCTGTGACTGATAGCCCTGCCAGCCACCCAGCCTGAAATTCACACTCCCCCGAATATAATCTATCAACCCCTCGTCGCCATCTGCTGTGTATTGTGAACTGTATTTAGACAGGATTTGTATGGATTTGTCTTTTTGAAACTTGTAATAATAGGCTTCTACCACGTTGCTGTATCCTGTTTCGGGACTCCATACTACCGATTTAAAAAATGTAGTAGTTTCAATTACAATAGGATGAGTGTATTTCAAGGCGCTTTTTGTTGGAGTGGAACCGTCGGTGGTGTAATAGATGAGGTGATGAGATGATGCGGTGGTGGGATGATGAGATGACGGAGCAATGGTAATTTCGGCAGTTCCTTTAAATGAGCGTTGCATAGGCGAAAAAACAGGAACAACAGTAAGTGTTTGTTCTACTTTGTTTTCCGGACGGTCTTGTGTTTCAACTCCAAAACTCATGTTAGGCTGACTGCCCATAACAAACTCAATAGTTCCGCCATCTTTAATATCATTATACGTGATATATGATTTTGTATATGGTTTTCCATTTAATTTAACTGATTGAATATAAATATTTTCATCAGATTGATTGTGGCCGATGATGACAAACTGTTTGCCGTTTTCCAAATTTAGGGTTGCTTTATCAAAAATGGGCGATCCAAAGATATATTTGTTGTCGCCCGGACATACCGGATAGAACCCCAGTGCACTAAACACATACCACGCCGACATTTGCCCACAGTCTTCATTGCCAATTAACCCATCGGGTTGAGAGGTGTAAAAATCGCGCATGATTTGACGGCACAAGGCTTGTGTTTTCCAAGGTTTTCCAATGTAGTTGTACAGATAGGCGGCATGGTGGCTGGGTTCGTTTCCATGCGCGTACTGGCCAATCAAGCCGGTTACGTCCACCTGATGCCGTCCGCTCAGTTCGGTTTTTGTGTAAAACAACGAATCTAAGAATTGCTCTACAACGGCATCTCCGCCGCGCAAAGCAATATAGTTGGTGAAATCGTGCGGAATATAGGTAGAGTATTGCCAAGAGTTTCCTTCTGTGAAATGATTGTTCACTTCTGCGGGATCGAACGGAACGAGCCACGCGCCATTAAACTTGGGGCGCATAAAGCCATCGGGGTCCAGCATGTTTTTGTAATACTGACTGCGTTTAGTAAATTCTCTATATACCTCTTCATTTCCTATCGCTTTGGCAAACTGTGCAATACACCAATCATCGTAGGCATATTCCAACGTTTTGGAAACTCCTTCATGTTCTTTTTCTGCCGGAATAAAGCCATATTGTGCATACTCGGGATGTCCGAGTTTGTTCAGCGTAGCACTGTGAACCATTGCCTCCAGCATTTTTTCTCTGTCGTAATCACCAATTCCTTTCACAAACGCATCATAAATAACGGGTACGGAGTGGTAGCCGATCATGCACCATGTTTCAAAGGCTGCCAGCTCCCACATTGGAAGTGTGCCACCCTGCTCATAGTGTTTCATAAAAGTATAGATAAAATCGGCGGAACGTTTTCTATCAATAAGATTTAGCAATGGATGCAGTGCGCGGTAAGTATCCCACAAAGAAAAAACAGTGTAAATCTCGTGGTTTTCCGCAGTATGAATATTTCCGTCCATGCCACGGTAACGTTTGTCAAAATCGGTAAACAGGTATGGCGAAGTAAAACAGTGGTACAATGCGGTATAGAACACTTTCTTCTTCTCAATATCTGATGTTTCCACTATAATTTTACTTAGTTCGTTGTTCCATGTTTCATCGGCTTTTTTTTTCCATTTTTCGAAATCAAAATCAGGCATCTCTGCATGGTTTTTTTTTGCAGCATACATATCATCTGCCACGCCGGAAATAGCCACTTTGAGCAACAGTTCACTAACATCAGAAGCGAAATAAACAATTGCTTTACAATTGGTTCCTTCAATAAAATGGGGTTCGGAAACAGGTTGGTCATTCACAAAAAACACAATTTTATAAATCGGTTCAGAAAAGCGCATAGAAAAAGCCAAATGCTGGTCTTCGTTCCAAGCCCGCGAGTTGCGAAGTCCAACTATTTCGTTGCTTTCGGGCAAAAATTTCATACTGCTATACAGCACAATATCTCTGTGTTTCAAATCAATAATAACCCCCTTTTTTTCAAGGTTATTGACAAATTCGTAGCGGTGCAATGCCACCCGTTTTGTTGCAGTAAATTCGGCTTTAACAGGGTATTCTTTATTCAGTACCACTCCATAATATCCGGGTTTTGCTATTTCGAGTTGGTGTGTGAAATCTTGCCGGTATTCGGTATTGCTGACGGAAGGTTCTTTGTTAGCGGGCAAATTGAAAGGCACAACCAACACATCGCCGTAGTCGGAGCAGCCGGTGCCGCTGAGGTGAGTATGCGAAAAGCCGTAGATCAGGCTATCGGAATAGTGGTATCCGGAGCAGCCTTCCCAGCCTTCTAATCGGGTGTCGGGACTAATTTGAATAGCGCCGAACGGCACAATAGCGCCGGGGAACGTGTGTCCGGTAAAATCTGTGCCCACCATCGGGTTTACGAAAGAGGTTGGAGATTGGGCTAAAAGAGGGAGAAAGGAAAATGGAGAAAGGAGAAGAGAGAGGCAGCATATCCAATTGTAAACTTTGGAAATGCCACACTCTTTAAATAAATTTTTTTTCATATTTATAATTTTATTAAAGAGAGTTAGCAGTATCTTTCTCCGAAATCTAATTTTACATCGTTAGCATATTGTCTGATTTGTTGTTCTTCGGAACGTTTACAAATCAAGAGGACATCGTCTGTATCCACAATGATTAAGTCTTCCAATCCTTTTAACACCGTAACTTTATAAGGTTTTACATTCACAATACATCCTTTTGTATCATAAGTTTTAACGCGTTTTCCGACGATAGAATTTTGGTTGTCATCTTTTGGGTTAATATCATAAAGTGCGCCCCATGTTCCCAAGTCCGACCAGCCAAATTCAGCTGCAAAAACATGAACATTTTGTGCTTTTTCCAAAATTCCGTAGTCCACAGAAATATTTCTACACATTTCATAAATCCTATGAATGAATTGGGCTTCATCGGGTTTATTATAAAGCCCATCTCCCTGTTTGAATAAAGAATCAACTTCCGGCAAAAAAATCTGGAAAGCTTCTTCAACAGTTTTCAGCGACCACATAAAAATCCCTGCATTCCAAAGGAAATCACCACTGTCAATAAACTGCTGTGCCATCTCTATTTTGGGTTTTTCGGTAAAGGTTTTCACTTCATAGATCGCCCTATTTTTCTCATAAAATCTATCTTCGTTATATTGAATATATCCGTATCCTGTATTCGGATAAGAGGGACGAATGCCAATAGTAAGTAGCCAATTATTTTGTTCTACTGTTTGCAACCCGTTGTTAATTACATCTATAAAAACATCTTCTTTTAGAATTATATGATCAGATGGCGCAACTACAATAATAGCATTCGGGTTTTTAGCTTTAATTTTGTAGTTTGCATAAGCAATACATGGGGCTGTATTGCGTCTTGCCGGTTCCAGCACAATTTGCTCTTCATTCATATCTGGCAGTTGTTTTCTTACCAAATCTTTGTACAAGGCGTTGGTTACAACATAAATATTTTCTTTAGGACAAATATTAATAAACCTATCATAAGTTTTTTGAATTAATGTGCGTCCATCGCCAAGAATATCAATAAATTGTTTTGGGGTTTCTGCTCTGCTCATGGGCCAAAAACGGACACCAATTCCGCCTGCCATGATAACACAATAATAGTTCTTATTCATGAAAAAAATTTTTATCACAAACGTTGAAAACATGGAAATAGTATAATTATATTGGGTTCTGAAAAAATGAATGTGTCATAATTATCTAAAAAAAACTACTTTTGCGCGCTCATATAAAAAAAAAATCGCAGGGGCAGTGTTCAAAATGTTCTTGCATAATTTATGTAAAATATGAAAAAACCTTTAGTCATTCTCCCTGTTTTTCCAGGTACCAATTGCGACTACGATACTGCCCGTGCCTTTGAAGAAGCCGGAGCAAGCACGCAAATTTTTGTTTTTCGGAACTTAAATGAAAAAGAGATCAACGATTCTATAAACGAGTTGGCATCATGGATTCAAAAAGCGGATATTTTAGCATTAAGCGGCGGTTTCAGCTCCGGAGATGAGCCGGACGGAAGCGGAAAGTTTATCGCCAACGTTTTGAATAATAATCTTATTAAGGTCTCTATTCAAGATCTGTTATTCCGAAATGGGCTCATTCTTGGTATCTGCAACGGTTTTCAGGCATTGGTAAAATCTGGGTTGTTGCCTTTTGTCAAAATGGGAGAGGTAACGCCTGATTCCCCTACCCTATTTAGAAACGACTGCAACCGCCATGTTTCGCAGATTACAAAAACGGTAGTGGCAAGCACAAACTCTCCATGGTTAACTTCGTTCAAAACAGGTGAAATACACCATATTGCCATTAGCCACGGCGAAGGGAAATTTGTAGTAAGCGATGCCATCGCAAAACAACTCTTTGATAACAAACAGGTAGCATTCCAATATTGCGATTTTGAAGGCAATCCGAGCATGGATCCAACTCATAATCCAAACGGATCTCATTTCGCTATCGAAGGAATTGTTTCCCCTTGCGGAAAAATACTAGGCAAAATGGGACACAGCGAGCGAAAAGGAGAGAATTTGTATAAGAATATTTATGGGAATAAAACACAGGATATTTTTGGAAATGCCGTGCGGTATTTAAGAGAATTAAAAATTACGAATAAAAATAAAACCTAATTTTCACCTAATCTAAAAAACAAAACACCTTAGTAGCGCAATGAATTGTATCGGATTAAACCCAACCTCATTACCTTATTCTGAGCCCTCCGTCATCACGGTAGGATCGTTCGATGGGGTGCACTTGGGACATCAGGAGTTGTTGCGGCAGGTTTGTGAGTTTGCACGAGAAAAAAACTTCAAGAGTGTGGTTGTTACCTTTGACCCGCACCCGCAAGAGGTTTTGCAAAACAGAGCCGACTTTTTCTTAATCAACAGTTTTGAACAAAAAAATGTACTTTTTGAAAAGTTAGGAATAGATATGGTTTTTGTAATTCCATTCACAAAACAACTTTCGCAAACAACTGCTTTTGATTTTTTTGAAAACTATATTTTCTCAAAAATAAATGTGAAGGCAATCTTAATAGGGCCCAATCATCATTTTGGCAAACAAAGAGAAGGAGATGCCCACACATTAAGTTCTCTTTGCAAAGAAAGAGGAATTGAACTCGTTACAACCCAAGAGTTTATTATGGATAAATGTAAAGTTCGTTCCACGCTAATCAGGAGTTTTTTAGAGCGGAAAGATTTTAAAAATGCTGAAATGTTAATGGGGCATGATTTATATTTGAACCTGTAATTACCTTCTATTAAGAAAAAGTTAAAGAAAATTTCATATATTCGCCGCTTTAAACAAATTAACAATTAACATTCATAATGATGGCTTTACACATTGACAAATCCAACTTTGATGCGCTTGTAACAGGCGAAAAATTAGTAGTAATTGATTTTTGGGCACAGTGGTGCGGACCGTGCCGCGCACTAGCCCCCCTCATTGAAGAAGTGGCGGCTGAATATGAAGGAAAAGCAATTATCGGCAAATGCGATACTGACGAAAATAACGAAATTGCCACGCAATTCGGAGTGCGAAATATCCCGATGCTTGTTTTCTTAAAAGACGGCGAAATAAAAGACTTTCACGTGGGTCTTATTAAAAAACCCGATTTGGTAGCAAAAATCGAGCAATTTTTATAGTGTTCAACAAAAAGAAAATTATTTAATCATACAAAATTCATTATTCACTTAAATTTTAAATTATTATGTTAAAAAATCATCCAAAAGGATTATTAGTTGCGTTTTTTACAAATATGGGAGAACGCTTCGGTTTTTACACCATGATGGCTATCTTGGTGTTATTTCTACAAGCCCGTTACGGACTTTCCGAAGCGGTAGCAGGCGGCTATTACAGTTGGTTCTACTTCGCCATTTATGCTTTGGCACTTGTGGGCGGTATGCTTGCCGACTGGACAAAAAAGTATAAATTGGTCATTTTGCTGGGGCAAATCGTGATGTTCGCCGGTTATGTAATTATTGCATTACCCAATATGCCTTTAACTATTGCATTGGTAGGCTTATTTACCATTGCGCTCGGAAATGGCTTGTTTAAAGGCAACTTGCAAGCTGTTGTTGGACAAATGTATGATGAAGAAAAATATAAACCTTTGAGAGATAAAGCGTTTATGATTTTCTACATGGGTATTAATATCGGCGCATTTTTTGCACCGTTCGTGGCTACAGGGGTTCGCAATTGGTGGCTCAAAATCCATGGCTTTGCACATCACGGTGGTTTACCAGCACTTTCTCATAAAATGGTGGATGGCACCATCACACCTGAAAATACAATCCAATTGCAGGAGTTAGCCAATGCTGCTATGCTTAATAATCAACCGGTAACAGATTTAACTGCTTTTGCTCAAAATTATATTGATGTTTTTTCAAGAGGATATAACTGGGCATTTGCGATTGCCGCCTGCGCTATGATTGCTTCCTTGTTAGTATATGTTATATTCAACAAAATGTTGCCAAATAAAGAAAAACAAGTTGTTGTAGCAAAAGAAAAAACGGCTAATACCAAGCAATCAAAACAAATACTGGGCTTGGTGCTCGCTATTGGTTTAATGGCTATTACCAGCGTACTTGTTCATCTATTAGGCAAAATCACCAATATTGAACAATTAGATTATGCATTAGGTTTAGCGATAGGTCTGTTTGTAGGATTTGTAGCTTATATGTTCACCATTTCTACCAAAGAAGAAAAGCCAAAAGTAGGGGCATTGAGTTTAGTGTTTGTTGTAGTTATTTTCTTCTGGATGTCATTCCACCAAAATGGACTAACACTCACTTTATTTGCTCGCGATTATGTGGTAACTCAAGTAGGTCCTTTTACAAATTTATTCTTTAATTTGGAATCCATTCTTTGTGTAATTGCAACCATTGCAGGAGCTATTATTGCTTTACAAAATAAAAATATTAAACAACGAATTATCGGTGGGCTCGCGTTTTTGCTTTTTGGCGGTATCTGTTATTATTTCACAACCTCTTACAAACCGTTGAGTCCTATTGGACCTGAAGTATTTCAATCTTTCAACCCCTTGTTTATTGTAGCACTTACCCCGTTAGTAATGGGTGTTTTCAGTTGGTTACACCATAGAAATTTGGAACCTTCTACTCCGAAAAAAATTGGTATCGGTATGATTATAGCTGCTTTGGGCTTTGTTATTGTATTGATTGCTTCTTTAGATTTGGTTTCTCCTTACTTGCTGGGTGGGAAAGTGCCTACCGAAGAGATGCGCGTTTCTCCATATTGGCTAATGAGTTGTTATTTAATTCTTACCGTTGCAGAACTTTTCCTAAGCCCGATGGGATTATCTTTCGTATCGAAAGTTGCTCCGGAACGGTTCCAGGGATTGATGCAAGGAGGTTGGTTATTGGCAACAGCCATTGGTAATAAACTGTTATTTGTAGGTAGTTTAATGTGGGGCAGAATTGACCTCTATATGCTTTGGGGAATATTTATCTTATGTTGCATTCTGTCAGCAGTGTTCATCTTCTCTATCATGAAAAGATTAGAGGCTGCAACAAAATAACATTAATGGTATTCTATAAAAATAAAAAGGCTGCTCGTTTTGGGCAGCCTTTTTTAATGTGAATAACAATACTTGTTATTCAGCTTTTTTTACTTCATTAACCGCTTTTTTCTCAATTAAATAAACAACTATCAACGCAATGCCGGCACAAAGTGCAATGGTAGCTATGAGCATCGAATCTAATTCACCACGAACATCATAAGTTTGTCTCATCATTTCATAAAAAAACCTGCCTAAAATCCAGCCAATGCCTATTCCTAACGACAACGCTCCCAAACGAAGCATTAAAAACTGACTCCCTTTGGGAACCACCTGAATTGAATGAAGATGCGATTGCAAGGTCTCAGGAGAAGATTGAGACATTCTTTCAATCAATAATTTACGCTCTTTTTGGCGTACGAATAATTCAATGGTTTTGTAAACAAAGTAAAAAACAATTGCGGGGACTAAAATACCTTCCATAGTAAAATTTT
>Ga0123353_10008101_pt1 | contig 14307 bp, 12 predicted proteins | sample TergutLab28metaG_3_FD_92763 | JGI IMG/M metagenome (GOLD analysis project Ga0123353, IMG submission 92763) | Labiotermes labralis P3 segment gut microbial communities from Petit-Saut dam, French Guiana - Lab288 P3 | ecosystem: Host-associated > Arthropoda: Insects > Digestive system > Gut ... | reverse complement strand
GTAAATGGACTTAGACATTGCGCTGTAGTACTAGCATGTTCCACAAATTTCGCGAGCCCAGCGGAGTCCGTCGACAGCTGTTTTGGCGTAAAAATCAATGCCGGCACGTTCGGCCATCAATTCCATTGACATCGGGGCCTACGAACATCAAGAAACAGATGCCGCGATGCTTCTGCTCCTCGACGAACTCGATTTAAGCTTTTTTGATTGAGAAAAAAAAGGGAAAAGCGTAAAACTCAAAGTGCAAAGCGCAAAGATATTTTTCACTTTGCGCTTTGAACTTTGCGCTCGAAAGTCGTCCATGTGCGAAAACCCTTGCCTCAAGTACATGGCCGGAGTATAATATGTCGTCTCGGACATAAATATTTACCCGTTAGCCCCGTTGCCTGTAACGGGATTGGAAAAACGATGTCTGTTGAACGTTACTTGAAGCCGGAAGTTGTCCAGTCGATCAAACGGCTGGACCTTCGTGCGCAGTTCATCATCAAGGGATTCATGCACGGCTTGCATTCCAGTCCGCTGCATGGATTTTCCGTGGAGTTCAGCGAACATCGAAAATACACCCCGGGCGACGATCCCGTCGACATTGATTGGCTCGTTTATGCCAGGACCGACAAGTATTACATTCGAAAATATGAGGCGGAAACCAACCTGACCGGATACCTGATTGTCGACACCAGCCGGTCCATGGGCTACACCTACCGTCAGGAACTCACGAAATTCGATTACTCCGTTTCTCTTGCGGCGGCCCTTGCCTATTTGATGATTCATCAACAGGACCCCGTCGGTTTGATCACGTTTGATGAAAAAATCAGGGTCAGTCTGAGGCCGAAATCAAAGCGGGCCCAACTTGGGACCATTCTTTCGCTGTTGGCACAATTGACGCCAAACGGTCGGACGAATCTGGTTCATTCGCTCCACCAAACGGCGGCGATGCTCAAACATGCAAGCCTGGTGATGATTTTCAGTGATCTGCTCGGTGAGCCGGACGACATTCTTCGCGTTCTTCACCGTTTGCGTCACGCCGGACATGACGTCATCCTGTTTCACGTGTTCGACGAAGCGGAAATCCATTTTCCCTTTCATGGCAATGTCGAACTGGAAGACCCGGAAAGTCTTGAGGCCATTCGAGGTGACGCCGACGCCCTTCGCAAAGACTATCTTGCCGAACTGGAAGATTTCCAAAATCTTTTTCAGCGTGAATGTTCCCAGGCGAAAATCGACTATGTGCCGCTCGACACGAGCATGCAATTCGACAAAGCCCTTCTCGAATATCTCCAGCGCCGTGGTTCGCGATAGGTGACAACCTCCGAGATCACGTGGAAGAGACCGCTTTTTCCAGCATTTCAAGCGTTTCTTCGATTTCCCGAAGCACTGGGCAATCCCCTGCTTTGCGGATTGCCTTGAGGACTTCGCGATAGTACCAAAGTGTTCCGTCCCGGTCGCCGGCAAAAAGTTCCCAGAAATTTTCCCCTTGGTTTCGGTAGTCGGCAAGCGTGCAACGTAAATTGTCAAGTTTGTCGCAAGCGACGATCAATCGTGACTCGGGGTCCATCGTTTCGATATGGGCGATGTACGATTCTTTTCGTTCCCGCCAGGGGCGCTTCGGTTTTCCAAGCGACTCAAACGAGTCGGAACAGTCGAGGACGAATTTCTGAACCCGGGCACCGAAACGTTCCCGGATCAGAGTCGATGTTTTGAGTCCTCCTTGGTCTTCAATCGCGTCATGCAGGAGAGCGGCGATCACGGTGTCTTCGTCGGCACCATATCCGAGCACCATGCCGGCAACCCGTAACAGGTGGGAAAGATAGGGAACATCCCTTCCTTTGCGGGGCTGGTTGGCATGAAGCTCTGTTGCCAGTTTCACCGCCTCAAAAAACCGTTCGGTCATCTGTTGCATGGTTTACCTACTCCTTCCCTTTGTCTCTGAGAGAACCTTCCTGAAGAATCGTCACAATTTTTGAAACGACGTCATCAATTCCAAGCCCGTCGGTGACGATTCGGACGGAGTCTTCCGGCTCACGGAGTGGCCCGACCTCGCGAACAGAGTCCCGGGCGTCGCGAAGATTGATCTGTTCCAAGATTTCAGCCTCGTTGATTTCCGTCTCATTGGCAGTTTTCCCATTTTTCCTGTATTCCTCAATTCTCCGTCGTGCTCTTTCTTCAGGAGTCGCGATGAGGAAAAACTTGAATTCTGCCTGGGGAAATACTGCCGTTCCCTGATCACGTCCTTCTGTAACGATATTCTTTTCTGCCACGATTTCCCGCTGATGTTTGACCATGATTTCGCGAATCATGGGATTGTCCGCCGCAAAATGAGTATTTTGAGTGACTTCCGGCGAACGAATTTCGTCAGAGAAATTCTTTCCATTCACAGTCAAATGCCCTTCATGCCACTCAAAACAAAGGTTTTGAGCAATTTTCACCAGTTGTGCCGGTTGATTCCAGTCGATCTTTTGCCTGATTCCTTCAAGGGCAACAGCCCGATACATCGCTCCGGTGTCGAGGTAGCTGAAACCGAGCTTCGTGGCCACCTGTTTGGCAACCGTACTCTTCCCGGCACCAGCCGGTCCATCAATCGTTATGATCATTTTTTGATTTCTGTTGATTTACATCATCTTCCGATGATAATAACTGAAACTATAATCTATGTTCTTCTATTTTACCAAAGATTTTGACAGAAAACCATAGGAAACAGAATAAAACGGACGACAGCTCTATTGATAAAGTATGTTTTCACGTACTATTACATTCGATGGATGAAAAACAAAGGAATTTCTGTAACAACATACGTTTTATGAAACGTTTTTTAATGGATTTGACAATTTCCGTAGAAAAAATCAGCGGAATATTGAAAATCAAACAATATTGCAACCGTTTTCGGCTACTCGGGCTTTGTTATCATAGCGTCGTCAGTAATGATGTTCCGAGAAATTCGCGCACAGATATTGCGGTGACCGTTCGGAATTTTGAGCAGCAACTTGCATTGATTCGTGAACGCTTTCATCCTGTTTCGCTCCGGGACATTGAACAAGCATGTTTTCAAGGAAAAACTCTCCCGAAACATGCCGTTTTTGTGACGTTTGATGACGGTTATCGCAACAATCTGACGCTTGCCGCCCCTCTGCTGAAAAAATACGAAATTCCAGCGACCGTGTTTGTTTCGACCGGATACATTGAAAAAACCGACCTTCTTTGGACCCAGGAAATTCGCGAACGGTTGATCGACGGCAGTAACGACTCGAAGAACATCACCGAAAGGGAACGATTAGCCGATGAAACGGTTCGAACCGGCAAGCGACTTTCCCAAAATGACAGGGCGGACTATTTGAAACAACTCCGGAATCATACCACGCTGCATCTTGAGTCTCCCTGGAAAAGGGAACTTTACGAGTTTATGACCTGGGACGAGGTTCGTGAAATCCGACAATTCGGCGTGACCATCGGGGCACATACGGTTTCCCATCCGATCCTTTCCCGATCAAGCAGAGATGAAATAGCCCGGGAATTTCAGGAGTGCAGAAAAACCATGGAATCGGAACTGGGGGAAGAATGTTTTGCCATCGCGTATCCGAACGGCAAGGCGGAAGATTTCAACGCGGATGTCATGGAAGAAGCCAAAAAATCCGGCTTTCGCATCGGGTTCAACCTGTGTGAACACCGCAATCCGCAAAAATTGGTTCCCATGTCGATGGACAGGTGTTGCGTGACTCTCGGCGTTTCACTTTTGGAATTCGAACGACTGCTTGTCCGGGGTTAAGAAAGGATTATAGGGGGTTATAGAGAGGGTTAAGGAGCCAATCGTCATGCCGTCTATACCGACTGTCAGACTGATTCACGAAACCGCTGAGCTGAACGCTTTGCAGGAGCGGTGGAATGTTCTTGCCGACGAATCGGAGTATCCCAACATCTTTACGACTTGGGAATGGGCCGCAACATGGTGGAAGTGGTTTGGCGACAAAAAACCGGGATGGAAACTCTTCGTGTTGGTGATTGAAACTGAAAACGAACTTCTCGGAATCGTGCCGCTTTACAAAAAGAGAAAAAGACTCTGTTTTCTCGGTTACGGCGCAACTCCTTGCGCGGAATATCTCGGACCGATCATCCGTCGGGGATCAATCGACACGGTTTGTCGCGCGATTCTCGAATTTCTTCAAACGAACAGCACGCAATGGGACTCAATTTTTCTGGAAGATTATGCCATGGATGACCCGGGAACCGTTGAGCTTGTCAGGCGGCTGAAAGAGTCGTTTCCCCATCATGCCGAGCAAGGAGAATCACGATATTATATTCCTCTGCCGGAGAGTTATGACGATTATCTCAAGTCGCTCAGTGCCCATAATCGCAAGCGTAAACGGGAACGTCTCCATCAGTCGAAAAACCGATATGCCGCGAACTGGCATGTTCTTCCCGAAGACAAGTTCGAGTTTTGGTTTCAGACACTCGTCGAGCTGACAACTCTGTCACGAAACCGACATCGGGAAAAAAATCCGTTCCACCAAACCGATTATCATGGCTTTCATCATGAATTGTGTGAACGGCTTCATCCCGGGAATCAGGTCGTTTTGGGAGTTCTTGATTTCGAGGAAAAACCGGCGGCCATTTGGTATGTTTATCTCTTTCACGGAAAATGTGCCGCATATCAACAGGGGCACGACACAAATCTCAAAGGAAGTCCAAGCGACGTCGCGCTCCAGATGTTATTGATGCACCTGATCGAAAACAGGTTCATGGAATTTGATTTCCTTCGAGGCGGCGAATGGTATAAAACGAACTACACCGACACCGAACGCCGGACCGAGTCACTCACGGCCTTTTCACGAAAAAACATGGCGTATCTCGTATTTTATATGAAGCGCCGGTTCTTCCAACCGATCAAAAAGGGGGTCAAAACAGCAATCATGGCAATTTCATCACTGCTGAAAAAGAAGACATGAGCAATTCATCGCGGACAATCAAGATCATTTTTTCCCGGGAAGAGTTTCGGGGGCATTCCGGTTCGTGGAACGATCTCTGGCAACGGAGTTCCTCGGCAAATCCGACCGGTCGCGCGGAAACCATTGATCTTTGGTGTCAGACGTTTGCTCCGAACGATATTTTTCGCGCCGTGATCGTTGCAGATGAACGTGAAAATCGTTGGACGGCCGGGATCGTCCTCCTGAAAAAACGCAAGATGAAAATACTGAGTGTCGGAACTTCTCCGCGACTGACGACTCCGGTGCTTTTGATCGACCCGATGGATCGAGCTGAGGATTCGATGAAAATGCTTGTTGCCGCCCTTCGCGAACAAACCGTTTTTCAGTGGATTTGGCCGGAAAACATCCGTCTTGATTCCTGGAAGTGGACGCTGCTTCAAAACATGCTTCGGGAACTTGCCATCCCTTTTCAGCGATTGCAAACCCATAAAACGGCGGTGATTCCGATGAACGGAACATTTGCGGATTTGCTCGCCCGATGGAACAAGGGAAAAAATTCCGAAGTCCGGCGACTCCTGAAAAAACTCGGCGAAACCGGGCATCTGGAACTTGTCTGTTTGCACGAACCGGAAAAACTTGAGGAAATGCTCCCACGGTGTTTTGAGATTGAGAACCAAAGCTGGAAAGGGTCACGCGACGAAGGTCTCAGCATCATCAAACGGGGATTACAACCCTATTACGCCGGTCTTGCCAAACAACTCGCCGAAAACAGGGAGATGTTCCTGTTCGGATTGGTTCTCGACGGAACCTGGATTGCCTTTCAATATGATTATGCCGCCAAAGACACGATCTTTTGCAACAAGATCAGCTATCTTCCGGAATACAAGCAGTATTCGCCGGGTTTTTTGCTGCACCATTGGATTTGTGAGTATTTGCGGTTGCGGCATCCGGAGATCGTGAAATTTGATTATGTCGGAAAGTTCATGCCGTATCAGTCCCATTGGAATCCGGAATTGGAGGCCGTCGGACAAATTGTCTTTCCGACCGACTCCCTTTCAGGACAAATGACATTTTTCCTTTACAAAACGTTGATGCCGATCATCCGTCGGTGTCGCTGATTTGAAAATCGAATACTCCAGATGAAACACCGCATTCTTTACGTGATCGACGAATTGAACTCCGGAGGTGGAGGAACCGAACATCACCTCAAATGGTTGTTTCGCCGGATTCCCGACGACGGTTTTGAAAAATTTTTCATCGCCATTTCCAATCGAGATCAGGAAGACCCCAAACAGTGGCAAAATCACGTCCCGATGGTTTTGAGCGACACTTGCGGACACGGTTTGAAAAGCTGGCCGCGACGGATTACGACATTGGCCCGATTCATCCGCGAGCATGAAATCGACCTGATTCAGGCGTTTTCCCAGACCGCCGAATTGATCACGGTTCTTGCAACCGTCGTGGCGCGACGGGGACGGGTCATCGGCAACCGTCGCAACATCGGATACTCGCTGAATTTCAAAGCGAAGATGTTTTCCCGACTGAGCCGACCGTTCCGGATTCAATATATTGCCAACAGTGAAGCGGCAAAAAATGCGACGGTCAAACTCGAAGGAATCCCGGCCAAGCGAATCGAAGTCATTTCAAATCCGCTTTTTCCCGAACGAATGGCAGAAGGACTCGAAAATCCTGTTTCCCGGGAAGAACTCAATATTCCGCTTGATTCGCCGATTGTCGGGATGGTCGCGACAATCCGTCCGATCAAGGGACACAACACGTTTTTGGACGCCGTGAAGCTCGTGCTTGAAAAGTTTCCGCAAACACGTTTTCTTCTTGTCGGCGAGCAGCACAATCCGGACTATCTTGCATCACTCAAGGAAAAAACATCGCGGCTGGGAATCGAAAACAACGTGATCTGGTACGGCGGGATCAAAAATCCGTTTCAAATTCTGCCACATTTTACCGTCGCGGTTTTGTCGAGTGATTCCGAGAGTTTTTCCAATGCCGTTCTGGAATATTCCGCCTCCGGACTTCCCGTGGTTGCGTCCGATGTCGGCGGGATGCGCGAAATCGTGGTTGACCGGGAAACCGGTCACCTTGTTCCGCCGGGCAATCCGCAAAAATTGGCCGAAAAGGTCATCGCGCTTCTGGCCGCCCCGGAAAAACGAAGGACGTTTGGAAACGCCGGAAAAACATTCGTTCTGGAACATTACGCCGAGGAAATCATCTTGAACCGGTATCTCGATTTTTACACCAAGGTTCTCGGAAAGGAGCGGGCACTGTGATGAAGCTGAAAATGATCCGTTCCGTTGCCGAACTTCGTGAAAATGTCGACCATTGGGACGATCTTTGGAGTCGCAGCACCATTTCCATGCCGCTTGCACAGGCCGAGATGATCGCGCAGTGGTCGGAACAATTTGCATCTCATTTCCGGTTTTTTGCACTTGTCGCTGAAGTGGACGGCGTGTTCGTCGGCGCGATTCCGGTGGTCGGAACACGAAAAGCGAAATTCATTGCCGCCGGAATGAATCCGAGCAACGGTTGGTCACAGGCCGGTCAACTGTTGATGGATTCCAACCACGACATGACGCAAATCGCCGATGTTCTCATTTCCGGCCTGCAGCAACTGCCGTTTCACGTGTTGTGGTTTGACGAAATCCGTTTTGAACAGCCGGAATGGATCGCGTTTCGTCAAGCACTGATGGAACGGAAAATCCCGTCCCAATGGCTCAAGCGGCATTCGACGGGCATTCTTCCTCTGGACAAACCCTTTGATGAACTTTCCGCCGGTTGGAAAAAAAAGGAGATTCACAAAATCCAGCGACGAATCAAAAAGCATTTGGAGCCAGAAAAGACGGTATTTACGTTCACCGACCAACCGGAAGAGGTGTTGCGGTTGTTGCCCGAATGTTTCGCCCTGGAAAACAAAGGGTGGAAAGGTGAACGCGGAAGCATTTTGCAGCGGAACATGTCCGATTTCTTCCTCCGACAGGCGACATTTTTGAGTCAACGGAAGCAACTTCGGCTTTACACGCTTTGTCGGGAAGAAAAGCTGATCGCGTTCCAATACGCCCTTGTCGGCAAGTCGACGTTGTTCAGTCAGAAAATCGCTTACGACCCTGATTTCAGTACGATGTCACCAAGTCAATCCTTGCGTTACATGCAAATAGAGCAACTTTGCCATGAAAAAGCCATCGGTCGCATTGACCTTCTCGGTAAGATACAACCATTCCAGCAATGCTGGAACCCGCAGGAAACGGCGACCGGTCAGATTGTTGTTCCGCTTTCCAATTTGATTGGCAAGTCGTTTTTCTTCCTTTATGACACGATCATGCCGTGGTGGCGTCGCAGAAAACTGAATTCTGACTGAATTCTATACCATGCAACACCATAAACTTTGTGTTCTTTGTGTACTCCTTTGTGCCCCTTGTGGTAAAATATTTTAACCACAAAGTTCACAAAGATTTTCACAAAGGACACAAGGAGAAATATCAATTTATTGGCGTTTTATGGTATAATTGAATTTTGAATGAATCTTGACTGAATTTTCTTTGAATTTCTGATGAATTTTATGTGAAATCAGTTGGTCTCGAAGAAACGGGTGCTGGTGCCGCCCTGACCGATTTTGATTTTGATCGGTTGCAGACATCTCGGGCAACGCCCTTCGTAGGCGGTTCCGTCGCGATTGACGTAAATCCTTGCGTAAAGGCCACAACAGGAAAATTTGATTCCGAGGAACTTTTTTCCTTCGGCGGTGATCCCGGGAGTCTGTTCCAGACCTTGAGCCGAGACAACCGGCATGATATTGGGGTCACTGACCAAATCCAAACGTCCAGCAGACATGTTTTTCACCTAATTAACAGCTATTATACAGTCAAATATTTAAATATTTTGATAATTCTAGCATTTTTATCGTGACCGGGACAAGGTCAGTCCAGTTTTTTCCGTCGTCTCCGGCCAACCCTCCCGGCCTGAACAATCCGCCGCCACTGGTCGGAAAACCGGGCTTCGGATATAATTATTTTCTTGAATTTTTGATTTACGCACAAATCTTTCCTGAAATTTCCCGGGTCATTTTCTTATGAAAACCAACGAATTACGCGAAAAGTATCTCGAATTTTTTGAAACCAAGGGTTGTCTCCGGCGTCCGAGTGACGTTTTGGTGCCAAAATGGGACCCGTCGGTGCTCTTCACGCCGGCGGGGATGAACCAGTTCAAGGACCATTTCCTCGGACGTTGCAAGCTCGAATTCACCCGGGCGACAACCTGTCAGAAATGCCTCCGAACCGGCGACATCGATAACGTCGGACGGACGGCGTATCACCACACATTTTTTGAGATGCTCGGCAACTTCAGTTTCGGCGATTACTTCAAAAAAGAGGCAATCACCTGGGCGTGGGAATTTCTCACCGACAAAAAATGGCTCGCCATCCCCGGGGAAAAACTCTCCATCACCGTTTATCAGGACGACGAAGAGGCGGCGGAAATCTGGCGGAACACCGTCGGTGTGCCGTCCAGCCGGATCAGCTATTGCGGCGAGGAGGACAATTTCTGGCCGGCAAGTGCCCCGAGTCTGGGACCGGACGGCGTCTGCGGGCCGTGCAGCGAAATCTACTACGACACGCCGTTCGGCACGGTGGAAATCTGGAATCTCGTGTTCACGCAGTTCAACCGTGTCGGCAACCCGCCGGACAATTTGCAGCCGCTTCCGAGCAAGAACATCGACACCGGCATGGGACTGGAACGCTGTGCGGCGGTACTGCAAAACGTTGACACAAATTATCATATTGATATTTTACGTCCCCTGGTCGAAGAAGCGGCGGCGGTCTGCAAGCAAAAATATCAGCCGGACGAAGAGGCGGGCAGGCGTTTCCGCCGGATTGCCGATCACATCCGGGCATGTACCTTCGCGGTGCATGAAAACGTGTATCCCGGCAGCAAGGAAGAGCGTTACGTCATCCGACGGCTGTTGCGACGGGCCGTGCTCGACGGCTGGCAACTCGGCATCAAGAAACCGTTCCTGCACCTGCTCGTGCCGAAGGTCGCCGAGCTGATGCGCGAGCCGTACCCGGAAATTTCCGAAACGACCGAACGAGTCGCCCGTGTCATTCAATCGGAGGAAGAACATTTTCTCGGCACCATCGACGGCGGCATGTCGAAAATCGAGAAAATCTTCCGCGACATGAAAGCCGGTCACGGTGACAAGGCAAGCGGCACCGTTTCCGGCACCGACGCCTTCGAAATGTACCAGACCTTCGGCTTCCCGCCGGAACTCTTTGAAACTATGGCCGCCGAACAAAATTTCCAATTCGACTGGGACGGTTTTAAACGCGAAATGGAACGCCACGGCGAAATTTCCGGCTCGGCGGAGAAGAATTTGTTATTCAAAGACGATCCGCTGGCGGAGATTAAGAAGCAGTACGGGAAGACGGAGTTTATCGGCTATGATGAATGGGAAAGTGCTTGTGAGGCGAAAATTATTGCCATTCTTGTTGATGGGAAACTTGTTGATTCCGTACCGGCAAAAGGTCAAAAGGTACAAATCATTTTGGATCGTACTCCTTTTTACGGTGAAATGGGTGGGCAAGTAGGTGACAAGGGCGAAATCTATGTCAGGAGCAGTGAATCAGGTCATTACGCCCCTGAGTTTGCAGTGGAAAAAACGCAAATGGATGGTGATATTATCATACACTTCGGTTATCAATACTCCAAGGAATTATTGAAAGTCGGTGATGATGTATTTCCATATGTTGATTGGACAGACCGACAAGCAATTTCCCGCGCACACACGGCAACACACCTCTTGCACGATGTGTTGCGACAAGAACTTGGTTCTCATGCAGAACAACAGGGGTCAAAGGTTGATGCCGATTTGCTCCGTTTTGACTTTACGAACCACGAAGCGGTTGACAAGCAAACACTCCTTGAAATTGAACAGATTGTAAATAGAAGGATAATCTTTTCGGACGAAGTTAAAAGTGATGAAATGACGGTTGAGGATGCACGGAAAGCTGGTGCGATGATGCTTTTCGGCGAAAAGTACCCGGAAAAGGTGCGTGTTGTTCAGGTTGGTGCGAGCAAGGAACTCTGCGGTGGCACACACGTGAAGAACTCGTCTGAGATAGGTCCTTTCAAAATCCTATCCGAAGAAAGCGTTTCGGCGGGTGTTCGGCGGATTACGGCCTTGACCGGCATGAAGGCTGTTGAAAAGATGCAGGAGGAAGCGGAAATCGTGCAGCAACTGGTGGGGATGCTCAAAATTCCGGCTTCGGAGATACCGGCCAGAGTTGAAGCCTTTGTCGACACGATCAAAAAACTTCGCAAACAGCTTGAAACTCAAGTGAAACAAGGAAAACTCAGCATCGACGACGTCATCGGTGGAGCCCAAGAAGTTGGCGGGGTCAAATTCATTGCGTGGCCCATTGACGACGCGAAGCCGAACGAACTTCGCGAGTGGATCGACCAGATTCGGAGCAAAACGCCGATGGTCGCCGTGATGCTGGCCGGCAAACTCGAAGACGACAAGGTGTCGCTCATCGCCGGCCTCAGTCGCGATCTGGTTTCGGAGAAAAAACTCGACGCCGTTGCCTGGATCAAGGACGCCGCGCAAGCCATCGGGGGTTCCGGCGGGGGACGTTCTGACATGGCCCAGGCCGGCGGAAAAAATCATGAAAAAATCATCGAAGCGTTCACCCGGGCCAAAAAATGGCTGACAGAACACCTTTAGAGGAGTTAGGAGAGAAAACCAATGACCGAATCAACACAAACGGATGAATTCCAGCCGGATGGTCATGCCGTCGCGAAATGCCGGGTGGTCGGCCTTGCGATGATGGTGGTCGGCGCCTGCTGGTTTTTCCGGTTTCTCCCGTTTTGCTTCGTTCGATTGTATTTTCCGCTGGAGAAGTATTTTTCGTCTACCAGATTCGAGTTCGTCACCAAAAGTGTCATTCTACTGGCGGGGATAGGAATCATTGCGTGTTCGTTCCAGATTTTCAAACGCCGTCGTTATTGGATTGCCCTCCTTGCTCCGCTGGTTTGCCTTTCATTGTTCGCGTTTTGTTCGATTCTTCTTTTTTATAATGACGCAAGTGATTACTGCAAAAACCGTGATTATTTGAACGACGGTTACACACATCCCTATTATCACCCGATGGAAGGGATGATCCCAACCGAAGAGGTTCGGAACATTGCGAGTTGTTTCGCCGATTATACCCTACGCTATTGCTGTGATGAACGGAATTATCCCAAGATCGAAATTCCGATTCAGATGATTCTCCTTTTCCTGGCACCGACCACGCTTATTGGATTGTTCGGGCTTTACACGCTTTTGACGCCGAGTGTCAGGCGGTCGTTTGTCGTGCCACTTGCACAGCGTGTCAAAATATCCGCCGCCGATGAAAAAACGCAACGAGACTATTGTTGGGGGTTGTCACGGACTTACGCCGTGCTGATGTTCCTGCTGCTACTTGCGATTCTGCCGACAACCATCATGGATTTCATGGAACCGGACCGGCATGAATACCTTATGCCGCCGTACAACATTCACCTGAATTACGCGATTGCCGTTGGCATGATGATCGGCATTTTCTCATATTTCACGAGGCGATATTACGTCTTTGCCCTGTTGGTCCCACTTGCCTGGATTGCGAGTTCCGCGTATTTCCAATGGCAAATTGCATGGGAATATAGCTGTATTTCGGGATGTAGCCATATTTGGGAATATTATTTTCACCTGGATCCGTTCTACAGCATGATTCTGATCGTCCTGGTTTCCCGCCTCACATTTGGTGGGTTGGGGATTTGGATTTGGTGGAAAAACTGGCAATCTATCAAACGTTCACGTGGGCCAAAAAATGGCTTGAAATTGAGTTGACTTGAAACATGAATACCTGTTCTTCATTTCCGCGACAAACCGGGCAAATCCGGCATAGCAGAGTTTCCCTTCTTGAAAACGTCGAAATTGCCGACCGGACGTTTCGGCTGACGTTTCGGGCACCTGAGCTTGTTCCGTTGTTCTCGCCCGGTCAGTTCGTGATGCTTCGACTTGTCGGAACGGATGACCCGTTGCTTGGGCGTCCCCTGGCGATTTACCGGATGGATGCCGCAAAGGGAACGGTTGATGTCGTTTATCTTGTCGTGGGAAAAATGACCGATCGTTTGTCGCGACTGACGCCGGGGACGTCCCTTGACGTTTGGGGGCCGCTCGGGCGGGGATTTCAGCTTCCGGACTCGGAACAACTGATTATGGTTGCCGGCGGAATCGGGCTGACTCCGTTTTTGTCTCTGGCGGAACAAGAATTCGCGAAACAGGAACTGACGAAGCAGGAAAAAGAGCCCCGGGACATCACCCTTCTTTACGGGGCATCGACCCGGAACCGAATCTGCTGCACGGATGATTTCCGGAAGATCGGCGTTGACGTTCGGGTTGCCACCGACGACGGTTCCGAAGGATACCATGGATTTGTCACGGATTTGATTCCTACGGTCATGAAAAAACCGTCGAAAGCGGTCATCGTTTGCTGTGGCCCCCACGCCATGCTTCAGGCAACCTTTGAAACCGCGAAACGCTTGGGGAATATTCCCTGTTTTGTTTCTCTGGAGTCTCCCATGGCTTGCGGCCTGGGAATCTGCTTCAGTTGCGTGGTCGAAACAACAGATGACAACGGAACACGTGATTATTCAAGAACTTGCGTTGACGGCCCCGTTTTTGATGCCTATCGCCTTTGCTGGGATGAAAAAACGGACGGTTTTTGATGCTCCGTCTCCAATATCGGAGAAGAATCTGTTATACTCAATTGTTATACTCAAGTCGGTTAGAAATTTTTGATATTCCGACATAAAATGTTTTTTATGACGTCAGACGGGACGGTCGTGGGGATTGTGGAAACACAATTCACGAGGAAAGTCCGGGCTCCGCAGAACGCGATGGTGGGTTAACGCCCACCGGTTTCGTCGGTTTTCCAACGAAATCAGGGAAAGTGCAACAGAAAGTAAACCGCCGGATGCACTTGGTCCGGTAAGGGTGAAACGGTAAGGTAAGAGCTTACCAGCAGTTCGGGTGACCGACTGGCTAGGCAAACCCCATCGGGAGCAAGATCAAACAGAGGTGAACGCCTTCACGGCGGCGGAGCTGTTCGCTCCGGATCAATCTCGGGTCGATCGCTTGAGGAAAAATGGCAACGTTTTTCCCAGATGAATGACCGTCACCCGGATTTTTTTACAAATCCAGGTACAGAACCCGGCTTACAAGTCTGTCGTCATTATTTTTTACTAGAGCATGTCCGAAACTGGCCTAGTGTAAATTAGTGAAATTGAGTAAAATCATTGGGTGTTTGCAATGTTCGAAGATTTTGTCATGGAGGAGCAGATGGGCCTAGTTTATTCGCAGGAT
>Ga0123353_10008100_pt1 | contig 14307 bp, 11 predicted proteins | sample TergutLab28metaG_3_FD_92763 | JGI IMG/M metagenome (GOLD analysis project Ga0123353, IMG submission 92763) | Labiotermes labralis P3 segment gut microbial communities from Petit-Saut dam, French Guiana - Lab288 P3 | ecosystem: Host-associated > Arthropoda: Insects > Digestive system > Gut ... | reverse complement strand
TGAATTACCGACAAATATCAATAATGTTGAGACTTATGCAAATGTTCCGGGAATAATAGCTAACGGAGCAGAATATTTTAATAAATATAAATCAGGAAACAGCACGGGGACAAAAGTTTTTGCCCTTGCTGGAAAAGTAAAAAGAGTGGGACTGGTTGAAGTTCCTATGGGTATAACAATTCGAGAAGTTGTCCAGGAAATAGGTGGAGGTTCTTCTACAAAATTTCCACTCAAAGCAGTTCAGTTGGGAGGACCTGCGGGCGGGTGCATACCGGAAAATCTTTTTGATACCCCAATCAATTATGAGTCAATAAATGCAACAGGCGCAATAATGGGATCAGGCGGGCTTATTGTAATGGATACAAGTTCCTGCATGGTCGATGTTGCGCGTTACTTTTTACAGTTTACGCAAAATGAATCATGCGGCAAATGCACATTTTGCAGAATTGGAACAAAAAGAATGCTTGAAATACTACAGCGCATAACTGAAGGTAAGGGTAGCGAAGATGATATCACCCTGCTTGAAGATCTTTCAAATCATGTAAGAAAAACTTCTCTTTGCGGACTGGGGCAGCTTGCGCCAAATCCTGTTCTTACAACGCTTAAATATTTCAGGGATGAATACATAATTCATGTAAAAGAAAAAAGATGTCCTGCTGGAGTATGCCGCTCTTTAATCAAAATTATTATTGATCCGGAAAAATGCACAGGGTGTACCGCATGCGTAAGGGCATGTTCTGTAAATGCGATAAGCGGCGAAAGAAAAAAGATACATACAATCAACAATGAAATCTGTATAAAATGCGGCATTTGTATTCAAAAATGTAAATTCAATGCAATATATAAAAATTAGGTAAAAAGATGGCAGATGTAACTTTAAAAATAGATGGCAAAGAGATAACAGTCCCAACGGGTACTACAGTTTTAGAAGCAGCGAAAAAAGCAGGTCATGATATTCCTGTTTTTTGCAATGCAGAAGGTTTAAAACCTTTTACAAGTTGTTTTGTCTGTGTAGTAAAAATAGAGGGAGGAAAAGGGAATTTTGTCCCATCATGCGCAACGATCGTCAGGGATGGGATGAACATTACCGTAGAATCTCCTGAAATCAATGCAGCAAGAAAAATGTGCGTTACTCTTCTTGTTTCAGATCATTGCGGAGATTGTCTGCCGCCTTGCCAGACAGCATGTCCTGCTTCAATAGATATCAAAGGCTTTCTGAAAGCCATTGCAGAAAACAAACCTGAACAGGCAGCTGAAATAATAAGGGAAAAAGCGCCGCTTCCTGGTTCTCTTGGGAGAATATGTCCAAGGCCTTGCGAAGATGAGTGCAGAAGAACCAGAGTTGAGCAGCCTGTTTCGATTTGTTATATGAAACGTTTTGCATCTGATAAAGAAATCGAAAAACAGGGAGAAATAAAACTAAACAATCCATTGACAGAAACAGGAAAGAAAGTTGCGATAATAGGTTCAGGCCCGGCAGGAATGAGCGCAGCATATTTTTTAAGGCAGCAAGGGCATGATGTTACTGTTTTTGAAAAAAATGAAAAGTCTGGCGGGATGTTAAGATATGGGATCCCTTTCTATAGATTGCCAGATAAAATACTTTCAATGGAAATGGATTCAATAGAGAAAACAGGAGTTAAGGTAAAATATAATACTGAAATAGGAAAAGATATAAATATTATTTCCCTGCAAAAAGATTACGATGCTCTTTTGATAGCAATAGGAGCGCAGGGCGCATCATCAATGAGGGTAGAAGGAGAGACCCTTCTGGGTGTTTATACAGGAATAGATTATCTTGGAAAAATCGCAAGAGGAGAATTCCCTGATCTTGGTAAAAAAGTTCTTGTAGTAGGGGGAGGCAACACAGCAATAGATGCTTCGCGAAGCGCTGTAAGATCAGGCGCAGATGTTTCAATCCTTTACAGGCGCACAAAAGCAGAAATGCCTGCAAGTGATTTTGAAATAACAGAAGCTGAAGAAGAAGGGGTAAAAATAGAATATCTTGTTGCTCCTGTTTCAATTACCAGAAATGATAATAAACTTTGTATTAAATGTATAAGAATGGGGCAGGGAGAGCCTGATGAATCAGGAAGAAGGAGGCCTGTTCCAATAAAAGATTCAGAATTTGAAATTGAAGCTGATACGATAATTGGAGCAATCGGGCAAAGGGTTTTGAGCGATACTGTAGCAACTTTAGGAATAGAGATCGATAAGAGCGGCAATATTATTACAGACCCGCATACCCTTATGACAAGCAGGCCCGGAATATTCGCAGCAGGCGACTGTCAGACCGGGGCAGACATTGCTGTCAGGGCAGTAGGTAATGGAAGAAAAGCAGCATGTTCGATTGAGCAGTATCTTTCAGGAAAAGAAGTCACAGGAGAACAGAATCTTTTTAATTCACAGATGGGTCCGCTTGATAAAGTGCCGGAAACTCTTTTTGAAGGCATTGAGCAAAAAGAAAGAATAAAAATGCCTTTAATAAATTTAAGTGACAGAAAAAAAACATACAATGAAATTGAAACAGGTTTTGAATATGATAAAGCTGTTGTAGAAGCAGAACGGTGTTTAAAATGCGGGTGCGATAAAATCGAAGATTGCAAGTTAAGAACTTATGCAACCAGGTTTGATGTTGACCAGAACTTTTTCAAAGGTGAAAAAAGGACATATACTCTTGATATAAGCCGTTCAGATATAAAAATAGAAACAGGAAAGTGCATAACTTGCGGTTCATGCGTAAGAGCATGCGCAGAGATAAAAAAATTAAATGTTTTTTCATTTGTTAACAGGGGATTTAAGACCCGCATGACAGTGCCATTTGGAAAATCTCTTGTTGACTCTGAGTGTGATGGCTGCGGAGAATGCGCTAAAGTATGTCCTACTGCTGCAATAGTTATGATGAAAAATAAATAGCCTCGCCATGAAATGAGAGGTATTCTTCAAAAATACGCATAACAAAGCTGCTACAGAATAATGGAAAATAGTTTTAATAAAATTCGGAATCTAGCTTAATTATTTATTTACAACAAGCTCTGCCCGCTCAAAACCGCTTGCCAGCATAGCTATTCCATTGTTGTATCTGGTATCAGTCTCTTTGCGATCAATTCCGTTTAATGCGCTAATTTCAAAAATCATTCTGGAAAATGCAATTATTTGAAATGTCAATGATTTATAATCAAATGGCTTAATTTTCCCCGAATCAATTAGCTTTACAAAAACATCATTAAGATATTTTGTTGGTTCTTCAATAAATACTATTTGAAAAACCTTCTTTGCATCTTTGTTTTTGTACGACATATCTATGACGATTTTTGATATTTTCATCATTAATATGTACTCATCTTCTGTTTCAAATGTAATAAAAAGTTTGCTAAATACTTTGTTGAGAGGTTCGTTATCAATCGCTTCTATTACTTTTTCAACAGGCATTCGTTGTTTGTTTAAATTCTCTTGATAATACTTGAATATTTCAGTAAGAATTTCTTTTTTATTGGCAAAGTGTTTATAGATGCTTGGAGCTTTTATATCAACTTTGTCAGCAACTTCCTGCATGGTGCAGTGTTTGAAACTTTTCTCTGCGAATGAATCAACAGCAGCAAGAAAAATTTTTTTCTTTGTTAGTTTATTACGTGGCATATTTTGGACTCACTCTCCTATAACAATATAGGTTTATTTAGTTAGCTTGATATTAGCGAGATTTATTAGTTTTGTCAATAATAGAAGAGGGGTCCTGAGAAACTACATATTTCTTTCTGCTACTATATTTACACCAGTTCCAAAAAGATCAGATATAATTATATCTCCCATTTTTATAGGAGAAGTTAGCTCGATATTATTAACCATTTTGACTACTTCCAGTTTATATTTTTCGGGAATTGGTTTATCTGTTTTTACAGGAATAACATTATGTATTCCGCCTTTGATTTTAACAGTTGTACATATCATACGCATTGGATTTACTATTTCATCATGCGCATAGGTAATCCCTTTTTTGCATGTGTTCCCGCTAACTTTTAAATCATCAACTGTTCCTGTTACATTAAGCCTGCATCCTATTGGGCAGACAATACATACTAAATTCTTTTCCATATTATTTGCCGCCTCCTACTTCAAGTGTAATTTCAATATCCCCTTTTGCTTTTTCAAATAAAGATTTTTTTACACTCTGTTTGATCATTTCGCCTGGAGTAAGATTTGTTTTTTTAAATCTTGCAAGTTCATTTCCCTGATTGTTTATTACAATTGTTGCTTTTTCATATTTATTTTCAACTCTCATAAAAAGGTCAAGTTTATCTGGCATCGCGGAATATCTTATCTTGTGTGGAACACAGTAGGTAATACCTCCGGATACTAAAGTATTCATATTTTCAGATATAACTGTTTCCCCTTTTACAAAGCGCGCGGCATTTGTTCCTGCTCTTCTGCTTTCTTCTGTTACAAAGTCCACAACATCATGAACATGCACTACGTTACCGCAGGCAAAAATGCCTGGTATTGATGTTTCCATGCTTTCATTTACAACAGGACCGCTTGTTTTTCTGTCAATTTCTATTCCAGCTATTCTTGAGAGTTCATTTTCAGGAATAAGCCCTACGGAAAGGAGTACTGTATCGCATTCATACACTTTTTCTGTTCCCGGAATAACCTCTTTTTTTTCATCAGTTTGTGCAACTGTTACACTTTCAACACGATCTTTTCCATTTATTTTTGTGATGTTATGGTTATAAAGAAGAGGGATATTGTAATGGTCAAGGCACTGTACTATATTTCGTGTAAGCCCTTTTACAACAGAACCTCGCGCTAATACGGCAATAACTTCTCCACCCTCAAGAACAATCCTTCTTGCCATTATCATCCCTATGTCTCCAGCTCCAAGAACAATAACTTTTTTACCTACCATGTACCCTTCGATATTTATATATCTCTGAGCTGCTCCTGCTGTAAAAACTCCGGATGGCCTGTTTCCGGGAATCGCTATTGAGCTTCTTGTTCTTTCCCTGCATCCCATTGCAAGAATAATTGCTTTTGCCTCAATGTTTAAAACACCAGTTGTATTCATTGCTTTAATTTTTTTATCTTTGGAAATTGAAATTACTATTGTATCCATAAGGATATCTATATTTTCTTCTCTTGCCATATCTATAAAACGTTGAGCGTATTCTGGTCCTGTAAGTTCTTCATTAAAAATATGGAGACCGAACCCATTGTGTATGCATTGCTGCAGAATACCGCCAAGTTCAATATCTCTCTCTATTATAAGTATTTTTTTTATTCCCTGTTTTTTTGCTTCAATTGCAGCCCCAAGCCCCGCAGGTCCTCCGCCTATAATAACAATATCACAGCTTTCCATTCTGATGAGCTCCTTCTATTTTGATTTTCCAGTAAGTATGTATGATGATTTTTTCTCAAGCACAATTTCTTCCAGTGGTTTATTAAGTTCGCGTGCAAGTATTTGCTGCACCTTGGGACCGCAAAACCCTCCCTGGCATCTTCCCATTCCAGCACGACATCTGCGCTTGACACCATCCATTGTTGTTGCGCCTGGTTTCCTCTTTATTGCATCTACAATATCGCCCTCTGTAACATTTTCACATCTGCAAATGATTCTGCCGAAAAGAGGATTCTTTTTTATTAAAACTGATTGTTCTTCTTCTGTCATATCAATGAAAAATTTTCTTTTTACTATTGGGTCAAAAGAGTTCTTTTTATTTAAAGACAGGCCCTTCTCTTTTAAAATTGAAACTACATATAATGATATTGCCGGCGCAGCTGTAAGACCAGGTGATTTGATCCCTGCTACATCTATGAAATTGGGAGCCCCTGCAGCTTCTTTGATTATAAAATCATCTGTGCTTGGTTCTGCTCTCATTCCTGCAAAATTTCTTATATTATTTCTTGTTGATATTTTTGGAATAAGGAGCCTTGCTCCTGTTCTTGCTTTATTTAGAATTTCTTCTGTTGTTCCAACATCTTCTCTATCCTCAATATCATCTGATGCAGGACCTAATATAACATTGCCATGTATAGTGGGCGCAACAAGGATCCCTTTTCCGATTTTTGATGGACAGGGAAAGAGTGTCGCGCTGATAACTTTCCCTTCTTCTTTATCAAGCAGGAAGTATTGGCCGCGCCTTGTATTGATTTTAAAAGCAGGTTCTGCAACCATATCATGAATTTTGTCTGCAAAAACTCCAGCAGCATTTATAACATATTTTGCCATTACCGAGTTGTTCTGCGATGTTACTTTATAATTGCCATCTTCTTTTTTTATTGACTTTACTTCGAAGTTAAGAAAATATTCTGCTCCATTCATTACTGCATTTTCCATAAATGATATTGTTAGGAGCATTGGGTCTATTATTCCTGCAGTTTCTGCAAAAAGAGCCCCTTTTGCTTCCTGGCTCATTGATTTTTCTTTTTTTAGAAGTTCTTCTTTTGATAAAATCTTTAAGCCTGGTATGCCATTATTGATTCCCCGCTGATATAGTTTGTTGATATGTTCAAGCTGTTCATCGTCAAATGCTACGACAAGAGATCCATTTCTTTTGAAAGGAACGCTAAGCTCTTCGCATACAGTATCAAACATTTTATTGGCTTCTGCATTAAGTTTTGCCATAAGGGTATTTTCTTCAGGATCATACCCTGCATGGATTATTCCTGAATTGGCTTTTGATGTTCCGACAGAGACATCATTCTCTTTATCAAGGATAACAATTTTTAGATCATATCTTGAAAGTTCTCTTGCTATTGCTGTTCCAATAACTCCTGCGCCTATTATTGCCACATCATACATTTGTGACCCTCCGCTAATCAGGTAAAAGTTTCTATCTGATTTGATTTATTGATCAATTTATATTATAATAATAATTCTAAAAAGGCAACTCCGTAGTTTAATATAAAGATTTGTTTTGGGAGTTTTTATGTTTCTTTTAAAACTGGTTTTTTATATCCTGTATTTTTATAGTATAGTTTTTATAATCAGCCATATTTTTATTATAGCAGGGATCATTATTTCATTTAAAAGAGAGAAAGCTGCGGATGCTTCTGCAGGTGCGGATGCGAATGGCATTAATGTAAAAGAATATCCGCTTAAAGTTTCTATAATAATTCCCGCAAGAGATGAAGAAAAGACACTGCCTGCTTTGTTTGAATCATTGGCTTGCCAAAGTTACTCCATTTTTGAGATTGTTTTAATAAACGACAGATCAAGGGATAATACTCTTGAAGTTATGAAAAAATATCAGGAGAACTACCCTAAGCTTGTAAAAATAATTGATAATAAAAATATTAGTGATGGTAAAAATCCCAAGCAGGCAGCTCTTGCTCTGGCAGAAGAAGTTGCAGCCGGAGATGTTTTTCTATATACAGATGCTGATTGCCATGTTCCAAAAGATTGGGTTTTAAATATGCTTAAGCCATTCGGCGATGATAGAGTTGGCCTTGTTTTCGGTACAGTAACTGTTAATAATGGAAAAACACTTCTTGAAAAATTCCAGCAGTATGATCACTTGCTTAGGTATCATTACACTGTTTCCTGCGCAGGTCTTAATATCCCTACCGGAGGATTTGGAAATAATCTTGCAGTAAGGCGGACTGCACTGCTTGAAGCAGGAGGCTTTAAAGAACTTGAATACAGCGTTACTGAAGATGCTCAGCTGATTGCAAAAATAAGAAACAGCAGAAAGTGGAAAATCATTGCGCAGACTTCTTCAAAATCAATGGTGAACACTACTCCTGTAAAGAGATGGAAAGAACTTTATGATCAGGAACTTAGATGGAGCACCGGGGCTATTCATGCTCCGGATATTGCTGCAAAAGTGGGTTATGGTTATATAATGTATCAGCTTCTTTCAGGTGTTGCTGTTTTTATCCCTGCGTTTTTTTATCCGCAGCTTTTCCCGATTTTTTTTACAGGTATTGTTTCAATGCTTTCTGTTTCGATCACTTATGGAATTCATTTGAAGCTGGAAAGATCATTCTGGCTCACTTTGCCTCTTTCACTTCTTATTGCGCAATTTCTTTTCCCTGTTGTTACACTGATAGCGACTTTTAAACCAAGCATTTACTGGAAAGGGGATAAGCTGTAATTGCGCAACCTCTTTGCATTTACAGCCTGATTTCGTCTATATCTTGTTCCATTTTCGCAAGCGCTTTTTCCACAAAATCATCTGCTGATATCATATACGGAGTCTTGAGCATATTTCTCTTTGTGCGCCCTTCTATATTAAGTTCAGACTCCACCATGGGTGGAATAATCTCAACCACTCTGATTCCCAGCGGAGCAAGCTGTGCGCGCTGAGCAACTGAAAATGCATGTAGTCCTGCTTTTGTCGCGCAATAGACCGGCATTCCTGTTGCTCTTTCTACCATAAAAGCAAGACCAGATGAAATATTTACGATAGTTGAATTTTCCTTATTTGAAAGCAAAGGAATAAACATTGCGGAAAGGTAAATGGGAGCTTCAAGGTTTATTCTGACTTCATTATCACCATGAGTAAAATCGAAAATCCCTTTTGTCAGATCAATGTCTCTCTGTATGCCTGCGTTATTTATCAATATATTTATTTTGGGAAAATTATCGTTGATATAATTTAACAATATAGTTCGGTCATCAGGATTTGCCACATCGCATCTTAATGAATGAATGCCAGGAAATTCTTTTTTTACCTGCGCAAGTTTCTCTTCGCGGCGTCCGCATATAATCACAGTATTGTCGCGCTTGTAAAAATATTTTGCCATCGAGTAACCTATCCCTGTTGCTGCGCCTGTGATCAATATTGTGTTTTTAGTCATTTTCATTTATCAATACCTCATCAATAAGTGAAATATTGCAACAAATACACATAAAAAGTCAATTAATTGTAACATGATTAAGATAAAGTTTTTTATCCGAAATAGAAAAATTGACAATCCTGTTTCTCTTGAATTATAATATTTCCTGAAAAAGGGAAAAAAGGGGAGTGTTATGAAAAAAGGATTATTATTGTTTCTTTGCTGTGCTGTACTTGCAACCGGATCATTAATTGGTTGTAAAAAAGAAGCAGCAAGCAGCAAAGTGTTGAGGTTTCTTACATGGGAAGGATATGCGCCTGCAGATCAAGTTGCAAAATTCAAAGATGAAACAGGCATAACAGTAGAGGTAATTTTAAGCAGCAATGAAGAGATGATTTCGAAACTCAGAGCTACAAGAGGAGGTGGTTTTGATCTTGCGCAGCCTTCACAAGACAGAGTTTCTTCTGTGGTTGAACAGTTTGGTTTGTATCAGCCCATAAATTATTCAAAAATAAATACAGCTCAGATCGATCCTGCGATGCTTGAAGCTACAAAAAAGTTCACAGAAGTTAAAGGAAAATCTTATGCAGTTCCACATGTTTTTGGAACTTCTGGTTTAATTGTAAATAAGGAAAAAGTGACTGTGACCAAGGATCTGGATTACAAAGATCTCCTTGATCCAAAATATAAAGAAAGAGTTTCTTATAGAATGAAACGGCCTATTATTCTAGCAATGGGATTTTCTCTTGGATATGATCCTTTCTCGTTATACAGCGATAAAGAAGCATATCAGAAATATCTTGATATGATCGGCGATGTTCTTATTAAAGGAAAACCAGTTGTAAGAAATTACTGGGAAAACGGCGATGCGCTTCTTGAGTCAGTAAGATCAGGAGAAATTTGGCTGGCAAAAGGGTGGGAACAGCAAGCATGGAAACTTTATAAAGAAAATCCAAATATTGATTATATTGCTCCAGCAAGCGGATCAATGGCTTTTATCGATACTTTTGCAATACCTGCAAAATCAGAGAATGTTGAAGGTGCATATAAATGGATCAATTTTGCGTTAAGACCGGAAAATGCAGGAGCTTTTACAAATGCTGAAAATTATGGTACAGCATCAAAAGATGCAATCAAATATTATAATAAAGAAGCTGCTGAAAACTTCGCAAGATGTTTTACTCCGGAAGTTATGGCTAATATGAACTGGTATCCAACTGTTCCTCCGGGACTTGAGGAAATGGAAGGAAGGATAATGGATAAGATCAGAGCTGCTAACTGATCATGATTAAAGCCGGATATTTATTATCCGGCTTTTTTTATTAAAGTCATATGTATTTTTGTAAACTTTTAACAGACGATAAATTCAAGTTCAGATATCACCTTTTAATATCATACTTATATAGTAATTTCACTTTCAATTTTTCTGACATGGGTTATAATTATTCTTAGTTAAAAATAAATGCGGTGGTATAAAAATGCAAATAGATTTATCTGTTAAGGAACTCACCCAGAAGTTTGGTGAATTTATTGCTGTAAATAATGTTTCTTTTGATGTTGAAAGCGGAAGATTTTTTTCTATTCTCGGACCATCGGGCTGCGGAAAAACAACGTTGCTGAGAATGATTGCTGGCTTTAATATGCCTACATCAGGTTCAATAGAGATAAGAGGAAAAGATATGACAAGTGTTGAGGCAAACAAGCGGCCTGTGAATCTGGTTTTTCAGCATCTTGCTCTTTTTCCCATGATGGATGTCAAAGAAAACATTGCTTTTGGACTTAAACGAAGAGGTGAAAGAGGTCCTTCTGTATATAAAAAAGTAAATAATCTTCTTGAAAGAGTTGGACTTCCTGAATATGGGGACAAAAAAATAAGCCAGCTTTCCGGCGGACAGATGCAAAGGGTTGCAATCGCAAGATGCCTTATCCTTGAGCCAACAGTTTTGCTTCTTGATGAACCGCTCGGCTCTCTTGATCTTAAGCTTAGAGAGCATATGAAGGTCGAATTAAAAAAATTGCAGGCAGAGGTCGGAACAACATTTATTTATATTACTCACGACCAGTCAGAAGCTATGGTTATGAGCGATTATGTGGCTGTTATGAACTTGGGTTCTTTTGAACAATTGGATATTCCTCAAAATCTTTATTCAAATCCTAAAAGTTCTTTTGTTGCTCAGTTTGTTGGAGATAATAATCAGTTTATTGGCAAGATGCATAAAGATGAAAATGGGGAATTCCATATTATCTGCAGTGAGAATGAAAAATATCTAATTAAAGATAGTTTTGGTATTCCCGAGGGCGAAAAAACTGAAATGTATGTAAGGCCCGAAGCAATTATAATAAATCCTGGTTTCGGAAAAGAGAAAGATATCAATATTAAAAAAGTAAATGTAAAGGCAATTCTTTTTGATGCTGCAAACAGCAGACTGCTGGTTATTCCCGAAGGAAGTAAAAAAGAGTTAATTGTTTCTCTGCCTCAAAACAGGCAGTTTGATCATATAAAAAGAGGTGATACCATAAATATAGGCTGGGATGCTGGTTCCTCTGTATGTTTTAAAGAATCAGGAGTTAAAGTATATGAAGAACTCTAAACATAAAATAAAATTAGGATTCTGGATATTTTTTACACCTGTTTTTTTATGGTTGTTCTTATTGCTTATACTTCCACATATAGAACTTTTAAGAATGTCTTTTGTAGGATCTTCATATCTGGGCAAATCAGGTTTTACACTTGAAAATTATGGAGCATTTTTTAAAGAACCGATTTACTGGCTGACTTTTGTCAGAACAGCAATATATTCAGTAATCGTTACCCTTATTGTACTTGTTATTGCTCTTCCTGTTTCTTTTTATGTTACAAAAATCGCAAGTTTAAAAACAAAAGGGTTTTTAAGCACTCTTTTGCTGCTCCCTTTTTGGGTCAGCGAACTTATAAGAGTTTACGGGTGGATGATACTTCTTAGAGAAAGCGGTGTTATAAATAAAATAATGGTTGGAATAGGCTTGTGGAAAACTCCGATAGAGATGCTTTATAATGATGCAACAATGATACTGGGATTGGTTTATACTTCAATGCTTTTTATGGTTATCCCAATTATTGGAGTTATGGAAAGCCTTAATGATTCATATATTGAAGCAGCTTATGACCTGGGCGCAAATAAGATTACAATATGGAGAAAAATAATTATTCCTCACTGCATGCCAGGTATTATGTCAGGCTCCATTATTGTTTTCATGATCGTTCTTGGAAGTTTTCTTACTCCAAACCTTATGGGAGGAAAAAATTCTCTCTGGTTTACACAGCAAATTTATAATCAGTTTATAATTTACTTTAACTGGAATCAGGGAGCTGCTTTTGGATTCCTTCTTTTACTAATGTCTTCTTTAATTATCTGGATCGCTTTAAAACTTTCAGGGCAGAGTTTTAAAGAGGTGGTAAAATGATCAAAACACTTTCAAGATCAAAAACATATAATGCAGGATTTCTTATTTTTATATTATTATATTTTATTTTTCTTTTTGCGCCGCTTCTTATTGTCTGTATCCTTGCATTTAATGATTCAATGTTTCCTTCGCTTCCATGGAAAGGGTTTACGCTTGACTGGTTTTTCAGCAAAGGGGAAAACGGGAAAACAGGAATATTTTTTGATGCCATAAATTTAAAAAGTATTTTTGTATCTTTGCGGGTGGCAATTTGTGTTTCAATACTTTCAACAGTTATTGGTACATGCGCAGCATTCCTTTTTGAAGAAGAAAAATTCAGATTCAAGAATTTTCTCTATTTTCTTATGCTTGCCCCGCTTGTTATTCCTGGTGTTATTCTTGGTATTTCAATACTTGTATTTACAAATTTTGTTGGCCTGTTTTTTGAAGAAACTATAGGCATTGATATAAGATTTCTGCGTCCTGGGTTCTGGCTAGTAGTGCTTGGACAATTTTCATTTATTACAACACTTGTTGCTCTTGTTGTAGGCGCAAGACTTAAAAAATTTGATAAAACACTTGAAGAAGCTGCATATAATCTGGGTGCAAACCGTTTTCAGGTTATATGGCATATTACGCTTAAGTATTTAAGTCCTTCAATTATTGGGGGAGCTGCTGTAGCTTTTTTAATGTCATTTGAAAATTTTAATACAACGCTTTTTCTTTTGGGATCTGAATCCACATTGCCAATTAATTTATATTTGCGGGTAAGAGATGGTTCTACTCCTGTAATCAATGCTATTTCATTTCTTCTGATATTATGTACATCTATTTTTGCCATTATTAATCTGTGGTTTTCAAGAAAAAAGAAATAGATTTTGAAAAACATTATCAATGGAAAGTATTATGGATATAAATGAAGGATTAAATCAATTTCTCGAAAACGTAAAACAAGGGATAAAAAAGATGAAGGAGTATAACTCCAAAGAGTTGATCATTCTTCATCATAATGATTCTGATGGGCTTTCATCAGGCGCGTTATTGCTTATAGCATTTCAGAGAGCAGGGTACAATGTAAAAAGATTTTCACTTGAAAAACCATATCCTGCTGTTCTTGAAAAATTATTTAGTCAAAATACAGGAGCAATAATTGTATTTGTTGATTTTGCGGGAAAGATCGCCTCAAGAATTGCCAGCATCAACAAAGGAAAAAATCTTGTTATTATTCTTGACCACCATAAGGCAGAAGAGTCAAAAGATAGTTCGGTAATAAATCTTGATCCTGATTTATTTGGACTAAAAGGGGATAGGGATATTTCAGCTTCTGTTGTCTGTTATTATTTTGCAAAAGAACTTGATGATGCGAATAAAGATCTTGTTCATATTGCTGCTTTTGGCGGAATAGCTGATTTTTATCATATCAATAATCAACTATATTCCTATAACAGGCTTTGTTTTGAGGAAGCAGTTAAGGCAGGCTTGATGAGAGGCGAAGATAAAAATGGCAAAGAACAATTTTTTATAATGCTAGGTAAAAAAGAAGTTAACGTTGTTGAATTTTATCGAATGATAGATATTGCAGGCGGCGTTGGTTTTTATGGCGGAGGTCCTGAACTTGGTATATCTATTTTTCTTGAAGGGCTTACAGATGAAAAGCTTTTAAAACTAAAAGAGCTTAAAAAAACAAAAGATTACATTTTCGATAAAGAGCTTGAAAAACTTAGAAAAAACAGACTTAATGATACAGGAAATATCCAGTGGTTTGATGTGGAAAACCGGTTTTCTCCTATGGGAGTGAAAATGATTGGGGTATTTCTTGAAGAAATTGCTGATATGGATTTCATTGATCCTGATAAATATTTATCGGGTTTCATGTTAGTTCCCGATAATGTTCCTGGATTTGGGGATATAAAAATTGGGCAAACTAAAGTCTCTATGAGAGGATCACGAAAACTTTCTTCAAAGATAATAAATAAGAAAATGCCGGGAATGAATGAATTCCTTCCTGAAGCTACAAATAATTTGGGCGGGTTTGCAGATGCCAGTCATCGTATGACTGCTGCGACTACGATCAATATAGGTAAAGAAAAAGAGCTTATGGAAGAGGCT
>Ga0123353_10008098_pt1 | contig 14308 bp, 14 predicted proteins | sample TergutLab28metaG_3_FD_92763 | JGI IMG/M metagenome (GOLD analysis project Ga0123353, IMG submission 92763) | Labiotermes labralis P3 segment gut microbial communities from Petit-Saut dam, French Guiana - Lab288 P3 | ecosystem: Host-associated > Arthropoda: Insects > Digestive system > Gut ... | reverse complement strand
TAATTTTTCTGCTGTTGTCATGACCATGTTGTATGCCTCCTTTTTGTTAATTGCCTGTGAAAATTTCGTTGCAACTTGCTCCTTTTCGAGTGTCGTTGTAGACAGTACGTATTGAGCGAATGACTCCAACCAACTGTATATTTGCGGGTCATCGCTGACCGACTTGAGCCGTGCCATTACCCGATCTAAATTTGCCGCTAATTCGCCCTTTGAGGCAAGTTGGAGCATCTCAAGAACAACCTGAAGCACCGGATGTCCGACAAATTCCTCCTGCATTAACGGCGAAATATCGATGAGGATCAACGTATATTTTAGCAATCCCGTCTGCATTCCTGGCATGATTTCGATCAACTCGTCCATGGCTGGCACACGTTCCCACGGCGTTTTTCCGTGATACAAGCATACCAGCACAGGGTACGGAAGTTTCTCTCGTCCCTTTGTTGTTGCCCTGAATTTCTTGTAGTCTTGAACAATATGATCCAGTCCGCGAAGACAAAGATCAGAATCTTTGTAGGATTGATGTTCGAATAGCAAATAGACACTTGACTCGCGGTCACTTCCTTTGACCGAAGTTGTGAAGCGCAAGTCCCCTCTGCCTTCGACGAGTCGGTCACTGACCGTTACCGGATCCCTGCACACTAACCGCGTCAGGTCAAGCAACGCTATCATCTGCTGATCGTCAAGGTTCTTCAGATAGAGTTGTAGGAGTTCCGCCATCCACTCTGGATTGCACAGGAAACGCCTGGCAAGTAAATCATGCGGATTGTTAGTTTTGTGCTGTTCCATCGGTGTCATTTTACCATGCCGATGTTGGAATAGCAAGTTTCTGTAAATTTTACGTTCTTTCCCTTGGGCGAGGAAGTGGACTTCGTCGTCGCTATGAGCGAGGACGGGCAAGGGTATCATTCATTATTTGCCATTCTCGCATCGGCTTCGATTTTTGCCTGTGCCGCTTCACGGCAAATGTCGTCGAGCGACATTCCTTCAAACAACGTGTGCCGGAATTCGGTGTAGTCGCCATGTCCTTTGTTGACGAGGTAAACGAACCGCTCCGCATCGACAACGCCGAAAGTGTTGATAAGGGTTTTTATTCCCATGTTTAACAATACTGTGTCGCTCATGCGGATATTTTACCCTATGCTCACCCCAAATGAAATAGAGAGCAAATCCATCTTTTCCCGGCACAACCCATACGCTCTGCACGTTCCTAATTGTACTGTCTGACATCTATTCCGTGTTGGCATTCCATCGCATGTTTCCAAAACTGCCCTGAAAGGGCATGGCATCATAGCCCAGGGCAAGCGCCGTACCAATTTGTATGGACAGCGCCGCCCTGGGTACGTGTTTCACACCACGTCTAAGCCGCCCCAACGGGGAAAGATACGGGAGCGATTTGTTATCTTGCCCTGACAGGGCAAGAGAATACCACCATTGTTTTCTCTTGCCCCGTTGGGGCGGCTTGTGATGGAGGTGCCATGCTTCCCAGGGCGGCGGCTCCGTGTCTATCGACACTGTCGCCTTGCCCTGGGCTAGGTATCGTGCCCCGTTGGGGCGGTTTTTTGGTGTCGGCTATCGCCGACCAACCGCCCGGCGGTCGGTTGACTACCTTTCGCAACGTGGCATAACTGGTGCGGCGTTGTATCGCCCCGTTTGTTACTTCATCCTTCGTCTGTTACTTCATCCTTCGTCGGGCAACTCCCAATCCTGCCAAGCCCAAACCGAGTATCGCAAGGGTGGCGGGTTCAGGGATTTCCGCGTTGTACCCAAAGAAAACAAGTTCTGCCTCAGTTCCACTATTGGCAATGAACTCAAATGTGAAGCCGCTGCCAGTTAGAGTCAGTACGTCAAGATCGTAGAAGTAATCCCCACTGTCTCCTATCGAGACTGGCGTAACACCATTGATTTTCAGGGAATTCGGATCCGCACCAGACAGATACAGTCCATAATTCTCGTACCCTGGATTAATCAAGACCTCCGTTGTAACCCAAGCGCGAAAACTGGGAGGGGCGGACAGGGTAGTAGCGGTGGACAGGATATAGTCATTTCCACTTTTGAGCCCGAAAAAACCTTTCCCCTGATCAGTCGGAACTGCGCCAGTGAGGGGAATCGTTCCCCACTGTCCCACATTGAACTCAGTGAATGTGAAAACAAAAAGATCCACCGCTGACGATCCGTTATACAGGGTATCCGTGCCCCGCACAACGTCTGCCTTTGCTGGTGCCGCCACGTAGAGCGACGCGATAACGGCGAGTGCAAGTATGGCACTGCCCAATTTAATCATTTGAAAACCTTTTTGCATTTTTCTCCTTTCTTCCGAACTTGGTCAGAAATTACTATGTGGGTGACAATCTCCCTTTCCTGTGATGCAATCATGAGTTACACTGCCTCACATAAGATATACCGGCAATTATTGTGCCAAAGACGAAAAAACCATATTTTTTGGACGTGTCGCCGTAACCTATTATTGGTAAAAGATTTACGAAAACGAATTTTGTGTGTCAAAATAACACACAACGCAAAAAGAGAGTAAAATCAAGGCAAAATGATGCAATCGGTGTATCATTTTCGCAAAAGTGCAGCATTTTAATGCAGATGCTGCGAACCCTGATGCAATAGAAGCGTCTCCAGCACCGGATTGCCATACTCCAATACTGCCCCGGTTCTGTCGGTTATTCCAATTTTCGCGGCACATTTCAATTTTTCCCCTTCTAAAAGCCGAAAATCCAAACGTCGAGGTGTGGTTTTTTCAGCGCACCGGCAACCCAAATTACCTATTTTCGCTATTCTCACGTTGAAAAATTGAATTTTAACGTTAAAATGGCACCGAATCATAAATGTTTTTCCTGCCTACCCGTTTACTCGGTGGTACTCGCCGCCCGGACCGCCTGGACTTTACGCCGCGTAAAAAAACGCTTTTGGAGCAATCCCACATGACTAATCCGCCCCCCGCTATGCGTTTCACCTATCCGCTACCTTGTGGTGCAATTTTGCACGACAACGGGGTGCAGTTCGTCGTCATCAGCCGACTGGCAAAGTCCATGAAACTGTTACTCTACAATAAAGTAACCGACTTGGAACCCTGCGAAATCATTCAATTCAACCGCGAAGAGAACCGATGGGGGCACGTTTGGTCGGTTTTCGTCAAAGGACTCAAAGCGAAACAACTGTATCACTTCCAAGCCGATGGTCCCTTTGAACCGGAAAAAGGACTCCGCTTCGATGGTCGCGCCCGGTTACTCGACCCCTACGCCAAAGCCCTTGCTGGGACGGCTCTCCTTTCAACGGACGGTCTCCTTCGACCGGCGAAGTGCGTTGTCATTGACGACGACGACTTCGACTGGCGCGGCGACAGGCACCTCAAGCATGATTTTGTCAAATCCGTCATTTATGAGTTGCATGTCAAGGGATTCACCAATTCACCGACGAGCGAAGTCAAGTGTCCCGGCACCTATCTGGGGCTGATCGAAAAAATTCCCTATCTGCAATCGCTCGGTGTAACTGCGGTCGAATTGATGCCGATTCACGAATTCCCTATTCTTGGACCGGACGGCAAAGAACCCCGTATCAAAAACTACTGGGGATACGACTCGATGGCGTTTTTCTCGCCGCACCGAGGATATGTTTACGGTAAAGAACCGGGAGCGCAGGTGCGTGAGTTCAAAGAGATGGTTCGGGCTTTCCATCAGGCGGACATCGAAGTGATCCTGGACGTAGTTTTCAATCATACCTGCGAAGGGAACGAACATGGTCCCACGCTGTCGTTCAAGGGGCTAGACAATCAAATCTATTACATGTTGGAGAGTGGAAAGTATTACAAAAACTACAGTGGATGCGGAAACACCGTTAACGGCAATCATCCGATTGTCCGCGAAATGATTTTCCACTGTCTCCGGTATTAGGTGCATAACTATCACATTGACGGGTTCCGATTCGACTTGGCTTCGATTTTGAGCCGGGATCAATCGGGCAACTTGCAGGCAAATCCGCCGCTGATCGAGCAGATTTCGGAAGACCCGTTGCTTGCCGATACGAAGATCATTGCCGAGGCTTGGGACGCGGCAGGCGGGTATCAAGTCGGTTCATTCGGGGCATTCGGTGCAGGTTCGCACCGCTGGGCAGAGTGGAACGGCAAGTACCGGGATGATATTCGCCGGTTTTGGCGAGGCGATCAAAACATGACTGGTGCATTGGCTACACGGCTTTCCGGTTCGAGTGATCTTTACTCTCACAGTGGTCGAGTGCCGCAGAGCAGTATCAATTTTGTGACTGCCCATGATGGTTTCACAATGAATGACCTCGTGTCGTACAACCACAAACACAACGAAGAAAACGGCGAAGGCAATCGGGACGGCGAAAACAACAATTACAGTTGCAATTACGGAATCGAAGGACCGACGACCGACAAGGGGATTGAGTTAACGCGGAGTCGGCAGGTCAAAAATATGCTGGCGACGATTCTGTTGAGTCAGGGAGTTCCGATGATTACCGCAGGGGACGAAGTTCGTCGAACGCAACATGGAAACAATAATGCCTACTGCCAGGACAATGCGATCTCATGGTTCGACTGGCGATTGCTTAAACGGCACCAAGACGTGTATCGTTTCGTGAGGGAATTGATTCGTTTCCGCAAGAAGGAAATTACGGTGCGGCAACCGTACTTTTTGACGGGACAGCCCCGAGTGCCGGGCGGCTTGCCGGACATCAGTTGGTACGGGGCAATGGGCGGGGGCGTTCCGTGGAATCACGGTTTGGAGCGAAGTTTAACGTGTCTCATCTCGGCGGTGCCGCCGACGGTGGACTACGAGGGATCGCTCTATCATGTGTTGATGATGTTTCACGGCGGTTGGGAGTCGAAGGATTTTTATTTTCCGGCGGTGTGTCAGAATTTTTCGTGGCGGCTTTTCATTGACACGGCGGCGGAATCACCGAACGACATTTATCCCGCGCGGACAGGACCACCGCCGAACTTGAATGCCCCGCTACGTTTTCTACCGCATTCGATGAAGGTTTATCTTGCAGAGATCCGATAGCGTTAACGAGCGGATGGGCGTTCGTCCGCCGGTTGCACACGGAGTACCGGCTAGATAGTGGGCTCTATGGAAGCGAGCAATCCCATCACTTGCGGATCATCAAGACGCGGAACCACTATTTTGGCGGCATCGAATACGCAATGGGTATTGTGCTTGACTCGCACTGCAACACCAAACGCACCGGCACTCTTCGCTGCCTGGCAACCAGCGGTACTGTCTTCCAAGACGAGCATCTCCGATGGATCAATGCCGAAGAGTGCCGCCGCCTTCAAGTAAATCTCCGGGTCAGGTTTGCCCTGCGTAATGTCTTCGGCAGTCAAAACAAACTCGAACCGCCGCCTCATGTCTTTGCGGCGAAGTACTTCCGTAGCAGCCCGACCAGCACTGCTCGTACAGATGCCCTTGGGAATGTTTCGCCGTTCCAAAAGTTCCAGCAGTCCGTGCAATCCAGGCATCGTCGAAAAACCATCGTCGAGAAATTGCATAAAGAGGTCTTCGGATTCCGCGAGTAATTCTTGCCACGTTTCGGGAAAATCGAAGGTTTCTTTGAAAAATTCAAAACTATATTGCGGCGTTCTTCCCATCACGACATGGTTGAGTTCGTCGGTGAAGACTTTCCCTCGCCGACCCAGAAGTGCTTCCGCCGCCTTCCAGTAGACATCTTCGGTATCGAACATCAACCCATCCATGTCAAACGCCACTGCTTTAATCGTCATGGAGGTCGATTGTACCGCAAAAAAATGAAAGCGTAAGGAGTCCATTACCGCCGTTCCACCGCAAAGGCAACACGGGAAATACCGCTCTCCGCTGCCATTCGCAACATCGGCTTGACAACTCCCCAATGCACATTCCTGTCGGTGCGGATTTGGAATTCCGCCTCTTCCCCCCAGTCCTTCCTTGCCTCCGACATGATCCAGCGGAGACGCTCCAAGTCCACCACTTCTGTGCCGACATAGACCGTGCCCTCGTTCGACACCGTTACCGTCAACCGCCTCGCTTGTTGCTCTTCCGGCAAGATGCCCGTCTCCGCTTCCGGCAGATCGACCGCTATCGCTTGATCCTGCTGAATCATATTGTTAGAGACAATAAAAAAGATAATGAGCAGAAACACCACGTCGATCATCGGCGTGAGATTCAAACGACCAACACGAGGTTTTAAGTGTTCAGGGGATTTCATGGAAGGAGAAAGGGGAAGGGAGAAGGGAGTTTCTCTTCTTTTTTTTCCTTACTTCTTTTCTCCTACAAAAACATGCTACAATAACCCCACCAAGTTGTAAAGATAGGTTGCCGACCATCACCTCCGTTGCCCACACCGCTAACATGTTTGCTCAATTTCCGTCATTCCCGTGTAGGCGGGAATCCAGACGAAAGACGTGAACCCTGTTTCTCTAGACTCCCGCTTTCGCGGGAGTGACGGGAAAACCGAACTTGTTAGCGGTGTGCACCGTTGCCAAGAGTGGAACCGTCTTCCTAATCGATCTGGGATGCAATTTGTTTGCGTTTATGGTACAAATGTCGTCGATTTAGTAGAGCAATCGTTTGTTAACCACGGAGGATATGGAGATTCACAACGAACATCTCCGCGATAAAAACAACGGAATCAACCAATGCCCATCCCATTACGCCCCATTTTACTGTTCCTGATTCTATCGGCATCCACGACAATGGCAACGCCGCCGGACTGGTTGTCCGAAGTGCAAACGCCGCCGCAAGGATTCAGCAATGAACCCTTCGCAAATATTTTGCTAACCAACGCGGACGGTACGAGAATCACAACGACCGTCGCTTGGGAAAAACGCAAGGCGGAATTGCAGGACGCTTGGATCAAGCATCTCGGCGACATGGCATCGGTGCGGAAAAAAGACCAATTCTATGCTTCGCCGAAAATCGAAATCCTTGAAACCTTTGACGGCGGTGACTTTATCCGAAAGAAAATCCTGTACGAAACGGAGCCGGGACAAAACGTTCGTGCCTATCTGATGATGCCGAAAGAAATGAAAACGCCTCGTCCTGCGGTTGTCGTCTTTCACGGAACCAGTGCTCATTCTTATCATCAGACTGCCGGGGTCTTTGAAGAGAGCGTGCGGGCAACCGGGTTACACTTGGTAAAACAGGGCTATATTACACTCTGTCCGCAGAATTCGCTCTGGCGTTGTAGCGATGAAGTTCATTTAGCAGTCAGAGAAGTTTCCGCAGAGTTCCGACAACGCAATCCCGATCAATGGGGAATGGCACGAATGATTTTAGATGCGCAAATTGCCGTGGATATTCTGGTGTCGATGCCGGAAGTTGATCCGAAACGTATCGGTGCTACCGGTCATTCGCTCGGAGGGAAGCAGGCACTCTATTTGTCGGCGTTTGATGAGCGGGTCTATTGTTCGGTCAGTAGCGAAGGGGGTATCGGCTTTGAGCAAACGAATTGGCATGACGAGTGGTATCTGGGAAACGAAATTAAAAAGCCGGACTTTCCCTTGAACCACCGGGAAATCGTTGCGATGATTGCTCCGCGTCCATTCCTTGTACTAGGCGGCGCGACGGACGGCGACACGGCGGATCCCAATGCGGCGGATGGCGATGCGTCTTGGCGGTACATTGCCGCCGCATTGCCGGTCTATCGTTTGTATGGCGAACCGACACGAATCGGGCTGTTCAATCACCGCAAGGGACACTCCATTCCGCCGGAAGCCGAGGAAAAGATCTATCAATGGTTCGATGCGTTCTTGCCGGAACCCAATGATGTTTGGACTCCCCAGAATGTTCCGACATCAGGAGCAATTCCTTTTGTGTTCTACTATCAGCAGTTCCTTCGGACTAATCCGTTTGAGATAGATTCACAACCGAGAACACTGGCTGACGTGATTGAAAACCGCCGTCGTCATTGGAAGTCGGCGGAACTCTACACCGCAATGGCGGAAGTTGCAAAAAAATTAGCACAGTCCGGCGATCTGCTCCCCGTCGCACCGGAAAATATCGAAAAGAAGGAAACAGAGCGCATAAGAGGCTCGTGGAATTGTTATCCTAACGTTCCGATCAACGCTGCCGATCTGTATCAGGAATCGCGGTACATGCAATACCGGGCACTGTCGCACGAGACCTCGCTTGATCCAATGAAGATCGACACATTGCATAAGTTCGTCATCGGTCTGGAAGAGGAACCCGAACTGTCGAAATTGTTTCAGGCGTTGAAACGAAATGTCTGTTCCCGCCTTCTTTCCTCTGCTCACCGACCGCTCAAAGAGCACACGGACAAACCGGACACAAACGCATTGCCGCGGGAAGATCGCATCGCCATCGATTTATACGTTGCCGTGCGGTGGTTCGCTCCCTTCGTTCAAAAATATCCGAACGAAGAGAATCTGAAACTCGTTGATTCGTTTTTCGACACGATTGACTTGTTTCGTTTGTACTATCCCGATTCGGAATGGTTGCCGGAATTTATCGAACCATTCCGCCGTGCTTTGACCGACATTCAGGGACAACAGGTTGAACCGCTCATTCGGGACCACGCGGTGATGTATCTCGGGATACTGCGTCGGCAGGAACTTTTGGGTAAACCGATGCCGATTTGGGGAGCGGACTTGTCGGGCAAACGGCTCGACGAACGAACACTGGACGGCAAAGTCGTGTTGCTCGACTTTTGGGCGACGTGGTGCGGACCTTGCATCGCCGAGTTTCCGCATTTGAAATTGCTCTACCAAAAGTACAAGGAAAAGGGTTTTGAGATCGTCAGTTACAGTGTCGATGCCGATCAGGAGAAATTGCTTGACTATCTCGCTCGCAATCCAGTGCCGTGGACTACGCTTTCGCAGAACACGACCCAGCGGGCGGGTCTTCCGTCGCTTTCGCATTATTATGGGGCGAAAGCCCTGCCCGTTGTGTTGCTGCGCGACCGGCAGGGTAATACATTGCTACTCGACGCACGGGGACAGAAGTTGGACGAAGTGTTGGAGAAGTTGTTTGAGTAGTGCAGTGTACAAAGAATGGAAATTTCCCTCCGAGCCAGTCGGCTGTTGCCGACCAACCGCCCGGAGGTCAGTTGACTACCTATTGAAAAAGCGACAAAACGAATTACAATGCAAGCATCACTCGTTAAAGGAGACAAAGCATTATGAATAATCAGATTTGGATGATGACCTCGGCGTTCAAACCCTTTGGGTTGGAACAAATTGTGGCAAAGGCAAAAGAAGGGGGCGTACAGGGGTTGGAACTGTGCGTGTTTCCGCGCGATACCACACGAAGCGACCATGTCGCAACGCACCTTGACTACGAAAGTTTCGGAGCCCCGCAGGCGAAGGAACTTTTGGAACGGTTCCAACGGGAGAAATTGCGGTTCTCTGTCGGGTCCTACGTAGACCTCATCGGCGGCAACCCTGCTGAACGAGTTTCCAATCAGAATCACCTGCTGAAACTGATCCGCATCGCACACCTTTGCGGAGGGGACGAAAACGACGTGAAGGTGGGCACGTTTGTCGGTTACAACGACGAGTTGGGGATGCAGGACGGCGGATTTGAAAAAAATCTTTACGAATACCAGCGCGTCTTCGCGCCCATCGTGAAATACGCCGAAGATTTGGGGGTTACGATAGTCTATGAAAATTGTCCGATGGAAGGTTGGCGACCCAAGACTCACCCGGTCATTTTCAACAACCTTCCCGGTACGCTTGCAGCGCGAAAACTGATGTACGCGCTGATACCGAGTAAGGCGCACGGCGAAACCTACGACCCGTCGCATGACATTTGGCAGCAGATTGACCCGTCGGAGGTCATCAAGGCAACGGACATGAGCCGGGTGCACAGGGTACATGTCAAAGCCACGCGCAACCTGCGGAATCAGTCGAGCATCTATTGGGGAGCCATGTTTCCCAAGCAGTATGTGAACGACGAACTCGCGAAGAAGGCGGGCGTTCCTGTTTGCCAGCACGAATGGGACAGGGTTCCTTACGAGCCGATGTTGCCGGGCTTCGGCGGTTACGACAGTATGGACTGGCGTGCATTCCTTCATACGCTAATGGAGGTCGGTTTTGACAAGCCGTTTGTGATTGAAAACGAGGCGGCGAATTCAGCACACACGGGCAATCCGGGTGCCACGATGCAGGGATTCAAGGCGGCGGTACTGTGCCTTGCCCCCATTGTTTGGCAACTGAAAGAAAACGAAGGATATGCCTTTAATGATAGCCGACCGGAACTGAAAACGGCGGAACGGAAAGATATTCCAGTCGTTACAATGAAGGAACTATTGCCGTAAAGCCGGACGAGCCGCGAATGTCAGGGAGCAAGAAAGAGTCGGGGACTACGCGCCATGCCAATTTTTGGAAACGTTCCGTCCAGTTTTTGGAGACGTTCCGTTACCGGCTCTTTGTGCCTTTCGCTAAACTATCTATCTTACCCTGTTTACCGAATTCTCTCTACGAGTCGCGTCCCCCGAACAACCCCGGACGGTCGTCAACGGTTTTCTTAGCATCGGTGCCCGCTCCCGATTGCGTCTTCTTCACCGGACGCAGACCGAGTTCCTCGAACAGCACGGTCGCTAACTGTTTCGGCGACGCAATGTTGAATGAATGTCCCGCTAATTCGTAAATCTCCTTCTCGAGCACCTCCTGCTTCTCCGCAAAGCGACTGCCGAGCGCGTGCAACACATCGGCATCGACGGTCATGCCGGTGTACTCCATTTCGGCAAGCACAGAGAGCAACGGGATTTCAATTTCGTACAGCAGTTTCGCCAAATCCGGGTCCCGTTCGATTTGCTCTTTGAGGATGGGATACAGATGCCAAACGACGAGCGCATCTTCCCCGGCATATTCGGCGACGGTTTCCGTGGGGATTGCGTCCATCCGCTTTTGTTTTTTGCCGGTGCCGATTAACTCTTCGATTCGGACCGTCCGGTGCTGTAAGTAATGCTCCGCCATGTCGTCGAGATTGTGTGCCATTCCTTCTTTTTACCTTATTTTCTCGGACAACGCAACCTCGTGAGGCAAAATTCCAATTTCCCTCAAACGGCTTGCACAGTTGCCGATTCTGTGGTAGAATGTGCAAAAATAAGGTATATGGGAATAATCGCCGTCCATTATAAGAAACTGTCCGATGCTCCCCTGCTGGTCGCATTGAATCGAGAGGAGGATCCCGCCCGGGAGTCTTTGCCCCCCAAGATTCAGTCTGGTCGTCCGCGGTCCGTTTGCGGTGTCGATCTGCAAGCAGGCGGAACTTGGGCAGGAGTCAACCAACACGGGCTTTTTATCGCCGTGGTCAACTGTCCTAAAAAGGTACTGCCGTCAGAACCGCGCTCTCGTGGGCTCCTCTGTCGGGAACTTCTCGGTTGTCAAAACGCCGAAGAAGCCCTCGATATGGCACAGCGCGAGTTGCTCACCGGTTGCTATGCCGGGGCGAATTATGTCTGCGTTGACAGAATGAGCGGCGGTGTCGTTCACGGCGGTGATGACGTAGACATCGAAAAATTCAAGCCCGGCTTGCACATCGTGTCGGAAAGCCGAGTCGATGACGTGAACGACTACCGGCAGGGATTTGTGCGCCGGCTCCTTACGTTACAGCGAATTGATACAGCGATTTCTTTCTTTGCCGTTGCTAGCCGAGCGTTTTCGAGCAACCCGGATGCTTCCGGGAAAATGGGTGTCCTCGTCCGAAGACCGAATCGGCAGACGGTCTCATCGATGCTTGTTTCGCTCACGGAAAAAACGCAACGTTCGGTGATGCAATATGCGGCGGGTTCTCCCGATATGTGTCCCTACGAAGATGTTTCGGCGTTGTTACGGCAGGTGCTCTCGACGGATCGTGCCGCTCGTGCCGCCGCCGCCGCCAAAGAAGCGAGGGCGAAAGCCGCTCAAGAAGCCGCCGAACGGGGGGAGGAGTGAACAGGGAATGTACTGCATGAGCGCAAAGAGCGGACGGGCGTTAGCCCACCGGTGCGGTGCGGAGTACCGGCTAAGTAAATACCGGCGGGGCAGTTTTCGCATGGTGCTAATGGTGCTGTAGTGGGAGAAACGTCAACCGGTGGCGTTTGAGCGAATTTCCACCCTCGGTACCGTTCTTGACATCCTTTGCCGGCGGATTATACTCTTTGCAAGTCAATCGAATACTTTAATTATTATGTCCATCGAAGAAACGTTAGATGCCCCTTTCGCTGTTGATTTTACGGGCGCAAATCCGGCAGTATCCCATTTGGAGGGCTCTCCACTGATCGACCAACTTTCCGAGCCCATCGTCGGAAAATGGAACGTGTTGGTCAGTCAAACGAACTGGGAAAAAGGGGCTCTGATCCTGCGGTGGCGGAACGAATTGGTTGCGGCGGGACTGCCGAACACCGTCTATTCCGACGATGCCTGGGCAAGGCGCGTCGGCAATGTTTCTCCTCAGCACGTCGGCAGATTGCGGCGAGTGGCGGAGAGGTTCGGCGAGAACAATCGGAACTTTTCGGCTCTTTATTGGTCGCATTTTCACGCCGCGTTGGAATGGGATGATGCCGAACTGTGGCTCGAAGGAGCAGTGCACAACGATTGGTCGGTCGCCCAAATGCGGATGCAGCGTTGGGAAGCCCTCGGTGGAACAACTGAGCAAAAGCCCCGCGAGGAAGATGTGTTCGTCGTTGAAATTGACGAAGATGCCTATTCCCGGGTGCCATCGGACAGGATCGAAGGACGCACCGTTGAAATCGGAGCCGTCGATGCCGTCGAAGGCTTTGATGCGTCATCGGTAACGACACCAGTCTCTACGCCGGAACCGCCGAAGAAGAAAAAAGAGAAGACGAAAATTGCCGAGTTGGACTGCACCATTCCGGCGACGGGAGAAATTTTGATGTCGCTCAAAGGAGTTGCCGAATTTCCCGTCGATCTAGCCGAATCGTTGGAACTCTTGAAGGTCGCAATCTTGAATCACAAGTTAGCCGGTTGGAAGTCTATCTCGGCGGAGCATGTGTGCCGGTCATTGGACAACCTGAAAATGCTTGCCGTCTCGGACGATTAGGCTCGGACCTTTGCGCTTTTATCGCATTTCCCCCAACAAGTGGTTGACCACATCGCCGGAAGTGACCGCATCCCCGACGGCACGATGATTGACAATGATCCGATGCCGTAGCACCGCCGGAGCAACGGCAGCAATGTCCTCTTGGATCGGTGCCGTGCGACCCAAGAGCAATGCCCGTGCCTTTGCCGCCATCACCAAGTTTTGCGAACCCCGCGGACCCGCTCCCCAAGCGACATAATCCTGAACATATCGGGAAGTCTGCGGACTGTCCGGACGACTCGACGTACACATCCGAACAGCGGCGGAGACTACATTTTCCGCCACGGGAACGGCAAAGACAAGATCACGCAGTTGCAAAAACTCCGCTTTGGTGAGTGCCGCCTTCGGCAATTCAGACGGAGCGGAAGTCGTCTTCATGACGATCTCTTTTTCTTGCTCCGGCGTGGGATACCCGATGCGGATTTCCATCATAAAGCGGTCCAACTGGGCTTCCGGTAGCGGATAGGTGCCTTCCTGCTCGATGGGATTTTGTGTGGCGGCAACTAAAAACGGTTCGTCCAGCGGATAGGTCTTTCCGCCGACGGTCACGTGCTTTTCCGCCATTGATTCCAAGAGTGCCGACTGTGTTTTCGGGGCGGCGCGATTAATTTCGTCCGCCAACACAAGATTGGCAAAGATCGGACCATGCCGAAAAACCATCTGCGGACTATCGTCTCCTTGACTGCGTCCCAGGAGTTCGTAGCCGGTAACATCGGCGGGCATCAAGTCGGGAGTGAACTGAATCCGGGCAAACTTCCAGTCGAATGCTGATGCTAATGCTTTGACCATCAGGGTCTTAGCAAGACCGGGCACGCCGACGAGCAGGGCGTGAGAGCCGGTGAGCGCACAGATCAACAACTGGTCGATGGTGTCGTCTTGTCCGACGACCACTTGGTGTAAACTTTGGCGAATCGTCCGAACACGGTCGGCAAAAACTTCGATCTGCTGCCGCGTTACATCTGTTGGTGTCGTTATCTGGCTCATAGTAAGCGCAGTGTACCATAATCTTCTGTGTCATGCAACCGGGACTGATTTTTCGGAGTCGCAATCTCACGATTGCGACTCCGATTTCTTCCGCAACAACTCACTTCCCGTCATCATCGAATACCGTTGCAACCTTGCAAACCGCCGCCGAAACCTCTATACTGCCCTGGCATAAAAATTATTCCCGATGATCGAATTTATCAAAATTTCCAAATCGGCACTTCACTTTGTAAATTTAACAACGAGCCAAATCCCCCATTTTGACTAAGCCGTTCATTTTG
>Ga0123353_10008097_pt1 | contig 14308 bp, 8 predicted proteins | sample TergutLab28metaG_3_FD_92763 | JGI IMG/M metagenome (GOLD analysis project Ga0123353, IMG submission 92763) | Labiotermes labralis P3 segment gut microbial communities from Petit-Saut dam, French Guiana - Lab288 P3 | ecosystem: Host-associated > Arthropoda: Insects > Digestive system > Gut ... | reverse complement strand
TGTTGATAATGTTTGTTTTGAGAAGATGGTGTTAAGTTTACAAAATTAATTTGACTGGCATGGAATTGTTTTACATGAATCATAAAATGTGCTACTGCAGCAGTAGTCAGTTACGTAAGATTGAAGCTGGCCTGACGTTTCATTAAACATAATTGTATGTGGGGGAATGAAGTGTTTTTAGTGCAACTGTAATTTGAAGTTTGGACTGCTTTTGTGCTTGCTTATGAAGGTTAGCTTTATCACATATGCTCAATTAGGTGGGCTTTTTCCTCATTTTTACTTGTAAGGAGATGCAGATTAAGTCTCCAAAATGTTGCGTATTTTAATTGGGCATTGGTTGAATTCCAATTGGAGTGCAGTTTACACCATTTCCATTAAATTTTGGAATCATACTGTTGGAATAGCCTGTATGTTGGGTTTCTGAGTGTGTGACAGGACTTACGGGAAAATGAAGTGACATGGACTCCAACTTACATATATAACAGCAAATTTGATGGATCTCTCAAGCTTTTCCATCCTACAACAAACAACTTTAACATTTAGACCTATTCACCCGTCATTAATTATTGAGGTATAAATTTATAGGATGTGATGGACAGACAGATGGATAGTGAATTATAAATTAGCTTCAGATAGATTCGGTTTTATGATTACTATAAGTTACAGACTGATAAGTGTTTGTTGGTGACAGGCACCAGAGGATTGTACGAAGGCTGACAGGGTGGTTCCCATGGAAAAGTTGGCTGTCAACAATGGAAATGGCCAGAGCTATGGCTTTGTGCTGTATCGACGTGCTGGGCTTACAGTTAATGAACTCTCGACACTTCAGACAAGGGGTGGTGCATTCTATGACATGGGTATTGTACTGCTGGATGGGGAACGTAAGACAGAGAAATTGACATCGGACACTCAACTGAGTGGTTTTGGTTACTGGATACTTGAGTAAGTACAAAGGAATTAGCAGTTTCTGTATGAAAGTAACTTACTTTTCAGAGAGATTAAGCAGTAATTGTAATAGTGTGGACTGTTTGTACAAAACAGTAAATTCTCTTAAATTTGGTTTTATTGTTTCTACCCTTAACAGTTTTACTGTTAAAATGCCTTTCAAGAACTCTTTATTCTGTGATCTGTAATTTCTTTCTGAAATCCTGTGGATCCTTGTTAGTGGAAATTTCTTTTCACCTCCAATAATTTTAACACCCATAGTTTATGATTCCATAGTTGTAAATAGTAAACAAGAGAGGTGATATACACATAACATAACACTGAGGCTCATTCATAGCCATTGTTGCCATGGAAAAGCTGTAAGTATTAAATATTCTGAGTGTGTTTGTGTTCTTGCCTTAGTTGTATCATTTCTGCTCTGGCACAGCAAGATACACTGGGCAATGAACAGGAATACCTATTCTCTAATACGATGCCGGTCAAAACAAGATCTAATTTTATTAAACATGACACTAAATACTTAATTTTGATTAGTTTGGTTGCCTTGATAATAAAAATTCACTGTATAATGTTGCTGGAATATACCAAGAGTTATACACTGATTAGTTGTAATGGTTAACACTTTTAGCACCACTAACTTCAGTAAATAACACCATTGTAATGCACTTATATGTGTTGTTTGCACTGTCAGAGCTTTCAATAAGCATGTGATGCTGTTCAATACCAATGGTTGTGATTACACTTTTTGTTTGTTCCCTCCGAGCTTGAATGCAGAATAATAACCCTTGTGGTTAACCACACTTAGCACTGTTATTGCCTTTCACATCCGTTGTAGATGTGTGTTGCCTCCAAACTGTAGAATAATAAACCCCTGTGGTTATAGTTACTTAGCACTGTTATAGATTGTTCCCTATGAATTTGGAATGTTAACAACACTGTTGTATATTGCTTTATGCAATATGTAATGGCTAGTGACTGCCATGTGAAGACAACCAGTGTTACACGTCTCTCGAGATGCAGAGCTCGTTGTTAACTGACTCACTCAACTCTGCTTCCCGCTTGCTACACAAAGACCCAAGCTTTTAGAAGCTTGGGTCTTTGACATCATCAAGCATACCCTGTGGAATGGCACGTACGCACATGATGCAATATTGTGCGACTAACATGAGGCAACCTGACTGCAACAAAATATTTCACTAAATTTACTGCACAAGATTGTTGTGCAAAAATTTGTTCTCAGCATGAACAGTTATCAAGCACAAAAATTACTTCTTTTTTGGATTGTATTGCATTGTCCTCTGTGGCATGTTTGGCTCTACCACAATTTTCCACATGTTATAAACGCCCAAAAAATTATGTGGAACATTAAATATGTGTTTTTACTTTCTGTACAACTTTTGTCTGAAACATTTCTCTTGCTCAGAAGAATTCAGGAGTATTTTTTCCTTCAGTATGTGTAGGTCATCACGTAAAGTATCCATTATTCTTGTCAGATTTTAATCAAACTTGAATTTTCTCAACTGATTTTGGAAAAATCCTAAAATGCCAGCTTTCTCTGTCCAGTGGGAACCGAGCTGTTCTGTGCAGATGGACGGATGGACGTGACAAAGCCAATAGTTGATTTTCCGAATTTTTTGAACGTGCCTAAAAACTGGCAAAGTCTATATGAGCATTTATATTCTTATGGAGGTAAAACTCCAGTCTTTCTCATACCTAAGAAATAGATGGAGATGAGTGGTTAGTGTCATGCCCTGACTGTTTACCTCCCTGGGGAAAGAGTCCTTAATACCCCTTGGACAGAGCATTGGACAGGCACCAGTATTCTAGACGTGGTGGTGAAGAGGAAATCCCTACCCCTATCAGCAATAAAAATGATTCTTTGGTTATCTAGCCCATAAACTAGTGATTATACTGAGTGAGCTAACTAGCTTGCAATTCTATTATTGTACTAACCATATTTGTTGTGTGATTTAAAACTCGTTTAATTTTTTGTGCACTGTCTGAAAGTAATTTTCAGTCTGCAAGTGCAATTTAATATGAAGGAATCTGTATATTGTTTTGCTACTTCTCTTTTAAGATGCAAGAAAAGACACTGAGTTTAATGAAAGTTAGCCATGATTTACACAGACTACATGGGGTGATTAAACTCTGTCACTTTTTCCAGAAATGGAGATTTTTCACTGATTTCTCCAAGTGGTGGGGCAAAAACCCTTGACATTTTGGTTGAAAATTGGGGACGAGTTAACTTTGGTGTTCGTTCCACCTTTGACCAACGTAAAGGTCTCCGAGAGAATACCACAATTTTACTGGACGAGAAAGAAGTCACAGGATGGGAAATAATTTCACTACAATTTAAGTCCAAATGGATAAACAGGTAAACTGCATCAAGGCTGCTATGTATTAGTCACCACATTCTCATCTAGCAGGCTACCAGTTCACACTGGTGTTTGATGACTCGCAACATGGTTGAACTTGATATTGACCATGACCATTGCTTAAGATATATTTGATCTATCACACCAGTAGCTGTACAAGTTTCTGGCAGAAATTGATTCACTACACTATTATTGTGCTGAAAGCATATAATTCAAGCTTTTTTATGTCCTTTTGTTTCAACTATAAAATCACTTGTTATTTGTATGGTGTATCTAGTAAGCCATACAGTTGATTTAAATGTCTCCAGTAATATATTTAATATGTTTCAACCAATGATGCATCCAGGTGGCTGAGAGTGTGGTTATGATTTTCTTATTGTTTTGGTTTGTGTCTGGATATAAGGAAAAATTTAACCTTTCAGTGCCAGTGTTGGTGCACTCAATTCTTCACATGCTGCTGACCTTGTTGCTCTGTATGGTCATGAATGCATCTAGGGGTACTATAAAATTCAAACTCCTTTGTTCTGTCCTGTGATTTGAATTTAAACCCCGTGTCATTGAAAGGTTAAATGCATATAATAAACTTAAAAGGCATTAAGGAATGAATATTGTATTTCATGGGAAACTTGGTGTTTAAAGGAGGTTGGATGTGGGAGCTCTCCCTCCACTCAAAACTTCTGTCACACGAAGCTTAAATTTTGAAATCTTTATAAGTTTGCTCTGTGTGTGTGTCTGTGTGTGTGTGCTATTATTTATGATGGGCAAAAAAGTGTTATTACAAGTATGAACTGAAAATAAATTAATTTTGCACTTGGATAACATGGGAGTTAATGGAAAAATAAGGTTTGTGTGATGCAGTTTCGTGATACTGACATATTTTCAAGAACACATCCTTTCTGTAACATGGGGCATGCTATAATGACTAAGGAGTTTTTTTGATTAAGTTCAAAATCAATTTCAGTTTGGATGGTTGGGGACCTGTCTCCGGAAATATAACTGCACCAGCACTGTTCATTGCTACTTTAGAAGTTGACACACCATATGACACGTTTCTGGATATGAGAGGTTGGGGTCGTGGAGCAGTCTTCATCAATGGTTTCAACCTGGGTCGCTACTTCAGTGCTGGACCAACTCACACACTCTACATTCCATCCCATTTATTAAAGACTGGAACAAATCAAGTAAGTTTTCTGCTTGTTCTGGTCGGAGTTCTGTATTTTATGAGCAACAAGATAGGATATTGCTGCAGAGTGAAACACTTCGGACACATTTTATGTAACTGTAGCAACTAAGGAACATTAGAGACCTTGGTAACCAAGGAAGTTATAATAATGTCGGAAATATTTTTACTTTTGGTAATGAAGATAACAATGATGAACTTACTAACCAAAGGACTCACACATAAATGTGCATGCACCTTCTTGTGAAGTTTCTATTATTTTTGTTGCATTTTGACCAAAGCTGGAATGTGCCAGCAAATTTTAGTAGCAGTGTACATGTAGGGTAATATTGTGATGTGTTTCTGTAAGGTTTATACCTCCTCAGCTATCCTAACAGCCAACTACTGATTCTCTTGAATTTATGTGACTGGCAAAAATGAGTTCTTAGTAATGTTGTTGAACTGAACATCACTGCCATAGAAACTCAAGAATAAGTTTTGCATGTATTATAGACCTACATATGTCACTGTCAACAATATGCTGCTTTGCCGTGGAAATACAACATTTATTAGTGTTGTCGAGATAAAAATATTTTTTAATGTGCCCAATATTTTTGTCCAATTTTAACCAAATTTTGAGTTTTGTGACAGAATTTTATAGACATCTTCAGTATTGAATTTCACCAAAATCTGTCCAGTGGTAATGGAGTTCATACATACAGACTGAGGGATGGACAGATGTGACATAGCTAACAAGTGCTTTTTGTGACATATTCAGATGTGCCTAGAATCCCCAGTATCATTTTTCATTCAAATCAATAGGTTGGAAATTCATTTGTTCATGAGAACAGATAGATAAATGTGATGAAACTGATGGTCACTTCCCATGATTACTTTGTGTATTCACCCAAAAAGAAGCATATGGCAAACATGGTGACACATGTGCAATCCTAGTTGTCCTCTTCCTAGTAACTTTGTGGATAAATATGAATGTGCTCTGTATTTATTTGTTTCAGATTGTTGTTTTTGAGCTGTTTACTGCTGGAACTCGCATTGTTTTTGCAGACAAACCAATATTAAGTCCTGTTTTTGCTGAATGATACATGTCAGCAATTGAGACTGGGTGTATATCAAGATATGTCTACAGCATGACATCTAATATATGTATGTATATTTGACATGGGTTTTGAGGTTTCTACAATGATGTTGTTCAAATGATATTTTTATTTGGGTTTTTACACCATGAATTAAGGTTTTTTCCAACATTTTGGAAGCATTTTGTGGCTCATTGTTAGAGTAACTGAATATGGTGGAGATGGGTGCTGAAGTAATTCGGAACCACAGTCAGTCATCCTGAAGGTGGAGGCAGTATTTTCTTAAAAAATTATGGAATAGACATTTACTACACCATGTGAAGGGACATGGAATTTTGAGGTTGACTCTGAAAAACTGAATGTAAAGGAAGTCCGTACTGGTGAAAATGATGGACATCAATGGATCACTAAATTTTGTAATTATTAATTCATAGTTCTTCCTAGTCTTGTAATATGGACTGAAGAGTTTTAAGGAAAGTGCATTTTGAGTTTTTCCTATAATTTCTTGGTACTCTTCAATCAAGCATCTTTTCCTAGTGATATCAGTTTGGCTAATCATCATCATCATCACCATCACCATCACCACCACCACCATCACTGCCTTCGCTGCCACCACCATCGCAACTGCCGCCACCACCACAGTCAACAACAGCAGGGTATGAGCCACTCCAGGTTTGTGCCATCTTCATGGGTGTTGGTCTGTCCATCTTTTTTTGGTCAGCCTACATTTCTTCTGTTGGTCAGAGTGTGTTCATTAACTGACATGGGAATATGTGTCTTGTTCATCCTAAACTAATTTTAATTTGCTAGAATTCATCCTGTTGTTCCATGGAATGTTCAATAATAAATTTTAAAGTAGTCCAGCCAACACAAAAATGTTTATGGTACATATATTTTGTACTTTCTGTTGTGTAAATGCATACTTTCTACCCTTTTCAGATTTAATGATATTCCAAGTGGTTTTCACTTTATTTTTAGAGTTTACAATTATTTTATCATAATATAATTTTTTTGCTACCAATTTTGCAGTACAATTTGTAGTTCTCTTTAAGTTCCATATCATTACTGTTCCTACAATTCAAATAAAGAACTCTTTTATGAATACTTGAGGTTTTACAACTGGTGTCATCCAAGTGTTGCATTTAGGTTAAAAAGTATTTTTTTTAGTAAAACTAGAATAAAAAATTGTTAAATATTACATTAACATCATTTTCAACAAAGATATTGTTCCAGTTTTCATAACTCAGTTTAATCTTTAACTTTGTTATGGAATACTTTTTAGAGTTTCCTATAATTTTGACTTCATTGGATTGTCTTTGTGTGTTAATATTGTGTAACTTTATAATTTAGATATCATGGTCTGATAGCCCGTTAATAAAAGGACACATTGCTATAATTTCCATCGTTAGTTATGTAAGTGAAAATATCTATTGCAGAATCTGAGCCATTTGGACTAGTTGGAAAGTGGACAGAACTAGTTAAGTTATAAGAACCTAGCGTGGTATCTAATTGTTGTCCTTTTTCTCAATTGTCAACAAGATATATCTCCACAAGTAATAAACTCTATATTAGTACTGCATAGTAGATTCAGAATTTTGTCTAAGCCCTTAAAAAAAAGGTGTGCGAATTGCCTGTAGGTAATATGTAAATGAATATTATACATATACTTGTAGTTGGTAAGTTTAGTTTCGTATCGTGCTGTTTGCCATTTCTTGTAGGTTCCTGTAAGGTCTTGTTTGATTAGAGATTCGTGAACAGAAATACTTACTCCACCATTTTTTAGGGTTTGTCTACAAAATTTGGCACCTAAATTGTGATGATCTGTGGATATTCTTTCTAGTTCATGTTTTTTTAAAAATAATATTCTGTTATGCATAAGATATGGGGGCAGTGCTGGAATTAGTGAGCTTATTAATTCATTTGTTTTATCCTTAGACCCCTGATATTTTGATGAAATACATTAAAAAGATTGTTAGTAGGAAACTGCAAGATAGAACTGTTACTTGTTAGGAATTGGTGAATTTGTGCTTGAAGAATCTTGGTTCTTATTGTATTGGTTATTGTTTATAGTATTAGTTAATCTATCAGAATAGTTTACTATGTAATTGCGAGTTTCTTCTTGGGTTTGATTTACCTTTAAAAATCTTTTTTCCTCGTAATTGGAACTCTTATTTTGTCTGTTTGATGTTATAAAAAATTGTTATTTGAAGATATGTTGTGTCTCCTTGATTATTATCACTTCTCATATTTATGTATATGTCACTAATGTTTTTTAATACTTGGATGGTGGTTCCTTCTGTCCAATCATTTTTCTGGTCCAAACTGATTGGGATTTCTGCTTTTTTTTCCAGTAATGTACAGATTTGAGCAACTATTGGCTTAGAAATTGTTTCTTTCCCTACCCATTTAAATGTAGTCCATGAGGAATAAAAAATTCCCTGTCCATTTCCAAAACTATAATGTGTTTGAAAGTTTTTACATTTTTCATTAGTTTTCTGTTGAATGATCTAATTTCTTTATTTATGCAAGAGGATTCCATCACATTGTGTCTATGTGAAACACTTAGTACAATGATGTTAGTGTGATTATTGACTTTGGTAAAGTTTATGATATATTTTAAGGCCATCTTGGCATTATTCTTACCCACATCATTGACACTACCACAAAAACAATCACATCACTTTTTGTTAAATTCACTATGTCTTTAATTGTAGAATTCAGTACTATATAAACACCAGTTCTTGGTTTAACCAGACCATTAACTTCGAATTTATTATTTAAATAGTTTTTCTTTCTCATTACACATACTCTGGAATTAGTATTTCCTATAATTACAATTTAATGTCCTTTTGTAATTTTAGTCCTATTACTGCACACTTTCACTATTTCATTATCACCATCATTTGTTTTATCCTTCCTTAGTGGCACAAATCCATTGTCCTCTGTCAATAACAGTCTGTTGACTATAGTTGAAATGGAATAAATTGGGTTCTTATAGTAGCCTCTTGGCTTCCTGTGCTTTTTCACTTGATCTTGTAGGTTATGTAATGAAGTTGGCTGTGTAGGAGGTTTATTAATTTGCTTATGTGATGCAGTTTTATCATTCACAAGTGTATTGACACATATGTTGTTTACTAATTATGTTAAATGTTTCTTGTTCCATTGTTTGGTTGACTTGTTACCACTTCTATCTGTCTCCTTGAGGCCAGCCAGTATTGAGTACCAATTTGATGTTGCAAACGTCTGGTTGTTTGGGACAGTTGCATGTTCCTTAAGTTTCTTTGGATCACTTGATTGCCTTGAAGTTACTAGTTTCAAATTATTTTTCACTACATGATATACTTCTTCATGAGGAGTTGTAGATATGTTGTTACTTACAAGCTCAGGAGCTTTACTCATATTTGAGCCTTTCTGACGTATTTCAATAATTAATTGTGCAGAACCAAGTTCATTTATACAAACCATCTGCTCAACATAAGATACGTAGCTGATGCCAAGGACTCTAATTTCTTCAAAGAAACGATTAAAAGAGCTTAAAAATACTGATATTTAGTCATGTTTATCCAACAGTTTTACCTATTGATTTTAAAATATTTATTGTTAAACTATACATCTGGCCTGAAACTCATGAAACCCTGAAAACTGTCATTCATAGGCTGACTGACCAAACAATTTTACAGTTCTATCATAGTAATAGTTGTGAATTTGTCAGATCCCACGGGGTAAAATCAGATTCATCAATTTATATGTAATAAATTTTATTTCATTTTAAATATTGTATTGAAGCCTGATGATGGTCAATTGTGACCAAAGCTTGTAGCTGCTGTGTTGAATAAACGTAGTTGTGTTGGACGGACTTTTAAAGGTATATTATTGAATTAACAAATTTTCTTACCTCTAGCATCTGTAATGCAAAATAATTTTATTTGAATTGTACATATTAAGTTCTTCTTTGTTGTGTAACTTGTTATTATAATAGATATTATCCCATTGCCACAAAGCATCCTACTACAAGGTTGCAAGTTGTATACAAATGTATTGATGTTTAATTTGATTTTATATAAGGGCATGTTTTCCTAATTTAATGCACTTTGTCTGTTGAAGCATGGTTCCATATGTTTAAACCAGCATTTGAAACCAGACAAGGGTATGTAGAGAATCAGAAGAGAATGAGTTGAGGGTGAAAATGTGTTTGAATAACATGTGAATCCTGGTATTAAAATTTGGCCTGTCAGTTGATGTTATTAACACTATCTCCTGAATTCCTGAGAATTCTTATTGTAAATTGTTGCCTCCAGACTCTACTGCATGTTTCCTTGATGGAGTTTGAGATGGAATTTTCTTTTAATAAAATTCAAGCTAGCACATTTCACCCAAAGCAAGATTGTGTGGACCTGATACTGTGTTGCAATGCTGCATTCAACTTTAATTGCGTTCCTGTGAAAATTATGTGATGGTCAAAGGTTTATTAAGGGATATTTTCATCTCAGTGGGCATCAGGAAATTGTATGATGGAGTTTGCAGGTGCAAATTTCTGGGCAGTACAGTATGTAGCCATGGTTTGACCATGCATGATTTCAGGCTTCTGCCATGGTGTAAATGAGATCTGCGCTGTTTTGGGATTTTTGGCAGTGTAGAATGGTAGTTTGTCTCTTACTTTTTGGTACTACCTATCAGTCTCAACTTCAAGGGTCAAGCAGTCTTCTTGACTGCTTGACCTTTGAAGATGGGACTGATAGGTGTTCCCAAAATGTCAGTAGGAACCTACCATTCTACACTGTGTAAAATCCCCAAAGAACACCAAACGTATGGTTTGACCACTTCAACTATTCATGCTTGTGTGGCTAAATTTCATCTTTAGAAGATTTCAGGACAGGTACAATAGGTTGTGCAGAGTAATACACCAAGGATTATGGACTTCAACATGAAAACTGATAATTGGCAACTGAATGATACTGTGTCCTCACAATTTTGATATCTATAAGCATCATTAAAGAGGAAATATCTCTGTGTTTGTATGTTGCTAAAACAATACTTTATCTACAAGTTGCTTTACCAATAATACACTCATTCTCCAGAGAAACACTATTTACAATCCACTACCAGCAGGAAGCAACAATGAGGAGATACAGAAATTGTTCAAATTGTTGTCTGCCATGTTCAGTGTTGCCACCTGCAGCAAAATACAACTGAATGCAAGTGAAAGAAATCACTGTGAAATAATTCAGTGTCTCAGTAAGGCGACATTTAGTACTCCTGATGTATTACATTTATTTACAAGGAATCATATATACTGATCACTAAAATTTTGGGCTTATGCATCGATTTATTGTTTTTGTCATTCTTACAGGTATGTGATTCTTGGTGTTCTTTAACAAAATATTTTCTTAGATTGTTTAGAGGTGACATGTTGCATAACTGAAAATTATGAGTTATGATTAAACTGTTTTTCAAATATTTGCATGTAAAAATGGAGAAAAGCCACGGATAGCCAGTGCCGAGCAGCAAATTGTTATTCATTGGTCTTCCATACCAGTCACTATATCCACTGCACTGCTGTAACTTCCACTATTAAGGAGGTGTTAGGCTAAATACATTTGTAGGCTTCCTGGATGAACACTTGGTCAGTTGCATTTGATACTGAAATGAGATGAAGTTATGAAATATGAAAGAAATTTGAAGAAGGGATTTATTGACATATGTTATGTGTACTTTTTAAAATATATTTTGTTCAAGGTAATACCTGTACAAACAGTAGTAGTAATTAAATTAACCTATATACAGGAATAAGTATTTACACATGTCTTGTATCAAGAGAGTGTCATTCTTACATTAAACACATTGCTGTATTCTGGCTACATCATTAAAAATAGGTTAATGAATTTGCCATATTCAAGAAGACTTGTAACAAAACAATTGTGACTTCTTTGTAAACGGTATATGGTGTTTAAGTCCTTTATTAGATGTCAAAATTATACAGTTGGTAGATGGGACAGATCTGTTTAAAATTAGTAATTTAGTTTATGGTGGAAGGGAAATTGTAACGAGTCTGTATTGCAGCTTACAGGGACAGAAAGTTTTATGACGGGTATAGTGAGCTAGCAGGTTCGCCATTTGTCAGTGTCAAAAATAATGGCTTAGTGAACATTTGGAACAATTGATGTAGTAAACTTTGATAGCTTTTGGATATCTTAAATATTGCTAGGAAGGGTACCATATTAGTCACACTTACACATTAGAGAAACCGGTAAGTCGCATGAAGGAGTTCACACAGGTTATGACAATGAAAACAATGTTACATAAATGGGAGTCAATGGAGTTCAAGTATTCAAAACTTTGACTTTTGGATGTATTAGGAAGTAATTAAATTTAACATTCAGCCAATCAGGAACAGTAAGATTATAAGGAGGGATGAATTTGGAATTGTTCGAGTTTTGAAAAGCTATCTCAAGCAAGGAGTCTGTTTTCTACCATGGATGTGATAAGTTGTGTGTGTGATACCGAGGCTAGCAGTGCATAAATTTTCAAAGGTGCATCCATACATGCAAACATCTGTAAACTCTAATAATCGTGAAATAGTACAAAGAATACTAATGGTGTCCAATTAGTCATAAAATTACTGTCCCACTACTGAGAACAATTAGCTTCCCTGAGATTAAGACATGCGATGCGACTGATGAGCTGGGTGGTTTGTAGGTTCGACCCAGCAACATTCCCTACCTATGCAGAAAGTGTGTAGTCAATTCAGGATGTGTTGGTGGTGGAGGGAGGAGATAATGTGATCAGTTCTTATAGTAATTGTGTCTTTATGACATGTATTCCTAGGGTAAAGAACCTTTGTCATGTACACTTTCCACTTAATCTTTGACTAGCTGCACAAAGCAGCAGTATTTATTACTGTCACTCTCTGTATAAAACATTAATTCATTCTGCAGTCTGACAGGTCCATAACCTCTTCCAAAGCAAGTTCTCCACAGTGCGATCTAGTGCTTACTTGTTCAAATTACAGTAACCTTGCATCCTGTTAAGGTCATTCAGTACCTGTTTACGTCTTCTTCCTCTTCTCCCCATCACTTCTACTGTTCTCTCTGCATTTCCCTCAGTTCCTCCGCAAGATGTGACCAATCCAATTAGCCTTCCTTCTCTTTATTCTACCTACGATATTCCTCTTATCTTTGACTCTGTGTAATACTTCTTTATTTTTCACACAATCAGTCCAACTGATCTTCTCCATCTTTTTCCAGCACCGTATTTCTGATCTAATTCTGAATTGTCCAAGGTACAGCTCTAAACCAAGCCATGCTCCAAATGTAGCACCTCAAAAGTTTTTTTCCACCTTAAATTGAAGTACAGTTTGCTTCTTTTTAAATGCTGCTTTTGCCATGGCAATCCTGGATTTAATCTCGTTATCATGCTAACCAGTTAGTTGAAATTTTTCTACTTTTTCTGTTTGTTAAGTTTTTAATGAATTGTGTTCTGGGGCTAGTGTTTTCATCTGAAGAAGGAAGCTGTTTTCTTTCGAAACGTAGTGTGTTGATTTGAGTATTTTTATGACAATGGAAAAAGTTCTCGTACATGTTGCTGACGTCACTCATGTAAAGCATTATCGAAAGCTATGTTAGATGTGTCCATCGTACCTGTGTCTCTTACGCACTGCTCTTGATTCTCCCTGTGGATGGCTTAGTAAAGCCGGAACGCGTAGGAAAGTGTGTATAATGAGATAATATACGTTTGGTAACTGTAAGTGTGGGCCGGCATAGCGTAATCGGTATAGCGACTCGCTACGGGCCGGACGGTCCGGGGATCGAATACCGGTTGGGGGCGAGATTTTCTGCACCCTTCCAGACCGACCCTGGGGCCCACCCAACCTTCTGTACAATGCGTAACGGGTTTGTTACCCTGGGATAAAGCGGCCGGGGCAGATCGTTGACAACCACCCCCATCTAGCGCCGGGGTAAAGGAAAGAGTGGAGCTGTACTTCTACTTCCCTCTGGGCCTCCATGGTCGTGTTAAGGGTGAATTTTAGTTTCAAGTGCATTTCGTTTGAATTATATGAATAACTTGCTTAATGCACGTAATATGCATAATATGACGATTTTGTACAAATTTCTAATATCTCACACGTCTGCTATTGTCCCCTGCACCGTATCCTGCGTGATTTGATGACCATAATGTGTAGTGGGCGCAGAAGTAACGTGGCTGACTATAGATCTTTATTCAATCCCTTGTTACTTCTGTCTGTAGGGCCGCTATGTTCCTCCACATCCTGTTCTGTATTGTCTGATTACTGTGTTTGGGGAAAGTGGACAATGTCATAAGTGGTCGCTCGCTTTTCTGTTTGCTTGCATGGTGCGAGGGTATCAAAAGGCACGTCAAGTTAGTAGGCCGGTTACGTGATAATAAAGCGCTGTTATAGGAGAGACAGATTTATCTTGCTTATGAAATATTTATATATTTACGTCGTCCCCCCCATGTCCTGTCGTGCCCGTGCGTGACTGTGTCACGCATGCCTGTATTTCGCGTTTGTCACTATCAGTTATACGCCTCTAAACACTGTACATAAAATTACCTCAATATTTCATGGAGAATATACAGTACGTGTGTGGGCCGGGTAGCTCAGTCGGTACAGCGACTGAGCTACGGGCTGGACGGTCCGGGATCGAATCCCGGTGGGGACGAGATTTTCTACCCGTCCAGACCGACCCTGGGGCCCACCCAGCCTCCTGTAAAATGGG
>Ga0123353_10008096_pt1 | contig 14308 bp, 5 predicted proteins | sample TergutLab28metaG_3_FD_92763 | JGI IMG/M metagenome (GOLD analysis project Ga0123353, IMG submission 92763) | Labiotermes labralis P3 segment gut microbial communities from Petit-Saut dam, French Guiana - Lab288 P3 | ecosystem: Host-associated > Arthropoda: Insects > Digestive system > Gut ... | reverse complement strand
TGGTCAACTTTACACTGTGGCTGCTTTATTCTCTGGAAGAAAACGTTGTACCCACAGAACAGGAGGCTGGGTGGACCCTAGAAGTGGGCTGGACATTTCAGAGAAGAAAAAATTCTCTTGCCACTACCAAGAATCCAATGGATCATCTACCCTAGTCTCTAATACCAACTATACTATCCTGGCTCCCATACACAGATAGTAGGCAAAGGTTGAATTTCTATAAACTTGCTACATGGTCAACAACATTCACAAACACAAAGTTCTGAGTTCTTAAATTCGAACCACAAAGCAAGATCAAAAGTCTGATTGTCCTGAATTTTGCACCTAACAGCAGATTCAGCATCAAAAACACATAACACAATCTGAAAAACTGGGATGAATTGAAATAACTTGGTTATTATACAAAGTCATTAAAAATGCTGTTTTCTGTCTTTGCCACAAACTGTTTAGTACAGTGGATACTGCCATCAAGAATTCTGGATTTGCTGACTGAAAAAACTTGCAGTGAACACTAAAGGAGCATAAACTTCAATACAGCATTTGCTACACTGTTAATAAGGGAAGAATTTCATGCAGGCCGACTGAAAACGTGACAACTGATAAAACCCAGGAGCTTATACTACATGCTAAAATTGATGTTGAAAAACGGCACTAATGTTTATTACCTGTTAGTAAAATTTCTGACACAACAGTGTTTAGCTTTCTGATGAGTGAGTGATGTATTCTGTCACGATGGTGAAGGAAATTTCTCAAGTTGAACTTACTGCAAATTTGGTTCAGTTGAAGCACACAATTTGAGAAGAGTAATCACAATCATTATTTGGAAAAATATAATATAAGCTAGTGTATCCAGCACCTCCAGAATCAAAGGGTTGCAGGATATCACAATTTCCTGGATACCAGAACATAAACCTAATGTGTACAGACTGAGAGATCAAAAACAACTGGAGAAAATGGAAATTTCAACTATTTGGATTGCCTGGTAACAAATGATGCAAGATATACATGGGAAATTAAATCCAGGATTGCCATGGCAAAAACAGCATTCAACAAGAAGACACTTCACCAGCAAACTGAACTTAAATCCAAGGAAGAAACTTGTAAAATGCCACATATGGAGCATAGCTTCGTATGATGCCGAAACTTAAGATATTTCAAAAAGTAGACCACAAATATCTTGAAAGTTTTGAAATGTAGTGCCGGTGAAGAATGCATATGAATTGGACAAATTGTGTGAAAAATGAATATACAAAGAGTCAAGCAGGAAAGGAACATCTTGCATACAATACAGGAAGAGGCTAAATGAATTAGTCACATCTTGCACAGGAACTACTATCTGAAACATTTTACTGAAGGTAAGACAGAAAGGAAGATGATGTAAGCAGCTACTGGATGACAGGATGGCCTTAATGAAAAATGGGGGTACTGGAAATTGAAAGAGGAAGCACTAGATCCCCACTCTCAGAAAAACTTGCTTTGGAAGAAACTATGGACCTTTCATACGACAGACTAGGTGAAGATGACCTAATGTGTATCTTGGTGTACCCAGCAAGCTCATGGACTGATCTAACCATTCAATTTGTCACTTGATATACTGTCCTGTTTTACCCACCACACACACTGTTCCCTTTCCATTGCTACTTATGTAACAGGGTGTATACAGAGACTAAAAAAAGATGACAAAACACCAAACACACACTGCTGTTACTACTGTAACTGTTCACTTATGTAAATCTGCCATATAAATAGTCCTTCTTAATCAACTTTTGCTTTTGAACTACCAAAATCCGTGCTGGGTGCTGCCAACAGACAGAACTGTGAAACACAATCAGCCACTGTCAATTTCTGGGTAATATAGCTTTATGGATCATCCAATGTTGGATAAACCAGCTTTTACTGTGTATATATATATATATATATATATATATATACAATCAGATGACACATATTATTTAAAAGGCTGCTTCAAATAAAATATCAGAAAACTTAAAAATTCCATTACTACTGACTACACAGTAAAGCGGAACTGACGTCAGCCATGTTATGTTTTGGAAAAGCTAAGAAAGTGATGCAGTGCAGGACATTAAGTTCACATAAGGTGACCAATAGAATGCACTGTATGAAACAAGTCAAGTTTGTCCTGTTACTTCCTAACATGGCATGAAATATTTCTCTGCTGAACATTATTTGGCACTGTAACTGAAAACATGTGAAACTGGCCAGCAAAATGCTGCAGCAAATAATATTCATGTCAGCAAAAATGGATATTCTGTGACAATTACTGCACTTCTGAAGAACCATCACTCAAAGATGCCAAACCTAACACTGTGATGAAGCTTCAAACTACTCTATTTTAGAAAATAGATCTATTTGCCCACAATGGCCAAAAGTGCAGTATACAAAAACTGAAATGATTATGTTCAGTGTCCTAAAATGAGGTTTGAGTCAGACTCCCTCAACTGCACTCTGCACACATTTCATTCTATGAAATAGATCCTTTGGCTGTGAAACAACAATGACAATTTCTAACCTTCCGTAGAACACCAACAATTTACAAAACATGTCACGTCACAAAATAGTGCATGAACCAACATGTATTGCTCACTACAGTAACTTCAGAAAGAGAGTATGAAAAAATTCATAAGTCATAAGAAATTTCTACACTATCTTCCACAGTCTCAGAAAATGATATGAGATTTAAGTCTCACAATTCTTACCCAAACACAATTTTCCTACAAGGTTGCAATTACACTGCACATTATTGTACCCTGCCAGTTTGTCAACTTTCCAATGTTCTGAGAACTGTGAGCAACAGTACCATTACAGCAAAGTACACACAATACAGAGAACTACTTACATAACAAAAAATAAAAAAAGAAAAATTCCCACCTTGTCCACATTGTCCCTCGTTTTGGCTGACGTTTCTACATACGGTACACCCCACTGCTGTGCTCTTGCATTAGCCTCAGCAAGGGACACTTTCCTTTTCTCATCCAAGTCACTCTTATTCCCAACCAGAAGGAACGGTATGTTCTCATCATTCTTTACACGAAGGATCTGATCTCTGTAGCAATCAGATACAATTTAATTGTTTGTTATATCATTACCATTATGATCATCTCTTAGTGAGTATCACTCAGCAACACAAAGTACCAGAACTCACTCAGTACATCCTCAGTACTTAAAAGACTCCTTCCTGTTTGTGTAATTCAATATGATGAGTTTTAATTATGCAATATATGAGGCACTACCAATCCTAAGTTCAACAAAGCCCTGACAATGTGATGATTTTGCTTCTGCAAAATAGAAATCTGTATTTGATATTCCCCTTTATGTATGACACATTCCATCTCCACTCAGGCATGTTACTATTAACCCTTTGGCACTGGAATTAAATTTGTGGTTTTAAGGGAGTGGTCAGGTGAAGTTCTGATAAAAAAATTCCTTTGCACTTGAGCACAGAAGTGCCATAATTGACATATCCTCAGCAACAATCTGAGTTGTCCTGCAGCTCTGAGCATCACACCATTCAACACCTACAGTCATTGTTTGGCACCAAAGGGTTAAATTTGTGACATGATAACCAACTTTCCTTAAAAAGAAGTACATGAGAATTATAATTATAATTTTACCATAATGAAAACCACAATAAAATTACATAAACCTTAACCAGCATAACCCATCACAAAATTCACACCTGTTGGAAGTATAAAAATATGTACAAATACCAAATAAATATTTGTTTTGAGAACTGCAATCTTCTGGGTTATTACATAGTGAGTAGTGGTAATTTCTTACTGACATTTCAGGACAACCTATCAGTCCCATCTTTAGGTGATGTATTGTTGCAGTTGTTTGGACAACTGCAACAATACATCACCCAAAAAAAAACCAGGCCTAATGTATGTGCACCATTTGTAGTGGTGTTTAAACATAACAATTCAACCTACATCTTTACACCAAACACATGCACAGTAATGCAGGAATCTCATCTACTTGCTAATTCTGGTGCAGAAAAGACCAATCTTGAAACACTGCTCATTTTCTCACCTAAACTCCTGAGTAGCTTGGAAGCTTTCATCTTCTGTTATTGAAAAAACACAAAGAAACCCCTCTCCACTGCGAAAGTAGTTGTCCCTGAAAGCATTATTAAATGAACATTGAGCACAGTGTGACAAAATTAAACTGCATGTCTACATACCACACGCTACACTAAAGAGTGACATACACACCTAATAGCAGCATAATCTTCTTGTCCCGCTGTATCTAGAATATCAATCTGTACCTCTTCCCCATCCAATACTACTTTCTTACGATATGAATCCGCTTTCGTAGGTTCATAATCTTCAACAAACTGTAAATAATACAAACAAGCATTATCCTTCTTTTCCTTTGAATTTTACACCAACAAGACGTTACTTTTAAATATGTCTAACCTCATCATACATGAACTGAAGTGTCAAAGCAGATTTTCCAACACCTCCACTCCCCACCATAATAACTTTGTGAAGCGCAGGTTGTTGATTTGGTTTTTTCGACATGATGTCACCTATGGATATGTTCAGTACAAATGACAAATGCTGAAAAATACAAGTGACAGATGAGGTGATGCAGTCATCTACTGCACCGTTAGTTGAATTTCACAAAGACTTTTAAACATATATCACCAAAATAACCGTATTCACTGGTTCCGATACACATCAATTTCTACACGAATTATCTGATTAGGTCACACTATTCTCACTAAACACTACGCATCATACCGGTGGTGAGTGTTTTCCGATCCAGTTCTTCGGGCTCGAGGAAGTTACGTTGTAACGGTCACGCACTCATATGGTACTCCTGAAATCTGTATGGAAGGTACACAACACAGTAACACCTCAATAAGGCTTTTACCACACTGTTTCAAGCGGCGAATTCGTTCATTAATTCCACCAACAACTACCGTAACTAAGAGGCGTTGTCTGCTCCCACCAAAGCCAGCATCATTGAGTCGTTGACCTTTCCCATTGCTTTGACTTTAATTTGTTCAGTATTAGAACAAGAATTCGAGTTTAAGTAACAACAAATATTATGCTGAATTAAACAAGTATGCAATTAGTTTCATCCCTCGTGAACTAATATATAATTATTGGTTTGAGGTTGACTAATCATTAGTCAAATTTAATGTCCCATCTTCACGCTCTGCCAATAGCATTTGTGAACACTTACAATATACAGATTGGCATTAATGTAAAGTTTGACCAAAATATGAATCTGTTCATTTTAATATTGAATAGTACGTTTCTTTACGCGAATCTTCCGTAAACTGTCAGAGCGCGGTAAATATAATAAACATGCAAAACGGGGCATCGTAGTTGGCAACATTGTGCTACAGCCCACAGTTCCTTTCCTTTCCCAGCAGTCAATTTTGACGTGTCTACCACGGATCTCTCCAGATAGCGACACGTGAGACGCTGGTACTTTACGGATTATTACGCCTTTGAGTACATGTTTAATCCGCGTGCGTCTATGTGTAAAAAGGCGATGTAGTGGTACTGTTGGTTGGTAGTGAGGTTATGTTGTATCTTAGGGGTGGGGACACAAATTAATTTAATAACACTATTGATGTATGGTATATGCAGTATGCCATATTTACCATACATGACTTTATAATTGTATGTAGATGTACCTTGGCCTCTGTTTCAGAAAAGCACCGTGTCGGCTGTGTATGAATATGAGCGGAGTGAGGTTGGAGGTTCAGTGGTCGCCAGTTCACCCCGATAAGTGTATTACCTGGGGAACAGAAATATATCTTTATGAAGTATCTTCTCTGAAAGATGTTTCAAAATTATCATGTATGACTGGAATATTATTTGTGCCAGTGACAGTTGTTACATATAGATACTTGGAAGATAACACTAATGCAGTCATTATTTTCCATTAGGTTCAAAGGTATCAGATACGACAGTAGCCAATTTATTGGCAATAAACTCAAATCATCATTATGTTAAATGTGTTGATATCTACCCACAACCAGAACCAGACATTTTGCTGGCCATTGGCCAAGCAAATGGGAAAGTAGTTCTCACAACTTTCGGACCTACAGCATTTGATGCACTTGGACTTACAGGCAAAGAATTAGGTAATAATCACACCCTGAAGTTTTTGAGGTACTTTTAATTGTTTCCAGTAGGTTAATGTGTATAAGTAACAGGATTCTGTTTTGAATAAGGAGGAATTACCTGAGAAGTTAAAGGAATTGATCATAGTACCTGTGTATAAGAAGGGTGATAAAACAGATTGTAGTAATTATAGAGGAATTTCATTTCTCAAGTACCTACAAAATTCTATCCAACATCCTCCTGACAGGGTTAACTCCATATGCAGAGGAAATTATTGGGATCATCATTGTGGATTTTGACTCAACAGGTCAATTACTGACCATATATTCTGTGTTCATCAAATACTTGAGAAAAAATGAGAATAAAACTAAGCAGTGCATCAGCTATTTATAGATTTCAAGAAAGGCTGTGATTTAGTTAGGAGGAAGGTCTTGTATAATATTCCCATTGAGTGTGGCATCCACATGAAACTGGTAAAGCTAATAAAAATGTGTCTGAATGAAACCTGCAGCAAAGACCAGGTAGGAAAACATTTGTCTGACATGTTTCCTATTAAGAATGGTTTGAAACAAGGAGATGCTTTATTGCCATTGCTTTGTCAGCTTTGCATTAGAGCATGCCATGAGGAGGGTTCAGGTAAACCAGAATAGCTTGAAATTAAAATAGTACACATCAGTTTCTGGTTTATACTGATTATGTTAATATATTGGGTGGAAGTGTACATACTATAAAGAAAAACACAGAAGCTTTAGTAGTTAACTAGTAGAGTGGACTAGAACTAAATGCTGATCAAACCCATGGCTTGACTGTCAAGGATTGGATGCCGTAAGTACATGGTCATGACTTGATACCAGAATGCAAGACAAAGTCACAATATAGTGGTTGATAATAGTTCCTTTGAAAGAGTGGAACTGGGCAAGTATTTAAGAGCAACCATAACTAAATCAAAATTCTGTTCAGGAAGAAATTAAGAGCAGACTGCAGTCAGGGAATGCAACCTATCATTCAATACAGATTCTTTTGTCTTCCGGTTTGCTATCCAAAAATACAAAGATTAAGGTATACAGAACTATAATTTTGCCTTTTGTTTTTTATGGGTGTGTAACTTGGTTGCTTACATTGAGGGTGATTCGTAGACTGAGGGTGTGTGAGAATATTGTGCTGAGAAGAATATTTGGACCTAGGAGGGACCAGTTAACAGGGGAGTGGAGAAAACTACATAATGAGGAGCTTAACTATCAGTATTCCTCACTCAGTATTGTTCAGGTGATCTAATAGAGAAGAATGAGATGGGTGGGACATGTAGCTTGTATGGGCAAGAGGAGAGGCATATACAGGTTTTTGGTGGGGAAACCTGAGGGAAAGAGACCATTTGGAAGACCCAACCATAGATGGGAAGATAATATTAAGATGGATCTTCAGGAAGTGGGATGGGGGGCATGTACTGAATTGAACTGGCTGAGGACAGGGACAGGTGAAGGGCATTTGTAAATGCAGTAATAAACCTTCTGTTTCCACAAAATGCTGGGAATTTATTGACTAGCAGTGAACCGGTTAGCTTCTCAAGAAGGACTCTGCTCCATGGAGTAAGTAAGTATAAGTAATAGAAGACTCTCTGAACTTGACAAAGAACAACTTTAAAGTTTTACAGAAAAATCATAATAAAATTTAAAGGAAAAGAATAAATCACAGTCAAAACACAACTTATATTATTTTTCTTGACTGGCTACTGTTTGGGATTGAATCACATCATCGTTGGGCCCCTATAAAAGAGTAAATAGCAGGTATAACATAATTACATATCAAACATGTGATGTTTTGTGTGTGTGTGTGTGGGGGGGGGATCCCACATCATATTTATCAATACAATATCTGTTAATGGTTGATTGTGAACTCAGTATTGGTTTGCTTGGTGTGAGATGAAGATGTAAACACAATGGATATGGTACAACTGTTCTCATCAGTTTATTTATCTTATATGTTACTGTATGAATGAAAATATAAGATATTAACAGAATAGGAGATAAAGAATCATGTGTGAGTTATTTAAGTATAATTTCCATGTTACCGACATCCTAAAGTAATTTGGTCTTATATTAATTTGAAGTCTAACGCAATATTTATTTTATTCCTGCAGACTCGCTATACACACACACAAACACACAAATGTGGTATAAATATGGCAATAAACTGTTGATCTGTATCCTTTGATAAGTCATGTGTGAAAAAGGAAAGGAAAAAACCTTCTGTCTTTGTACTTCTTATACATCTGTCCATGGACTGTGATATATATTTGTATATACATGATATTGGTGAAATATAGCTATACAAGTTTATTGATCTGTATCCTGTGATGGAGACGAAAGGAAAGTCTTCGATCATACTTCTTGCACTTCTGCCATAGATTTTTTTTTTGTGTGTTACTGATCATGTTCTAGTATAACACAATGGGATGTGTTCTGTTAAGTAATAACATTTGTAACTAATAAGAAGTGATGATCATATAAGACTTGCTTCTGCATTCATTGTATTAAGGCAGCAGTAATGTTCCTTTGTTAGCAGACTGATGACCACTTCAGTGGGAAAAGTAGCAAGTGAAGCATTGCATGTTGAGCAATGTGCCCTACCATCTTTCTAGCTTTTAAGGAACTACTGAAAGCAAGAGTACTGTCCATATTCTCACTGAGACATGACATGGATTAATCCGAGATATCTCATGAGACAGTAAATGTCTTGCCTCATGATGGAGTAGGTCACATGCTTGAGATAGTTTCCTTTACATTTCCACATAGAACACTGAGTAAAAAAGTGGATTATTTTTAAATTTTTTGTGTTGCCTCAGATACTTAGATATTTTTTTACCCATTCCTATCATAGAAACTTCCACCTCTCAGTGTTAGATATGCAGCCTGTATATCAAGTAATTTGATGAAGTATTGTCAGTATGGAATGAATTTTCAGTGTTTTAATCTTTTAAATATTGTAAATTTATTTAGTATTGTTACAGTTCATCACCCCCAAAAAACTCTCGTGCATCCTTCTGTTGGCGGTGTTTCTTTTCCCAGTAGGTATACTTGGCATGAGCTTAGGTGCCTATCAAGTTTAGAGGTCATCTGTCTGTCTCTTAGGACTAATATGTAGGCAGTATTTAAAAAAAATTACCAATTCACAACACTAAACCAACAAAATGCACAGGTACTGTGCTGACTTTAGTTAAGTACATAGGCTGCTTCCAAGATACTGGTTATCAATGTCCATCAGATTTATACCATTACTCTACAAAGAAATGTCTACATTTTAACCATTTGAGTGTTTCACACCATGTCAGCTTTGTATAAAAGTGTCTAATTTAGTTTTATGCTGTATTATTTTGCTTTGATTCCCTGATGATGGTCCCTTGTGGACTGAAACATGTAGGAACATTCAGTGTAATATAAATATATAACAAAAAAATTCATTCATGTATTGGTTTAGTGTTGTGAATTAGTTGTCAGTAATGCTTGGAATGAACAGTATTAAAAAAAGAGAATATGAAATTGAAAGTACCAGCTTTTCTTATATTTTGAGGAATTTAATTACAATAATCCTTATGTAATCACTGGTTATCCATGACCATGTGATGAATGAACTCAGAAAAGTGTAGCAGAACAATGCAAGAATGTCTTCGGAGGTCACAGATGTAATGAAAGGAATTTCATTTGACATACATTTTCTCATTGTGTTGCTTTCATGATTTATCTGACTATGCCAAGTTTAGTTTGTGAAGAAGAAATGCTTCTCAAAAATGTCTTTTATGAAAAATGAGAAAGAATATTAGGACATTAGGAATATTTAAATGCACTGAACATAAAACATTTTAAAGAGTACATGTATTTCTTTGCAGATAAGGAAATTTCTGCATCAGAAGTTCAGAAGGTGAATATGTGAGATTTCTCTTCTTTTGTAATGTGGAAAACATCTTATTTTTTTCAATTAAGAAGGAAGAAAGACCTTCAGAAGACTGAGGAATGAATTGGAAAGAGCAACATACAGGGTCAAGAAGGAATATCTTAAGAGCATATGTGACAATATCATTGAATTTCAAAGAGCAAGATGTTATGATTTAATGTACTTGAAGACAAAGTATCTCGGTTGAAAGGAAAACCAAGTGTTTCAAAAAATTGGCATCCAAGACTGTCAAGGGAATATAAGAGTAGATTAGAAACAGGTACTGAAAATTTGGGTGAAATATATTACAGAGTTCTACAATTGATTTAATTGACCAGAAAAACCTAGAAGCTAAACCTCAAGAGGAAGTAGGTGTAGATGAGAAAGCCTCTTATATTTTGCAAAGTGATGTGGAAATAGCTAGCAAAGAAATCACGATGTACCTGAAGTTATAATCAACCTTTTGTAAGAAGATTGTCATAGGCTATTGACACAGCTGATCATCAACATATTTGTAACTAGATAGGGTCCCAGTGGTTTCATTGAAGTTACAGTGGTTGCCTTAAAGAGGAAGCCAAAAGCTACAAAATGCAGTGACCATCACATAATCAGCCTCATCACACATACAGCAAATATTGTTGTTAGGATACTGAGAAGGATTGAAAGGAAAATTGAGGATGTGCTTGGTTAAGATCAGTTTGGATTTAGAAGAGGGAAAGGAACTAAGGTTGCAATTTGGATGCTGAGAATAATAACAGAACATACTTTGGACATAGATAAGGAATTCTGTGCTTGCTTCTTTAACAGCAGAAGGTATTTGACCATGTAAACTGGACCAAATTAATGTAGATCCTACAGGAAACTGGTATCTTCTGTTACAAACAAAGACTGATCAGCAATTTTTACATGGATCAGAGTGTTAAAATTACAAATAGACAAAGGGGAGCCAAGAAATTTGAAGATTGTAAGAAGAGTGAGACAAGAATGCTGTTTGTCACCAGTTCTGTTCAACTTGTACAGTGAATACCTAACCCAGGAAGCTCTTGAAGTGGAGACTTCACAATAGGAGGACAAATAATTCATACTGTGGAATACGCAGATGACCTTGTGTTACTGGCTAAGGAATAAATAGTGCTCTGCATGATCGAAAGACTAATTGAAATTGGAAAATGCTATGGAATGGAAATGAACGTGGGAAAAACTACAGTGATGAGAATTTCAGGGCAGCCATCCCCAATATAGAATATGATAGATCAAAAAAAGCTGGAGAATGTGGAATATTTCAACTGTTTGGGTAGCATGATAACAATTGATGAAAGGGGTACACGGGAAATTAAATCCAGGATTCCCATGGGAAAAGCAGCTTCGAACAATAGGAAGACTTTTCACCAGCAAATTGGACTTAATTTTACAGAAGAAACTGGTAAAGTTCTACATTTGGCGTATAGTTTTATATAGTGCTGAAACTTGGACACTACAGCAAGAAGATCTTAAATACCTGGGAAGTTTTGAAATGTGATGCTGGAGAAGGATGGAGAGGATCACTTAGACTGATCATGTGAGAAAAGAAAAAGTGTTACATAGAATCAAGGAGAGGTATATTCTACAAACAATAAAAAGAAGACAGACTACCTGGATTGGTCATATATTGCATAGGAACTGTTTTCTAAAACACGTTATTGAAGGGTGGATGTAGGGAAGGATAGAAGTGACAGAAAGACAAAGAAGAGGTAAACAGCTACTGGATGACTATTTATAGTCATCCAGTAGCTGTCAATTGAAAGAGGAAACACTAGATTGGACTCTGTGAAAAACTTGCTTTGGAAGAGGCTGTGGACCTGTCATAATACAAACTGCAGAGTTAATGGATTTGAAATTGTAACATAAAGCTTTTTCTATGGTATTGCATGTTTTATACCATTACAAATCACAAGGAAAAGCTGTCAAATATTTGGTGCATAGGGGTCCATGAAGATCTTAATTCTTCACTGTTTTTTGGGTTGTCTTGGGATTTTTGTCATCCATGACACTGTTCTGTATGGATTTTGTTATTGGCATAGTGAGAGAAAATCGGTTGGTATTGTACTTATATTGACATATGCTGTCTTGAATTTTGTTTCCAGTGCCACGACATGCAAGACAGTGCAACACTGTTGCATGGAATCCTGTCGATTCAAACCTTATAGCTGCAGGTCTAGACAAGTACAAAGCTGACCACTCAGTGCTCTTGTGGGATGTGCTGAAGTGCCCACATCATGGTGACAGAAGAAGAAGTGTTGTGCCAAGTGTCTCACATCAGCATCCTGCTGCATCAACACCAGTTGAACTAGCTCGACCTGTAGCAGAACTTGGTCTGTCAGAAACAACCCACTCTCTTGCTTGGTTCAACTCTCAGTCCAGAAGTCTTGTTATTGGCGTGAACAATAAACATCTGAAACTTGTTGACCTTCGAGGTATACATGTGAAATTTATTACTTTTTATCTCGTTTACTCCTAAGAAATTACATACATATGGAATTGTGAACATTGCAGATAACCTCTGCTTAGAATGATTTATATTATAACTGATAGGCCCTGGGTTTAACAAATAACTTTCTTTATTGACACTACAGATAGGCTGAAACAATTAAAACCATTAGTAATGAAAACAGAACACTCACAATAATTTCAAGAATCGCTCTCAACAGATAACTCTGCACTTACACATTCCATACTCCAGGCTCATAACCCTGACACCGGTCTCAAACACAGTACTAAACAGATTCGCTTCACTCGCTCCACACTATGCAGTTCCTCAGCTGAGTCCCCTTTACTCCGCACCATCCACTCTCCTTTCTCTTCTGTACGCCACACACCCTGAACCCTGAATCACTGTGACAAGACTGCCAAATTCTTGCCATCCTGTGGCCTTATAAAGTGCTTATTGCACACTTGGAACTTACTTCACTGTTCTAGTCAGTTTTGGGTATCCCTAGAATGTTCTGTCACCTTCTTGTACAGGAAGGTTCTGGCAGCCTTGATGTCAGAGGCTTCATGGGTCTTCACACTACTAGGCACTGTTGCGTTCTGTTACAGTACGTAACTCACTGATCTGCAAAGTACACTAGTGAAATTTGTTTAACACTTTAAAGAAAAAAATTAACTAGAATTATTATTATTGTATTAATATAGTAAGGTTGGTTTGCAACATCATGATCTACTGCAGTACCATTTTTAGAAAGCTTATGATTAGGCATTGAGGGAAGTCTCCTTTGTTTTTATTTATTCCTTCTTAAAAACTGTTTTTTAACTGGAGCTGGTGTTAAAGATTGACATTGTTGCTTCAAGTGATAGCCAAGGTGAGCTAACATCATGTACTTCTCTTGGCCTCCATTTTAGGCAGAGCTGTCAATTTCAACATTTTATTTCTTATTTAACCATGGTATGAGGCTGTCACTTCTTATGTACAAGTTGCTTCTGATCCGTTGATCTCTGAAAGAAACTACCCAGTATCAAACATTAGGAAGTACAATTTTTAATGCTTTTTAAGAGGAAGATGCTCAAATTTTTATTGATTAAATACTGTATTTACCTGAATGCAAGATAACCCCCCAAGTAACACATTGCCAAAGGAAAATGTATTTATCCAAATATAAGATGACTCCCCAGAAATAAAATATCTGCTAAGAAAAAATATTTTGCTTTTCCTGCACTTAATACACACAGTATGTTAGAATCTATGCACCATTACCAATCAGTGTCACTGTCTCCACCTTCACACTCACTTTTAAAATTCCAGTCCTCTTCACTTCATTCCACAACATATCATCACAGTCTCATCCACTGCATTGGATACACAGCAACTTTAGAACCCTTTACAGTCACTTCTGGTGAGATGCACTGCCATGCTGTTGTGATCCACATTGACTAAATAATATATTTATATTTTTTGGTTTATAAACTTACTGAACCCATGAAGATTCACAATTTTCTCCACAGATGTTGTTAATGGTGTTCAGAATTTAAATACATATGTTCTTGATTTTTGTATCATGTCTGTGATCTGATCAGTATGAGTTTGTGGCTTTTTAATTTGTGGATTGGTCTAGGTTTTATTTTTTGAGCCTTGTAGTTAATTTTTAATTATTCAGTATCCATTTTTATTTTCCTACCCTTGGACTGGATATATTCTCAGGTACATATCGTAACCAGTTAATGTTTCTATGGTGCTCTGTGATTGAGAATAACTCAGCCTAAGTGGTCTACCAGATTAGGTGCTTCTTTTGCCTGAAAACGGA
>Ga0123353_10008095_pt1 | contig 14309 bp, 7 predicted proteins | sample TergutLab28metaG_3_FD_92763 | JGI IMG/M metagenome (GOLD analysis project Ga0123353, IMG submission 92763) | Labiotermes labralis P3 segment gut microbial communities from Petit-Saut dam, French Guiana - Lab288 P3 | ecosystem: Host-associated > Arthropoda: Insects > Digestive system > Gut ... | reverse complement strand
GATACACTTGGGCAGATTACAAAACAAATTCACACATTGCAAAAGAATTAGAAATAACACCGGTTCTAGATAAATTACTGGAATACAAGAGGAACTGGATACAACATGTAAACAGAATGCCTCATGACAGACTACCCAGGATAATGAAACATTATTCCCCAATTGGCAGAAGGAATCGTGGCAGACCTCTGAAGAGACTTCTATATACGTGAGACCGGAACGGGTCAACAAGTGGCCTGACTCCATGACAGACATATGATGATGATGATGATGATGTAAGCGCCAAGCGGTCTTTTTTTTTTTTGTAAGTGCTGTCATCTAGTTTTGAAATCACTTATTACATAAAGACCTAAGTAAGTTTTATTGTTTCCAGCGACGTCATATCACCATAAAGGCGGTCTCTTCGAGTTATATAGTATCAGGCTTTTTTGATATCTGAAGAGCCATAAACATTGCACGAATGCACCACTTTGTTACGATATACGTACGTCGTCTTATCTTGGTCTCTCTAACTTCATTCAAATTTCAGACAAATCGTAATAATTAGACCACGTGATACAATTTCGTAGTTGAAGAACTAGAGAATCCAAAGTGATACAAAGATGAAGATGTGTAGCGGTATCAAAAGATTAAATCATGGAAGCCTGTGACAGTTCAACTAGTGTACGAGACAGTCGACAAGAAACAGATTTGCAATATGTGTATATAAAATAAAACCAGATGTGGCATTTTTCTTAACATTCCAGCTACCTTCGTAATTTGTGTCTGTGTTGATTACATATAAGCCTACGTGTCAGAACCTCTTGTTCACCACATTTTGACGTTTTTATGATTAGCGCCCTTGAGATTCCATGTTTTCCATAGGAATCTCCTGTCACCACTCAGTTGTCAATTCATCTCATCCTCCGTTTTCTCACCTGGAACTCTCCCTTTCCACTGAATATAAGCTTGCTCTTGAAACCCCTACCCTTTGATCCACCCTTCCCTTGCCATACGTCCTACCCCAGCTCTCTTTCCAGCCCGGCATGGTGTGAAATTGAAACCGCTGCTCTACTTAGAGCTGGCTGACCCATTTATCTTCCTGGAGGAAACGACACATAATAAATTAAGGGATATTACATAAAATATCACTAAATGTGATGCTCCACAGCTTGAAAAAGAGCAATACGGGAGAGTGTGAATAAGCTCCTATAAGCTTGCTTTATTTTATGCTGTTTTGATGGAATATACATTGCACGCAGTGTGGAATAGAAATAGCTGAGTCCACTTCTCCGCTCGCTCCTTCTTCATCAGCTTGACGTCTGTAGCGCGGCTTTTATCTTCTTTCGTCTTCGCGTTATTCTTCCATCCTATTGTTTTATATTGCTTGCATCCATTCTTCATTCTTTGTTTCTCTTCCCGCTGATTTGAACCTTACCACATCTACAACCACACTTTCCTTCTTTATTTCTCTTTTGTTTCTTTCCGTTTCTGGTTTGTGTTTCTTGGTATTGTAATGGCAGATGTTTCTTCGAGTTGCAGGCGTTTTTGGTGCCTGCGAAGTAAAAAAAAACGAACATTGCCCTTCTATCTCAGGCGTGTCATCGAGAACCACTGAACAAGTTTTCATGAAATTTTATATTGGCCAGTCGTGCTATAATTTAACCATTTTAATAATAATAATAATTATTATTATTAACTACAATTGGCTTATCACACGGTGGCAGTGGTTATTTTACGTGTATAGAAAATATGAAATTGGTTACAAATAAATTTAAGTCGGGAGAGCTGTATGAGAAGCATGTAGTGACAACTTGGAATTTTGGGAACCAGCTCAGCATTTGCTTATAGACACAAGGAAACCAAGAAAAGTCGTTATCATTCGTATGTCATTTGAATTAATACTAAGGAAATTGTGCACCTTATGTGTGAAATATGTTTATGTGATTTATATTATTTCGTAATAAGGAACACTATTTCTTAAATTAATTTAAATTCTATATTATTATTATTATTGTTAGTAGTAGTAGTAGTACTGGTGGTGGTGGTAGTATTAGTAGTAGTAGTACAACACAGCACTCCAGGTTGTCATTGTTCATTGTCTGATCATAATATTTTCATTCCCCGACCCTTTTGAAAACAGCGAGGCAGTCTAGCTGTACCTTGCGGACTCAGGTAAGACGTCTTCCCCTCTCTGACTTGAGGACAGGACAGAGTGAGTTTGCGAAACGTCGTGTTCTTAAAGTGTTCTGCTGCAATCAGGCAGTGAACAAAGTTCAGTGGAAGTGATACAGTAATAATAATAATAATAATCAACTATATTTTTCAGAATTGTATTAACCGCTTGATCCGTGTAATGAACTTAAGAACTAAATGTCAGGTGTCAAGAGGTTAAGCAATGTTTCAAACCGAGTAGTACAGGATCTATGGGCCTGTGTATAAATTTCATTTGGCCATGTTTATTTTTTAGATATATTTGCATTGAACGTCTTGAGCGTCATTTCTATATCTTGGCATAATCTTAAAATGGTTACTAGATATGGAACGAGGGTGATTGCCTGGTCACGCTAACTCAGGATAATAAGACATTACGGAATTTTGTGAAGATTCTGTTGAAACTTCCGGATTTCCAATAATGACGTAAATGACATCATCAGTATTCTTTTTCGTAATTGGTTAGTAAGGTTCTAATAAGCAGGCAGCATGTTTACTGCCGTGAAATGTCATCAGCTTGCTTAAAAAATCTTGACGAACTGAAAATATAGAGGTATATCTACAGTGCAAATGCCATTGTACCATGAAGTGCCTTAGATAACCTGCAAAATCAAGTTCAGTGTTTTTGGTTGTTGCTTGTAGTTTATTGAACGTAAGGTTGAGTATTGCAAATTCTGTGACGAAAACTTTGCAGTAGTTTCAATTAGGAAGTCGGTTATGGTGTTTATTGTGGGAAGGAATTTGATTTTAGCTTAATATTTTTTAAGATCTTTTGAGTGGTTCGAGTGTTATTACGTAAAGAACAGAAGTAAGTTTTAAACGGGTGTTGCGAGAAACAGTAATGTGTAATTCCGAATATAGGGCGAGTCTTTTTTTGTCGGTAAAAGTAGAGAAAAGTAGGGGTCGCATTACAAGTAAGGCCTCACGTCATTTCCCAGTAATACGTCAGACACGCGTCACTTCTTATTAAATAGCGACTAATAAGGCATCCTACTGCGCTGTTCTTTGTCACTTAGATGACACTTAAGAAGAAGAGGAAGATTTCGAAGATGTGACTGATAATTTGGAATAAGAATGTCACACGCAAAGTGAAATATCTGTGTTAGGAGGCTGTATTATGCTCACAGGGTTCCTAAGGTCAGTTGTTTGTATTGTTTGTTGTTTAATATTTGTTTGTCTGAAACTCTATTAATTTTGTTACTCTACTTTCTGTGGGCCGGGTAACCCGTAGTCAGTATAGCAACTGACTACGGGCTGAACGGTCCGGGATCGAATCCCGGTGGGGACGAGATTTTCCGCCCATCCAGACCGGCCCTGGGGCCCACCCAGCCTCCTATACAATGGGTACCGGGTCTTTCCCGGGGGTAGAGGCGGCCGGGGCGTGGGGCTGGCCCCCCACCCCATCTAGTGCCGAGGTCCTAGAAAGAGTAGAGGTATACCTCTACTCACCCTAAGGGCCTTCGTGGCCTACAAAAAGGGTGAAACCTACCTACTCTATTTTCTAAGGCAAAGGCAAAGATTGAGTCGCCATATATTCGGTCTTATCCGACAATAATTTGTTCTGCCTTAGACGTTTTTTAAAACCGCATTCCCCTCACGTTTGTACACTTTATTGTTGGCATTTATCTGCTCAGTTGCCGAAAAAAGTTACAAGTGTTATTAAAAGCGATGTGTAAGAGAACTTATATTTATTATAGTAGGAGCATTTTTGCGTTCGAGATAATGTTCGCCTGTGATATGGCAATGTGTTTTTTGTAGATAAGTGCTAACGCTTCGAAGGATCCAGCTGCTTTATTTTAAGGGTATAAATTCACTCTTCTCTTCTGAAGATAGGTAGGCTACAACATATTACAGTGAGACATTGGTACCACAATGAACGGCGTCACATTTTCATGCCTAGTGCCCTGAGAACCTCAAATATTAACACAGTCTTATATCCCTCTTTAAAAAAAGTGCAAATTTTTTAAGTTTCTTCTAAAAGTGCTGTGAAGTTTATGTTTAATACGGCGGGAAGTGTCGATTGTCAATTTACGGTGATAAACACGTTTGAAGCAGTTTATTGTAATAACATTTCACGTCATCAGATTTGAACTTCTCTGTGAGGGAGATAATATGACTGCGAGATGTGACGTCGTGCAGTCTGATATTCCTAGGTTATTACCACAATTCAAAAGAACATACCGCCTCTATCATTACCACGAAAATAGAGTCATACCTTCCTCCGAAACGCCGGTAACCACCTGCCATCTGCCGGACTACACTATATCATATTCCAGAAAATCATAGAAAGCTAGGTGGTTTACATATCTGTTCTACGCATATTGGCAAAGATAGAAGTCCTTGCTGCCGCCAGGGATTAATCTATGGCCTCCCATCTCGGAGCCAGTAGTAGATTTTTGAAAAAAATGTGTAACTTTTTTAAGGTAACTTTTTCTGTAAAATGTAAAATATGTGACGGCTTTTCACAAAATAATCTGCGTATTGACACGGCAGTATTTAGGCGAGGGACTTATAAAGCACTAATAATTTTTTGTAGGCCAGTGTACAGGAGAACGCACATACACACGCACGCGCACACACACACACACATATCCCACACTTTGTTCGTTTACATTGATAGTTGTATATAGTTATTTAATTTTAATTCTGGTTTTAAAAAAGAAAATGCGAATAAAACGAACCAAAAAAGGAGGAAAGACAGAAGGACGGAGGCAAAAAGGACAGAGGTGAAGAAAAGATGAAGAAGGAAAGGAAGAACCTTGTCCAATACGTTGCCTTAAATTACTGTTTCAGGTTTACGAAAAGGAATGCCTGTACTTAAGAGCTTTGAACACCTTTGTAGTGTCTCGTGAGTCGGGATGCTCCGCTATCGGCATAGAATGCCTTTATGGTGGCGAACCAACACTTAGCTAATCTCTTTTTCCAAGTTCTTTTGAAAAACTGCTTGAAATGTTGAGAACGACGGTGTATAGCACAGCAGTGGGGGGTGGGAGTGGGGGTGGGAGTTTAGATGGGGGGAGACTTCTTGCCTATTAACATAACCACAAGAACCATGTGACGCCGGCAAGATATTAACCCTTGTGACAAATTACCCAGTGATGATTGGGAAAGTGCTGTCTTCTTGCCTTCCCCACCTCCCTGCCTCAGCGGTGAAAAGAATTCTGGATGACACCCTTTAAAGAAATCTCCGTAGCAAATTAAAAATAAAATAAGGCTTGACTGGATAAAATGGTAGCCCGCGTATTCTCCCCGACATTTTCTAATTATAAAGTGGAGTAAAAGCGAGGTTGAGGTATGAAACTGCCGCCTTCAACACATTACCAGCATTCCAAAGGGGTCTAAAATGTGTAACTTCACTCCAGATCCAAAAGATTGAAAAATGAGCCAATCCTTATTCCTCCACAGTTTCTGTACCAGTTGTTCATTGTTCTTATTTCCCTAGCGAAATGGAATTGATCCGCAGCTAGTAGTTTCTCCACAACAAGGTGTCATTTCTAATGTTTCCGTAGAATTCGAGTTCCTTTTCTGCTAACCAAAGGATCGAGTACTTCATTTTCAGTACACAAGGAGTATACTGAATTACCTGGAAGTGTATTCGTAAGTTCTGCGTTGCGTATTGAATGTGATGTCTGTGTGTCGTCCATGATGCATTCATCTTAGGGCGGTTGAAGGAGAATGGACGAAGTATTTCTGGGCTTCCAGTGATAGAAACGAACACGATTAGATGAAGTGGACGTGCTAGTTCCAGTACACTTGACCGCGACGTTTCGTGTGTATCCCCTGAAGCGTTTCGACATAATCATTACCAGTGACTTCTTAGACATTATTAAGTGTACAGGTATAAAGGTAAAAGGTAAAGGGTTCCCGTTACAGGCCCGGTGTGGCCCAGAAGGTGGGTAGAGTTATAGCTCCACTCGTTTATGACCGCGGCACTAGAAGGGGGTGAGTGTTCAGCAGCACGCTCCGGCCGCATTTTACCCCCGGGAAAGACCCGGTACCCATTTTACAGGAGGCTGGGTGGGCCTCAGGGCTGCTCTGGACGGGCGGAAAATCTCGTCCCCACCGGGATTCGATCCCGGACCGTCTAGCCCGTAGCCAGTCGCTATACCGACTGAGCTACCCGGCCCACATTATGTGTACAGATAGAGCGAAAAATATACTACCAAACCTGCAGAATATAGTGCAAGATTTCAGGTTTTTTTATCCTTGAAGATGTGACTGATAGGTTGCCCCGAAACGTCGGTAAGAAATCACCTCTACACGCTGCACAATAGCCCAGAAGAGGACATTTCTCTCTACAGAAGGTCAATCTACGCCGCTATACAAGAAAAAATAGTATGTGAACATAGGCCTTCTGAAGCATGGTTTTCCAGTTACCGCCTCCTGAAGATTAAAGTAAATGCTCAAAGAGTCCACCTTGAGTTTGGGACCGCACTTTCTTCCACCACACCTAATAGGGGCTGTTTACCGCGTCTTCTACGACACGTCCTTCCAGAGCTGCTGCAATACCTGGATTCCGCAGAGTGGAATTCATTTATGGTGCTCCACCTAATGTTCTTTCAGCTCGGGTATTCTTGAACGTGTTTCCGGAACAACGGATAGGACGAGACGGACAAACAGCATGGCCTGCTCGCTTGCCTGTTTTAAACTCCTTAGACTTTTGTATCTGGGGATATCTGAAGTCTACTGTTCATGCCACAGAAATCAACGACTTAGAGGACCTGCAACAACGAGTACAAAACGGAAATGAGATGATCCGTATGACTCTTGGATTTTCCAGCGACTCAGGAAACCACTGTTCAGACTGCAACGCCCTACATTAAAGCTCAAGGTGGACACTTTCAGAATTTTCTTCAGTCTTCAGAAGGCCGAAACTCGGAAAACACGATCCAGAGGGCCTATGTTCAATTTTTTTTCTTCTATTGTGGTGTAGATTCACCTTTCCTCGATGTAGAAGTACATTTTTCGTTCACCCTGTGTAATTACAGTGATCAGTAGCCATAACTTTGCTAGCTGAACATTTTATTGCTTCTTTCTCCTACCCTCTCTCCTTTTGCAAATGAATTCAATTAATTCAGTGACAAAAACGTGAGATGAGTTTCTTGTTCTGTCTAATGTCACGGGGTCAGAGACAACCATCTTGATAATCCATCATCCAGAAATATGTAATGTTTTATCGCGTGCTCTTTTCCTTATGTTCTTCGCGTTTATATGTTTGATAATATTTTCCTGTTTCCTAGACCTTCTCACTATGCTGCGAAAGAATATTAACTTCTGATCCCTTCACATAAGCTGCTGTGGGTTTACAATCAGATGCTGATTTTGGTTTCGTGTCGGGTTCAGATATTTTGTTACAGTTGTGTTTATTTCTAAATACATTTATTTTCTCTAATTTGAATTACAGTGTGATCAAATGTAAAGGATTCATGGATATTTCCTGAGTCTTAAAACTTTTTTTCCTTCCTGTCTCTTCTTAAACATCCGAAAAGTAAAATGTTTCTAAACTACTTTAAATTTATCTGTTGTTTTGTACTGGTGCGAAATACTATATAACCTCTAGCCTTAAAAGAAGCATAGACGTCGAAAGTAAAGGGCACGAGAATATTTTAACTTACGGTAGAGGAAGTTATAGAAGAATGAAAAATACGTAATCAGAAACTTCGAAGTTTCTAAGCATGTTGGTACAATACAATGTAAGTAAAATGTGCGATGTACGGCACCGGATTATCCGGAAAGCTCTGTTAACATGAAATTAAGGGACACAATACTTGTTATTATTCCATCCACCGGCAGCCTCCAGCACCGATTTAGACAGTTCAACCGCTAGTTATTGGTATCGTTTGGGTTATTTTGTATTATGTATAAACTGTGTTGTGTAAGTAGTGCTGAAAAAGAATTTAAAAAAAGGACAGAGAAAACAGAACAGGATGTCAGATAATAAATTAAATAGTTAGGTCTGCCCGTGAGTTGCTAGGTGCGCTAAGATTCCTATTAGTTATAATGTTCTAATGTCAGAATAATGAGGATATCCGACAACTCTTTGATTTCGGTTATCGCAACTTTTACTGTATTGTTAGAGCAGGCAAGGAGGATAAGATGGGCGAAACTTGTTACACGAATGGTGACGATGAGAAATTTACACAATATTTTTATGGGAGAAAATAACGAAGGAAAATAATCTGTAAAACTGAGGCTGGATTTATGTGGGAATATAATATTAAAACACATAGAATGTGTGATGGTGTGGACTAGTCACTGATAGGGTCAATCGTGAGTGAAATACTTCGGAGAGTATAATGTGAAACTATTATTATTATTATCATTATTATTATTATATTTGTTACTGTTATCTGTGGTGGTGTAACCGGAGGCTATGCATGTGGGCAACATCATGTTATTCGATTTGATTTCCTGTATGGCTAATTGAAACTTAGTGCGCATAATACTCCATAAAGTATGGTGATACGTATACACAAATGAAGATGTTTGAAGTATTATTTGAGGAACACTAGGTAACGAAGTCACATGGAATAAAGTGACTAAATGCGTCTGCAATCTAGTTTGTTAGAATTCTGCTACACAAAGCATGAAGACTTCGTCTGTGCTGCTTCTTAGACTGTGTGTCTGTTGCGAGGTAGTAGGCAAGAGCATCGTTTACTCTCTTCGAAATATTCTTTTTGCTTTACTTCTAGGGAAACTCTTATAGAGAGATAAAGACATAACAGCTCAGAATTGAAAAGAAGTGGCAAAAGATTGCGTGGACTGAGGAAAAATGCCGTTTGTAAAGAAAAAATAAGGATCTTCAAACAATTACTGTGACACTTATTGATTTCAATTTGTGTCACATCTATATGAGATGATTCCTTCTAATTGTCATTTAACTTAAAAGGAAAAGGGGGAAAGCATTTTAAACAAGTCACAGTTTGTTTCCTGTGTGCATTGCTTGCCATAATTACCGTTTTTACTTGTTTTATGTTTAATTCACTTCATTTACTTCTGAAAACGTTTTGAGTCAAGGGCTGATTTCCTGGGGCTTTATAAAGACATTTACACATTTTATATTTCAAAAGGAATTATTTTACTCATGTCGAGCATAGAAAAATCCTTCAATTTGGAATTAATAACTGAAAGAATGGGAGTGATCAAAAGTGACTGTTTTCGCTAATGAGTTTCTGACTTGCTCTAAGGCCAATGACATCGGCTACAGGAAGTCATGACAGTTCATTATTTTAAATCGTTGAAGGTAACGACGCATACATTCGTCTGGAAACCAAAAAATGCCGTCAGAAAATAAGGTACATCGCACATGTCTGATACTCCTTTATAGTAACACGGAAGCTGATTCCGTGGTTTGCGTACTGCAATTACTGAGTGTTGTGTTTCAACAGCTTCCATTTTTTTTGTGTGTGTTTCGACAGCCCTATTGGGCCTAGGCCTTCTCATTATCGAGGCTTCACGATCACACTCAGACACACCACGCTCTGTAGGACTACTTTGGACGAGCGATCAGACCGTCGCAGAGACCTCTACCTGAAAACACACAACACTCACAAGAGACAGACATCTACACCCCCGGCGGAATTCAAACCAGTAATCCCAACAAGCGAGCGGCCGCAGACATACGCCTTAGAAGGCGCGGCCACCTAGATCGGCTATTCTGCTTATATAACCCTTAAATGTTAAAGATGGTAAAGAAATTAAAAATTAGAGTAAATTCAGTTACGGGAGAAAAGCGATATATATATATTTATTTATTTATTTATACTGAGAATTTAATTACACTGCTACGTTAACAGGAATAAAGAATGTAATTGAAATATTAAAAGTGCTGTTATTGCTGCTAGACATTTCAAGACAGTGATAGGAAGCAGTCTGGAGCGGAATGATTTGCGATACTGAGGTGTATTATTATTATTATTGTTGTTGTTGTTGCTGCTGCTGCTGTTGTTGTTGTTGTTGTTGACTTCATCACACTGCTCATCATCTACGTGCTGGGAAACCTTCACCTATTCCAGATTGTTGGTGGGGTTATGCTCAGTCAGGGGCAGGAAATTCACCCTATCCCCTAAGGTCAAAGGATCTATGCAAGGAATTTGCTTACTGTATGACGCGTTTGTAATAATACTGCTTTTTTCCCCACTCTTAAGATGTTTGTGGTTCAACTTGTGTTCTGTAGATATTTTAGGAGGTTGTGGTGACCACTGAGATGGCTAAGGGGCAAATATATAAGTTAAGTTTCCAGATATTTTTTATTTCCAGGGCCAAATTTTCATATATCGGAATTTTCTTTGCCTCGGTTTTGGGAATGTTATGTGTCAAAGAACTGCCATATCTATTACAAGTTCTGTTTTATTCTATCGATGGGCGCTGTATCGGGTCTGCTGAAATCTACCGTTGTATCAGTTATGACAGACCTGTCCCAATGTAAATCCATGTTAGCTAATTTCAGCACTGGTTGTAGTTTGTATCTACGGTACGGCGGGGTATTTCTGTCAAGAAGCTTATACATTATGGCAACCAAGTGCTGAATTTATTATTATTATTATTATTATCATTAGCAGCAGCATCATCATAATCATCATCACCTTTATGCAGGGTATTTATACATATATTCCTGAGACAAACTATGTCCCTAGGGAATACAGTGTTGCAGCTATTCTGTTGTTGCTATTCATGGTGCTTATATCGTTAGTTTCAGTGTTCAATCTATTGTACTTTTACATTAGCACTTTCCGAAGTGTGTGTGTGTGTGTGTGTGTGTGTGTGTGTGTGCAGTGCCCAATATGGCTGTTTTCTGGAGTTCCTTGACTTCATATTTTCCTGGTATGTTGCTTACATATTTTCTGAATGACTTTGAAATAGTCCCAGTCGCCCCTATTATTACTGGTATCACCTTTGTTTTTACATTCCACTTGCGCTGTAATTCTATTGTAAGGTCTTTATATTTGAGAATCTTCTCGACTTCCTTTTTAATCATATTTCTGTCTGCTGAGATTGCAACGTCCATTAACATACATGTTCCCTTTTCAATATCACGGATTATAATGTCTGGTTTGTTGTTGGGGATAGTTTTATTATTATTATTATTATTATTATTATTATTATTATTATTATTAACGCTAATACTGTCTGATTGCGCATTCGGATTGCACTTAAACGTTTTCCACTCATCGTCACCTACAAAAACTCGCATCGCCTGTCGGAACGCCTTTCTTCTGTAATTTTCAGCTTAGTATAAAGTTTTATACAGAATATATGAAACAACATTAATTAGTACAGCATACATACGTACGTACGTACTTGCCAATTTCACAAATAGAATCTAAATTTAAATGTTAGTAACTGCACCTAAAACAAATGACCGCCTTGCGTGAATTTCGAAAGTTGTCACCGTGATCACATCAGCAAGCCAGTTGCTGTCTGTAACATTTCCTAACAAATTTTCCTTCAATTTAGGGGTGTTTAGCTCCACCCCCCAATAGCCATGCTGAAGGACCACTTCTTACCAACCGTCTTGCGACTGCTTTTTGGTCACGTTCGCAAAGTTTTCTTAAAGCGATCATTAGCTTCGTCGTGTCTGTCTGTCCATCTCTCCTCATTGAAAAACTCGGATCCCACTAGACAAATTTTCATGAAATTTTATATTTGAGAATTTTCGAAAGTTTTTCTGGAACAAAATCAAGTTTCATTAGGATCTTATAAGAATAACGGATACTTCACATGCAGAACTATATACAGTTATGATCATATCTTGGTCAGTTCTTCTGAGAATGAGAAATGTTTCAGACAAAAGTTGTAGAGAAAATCAAAACACGCGTTTTATGTTCCGTAACTTGATTTCCGAAAATCGTGCCGCGTATGATATAACGTGGAAAAGTATTGTAGAGCCGGGCAGGCCACGGTTAACAAATTGCGCATGCGCATTACATGCTGGATAGCTAAGGTTGCTGACACACTCTCATATCATGTAATACTGCTTTTCCACTGCAACAATATTTGCACGGACGCGACTCTATATTACGTTATAGTACCTTGCCTGTCTTGTTGAATGTATATTTGAAGTTGCCCTCATTTTATTGAGGTCGTCTTCTTCATCTGCATCCATAAGGACATACTATATCATGTAGCAAGAGCAGTTGTGGGAGAAGTGCAAATTTTTACTGTTAAAGCAAATGGTTTGTATAATAACCTCTGTGCTTTGAAGGATTATGGACATATTTAAATATTATCTTCTTCTCGGACGTGACGCTACGCTGGCTGCTACAAATTTGTTGACTTTTGGAGGCACCTAATTACGCTCCTACCAAACCGCATGTGGCATCAATCCACAGAGATGACACCTCGCAGACTGCCGCCAGAATAGTGTATTAATTTATCGACCATCAATGCTTACACATTTGAGTCAGCAACCTGAAAATGTATTATCCGAAAGCGTGGGTTTAAGGGTAGAATAACATTAAACTGGCTTCATTTTACTCAGGAGAAAGCCCGGGGAGCAATCTTCTACATATGTTCATATTAGTGAATCCTTGAACAGGATAAAATTTTAAAATTACAAGATATTTTGTGTGTATATATATATATATATATATATATTGTGGATGCACTGGGAAATCTTAAAATTTTCGGAGTCAGGATATTATGTCTCATGACCAGACGTCTGCGATTGATTTTAGACGCTGTCAGTGTAAGCTCACTGCAATGGACTTTACAGGAAATATCCGTGGGCTAATTGAAGGACTGTCCTGGAATTTACCTGGAGACATTGATAAAAGAGCAAAAGATCTCAGTATCTGATATTCTGGCCAAGAAGAAAACAGGCGTCTCTCTAAGATAAGCGTAGAACCTCACTGCTACACTGACGTGCTACTTTAGGCCTAGATTGAAAGCCTAGACTTCTCATATACTCGTATATGATGAAGGGCGTGTAGCTAGTAGAGCGCCATTTTTGTAGTTACTTCGGTGCCAGTTGTAGGAAATGGAAGCCTTTCCACGCTCACAGTTTTATTTTAAGTATAAATTTGTTCTTACAATTAATTTTCGCATTTTCCGAATAACAGAATTATACGTTCACTGAGAATGTTTACATCTGTGATGTTGGCTTTTTACGCAGACGTAATGTGTGTGGATTAAGTGGAATTTTAAACCCAGTACATCACGGACAGTTTTAACTTTATTGTGCACTAAAAGTGAGGTTTCTGAAACAGACCACATTGAAAATAAACATCACCGCTATAGCTTGCGGGCACACATTTCTGTATTGTCCTCGTCAGCTATGAGGATGTTACTTGAAGCCGTCACGTTTGCACCCATTGTCACTGTACATATCCCTGCTCATTTCTATCTGCAGGATCAGGCAGCAGGTTATCACGTGCATTGCTATTCGATCTGTCCCTTATCCCTAGCCACGGGCATCTGCCCTACCACTTTACAGGGGAAGAACTGACACGAATACAACAGCGTATGTAAAATTTAGCTCCCTACATTAGCGGTTAGGCCTTCACTGGAAGTAACGAATTATAGTAAAAGGTAAAGCAATCCCTGTTACAGACCTGAACAGGAGTTGAGGTTCCCAGATTTCATGACCATCGGCACATGAAGGTGATAAGGATGTCAGTTCTACATACCGGCCGCCTTTACCCCCAATTAACTCCTTTACTCATTTCTGTTAGAGACTGATTCGTCCCCATGGTGAGGCCGGAAGGATTATATCAAGGAAAAATTCCAACGACACCATGGAGCACAGTACCACAACCAACTGCGCCACATCGTACACTAGCGAATTGTAGCAGCGACTTTAATTTGCATGAAGCATTTTAGTTGTTTTGACGATCTAAATTATTGCGACTGATCTCAGTAATCAGGTTTGAACAGCGAATTCGATCTTTCGAATTGTGTTGAGGACATGGATGGGCACTTTGTACAGATGGAGAGGGCCTTCTGTGCGTCGAACTGACATGTAAAAGTTGCGGGCCATTTCAGGCCTGTAACGGGACAGCTTACCTTTACTACGTACTGCAGGCAGTATATAGTGTGATGCTGTGTATTTAATACAGTTGGAAGTGTCGAAAAATACAAAATAATGAGCGCAATAAAAATGTAGATACAATTGTAAT
>Ga0123353_10008094_pt1 | contig 14311 bp, 16 predicted proteins | sample TergutLab28metaG_3_FD_92763 | JGI IMG/M metagenome (GOLD analysis project Ga0123353, IMG submission 92763) | Labiotermes labralis P3 segment gut microbial communities from Petit-Saut dam, French Guiana - Lab288 P3 | ecosystem: Host-associated > Arthropoda: Insects > Digestive system > Gut ... | reverse complement strand
TTCCTGATTTCCATGGTGGCGGCCCTGGCCATGGCCTTCATCGTGGTGTACTTCATCACCTACCGCCTGGTGCGCCCCGTGCACGATATGGCAAGCGCTACAAAGCAATACGCCCGGGGTGAGTTCGGCTACCGCGTGCAGGCCCGGGGGGACGACGAGTTGCGCCAGTTGGCCGACGCCTTCAACTCCATGGCCATCAGCCTGGCGAACCTGGAAAGCTCCCGCCGCAGCTTTGTGGCGAATGTATCCCACGAGCTGAAAACCCCCATGACGAGCATCGGCGGCTTCATCGACGGCATGCTGGACGGCACCATCCCGCCGGAGAGGCACAGCAAGTATCTGACGCTGGTCAGCGAGGAGGTCAGGCGGCTGTCGCGCCTGGTCACCGGCATGCTGAACCTGTCGAAGATCGAGGACGGCGAGCTCCAGCTTCAGTTGATGCCGTTTGATATCAACGAGCTGGTGTTCACCACGGCGCTGCGCTTCGAACGGATCATCGCCGATAAGGGCCTGGAGCTCACCGGCCTGGAGGACCTCGAGCCCATCACTCTGCCCGGCGACAAGGACATGCTCAACCAGGTGTTCTACAACTTGATAGACAACGCCGTGAAGTTCACGCCGCAGGGGGAACGCCTGGAATTTGACGCCAGGCAGGAGAAGGGTAGCTATGTCTTTAAGCTGCGCAACACGGGCGTGGGAGTTTCCTCCGAGGAGCTGGCCCGCATCTTCGAGCGCTTCTACAAGACAGACAAGTCCCGCAGCTTCGATGTAAAAGGCGCGGGCCTGGGGCTGTACCTGGCCAGAACTATCGTGAAAATGCACGGCGGCGCGATTTCCGCCGGGAGCGACGGGGAGAGCTGGACGGAGTTTACGGTGGAGCTGCCGATGGGGTGATCATGTAGGGGTGGCACTTTTGTGAACCTTAGCTGCGCAAAAGTAGTTGCCACCCGCGAATCATCAAGTGTATGTTATAATACGGGTGGCAAGAATGCCACCCCTACAGCCCGGAGGAGATATGAACCGAACCGAAATCAACAAAATCTTCGATAACCCCGAAGCACATCTTGAGGGCGAAATCACCGTGTGCGGATGGCTTCGCACGCTGCGGGACTCGAAAAATATCGCCTTCGCGCAGGTGAACGACGGCAGCGCGTTCGCGTCGCTGCAAATCGTGCTGACGGAGGATTTGCCCAATTTCAATGAGATCCGCAGGCTGGGCGTGGGCACGGCATTGTGCGCACGCGGGCATGTGATTCTCACGCCCGAGGCTGGTCAGCCCTTCGAGCTAAGAGCGAGTGAAATCACGATTGAGGGCGCGTGTGATCCGGCCTATCCCCTGCAAAAGAAGCGCCATAGCCTGGAATTCCTGCGCGGCATCGGCCACTTACGCCCACGCACAAACACGATAGGGGCGGCCCTGCGGGTGCGTTCGGCGGCGGCCCACGCCATCCACTGCTTTTTCCAGGAACGCGGCTTCGTCTACGCCCATACGCCCATCCTCACCACGGCAGACGCCGAGGGCGCGGGGGAGATGTTCTGCGCGACCACCCTTGATCTGAAGAACATCCCGCGCACAGAGGACGGCGGCGTTGATTTCAAAAGGGACTTTTTTCAAAAGCCCGCGCACCTGACCGTTTCGGGCCAGCTGCAGGGCGAGGCCATGGCCATGGCCTTCGGGAAGATCTATACCTTTGGGCCGACGTTCCGCGCGGAGAATTCGAATACACAGCGCCACGCCGCGGAGTTCTGGATGGTGGAGCCGGAAATCGCCTTCGCGGACCTGGACGACGACATGGCTCTGGCCGAGGACATGATGAAATGCGTGATAGCCGATGTGCTGCGTAAATGCCCGGACGAGCTGGCTTTCTTCAATCAATATATTGACCAGGGGTTGCTTGCGCGCCTTCAGGCCGTGCTGTATTCTAATTTTGCCCATGTAACTTACACGCAGGCCATCGAGCTTTTGCGGCCATATCAACATGCATTCGCCTACGAGCCAGCCTGGGGCTGCGATCTCCAGACCGAACACGAACGCTGCCTGACAGAGAAAATCTTCAATGCGCCGGTGTTCGTCACGGACTACCCGAAGGGGATCAAGGCGTTCTATATGCGCATGAACGACGACGGCAGGACTGTGGCCGCCATGGACCTGCTGGTGCCCGGGGTGGGGGAGATCATCGGCGGGAGTCAGCGCGAGGAGCGCTACGACCTGCTGGAGGCGCGCATCCAGGAGATGGGCGGCTGCACGGAATGTGCCATTCCGGGGCAATACCAATGGTATCTGGATTTGCGGCGCTTCGGCGGATGCAGGCACTGCGGCTTCGGCCTGGGGTTCGAGCGGCTTGTGATGTACCTGACGGGCATGGCGAATATAAGGGATGTGTGCGCGTTCCCAAGGACGGCGGGGAATGCGGAGTTTTGATCGTATGAGCAGGAGGTTTTAGGATGAACGAGAATTGGAGCAACAACAGGTTTATGCTCAATGGGCGCGCAAGGCCCCCGATTGTGCTTCGCAGCGACGCGGAACTGTTGATCGCTCAAAACGCGCACAACTTGATATGGGAGAAGCATCGCGGCGCGTATGACGCGCTTGCCAAGGGCGACGAACCGTGGACGGTTCTGTGCACAGCTGCGCAGCAGGAGATAGACGCGCTGATCATCGCCGAGATAACCGCCTATCGTGAAGAGCGGGCAAACAGGAGCGTGTTTGACCTCGAGGAGCGTATCGAACAGCTTGAGCAAACAATAGATGAACTTAGAGCCTTGGCTGAGGAGGCGCAATCCACGGCTGAGGAAGTGCTTGATACCATGGAAGATGCGCTGGATAGAATTGAATCGGCCGATGAGGACAGTGACTGAAAGGAGCCCCCATGCCCGCACCCCTTGCCGAGCGTCTGCGCCCGCAGACCCTGGACGATATGGCCGGCCAGCCCCACTTGCTGGGGCCGGGCCGCGCTTTGCGTGGCATCATCCAGTCGGGCGAGCTGCCGAATTTGATTTTCTACGGCCCCTCCGGCGTGGGCAAGACCACCCTGGCGCGCATCGTCGCCCGGCAGACGGACAGGTATTTCACCAGCCTGAACGGAACCACGGCGGGAACTTCAGATATCAAGGCGGCCATCGCGAAAAGCGAGACCCTCATGGCGCCAAACGGCGTGCTGCTGTACCTGGACGAGATCCAGTATTTCAACAAAAAGCAGCAGCAGACCCTGCTGGAGTGCATCGAAAGCGGCGCGGTGACGCTCATCGCCTCCACCACGGAGAACCCGTATTTCTACGTGTACAATGCCATTTTGAGCCGCTCCACGGTGTTCGAGTTCAAATCGCTCACGCCGGAGGACGTATTGCCCGCCGTAGAAAGAGCCTTCACGTTTTTGCGGGACGAAAAAAAAGAAGCTGTAGAGATAGAGGACGGCGTCGTCGAATGGATCGCCCGGGCCTGCGGGGGCGACGTGCGCAAGGCCATCAACGCGGCGGAGCTGTGTTGGCTGTCCGCCACCTGCGGTGGGGCTCCCCGCTTCGCGAATGTTTCCGATGCTTCCTCTGGAGGGCAAGCAAGATATATCACTTTGGATTTAGCCAAAGAGCTCACCCAGCGCAGCGCTATGCGCTATGACAAAGAGGGCGATGAGCACTACGACATCATTTCGGCCTTCCAGAAATCCATGCGGGGCTCGGACCCCGACGCGGCGCTGCACTATCTGGCGCGGCTGCTGGAGGCCGGGGACATGCCTTCGGCTATGCGGCGGCTGATGGTGTGCGCCTGCGAGGACGTGGGGCTGGCCTGGCCGCAAGTCATCCCCATCGTGAAGGCCGCGGTGGACGCCGCGCAGATGGTGGGCCTGCCCGAGGCGCAGCTGCCCCTGGCCGATGCGGTGGTGCTGGTGGCCACCGCGCCGAAGTCCAACAGCGCCGCCGAGGGCATCTGGGCCGCCATGGCGGACGTGCAGGCCGGCCGAAGCGGGCCGGTTCCGCGTGGATTACAAAACAAGCACTACGATGGTGCGGATACGAACAAACCTGGGCAGCAGTATCTTTATGCGCACAGTTACCCGAACCACTGGGTGGCGCAGCAATATCTGCCGGACGCCCTGGCCGGGGCGGCATATTATCGTTTTGGTGATAACAAATCGGAGCAGGCCGCAAGAACCTATTGGGAGAGGATTAAGGGGGGAGAGGGATAATGGCGAGAGAACCCTGGGGGCCCAACTGGGACGAGGTTGGGGACCTCATGCGGCCCATCGAGGAGAGTGACGAAGCGCCGCCGGCCGGCGCCATGCCGCTTTCGGAATCGGAGCAGGACTGGCAGGACAAGCTCGCGGAGGAGGACCGGCTGCAGCATATCAAGGACCGGAAAACGCACATGCGCGCGCAGATGGACTGGCCGTTCCGGCGCAGGGAGCGGCCGGAAAAACCGAAAAGGCGGCGGTTGGAGCTGCGCTGGTCCGGCGGGGGAGGCCTCGCGGCGCAGATCGTGCCTTTCGCGGCGCTTTTGCTGCTGGCCCCCTTCATCGATAGCCCGGGCTGGTTTTATCTGCTGGTGCTTGCCACGGCTGTACCGCTGGCGCTGATCGCCATCCCGTTGCGGCCGCTGGGGCCCGGGTCCGTGTGGTTCCGCATGCTCGCCCCGCTGCTGCCGGCGGAGGCCTGGCTCGCGTTGCGTTACGCCCGGTGGAATCCCTGGGGCACCCTGGCGCTGGTGAGCCTGTGTGTGCTGGCCGGCGCGCTCTACTTTGTCTTTGCCGTGCGCGGCAAGCTGCGCCGCAGAGAGGGCAAAGAGAGGGATAAACAGGAGACGCCGGGCGGGCGGGGCTATCTGCCGGTGCTGGAGGTGCAGGGCCGGCGGCAGGCGCGCCGGACCCGCGGCAGGGACGGAAGGAGCGCCGACAAGGTCTACCGGCGCAGGCTCCTGGTGCTCGTGACGCTGCTGGCCGCGATCTCCCTGGCCGTACCGGCGGTGCTCGGGGTGGGCATGGCGCTGCGCCGGTTCTCGCCGGACGAGGCCAGCGAATTCGAGTTGGATTCGGTGCGCGACGACGCGCTCATGGCGCGCCGGATGAACGGCGCTTACGAGCAGCTGCAGCCGAAGGCCTGGGGGGAGAAAAACCGCGAGCAGAAGCTCCAGGCCCTGCAGGCCCTGTTGAATATCGAAACAGACGCGTTGGGGCTCGACCGCTTTGACCTGCGCGACCCGATGGTGTACACCGCCGTGAGCGGGAAGGGGCACACCGGCGTGCCCGGGGCGTTGCAGTCCGGCAAATCGAGGGCGGAAGCCCGCGTGCGCGCCATGTGCCACCTGGCCTACCATCTCAGGCAGCTGACAATCTCCAAAGACGTGACCATGCACCGCTTCGAGGATAAGGCCAAAGGCCATGAGGACTCCCGCTACGCCGAATACGCGGGCAAATGGGAAAACCGGCTGCCGGAGGTGGACCATGCGCAGTGACGACGGTTTCCTCCGCGCCGGGGTGCAGCCGGGCGGCCTGCATAGCCGCGAGGAGATCCGGCTGCTGCTGTGCTTCCTGGCGGACCGGCTGGCGCAGCCCCTCACCGCGGGCCTGGCCGAGCAGCTCTTTGCCCAAGAGGGTCTGGCGAATTACTTCGAATACACCGCCGCCCTGCACGAGCTGCTGGAGGCCGGGCAGCTGGTTATAGCCACGCAGGCGGGCGAGGCGGCGCTGCGCCTGGACGAAAAATACGCCCACGCGGCGCACGAACTAGCCAAAGAACTTCCCCGCCGCGTGCGGGACCGCGCGCTCCACGCAGCCGAACAGCTGCAGGCGCAACAGCGCCGCGAACGGGAAAACGGTATCACCGTATATCCCGCGGGGGACGGGGGGTGCTATATGACGTTCCGGCAGGGCAAGGGCGGCGATTTGCTCATGAGCGTGACGGTGTATGTGCCGGACAAAGAGACGGCGCAGGCCATGCGGGAAAAATTTTTGGAGAACCCGGGGAGAATTTATTCGGCGGTGATAGAGAGCTTTAATTGAATGAAAGTCGTTGCAATATCGACGCATGTATGCTATAATATAACAATAAAGCCAGTTAGCCGATATGTAGAGACGCACGGCTGTGCGTCTCCAAAGCAACGAAGCGTTTTCACCTGGAGACGCACGGCCGTGTGTCTCTACATGTAAGACTGCTTTTCAGACCGGAAATAGGATGAAGCAAAAGAAAGGGGTTTGCTTTGTGGAGGCAATGAAACGATTCATTCTTGCCTGCTGGGCCAACGACCAGCTGCGCCTGGCGGTCTATGCCCTGGGGCGCATGAGCCTGGCGGCCGTGCTGGGCGGCGTGATCGGCTACGAGCGGCAGCACTCGCACCGCCCCGCGGGTTTGCGTACGCATGTCCTGGTGGCGGTTGGCGCGGCGCTGGTGATGTGCACCTCGGAATACGCCGCGCTGCGTATGGGCGTCTCCGACGTGACGCGCATGGGCGCCCAGGTGATCAGCGGCATCGGGTTCCTGGGAGCGGGCACCATCCTGCGCGAGGGCTTCACGGTCAAGGGTCTGACCACCGCGGCGAGCCTGTGGGCGGTCTCCTGCATCGGGCTGGCGGTGGGCATCGGCTTCTGGTCCGGCGCGCTGATCGCCACGGGGGTGCTGCACCTTACGCTCAACTATGTCAGAAAGGTGCGCAACCGGCACTCCTCCATCCGCACGATCGATATCGGCGTCAACGACGCCTACCATGTCAGCGAGCGGGTGGCGGAGGTCTTCCACATCTGCGGCGCGGATTTACGCGTGCTGGAAATCCTCTTCCCCGACGACAGCGCCCCCTTCCTCACCAGAGCCAAGGACGTCAATAAAGTGCTGCGGGCGCGGGCCTATATCAAGAGTGAGAGCGACATGGCGCTGATCAAGGAGAGCCTGCTGGGCCTGGAGGGGGTGCTGGATCTCAATGTCGAATCATAGTTTCTTCGCATTGCTTTCAAGGATGAAATATATATCCCGCTGGGCGCTGATGCGCAATGCCAGCAACGAGAGCCTCAGCGAGCACACCCTGGAGGCCGCCATCCTGGCCCACGCCCTGGTGACGCTGCACAACACGCGCTTCCTTGAAGAAGGCGCCTCCCCTCTGCCCGCCGAGCGCGCCGCGACGCTGGCGCTGCTCCACGACGTGCCCGAGGTCCTCACCGGCGACCTGCCCACCCCCGTGAAATACCACAGCGAGCATTTGCGCACGGCGTATAAGCAAGTCGAAGCCAGCGCCTGCGCGACGTTATTGGGCTTGCTGCCCGGCGACCTGCGCGATGTATACGCCCCGCTGCTGTCCCCCGAAACAGACGAGATAGACCTGTGGAGGTACGTCAAGGCGGCGGACAAGCTCAGCGCGCTGATCAAATGCATGGAGGAGCGCAAGGCGGGCAACCGCGAATTTTTGCGGGCGGAGAAGAGCCTGCGGGAGATTCTGAAGGGGTTGTGTATGCCGGCGCTTGACTGCTTTATGGCTGAGTTTTTGCCGGCGTACGAGGAACCCCTGGATGGGATGATAAACTCCTCCGATCGAGGATGCGTATAGGAGGGAACCGCAATGACAGAAGCAATATTAGACTCTGCTTTCAATTTTGTTTTCGACGTGATTTCCATTGTAATCGCGTTGATACCGGTCGCCATTTTTCTTTCCGGCGCGCTGGCCGTTACACTTAGCTATTTGTTTGGCCGCAAGCTGCTGCGCCGGCTCCTGCGGTTGGCCACGCGCACGCATACCTTCTATCTCGTCGTCCACAGCGATTTCGCGGACGATGCCGGCGCCTGGCTGGACGCGGCCATGCGTGCCAACGGCGCGCTTGTGCGCAGCCTGGAGACCGTCCCCCCCTGGGGCAAGGGTCCGGCGATTATCAAAGCGCGCGTGCGGATCAACAGGAGATTCAGGACGAAAGCGGTGATCGCCCGGCTGGGGCAGGGCATGGCGGGCATCGCGGGCGTGCAGGATTTTTACGTGGAGGTGTGAGTTTGAAAAATGACGCCCGGCTATTTTTCAGATGCTTTTTCTGATTGTGGGCGGCAAGAATGCCGCCCCTACAGCCTTACCCAAGCCACATCCTGTACACTACTCACCTTTCGCGCAACCTGTAGGGGCGGCATTCTTGCCGCCCGCAGCTAAAAACCACTACAATCTCTAAAAGAGCAAAACTTAAAAAGGATGGATCATAAATGGCTGGCTTTTCCATCATGCTGGTGAATTTCATTTTCTTTCCGCTGCTGATCGTGATTGGCCTGGCGGCGGTGGCCTTCCTGTTCTTCCTGGGCGGCCTGGCCGCGGCGGGCGTCATCTTCCTCTCCCGCAGGCTGGCCGGGCGGCAGCATGACCGCACGCTCTGCATCCGCTGCGGCGACGCGAAGCAGGTCACGGCGCTGCTGCGGGCCGCGAACGTGCGCCGTTTCCATGTCATGCGCTCCGGCCGCGCGGGGTCCGCGCTCATAAACACGCAGGTCAGTGCCGAAACCGACCTCGAAGCGCTGATGCGGCATATCGCCTCCTGCGGGGCGGGCATACAGGGAATGAACGCGAAATGATCATGTGAATCGCCGGTTTGTTGCAGGGCGCTCAGTGCTCCGTATCCTCAGTCGCCGGGCCAAATTTTTACAAAGAGGTAGCATTTGCTGCGGCGACAGCTCCTTCCACGGGAAGGAGCCGCTGAGAGATGATAGACGCAAGGATTGTCTCTGTAGTATCTTGAACGGCTTCCTCCGGTGGAGGAAGCTGTCGCCGCGAACAAACATATTCCTTTTGACTAACTGTTGCGCGGTGACTGATGATGGCATCGCGGAGCGACATATTGCGATTCAAAGGAGAACCCTATGACCTGGACAGACCTCGAACAGGAATGCAAACAATGCACGCAGTGCGTGCTGGGCGCCACCCGCACGAACCTGGTGTTCGGCGTGGGGAACCCCGGGGCCGAGGTGCTGTTCATCGGCGAGGGCCCGGGCGAGCAGGAGGACCTCAAGGGCGAGCCATTCGTGGGGCGCTCGGGACAACTGCTGGACAAGTACCTGGCGGCGGTGGACCTCGACCGGCATAAAAATATCTACATTGCCAATATGGTCAAGTGCCGTCCCCCCGGCAACCGCGACCCCAAGCCCGAGGAGCAGGACACTTGCCTGCGGTGGCTGACGCGGCAGGTGCGGCTGATGCGGCCGAAAATCATTGTATGCCTGGGGCGCATCTCCGCCCAGCGGATTATCTCCAAGGACTTCAAGGTCACCAAAGAACATGGAAAGTTCTTCGAGCACAACGGCATTTTGCGCATGGCGACATACCACCCGGCCATGCTGCTGCGCAACCCCAATTTAAAACCCGACGCCCTGGAGGATTTTCTGGCGCTGCGGGATAAAATAATAGAGATATGCGACACTACATACGACTTTTGATTTTTGATTTTTAAAATTGACATCTCCGGCACAATGATGTATAATACAAATTTGTGGGGTACCGGGACAGGCCCGGGATTGTTGAAGGAGGAGGAGCAGGCCCTCTATGCGAAAACCCGTTCTCATCGAAACATCCGCCCGCCACGCGCACCTGAGCCGCGAGGACTTGGACGTCCTGTTCGGCAAGGGGTATGAGCTCACGCCGGTCAAGCCCCTGTCGCAGCCCGGGCAGTATGCCTGCGCGGAAAGAGTGGCCGTGGTGGGCCCGAAATCCACTTTCCCGAAGGTTTCCATCCTGGGGCCCGTGCGCCCGAACAGCCAGGTGGAGTTCGCCATCACCGACGCCATCAAGCTGGGGGTCTACGCCCCCGTGCGCGAGAGCGGCGATGTGGCGGGCAGCGCGCCCTGTACGCTGGTGGGCCCCCGGGGCGAGGTGGACATTGCCGAGGGCGTGATCGTGGCCAAGCGGCATATCCACGCCACCCCGGCCGATGCCGAAGCCTACGGCCTGGAGGACAAGCAGACCGTGCAGGTGCGGGTCGACAGCAACGGACGCTCGCTGGTTTTTGGCGACGTGGTGGTGCGCGTGAACCCCAAATTCGCCCTGGCCATGCATATCGACACGGACGAATCCAACGCGGGCATGGTCCGGCGCGGGACGATCGGAGAGATCATAACCTGAATTTCAATTTGTTTTTCGCCAACGCCCTCATCGCCCTGAAGCAGGTGGCGATGCTGTACATCATCGCGGGGCTGGGCTTTGCCGCCGAGCGCCTGCGCTGGTTCCCGGAGGCCACGGCGCGCCTGTGCACCAGGCTGCTGCTCTACGTGGTGACGCCCTGCGTGGTGGTGAACTCCTTCCTGAACATAGAGTATTCGCCCCAGGCGGTGAAAGGGCTGTTGATCTCCCTGCTGTGCGGCGCGCTGCTGCACGTGGCCGGCATGCTTATGAGCGAGCCGTTTTTCAGGGGCCGGAAGCAGCCGGAGACCGAAAGCGTGCTGCACTTCGCGGCCGTCTACGGCAACTGCGGCTACATGGGGCTGCCTTTGGCGCAGGCCATGGTGGGACCCCAGGGCGTGTTCTACTGCTCTGTTGTGATATTGACATTCCAGGTGTGCTCCTTCACCCACGGCACGTACGTCATGTCCGGCGGGGTGCCCTTTAGGAAATCCACCCCACATAGCCCGGGGCTTTGCGGGGCCTCCGGGCAGGGGACAGGGGACAGGGATCAAAGCGTAAAATTCCAGTGGAAAAATCTGGTGCTCAACGCGGGGGTGCTGTCCGTTGCGGTGGGACTGCCGATATTTTTGCTCCAACTGCCCGTGCCCGCGCTGGTTAAGACACCCCTTGCCTCTGTGGCGGCGATGAACTCGCCCCTGGCCATGCTGATGTTCGGCGCGTACCTCTCGCGTACGAAAGTGCAGGGCCTGCTGCGCAGCAAGAAGCTCTTCGCCACGATGGGGATCAAGCTGTTCGCGGTGCCGGCGGTGGTGATGGCCGCCCTGCTGTTTATGCGCGCGGAACCGGCGCTGCTGAACGCCCTGCTGATCTCCGCCGCCGCGCCCCCCGCCAACAACACCGTGGTGTTCGCCGCGCGGCACGGACGCGACACGGGCTACGCCGCCCAGGTGGTGAGTTTGCTTAGCCTGCTTTCGATCGTCACCATGCCGCTGATGATCGCGCTGGGGCTGTCGCTGTGAATGCATTGCTTGGGTTGCGGGCGGCTGGCACGCCGCCCCTACAGCGCCCCTTACCTGTAGGGGCGGCGTGTCAGCCGCCCGCTATAAATTGCTTCTAAAATAAAATATTTACATCTCAAGGAGGCCTACCCATGAAGTACGAATGTCCCTGCGGTTACATCTATGACCCCGCGGTTGGCGACCCCGAGAACGGCATCGCGCCCGGCACACCCTTTGAGAACCTGCCCGAGGACTGGGCCTGCCCCGTTTGCGGCCTGGACAAGGACATGTTCGAAACGCTGTAAAACCTTAGGGTGTAGGATTTTCAAGAAAAAACCTGTTGACAAATTGTGAACCATTGTGTTAAAATAGCGCCATGTTATTGGGAAGGAGGACAAGTTCAAATGGATGGCATTCTTCTGTTTCTGGAAGCGATCAGCAATTTCTTCGGCATATTCGGCGCGACCAGCGACTTTATCAGCGGCAATTGGTACTTCGGGCAGTCCCTGGCTGACTTCTTCGCCTGGCTGATCGAGTTCTTCGGCGGGCTCTTCGGCTAAATCCACAAGCGCATGCAGGCTCCCGGACGGGGGCCTGTTTTGTGGTTTGCATAAAAAATTGTCGCGGAGCGACAGACCGGATCAAAGGAGGCCTTTCATGTATCAACCCACCTGGGAATCCATCAACGCCCGCCCTGTGCCAGCGTGGTTCGGGGACGCGAAATTCGGCGTGTTCATCCACTGGGGGCTGTACGCCGTGCCGGCGTTCACCAGGCGCGATTGGTACGCCGAGTGGTACCAGTACCAATTGCAAACACAAAAAAAGCCCGAGGTGCTCGCCTTTCACAACCGGGTGTATGGAGAAAATTTCCAATACGCCGATTTTGTGCGGGGTTTTAAGGCCGAGCTCTTCGACGCGAAAGAATGGGTTTCGCTGTTCGAGCGGGCGGGGGCGAGGTACCTCAACCTGACCTCCAAGCACCACGACGGCTTCTGCCTGTTTCCCAGCCCCTACGCCAAGTATTGGAACAGCGTGGACGTGGGCCCCCACCGGGATTTCTGCGGCGAACTGCGGGACGCCTGCGAGGGCAGCGCCGTGCGGTTCGGGGTGTACCATTCCCTCTATGAGTGGTACCATCCGCTGTATCTGAAGAACCCGGAACGCTTCGCCCTGGAACATCTGCACCCCATGATGAAGGACCTGGTCGAGCGCTACCAGCCGCACACCCTGTTCACCGACGGCGAATGGGACCAGAGCGCCAAGGTGTGGCACTCCACGGAATTTCTGGCCTGGCTGTACAACGAATCCAGCGTGCGGGATTTCATCGTGCCCAACGATCGCTGGGGCAGGGGCACCCGCGAGAAGCAACTGGGCGGCAATCTGACCACGGAATACAGCTGGCAGGAATTTCTCGCGAAAAATCCGGGGCAGACCAAGGTCTTCGAGGAGTGCCGGGGCATAGGCCACAGCTTCGGTTTTAACCGCGCGGAGACCTGCGAGGACTATCTTTCCCCCGGCGCGCTGGTCGAGCTGCTGGTGACGCTGGTATCCGCGGGTGGCAACCTGCTGCTGAACGTGGGCCCCGCGGCGGACGGCACGATTCCGGCCATCATGCAGGAGCGCCTGCTGCAAATGGGCGATTGGCTGCGCGTGAACGGCGAGGGCATCTACGGCTCACGGAAACATAAAACGAGTACGCAGCCCGGCGTGTGGTACACGCAAAGGCACGGGCATGTCTATGTGTTCCTGAAGAAATTCCCCTTCGGCACTGTCATTCTGGAAGACCTGCCCTACGACCCGGCCTTTGCGCCCGAGCTGCTTGGCTGGAAAGGTGAGGGGAACCCCATTGCGCTCATCCGTGCCGACGGAAAGGCCGCGCTGCGATTCGAGGCCTTCCCGCCGGAAGCGATAGCTTCGCATTGGGTGTATGTTGTGCGGCTGTGACGCATAGCATATCTGTAGGGGCGGGTAGCAAGCCGCCCGCCAATCAAAACTTAGGAGGGCCACCATGCCATACGAACGCATCGATATCCGCGACACGGAAAACCCTGTGAAGCTCATCGCCGGCGACTGGGCGCTGCTCAGCGCGGGCGCGCCGGAGGACTGGAACACCATGACCGTCAGCTGGGGGGCCGTCGGGGAGATCTGGGGCTTCGACGCCGCGTTCATCTTCGTGCGCCCGCAGCGCTATACCCTGAAATACCTCGACGCTAACGAGTACTTTACCCTGGCCTTTGGCCTGCCGCGTGAGACCATGGCCCTGTGCGGTAAAATCAGCGGGCGCGACGGCGATAAGATCGCCCGGGCTGGGCTTACAGTTCATTCACAGGATGGGGCTGTCTGGCCGGAAGGGGCCAAGCTGGCAATCGTGTGCCGCAAGGCGGCCAGGCAGGACATCGACCCCGCGGGGTTCATCGATCCGCGCATCGAGGGGAACTACGAGGGCGACTATCACCATATGTTCGTAGGGGAGATCGTAGGGGTTTATAGGGAAAAATAAAAAAAGTACTGGAAATCCCGCTTCACTTATGTTATACTATACCATGGTGCCTAATGTGACGCTGCGGCGTCGCATTGACGCCAATGGTATTCTAATGAGAAGGAGCCTTCAGCAATATCATGTACGCCTATCTGGATAACGCCGCCACAACGAAGCTGAGCCCCGCCGCCAAAGCGGCCATGTTCCCCATGTTCGACGAAATATACGGCAACCCCTCCAGCCTGCACAGCTACGCCCAGCGGGCCGCCGCCGCGCTGCAGGACGCCCGCGAGCGCGTCGCCGCGTGCCTGAACGCCGACCCCCGGGAGATCACCTTCACCTCCGGCGGCAGCGAGGCCGACAACCAGGGCATCTTCAGCGCAGCCATGCGGGGCGCCAAGAGCGGCAGAAAGCATATCGTCTCCACGCAGATCGAGCACCACGCCGTGCTGCACTATCTGAAAGCCCTCGAAAGCGAAGGTTTTAGAATCACGCTTCTGCCTGTCGAACCTGAAACGGGGCTGTTGTGCCTGCATGAACTTGAAAGCGCCCTGACGGACGAAACTTGCCTGGTGACCGTCATGATGGCGAACAACGAGGTTGGGACCATCCAGCCAATACAGGAGATCGCGAAGATTTGCCGTGCGCGTAAAATTCCATTTCATACCGACGCCGTGCAGGCCGTGGGGCACATCCCTGTAGACGTGCGCGCGCTGGGGTTGGACATGCTTAGCCTGGCGGCGCACAAATTCCACGGGCCCAAGGGCGTGG
>Ga0123353_10008093_pt1 | contig 14312 bp, 11 predicted proteins | sample TergutLab28metaG_3_FD_92763 | JGI IMG/M metagenome (GOLD analysis project Ga0123353, IMG submission 92763) | Labiotermes labralis P3 segment gut microbial communities from Petit-Saut dam, French Guiana - Lab288 P3 | ecosystem: Host-associated > Arthropoda: Insects > Digestive system > Gut ... | reverse complement strand
GCCGTGCTGGAGTTGGATGGTGTCGGTGTTCAGGTATTGTTTGAGTTTTCCGAACGTGGACTCGCCACGCACGAGGTTCACCTTGAACACGTAACGCACGAAATACGGTGCGTCGAGGTACTGAATCAACTTGGCGTACTTAACGAGCAGCCCGTCGTCGTAGTGTTCGCATTCGCCGTTTTTGATTGCGTTAATCAGCGAAAAGACCGTGGCAAAGCAGAGCAGGCGGCGAAGCGTTCCGTTGGTAGTGAGTTTGATCCGGTAGTAACCTTGCGTGACCGGCGTGATCTCCCATTGAAAATCGCGGAACCAATGCGAGAAAATTTCGAGGTATCGCGCTTTTGCGCGAATGCAGTTGATCAGTAGCGAATTGTTGAACCCCGGCGTGTCTTCCGGCAGGTCTTTCAATTGCAGATCGCGGAAAAACTCGTCGCAGCAATGATTGGTGAACAGCGCGGCACTGAAGCGCGTCGTGTCGTTGTACTCGAACATCTCGCCCGGGTTGTAGCTGATCGAGGAATCGTGATCCTTGAACCAGCAGTTGTATTGTGCGAAATTGTTTTTGGAGTAAAACCCGAATACGGTTCCCTGCCGCAATCGCTTGACCAGCATCCCGGACGCAGGATTCTTGCGCACCAGAAAAGAAAAATTTGGATTGTCGCTTTCGAGTCGAAGAAAGGCCATTTTGGTTTCTCAATAAGACCGCGTTGTTTGATCGACCTCAAATTTTTCAGCCGATTTGAATTCGCCTCATTTATACCTTATTTTCATAACAAAACAACCTTAGCCAAAATGACGCGCACTTCAATTCCTTTATGTCTACTCAGGCCCAAAGCGCATCATCCCAATGTGTCCATTGATCGTGTATCGACAGCTATTTGAAATTCCCGCAAATACGCTACAATGAGCATTTTGTCAGAGGGAAATTTCCCTAACACCAGCCACTAGCCAATCAAAAACCAATGCCACTCATTCCACCTCATGGCGGCTTGACCGAGCCTGTTTGTTGTACGATTCTACAAGACCAAATTTCCCGCTCCCTCGCCAAAGCCGCCGGTTTGAAAAAAGTACCGGTGAGCGACGCCGATCTTTCAACCGTTTACCGCTTCGGTGATGGCGGATTGAGCCCGTTGACCGGCCCGATGAATAGCGCAACGTACAATCGTGTGCTTGACGAGTCTGTCATCGAGTACAACGGAAAATTGTACGCCTGGACAATCCCACTTTCGCTTCCTGTCACGGCTGATTTGGCCGCCGAACTCAAGGCCGGTCAAGAAGTTGCGATTGTCAATTCTGCCGGCGAGATTGTCGCGATTCTGACCGTTTCCGACGTGTTCGCGTGGGATAAAATGCGGTATTTAAAAAGCGTTTATCTGACCGACCGGACGGATCACCCCGGTGCCGACATGGTGCTGCAACAGGATGCCGACAAGACGCACCTCGTCGGCGGTGAAATCCGCGTCTTTCCGCAACCGAAAAACCCGAATTTCGGCAAGTATGTTCTTTCGCCGCGAGAAGTTCGAGCGTTACTTGATTCCAAAGGCTGGGAACATGTCGTGGCCTTTCAAACCCGCAATCCCCTGCACCGGGCGCACGAATACGCTTTGGTTTATGGTCTCGAAGTGTTGCTAAAACAAGGACTTAACGCCGGTGCCTGTCTCAATCCGCTTGTCGGCGAAACAAAAGGCGACGATGTCAACGCGACGATCCGCATGGAAACCTACGAAGCGTTGATTGATAATCGTTCACTTGGCGAAGGCGACAGTGATCAGCAATTGTGGTCGAAACTTGGCCAGCAGGTACCCGACCGCGTTGTGTTGCTAGGGCTGGACATCAAAATGTTCTACGGCGGCCCGAAAGAGGCGGTCATGCACGCGATTTATCGCCAGAATTTTGGTTTCACCGATTTGATTATCGGGCGAAAACACGCCGATGCTCCGTATCACGACGGCACGGCCATTTGGGGTGATTTCGACGCACAGGAAATTTTCCACAACCTCAAGGGCGACCTGAAACTCAAGCCGGTCAATGTCGGTTTTGCGGCCTATTACGAATCGGCCGGTCGCGTCGATCTTATGGAACTGCACGAAGGCGAAAAGCCTGTCTTCATTTCCGGAAAAGACGTTCGCAACACGTTGCAACGCGGCGAAGAAGTTGACCCGCGCATCATGCGTCCGAGCACTTCCCGCATCCTCGCCGCCGCAATGAAGCAGAGTTGAAGTTGTTACATAGCCCTACTTTTATCACAACGTCCTCTTTCAAAAAACCATGCCTGTGAAATATCGGGTAACGCCCAATGACCAACGAAATCACGATCCGTTCACTGCAAACGCTGATTCGCGAGATGTATTTCGAGAAGGACGCCGAGCGGGGTGTTGACGGTACGTTTATGTGGCTCATGGAAGAGGTCGGCGAACTGGCCGCAGCGTTGCGGAGCGGGACCCCGGAGGCAATCCGTGAGGAATTCGCCGATGTCATTGCCTGGCTGGTCACGATTGCGAACATCGTTGATTGCGATTTGACCGTTGCCCTGGCCGAAAAATACGGTTCCGGTTGCCCCGGTTGCGGAAAGTTCGTTTGCACCTGCCCGGATGAGGAAAAACCGTAATCAATTCGTATGCAACACGAAGTTCATTTCTTCCACAAACGATACGAAAACACGAACAACACCACAAAAATCCAATCCGGAAGCGTAACGCAATGACGGAATGCATCAAACGTTTTCCAATGACGAATCCCGTCATTAAAAAGCCTTATTGCCCATGACAATGCAACTCGTCGGTTTGGCGGACTGGCAGGTCAACGGTTTTCACGGGGTTGATTTCAATCGCCCGGAACTGACCGTTGAGCAAGTGCGAACGGCGTCCGAAAGCCTGGCCGCCGAGGGTATTTGGTATTTCATGCCGACGATCATCACAAATGATGTTGGTGTGACGGAGCATTTGATCGCCGTGATTTCGCAGGCGGCGCGGACTTTCGGTAACCAAGCTGATGATGGTAAAAGGTTGGCACGAATTGTCGGTTTGCATCTTGAAGGGCCGTTCATTTCGCCGTTTGACGGAGCACGTGGGGCGCACCCGCGTTCCTTTGTTCGCGCACCGGACATCCGGTTGCTTGAGTGCTGGCAGGAACTGGCTGGGGGGATGATTCGGTTGCTCACGTTTTCACCGGAATGGCCGGAATCCGATCGCCTCGTGAAACGTGCCTGCGAGTTGGGAATGCGTGTTGCGATCGGACATACGCTGGCGACTTCGGAGCAGATTGCGGCGGCGGTGGCAAGCGGTGCGACGCTTGCGACGCATTTGGGCAATGGCATCCCGGCGATGCTGCCGCGTCATCCGAACCCGGTTTGGGATCAGTTGGCGCAACCGGAGCTTTGGACGAGCGTTGTTGCCGACGGTTTTCACTTGCCGCAGTCCGTGTTCGACGTGTTCCGGAAGGTCAAGGGCGAGCGGCTTTTTCTCGTCAGTGATTGCACGGAATTCGCCGGAATGCCTCCGGGACGTTACAAATCGCCCGTCGGCGGCGAAGTGGTTCTCACTGCGGAAGGACGCCTGCATTTGGCCGACAACGAACAACTGTTGGCCGGTTCGGCACTGTCCCTGCGGCAAATCGTCGAGAAAATGGTCGCAAACGGCTGGTTTTCGCACGAACAGGCGAGGGACATGGCGGTGGTGCGTCCCTGGCGTTACCTGGGCGAAGAACCACCGGAGGATTCCTTCATTCTGCCATGACGGTCATTTGCTGGCGGATGGATTCGTCGTGGATTTCCTTCAGGATTTCACGGACGAATTGGATGTTGAGCGATTTGGTGCAACCGAGTCTCATGCGTTCTTCAAGAAGTTCATTGTAGCGGGCGGACTGGAGCAAGGGCATGTTGTGCTCGCGTTTGTACGTCCCGATTTCGCAGGAAACCCGCATGCGTTCGGCCAGCAGGTCGAGCAGTTGTTCGTCGAGGTGGTCGATGCGTTTGCGGAGTGACGCGAGTTTTTCGCCCGGGCGGTTCTCGTCGCGAACGATCAGCGAACTCAAAAGCCGCCCGAGTTCTTCCGGCGTGATTTGCTGCTTCGTGTCGCTCATCGCGACCGAAGGATCGCAATGCGTTTCGATCATCAGGCCGTCGAAGTTGAGGTCCATCGCCTGCTGCGAAACCAGCGGCACGAATTCCCGCTTGCCGGTGATGTGGCTCGGATCGCAGAAGACGGGCAGATTTGGGATTTCATAACGTAGTTCGATCGGCAGCTGCCAAAGCGGTTCGTTGCGGAAATCCTTTTTTTCGTGTGAACTGAAACCGCGATGAATGGCACCGAGGCGACGAATACCGACCCGGTGGAATCGCTCGATCGCACCGAGCCACAAATCCAATTCCGGGTTGACCGGATTTTTGACCAACACGGGGATGTCCATGCCGCGTAACGCACCGGCGATTTCCTGCACGGCAAAGGGGTTGACCGTCGTGCGGGCACCGATCCAGAGAATGTCAACTCCCGCCGCAAGTGCCGCACCGGCCTGCTCTTTGGTCGCAACTTCCGTCGCGACATACATGCCGGTTTCCTTTTTGACCTTTTTCAGCCACGGTAGCCCGGTCACGCCCATGCCCTCGAAACAGCCGGGCTTGGTACGCGGCTTCCAGATGCCGACGCGGAAAATTTTGATGCCTTGGGCGGCGAGAGCGCGTGCGGTTTGCAGAACTTGTTCTTCCGATTCCGCACTGCAAGGGCCGGCAATGACGAGCGGACGTTTCATGTCGATGCCGGGAAGGGCGATGGATTCGAGATCCATGATTTGACTCCTCAAGTTAAGTTGTTTTGTTTTTTGTATGTTGTTTCAAAATTTCATTATAAAAAGCCGTCCTTACGGGCGGCTTTTTTCATTTTCGATTGTTCAAACAAAAAAGCCGCAAGTCGTTTAACGCTCGCGGCTTTAAGATGTGTTTTATTAAAATTTCAGCATCAACATAGCTTCACCGGAGCGTTATTGGTATAAAACCAATAAAACCGATAATAGCTATAATAAAAGTTGTTGCTGTTCAAAGTCATGGTATCAATGAGTATCGGCAATAATTCCACCCATAATAAATCATACTAGAATAAATTCTATTTCCTTCCTCGCGGCTTGTCAAGAGAGAATGCCGAAAAAACCATGTTTTTCATTGGTTTTCCGGGAGATGCAAATTGTACGTCCCCAACACGCGTACGACTTTGTGGTCGGTAACGTGCCGGGGAAGGTCGTCATTGCCGCCGCGTTTGGCAAGCCACATGTCGAACGTTTCGATGCACAGTCGTAATTCGGGCGAGTCGGCGGCGACGTCCGTTTCGATGTAAAACATCTGCGGAGCCTGGCCGAAAGCATCGGTCAGCGCAGGCCGCGAGTGGATTTTGAGCAGATTGATCCCGAAAAACGCAATCTGCCCAAGAATGTCTGCCAGCAGCCCGACGCGGTCGATGACCGGCATAATCGCAATGAGCGTTCGTGTGTGGGAGTTGGGTTGTTGTTTGTGTTCGCCAACGACCGTTGTTTTTTGACCGACGAGCAAAAATTCCGTGGTATTCTGCCGCGAATATTGCCGGTTGCCGATGTCGTCGTGCAAAACCGGAACGCCCATATTTTCGAACGTTTCTCGCCGCGCAATGGCCAACCCGAAGCGTTTTTCGGCGACGTGATGCACGGCCTGCGACGTACTTGAGGTTTCATGGTGCGTCGCCGCCGGAAAATGCGTTTCGAGGAAAGCCGAACACTGCGGCAGTGCTTTTGGATGCGAAAAAACCGGCACATCCGCCTTCGAGTCATCGGGCAAAAAACCGCCGATGGCATGGCGGATCGGAATCTGTCGCGCGGCGAGAACTTCGAGATCGTGTTCGACGATCAGGTCGAGCGTTTCCTGGATGAGACCTTCGAGCAGGTTGTAGTAAGGCACGACGGCGAACGTGCCGGGGCCGTCAATTGCGGCAAGGATACGCGAAATCATCGGTTGCGGCACGAACGAACAGCCGCCGGTTCTTTCGGGCATCATGGCAAGCAGGTCGCCGCCCAGCATTTGGGCCGCCTGTTCGGAAAACGTTCCGGTTGGGCCGAGGTAATGAATGGTTGCCATAAAAATCAGGGGGGGTTGGGATTCAGACAATAAAAAAAGCCGCGAGTTTTGTAAGGCTCGCGGCTTTTCGTTGAATTGACAAAATGTTTTCAGCATCAACATAGCTTCACCGGAGCGTTATTGGTAAAAAAGCCAATAAAACCGAAAAAAGCAATATGAAAGTTGTTGCCGTTCAAAGTCATGGTGAAAAATTACTCCAATTTATTCTTTTTCCATATTACCCCACACCTTGGTACTTGTCAAGAGGTTTAAATCGCACTTGACAGTCGGAATGCTATTTTGGTACACTCTTATCCCCACTTGGGTAATTATCTCTCTGAATCTTCGTTGAGAAATCCTTTGACGTAACGAAAGATCAGTCAAATGGCCAAACGAGTCAAAAAACATCAATTTTCAGTCGGCAAATACAAATTTGCACTGGGAATAAAAAAGAATAGATTGTATGGGTTTCTCGCCGTAATCATTTTTATATTGGCTCTTGCGGTTGCCGATTGGGTTGGGTTGCCGGTTGATTTTTTGTTTGAAAATGAAACGCGGCGGACAACAACCTCGCAATTGGCGAATATACCGGAAGGGACATATAAAGTGGAATATGTTGTCGATGGGGACACGCTAAGACTGGCCGATGAAAACAGAACGTATATCCGTCTGATCGGAGCGGACACGCCCGAGACGGTCAAGTCGAATACGCCCGCACAGCCGTTCGGACCGGAAGCCACACGGTTTACCACTGATGCAATCGCCCAAAATGGGAACAAGGTTCGCATTACTTTTGACGGTACCCAAATCGACAAATACGGCCGCACGTTGGCGATGGTCTGGCTGGGAGACACGTTACTTAACGAACAACTGATTCGCGATGGGTTGGCAAGGGCGGAAATACAGTACAATTATTCACAGGAAATGAAAAACCGCTTCCGAACAGCCGAAAATCAAGCAAAACGTGAAAAACGCGGTATCTGGTCACGGTGAAAACTCATTCGACAGAAATTGTACAAAAACACAGCAACCGGGAAAATTCCAAAATCTCTCTTGGCTTGCCATCGCTTTTTTTGTATAGTCCGTACATCAGTTCGGTTGATTGGTAAGAAAAATCATCGTCATTTTTCCAAAACCCCCATGTTATTGTCATTTCCCACAAACAAGACTACGCTTCAATTCCTTACAGGGTTTGTGCTTGTAATTTTTCTTGTCGCGGGATGCCAAACGAGCGATTCAAAAAGGAAAACTTTTTTCGAGCCGAGATCCGACAGTATTCCCGGCATTCTCAACCGTCCGAGCGTATTGCCATGATACGCCTGAAAGCGAAACATGGCCGAAATGGCGACCTGGAATTGAAAAAAGAACTGTTGCAACAACTTCTTGAAGAATATGCCAACTCGCCAGATCCCATTGTCAGGCAAGAAGTTGTGACGGCTGCGTCCACGATAGCAGCATCGCCGCAAGAAGGTGAGCCCGGTGACATGTCACTGAGCAATGGATTTGATCTGGTCAAATACGCCTCCATGCGTGACGAAGACCCCTTCGTGCGTCGCGAAGCCTGCCGTGTCATTGCGAGTTGGCAAAAACCGGAATCCGCCGTCGTTTTGCGCCATGTGGTTCGCAACGACAACGACAAAGACGTACAACTACAAGCGACGCAAAGCCTTGCGGCATTTGATGATCATGACACGCGCGAAACATTGGGCAGTCTGCTCGACCATCGCCAGCCGGCACTGCGTTTCGAGGCCATGCAGTCACTGAAAGTCTGTACGAAACAGGACTTCGGCAACGATGTGCATCGCTGGAAACAATATCTCGGCGGCGAAATCCCCACTCCCGCCCATGCCACCACTTTGGCAGAACGCTTTCGCATCGGCCAATTACCGATGTTCTATTAGCCTTTTTGGAAACGTTCAATGAGGGATCGTAAACTGATAACATGGACATTTTCATCAGTACTACGAGTGTCAACGAGCGTAATGACCACTCCGTGACCGTCGCGGCTCTGATTTTTTGAACAACTTGTTTTTTAGCAACTTCAAAATCCCCGTGACGCTTTGATGTCATCGAAATCGCGGAGGTGATAGTCGAAACCGGTGTTGTCGAGAACGCGGCACAGGGCGCGCAGGGCAACGCCGGAACCATCGGGGCCGCTGAAGCCACCGAACTGGCCACCGCCTTTCAGGTGGGGTTCGAGATCGACGAACACGCCGGGAATGCCGCGCTGTTTGAGCCGGGCTTCGACCTGTGGGCAGATCGTCGCAAAATCAAGCAATATGGCTTCATAACCGGACGACCCCATATCGCAGGGCACGAATCCCGCCATGGCGTCTTCGTTGACATGGCCGCCTTTGGCATCGGTCTGAACGGCCATGTAATCCTTGATGTGAAACCAGCTCAGGCCGGGTTTCATCGCTTCGTATTGCGCGAAAATTTCTTCCGGCGTGTAGCCCTGCATCACGACATTGGCACCGTCGAAAATCAGCGTCAACGCCGGGTGATTCACTTGCTTGAAAATCTCGGCGAGAATGTGGCCGTTCTGTCCGACGAGGTTCGCTTCGACTTCAAGGCCGAAGGTCAAGTCGTTGCGATGGCACGTTTCGGTGATCTGCCCGATACGATCAGCGACCGCAGCCACGTAATTCTGAGGGTCGTTGCCTTTGGGGTGATAAAACGAAAACCCGCGAATCAGCTTCGTTTCAAACGCATGGGCAAGTTCGCAGGCGATGTTCACGTCGTTTTCGAGGTAGGTTTCAAACGGCACGAAAACGTTGGCTGTCCCGTCGTCAATGTCTTCCAGCTTGATTTTGCCGATCGGCGAACCGATGGCCGAGACGTTGAGGCCGTATTCGTCCTGGAGTTGTCGGATTGTTTGAATGTCTTCGCGGGTCAGCTTCATGACATTCTTGACGCCCTCGCCCAGATTGATAAAGCGAATGCTGTAGTATTGCAGCCCCAACGCGGAATAAACGGCGAATTGTTCAATCGCCGTCTTGTTGTTTGCCGCTTCGTCCGCAAAACCGGAAAGTATCACACGGGGTTTATCGCTCATCACATTTTCCTTCAGGTTGTGGGTTTGGTCCATAAATCTTCAACAACACCTGTTAATTTGTTGAAAATGTGTTTAGGACACTCTGTACTGAAATGATTATACGTTGCTTCCTGTAAATTCCTACATCAACCGCCGCAAATCGCAAACATTTTATCCTTTCTGAGACAACTCAAAAAGAGATTGAATTACAAGCACTTTTTCACTTAAAAGTTGATTAATGGAAAAGTTTTTCAACCAGTTCGGCGGTCGTGGAAGGTTAATGTCTTTCAGTGTTTTATTTGCTTGACGTCCGAATGTATAACGACAGGCGTTCATTTTGATGCAATGACAGTAGAATAGCTTCTCTTCAAGCCGCATTTTCGTTTTTGGATGTAAGACCATGACATGAAAAGCGGTATAAAACGGCTTGTCCTGAACAAAAGACGACAAAACGCTCCCGCTCAATGCAACGGTAATACAACCAACCGGAAACGGTTCGACACCAGCAAGTTGTTGTACCTGTGCCGTTATTCCGTTGTTTTCCGAGGTTCTCGCAACAAAGTTGATATCGGAATTCCTGTCGATGTTCATATTGATCAGTTCAAAACTATTACCCTGTTCCAAATCAAAAAGGTCTTTGACTTTCATTGTGTTCTTTTCTTCACCCAATATGTCAAATTGCTGCTCACCGTTTGTTGGAAATCGGATTTGATTTGTCTGCTTTATTAGTGTATGACATCGTTTTTTTACGGTGTCAAACACGACAGTGCAAAAGTCCTGAATGGTAAATGTTTTCAACCAATCCGGTAACGAGGGGAGATCAATATCTTTCAGCGTTTTATTGGCTTGCCGTCCATAAGTATAACGATAAGCGTTCATTTTGATACAATGACAGTAGAACAGCTTCTCTTCGAGCCGCATTTTTCGTTTGGGGGTAAGTAGATATAAATCCCGGCCACTGTAAAACGGTTTATACTGGACAAAGGCGGAAAGAACACTGCCGCCTCCGGCACACGTTATAACACCGGCAGGTTGCGGCGTTTTTCCCGCAATAGGTTTCACTTTTGCGACCACTCCATTATTATCCGCTGTGCGGGCAACAAAATTGATTCCATCATCGTCATTTGTTACGTCGCAAGCATTCAATTCCATATTGATACCATACTTAATATGAAAGAGTTCACCGACTTTCATTTTGTTCCCTCCTTCATCAAATACGCCAAAAAGCCAATCACCGTTTGTTGAAAATCGGCTTGTGTCAGTTGTGAGTAATCCGTTTCCATGTGTGCTTCGCAAAGCCATTCATCGAACCAATCAACGGCTTTTTTAGCCGTTAACTCTTCTTTCACGTCCAACTCACGATAGAGTTCAATCCACTGTTTTTTGATTGTTTCCCAGCGGTTGAATTTGTCGATTCTTCCCAGTTTTTTTGCTTTGACGAAACCATCGTCTTTGTAAAAACCGAAAAATGTATTGTGCTTTGGATTATGGGTTGTATGAGCTTCCCAAACCATCACACAAACATTGGTACTTACTTTTGTAGAATAGAAAATATCATCGGGCATCGAAAACACAGCTTTCAACGTATGATGCTTGAAAAGCCGTTCGCGGACTTCTTTGAATTTCGTCCCTATGGCACAAGACATGGGAACGACGACAACACCGATGCCGCCAACCGTCAAAATGCCAAGCAGATGCTCGACAAATTCCAATTCACAATGATCATCTTGCGAATAAGGAGGATTCATAAGCCCAATATTAATGCTTTTTGCCTTCAGTTCCTTGACGATACGGAGTTCGAAACAATCCCCATAATAGATGTTTGACTTGCCGTCCCCACGAACGATCATATTGGCAACCGCCAAAGTAAAAATATCATCATCCAATTCAACACCGAATAGTGAATGTTTTCGGATACGTTCGATTTCCTTTGCATTTGCCCCTTTAAACATTTGTGACATTGCAGTTACAAGAAACGCTCCACTACCACAACAGATATCAACGACCGTACTGTTTTTGTCCAACCCCGACAATTCACACATAAATTCCGTCAAATGCTGCGGAGTCAGAACAATACCGAGGCCACTGCCGTCTCCGCCGCTGTATTTGACGAATTCGTGGTAAAAGATGCCAAGCGCGTCCGTGGTGTTGTCGGCATGATCCATCATCGGCTTGATCTTCTTGTCAAGTTCCGAAATGTACCAGAGCAACGAATTGTCCTGCTCCAAAGGTATCGTCTTGATTTTATTATTACGTCCTATGAGTTTGAAATGATTTTTAATGTCGTCTTTCTTACGCTTCAAGTCGCTGTTATCGAGAACGTTATCAATGGCACTTAACAACTGTGTTAAGAGGCTGCCAAAAGAGTTGAGCCCCGCATAATCACGAGCAAAATCCTTATCGTTCAGAGCAATGAGAATTCCTGCAATAAAAACAGGTTTTGACTTTTCCGTAACCTTCAAGACTCTCAACATGTCGTGCATTTGGAGAGCAAGTTCCTGAATTTCCACGATGGAAATTTTCTTTTGAATCGCTTCACCGCTGACAAGACGAAGATAATTCCCGGGATTGTACAAAACGTCTTTACCTTTTGGTAATTCCTCCGGCGAGGGTTGTCCTTTTCGCCAATGGAAGGTCGAGACCTTCCATTTTTCCTTTTTCGTTCCGGAAACGGCGACGGCGATGACATTATATTCCTTTTTCAGGAATTTGGCGTAATACAAAACACCGTCAACGGCGTACCCCTTGGGTTTGTTACGTTTTTCAGATTCGTGTTGTTGAACGGTTTTTTTACATTCGATAACAATAATTGTGTTCCGGGTGTCGGCAAAAGTGATTAGAAACTCCGGCTTGGCTTTACCGGGGCCTGTCGTATTCAAGTCGTTCAGTTCACAATCAGCCGGTTTTCCTCCGGCTTGCTGCAAGAGCACGTTCAGCTTGGCGATATTCTCCACATTGCCTTGATCGAAAACGGTGACATGACCATTTTCGCCAAGTCTAAGCCCCATTTCTGACAAAACCAATTCTTCGGTAAATCTTTCACTGGACATATCATACCGTTACTAAAACCGTTTGCATGAAGTAGAAATTGGAAACAACTACCATTCTATCTGTGATTTACATTGACGTGTCGTAAAAATCTTCTGTATTATGACAATATTTTCCGCAAATGTCCAGCTTGGTGAAAGGGCGAGGCGGAAAATCCTTGTCAAAACATCGAGTTGGGTGTAATATTGATAATGTGTTGAAGTAGATTGGCAAAATTCTGAAACTTCGCTATCAAATCAAAAACGCGGCAGAAAAGAAAATGATCAAAACGGAAGAACTGACGAAACAATACGGCAAGTTGTTTGCCGTCAAGGATTTAACACTTGAACTTAAAGAAGGCGATTTGTTCGGGTTTATCGGCCCGAACGGTTCCGGCAAAACGACAACCATGAAAATGCTGGCGACGCTTTTGCAGCCAACTTACGGTGAGGCTTACGTTTGCGACTTGTCGGTTTACACCAGCCCGAAGGAAATCCGGCGGTTGATCGGCTTCATGCCCGACTTTTTCGGCGTGTATGACGACATGAAAGTCATCGAATATCTTGAATTTTTCGCCGCCGCGTATCGCATCAAAGGCGAACAGCGCAAACAAGTCTGTGACGAGATGCTCGACTTGGTCGATTTGGGCTACAAACGTCAGGCACTTGTGACCAGTCTGTCCCGCGGAATGACGCAACGTCTTGGTTTAGCAAGGGTTTTGCTACACGACCCGCAGGTGCTTCTGCTCGACGAACCGGCCAGTGGTCTCGACCCCCGGGCACGCATCGAAATGCGCGAATTATTGAAACGGCTTGGCGGTCGCGGGAAAACGATCATGGTTTCGAGCCACATTTTGCCGGAATTGGCTGATATTTGTAACAAAGTCGGCATCATCGAACGCGGTGAACTGCTGGTCAACGCCGATGTTTCCGAGGTCATGCGTCAGGTGCGCGACCAACCGGTTCTTCTCGTGCAGCTGGTCGGCGACCTCGAAAAAGCGGCAAAAACGCTGGAATCGGAGAATTGCGTCGAAAAAATCGAAATTCTGCACGGCAAAACGCTCGAAGTGACGATCAAACAGGGACTTGGCACCGACGATTACTGTGAACTGCCCAGCCGCCTGATCGAAAACGGCTTCAAAATTCTGTCATTCAAGGAAGACGAAATCAACCTCGAAACCGCGTTCATGAAACTGACCAAGGGCATCACGGCTTAAGCGCAGAGTACAAAGATCAAAGCGCAAAGTTAGGCTTCTATTTCATACCGCCTTGAAGGATACGGTTGACCGCATTGACAAAGGCGATGGCACTGGCTTCGAAAATGTCGGTCGAAATGCCCTGGCCGCGCTCATGCCGACCGCTGCTGTCCACATAAACGGACACTTCGCCCTGGGCGTCCTGGCCGTCGGTGACGCTGCGAATCGTGTATTCGAGGCACTGCATGTTCGTTTCCGTCAGCTCGCACACGGCGACGAACATTGCATCGACCGGGCCGTCGCCGCCGACCACCGTTTTGCGGAACGTCTCGCCCGCCCGTTTGAGGATGACCGTCACGTTCGGGGTTTTGCCGGTTCCGCATTCAAGCTGGTAGGAATCAAATTCCCAGGTGACCGTCGTTTTGTGCTGCACGCGCTGTTCGATGATCGCGATGATGTCGGCGTCGTACACATCTTTTTTGCGGTCGGCGAGTCGCTTGAATTCGGCGAAGACGACATCAACCTGTTCCGGTGTCAATTCATGCCCCAGCGTTCGGGCGCGATCGATCAACGCCGCACGACCGCTGTGTTTGCCGAGCACAAGGTCGCTTTTTTGAAAACCGACGTCTTCCGGCGTCATGATTTCATACGTCGCCGGGTTTTTGAGCATACCGTCCTGATGAATGCCCGACTCGTGGGCGAAGGCGTTCTGTCCGACAATCGCCTTGTTGCGAGGAACGCGCAGGCCGGTGATCGTCGAAACCAGCCGACTGACGGGCACGAGGCGGTTGGTGACGATGTTCGTGCGCGTGTTGTAAATGTCGGCGCGGGTTTTCATCGCCATGACGACTTCCTCAAGGGCACAATTGCCCGCCCGTTCGCCGAGTGCGTTGATCGTGCATTCGATCTGCCCCGCCCCGGCCATGACCGCCGCAAGACTGTTCGCCGTCGCCATGCCGAGGTCGTTGTGGCAATGCACGCTG
>Ga0123353_10008092_pt1 | contig 14313 bp, 5 predicted proteins | sample TergutLab28metaG_3_FD_92763 | JGI IMG/M metagenome (GOLD analysis project Ga0123353, IMG submission 92763) | Labiotermes labralis P3 segment gut microbial communities from Petit-Saut dam, French Guiana - Lab288 P3 | ecosystem: Host-associated > Arthropoda: Insects > Digestive system > Gut ... | reverse complement strand
GCCATCAATCCTTCCAGCCAAAACGGATTAGCCAAAAAATCCTCTATTGACTGTTTTCAAATACGCTCCGTGTCCAAGAACCGTCTTATAAAACGAATCGGGAATATCACCTTTTCCGAGATGTTGCAAGTGCAAGAAGGAATTGCCAAAGTTATCGGATATGATATGCAGTAATGCGTGAATGATGTAACCCGCAAGTTCCGCTACGCTACACTTCCGGCTCTTCGTATTACTGCTTCACTTCTTCTCGTAATGCTCATGAATGGTTCGCAGGTGCGTTTCAATGCGGAACATAACGATGACGATTTCCAAAACCATCCGAGAGAAAAGCAGGCTAAATGGTAGCGCAATCGTTGCCACTACAATCGTTACAATGCCATACCAAGGTTCCTTCTCAATGCCCAGTTGGTTCAAGCCCATAATTATCGAAAACGCCCATCCCAAACAGCCTGCAACGATGGTGAATACCCAAATATACGGGATGTAAAAATTCATTACGAACCGGGTAAAACCGATGTCGAAAAAACCGGGAGACGCTTGCGCGTATTCCGTGTGATCAGAGACATTGCTGAACTTTAGGTCGGGATACCATGCACTCGCACGTCCTTTGAGACCGTCGCGTGCCACCAGTTGAGTTGTCGGCGTGATGATACCGTTCGCCGCCAATTCTTTGAGTTGTTCTTTGTTGAAGGGACCTTTCCTGTTGCCATCCGCGTCGGTGTAAAAATAGTCTGCCATGAGTTTTTCTCTGGGTAAGGGTTAGCGGCAAGAACGACAAGTGACGTTACCGTCAACAAGACGGGAACGCCATGTCTCCCAAGACGGATTTCCCCTTCATACGACTGAAGATGCCACACAAACTCTGCGGCGACGCAAACGCAACGAAAGCGCATACCCCGAAACCCACAAGTCATACCCATGACATTCCCTTTCGGGGAACGCACGTTCGGTATGAATTTTTCACATCGTTCAACCGGCAAGCCGGATCGTATTTGAACGTATGCTGGAGAAAACTTGCGAACTAAACCAAAATTTTATTTCGACCGTAATTTTAGCACCGTTTCTTTCGATTGCAATAGTCCCCATTTCTGGTACACTATTCTCCATGATCACCCCGCGCACGCTTAAAGGTTTCCGCGATTTTTTGCCCGACTTGATGCTGCCGAGAGAACGACTCATCGAAACGGCAACCGATGTTTATCGCTCCTACGGCTTTTGTCCCATCGACACGCCCGCCCTCGAATACCTCGAAATCCTGCTAGGAAAAGGCAGTGCCGAAACCGATAAGCAACTCTATCAATTTACCGATCACGGCGGTCGGCAAGTCGGTATGCGGTTCGACCTCACCGTGCCACTCGCCAGATATACCGCCCAGCACTTTGCCGAACTGACCTTTCCTTTCAAGCGGTATCACTTCGGAAAAGTGTGGCGAGGCGAAAATACACAAGCCGGTCGATACCGCGAATTCATGCAATGCGACTTCGACACCATCGGCACCAAGTCCATTGCCACGGACATCGAAATCGCTCTCGTCATCAACGATTTGCTAGAAAGACTCGGTTTCACTCGATTCAAAATCCGCATCAACAATCGGAAAGTGTTGAGCGGCTTGCTCGACAAGCATGGCATTGCCGACAAGACTGCACCGATCCTTCGGGCATTGGACAAACTCGGCAAAATTGGCAAAGCGGCGGTACTCAAAGAAATGACTGAAACGATTACCACGTCGCAAGCGGAAGCGGTACTCACGTTAACCGATTTAGCCGGTACTCCGGCGCAAACCCTTTCGGCACTCCAAACATTACTCGCTGGCAACTCCATCGGCGAAGAAGGAGTCTCACAACTCGACGAGTTAATCCGTGCTACTCACGCAGCAGGCTTGCCAAAAGACCGATTGGTCTTGGATGTTTCCATTGCACGGGGTTTGGATTACTACACCGGCATGATTTACGAAACATTTCTTGACGATTTGCCGTCAATCGGAAGTGTTTGTAGCGGCGGACGTTACGACAATCTGGCGGAACTGTACACGAAACAAGAATTGCCGGGGGTAGGAGCATCGCTCGGCTTGGATCGGTTAATATCGGCTATGGAAGAACTCGGTATGATCAAAAAAACATCTACTCCGGTGCAGGTGTTTTTGCCGTTCTTTGCGGCGAATCGTCTTGCCGATTATCTTCGATTGGCTTCGGAACTGCGCCAAGCAGGAGTTGGCATAGAATTTTATCCTGAAGCGAAAAAGTTGGGACAGCAGTTAAAATATGCCGACAAGCGTGGCTTCCGTTGGGCGGTCATCATCGGCGAAGACGAGTGGACGAAGAGTTGTTGTCAGATTAAGGATTTGCAAACCGGCGAGTCAGTGGAATGTCCGATTGTGGAATGTGCGGAGCGACTCCGAATGTTGAACTCGTGAGGGTGATGAAAAAATTGCCCATTGATCTATAATTTTGGTGCGGTGTTGGAACATTATACAACCTAAGTGTGCTTACGAACTATTTTCATCCAGAGACGCTCAAACGAATTTCCCGGCTTGACCTTCGGGCAAAACACGTTGTGGACGGCTTTCTGAGCGGAATGCACAAGTCCCGACACTTTGGTAACTCCGTCGAATTTCGACAGCATCGCCAGTATGTGCCCGGCGACGATCCCCGAAGCGTCGATTGGAAAGTCTGGGCAAAACAAGATCGTCTTTACGTCAAGCAATACGAGGTGGACACCAATCTCCGCCTCACCCTTTTGCTCGACGTTTCGCAAAGTATGCGATTCGGCAGTGGAGCGATGACAAAATATGACTATGCCTGCACGGTGGCGGTCTCACTTGCCTATCTGGCACTTCGGCAGCAAGATGCCGTCGGTTGTATCATGTTCGATCAAAATGCACGAAGTGCTTCGCCTTCTAAAATGAAGCAGTCGCATTTAGTTGCTCTTGCAGACCGAATGTTTCGGGCATCGCCCGCCGAAAATCGAGACCAACATCGTCCCGAAAACATTGATCTATCGGTCTTGTTGGAAAATCCGAGGGATTCGCAGCCCAATCTGCAAGATGCGTTTCAAGAAACGGCAGAATCGATCCGACCGAACGGACTGGTCGTGTTGATTTCCGATCTTTTCATGCAACGTGAAGGTTTGTTTCAAGGCTTGCGGTACTTGCGAAGTCATGGGCACGATGTCATGGTCTTGCATGTCCTTGACGATATGGAACTCGATTTTACCCTTGGCGGGGCGACTCGGTTTGAAGGGCTGGAACTTCCGGTACAAATCCGCTGCGATCCTCGCATGTTACGGAGGGGATATTTGGAAGCGTTAAACATCTATCTCGACGAAGTGAAGCAGGGATGCACCAAATACCAATGTGATTATTCTCTGTTCCGAACCGGCATGCCACTCGATGCCGCCCTTTCCGCTTATTTAAGCCGACGAATATCCTGATCTGCCCGGACTTAACGAATAGCGTTTCCCCCATCCTATTGCTATCCTGTCAAAAACACCGCTTTGTAGTAGAATGAACGCAAGAAGATGGGAAATCAAAATAAGAATCGCATGGACACAACTTTGTTCACTCGCTTTCGCCGTGTCGTTTCCAGCAACCCGGTTAAAACAGCAATCGTTTTTGACAGTGAACAGTTCAACTACGCAGAACTAGATAAAAAAAGCACTCTCATCGCACAAATTTTGTGTGCAAAAGGCATAGGAAGTGGCGATATTGTTCCGGTTCTCCTCGACCGCGGTATCGACACGGTTGTTGCCATGCTGGGTATTCTTAAAGCCGGTGCAGCCGTATGCAATATCAACACAGATTATCCCCAGGAAAGGATTGATTTTATATGCCGCGATACTGCCGCAAAGTTGATCATCAATGAAAAGTTTCTGGCGGAACTCCAACATTTGCCGAAGTCGGCAGTAACAGAAAACGTTGTCCCCAACGATCCTGCGGTGGTGGTCTATACTTCCGGCTCCACCGGCAATCCCAAAGGCGTGTTGCTTTCTCATCAGGCTCTTAACATGTCGCTTGGCGGCAACTTGCAAGGGTGCGGACCCGAAGATGTATTTCTGCTGATTGCGTCGCTATCTTTCATTGGCGGCGTTGCCCTTGCGCTTTCCCCTCTCGTCATGGGACAAACGTTGCACATCGCCAACCAAACGATACGTAAAGATGCCGGACAAATCATAAAATACATTCACCGACACGGAATTACAACGGCTTTTTTTCCCCCGCAACTTGCCCGACTCATTCTTGAAAAAGAGGATGGGATAGTGCGCACGTTAATCACCGGCAGCGAAAAAGTGAGAGGCATATACAGTGAAAAGACACGTATTATCAACTCATACGGTGCTAGTGAAACCTTCGGACCGATGACTTGTTTTGAACTTGACCGGTTGTACGAAGACGGTGCGCCCATCGGCAAGCCGTATGACGGTAGCCGCATTTATCTGCTAGACGACGAAGGAAACCCAGTGCCGGACGGACAGGAAGGAGAAATCTGTATCACCGGGCAACTCGCTGACGGTTACTTGAACTTGCCGGAACTTACGGCACAAAAGTTTGTTCCTAACCCATTTTCCACCGGAGGTGCCGATACCATCCTCTATAAAACCGGCGATCTCGGCAAGATACTGGAAGACGGCAACCTTCTCTATGTGCAGCGTAAGGACTGGATGGTCAAAGTTCGCGGCTTTCGTGTAGAGCCGGGAGAAATCGAGACGGCGATGCGAGCGTACTCGCCCGTCAGTCAGGCAATAGTGATTAGTTTTCAAAATGCTCTGAACGAAACCGCTCTCTATGGTGTGTTTACTGCTCCGGCACCAGTCGATACCCGGCAGTTGGAACAATTCCTCCGCAAAACACTGCCGGATTATATGATCCCTGCTTTTATCGAGCAGGTGGAAAGCCTTCCGTTGAACCAAAATGGAAAAATAGATCGCAAAAATATAAAGCCGCCGGACGTAGCACGTTTTAAGGTTGACTACGAACCGCCGCGCAACGATACGGAACGAGCCATCTGCGAGGCAATGAGCAAGGTACTGGGCGTTGAACGTGTGGGTGCGTTGGACAACTTCACGCATTTGGGCGGGGACTCCATATCTGCTTTCAAGTTGTTGGCGCAACTGCCGCAGACGGGGCTTTCCGCTGCCGATATACTCGCATTAAACACGCCGCGTGCATTAGCAGAGGTTTTAGATATTGCTGGTGAAGGTTTCACGTTGCAGAGAGCCGGTCTTCGTGAAAGTTACCCGCTTATGTTTGCGGAACGACAGATGGCAACGGAACAGCATATCGACCCGAAATCGTGCGCTTATAATGTCAACATCGCATTGGAAGTTACAGGACAATTACACGTTGACAAATTAGAACAGGCGTTAAGTGCATTGGTCAGACGACACTCGGCTTTCCGTTCGTGTTATCCAATGGAAAATGGTGAATTCGTCCATAAAGTCGCTGATGAAATCCCGGTATTGCTCAATAGAGTAGATTGCGCTCCCGATGAGGTTGCAGGGCTGATAAAAAAAGCTAACGTGCCCTACGATCTCGGCAATGCGCCGCTATTTCGCTTTACACTGTATCAAACCAGTGCGGAAATTACTGTCCTTCATCTTAACATTCATCATATCATCATCGACGGCACGAGCGGAAGCGTCATGATGAACGAACTTTGGCGATTGTACAATGGCGAAGAATTGCCCCCCATTGAGTTCGATTTCACCGACTACGCCGTTTGGCAATCGGAACAAGCAGAAGACGAAGAAGGCAAAGAATTTTTCACAAAAATGTTTGCGGACGGAGTACCGGAAAATGAAATGCCGACCAAACCGAAACGTCCCGATGTTCTGCCTTTTGCGGATACTGACTGCGAATGCAAAATTGATGCCGGAGCAATAGACGAAGCGGCACGCAAACTGGGTGTTACGACATTCAAACTCTTGTTTGCCGCCACTGGATTGACCCTCGCCAAATACTGCGGAAGCGAAGACGTTACCCTCGGTACGGCAATGAGCGGACGCACTCTCCCCCAAACATCGGACATGATCGGTATGTTTGTCAATACGTTGCCAGTACGCATCAGAGTACCGGGTACTATGCGAGCAACCGAGTATGTGAAGATGGTCGCAGATTCGGTTGCCGAGGTAAAGAAACATCAAACGTATCCCTTTGAAAAAATCGTCCCTCTACTTGCACCGGACAGAAACACTTCCCGCGCACCCGTGTTCGATTTGAATGTCAATTACTTGGGCGATCTGCGTTTTCCCGATGTCCCGGACCTGACCATTCGAGAACTTCCTATCAAGCGGCAGGCACTGGCGATGGACTTAATGCTGGAGTTTTTACGTGAGGGGGATCAACTGCGCATCGTGTTGTCTTACTCCCGCGAACTTTATCACGATGAAGTCGTTTCCAATATGATGGAGCAGTTGACTCAAACCATTGCCCGGCTTGTTGAAGATGATGGACGGACAACTCTTCGAGACCTTTCCGAATTGCCGGACAAACAACGCCAACAAATACTGGAAGACTTTGCTGGCAAACGCAGTGATGAAAATCTTGGCAAAACTGTGGTCGAGTTGTTCCGAGAGCGGGTCAAGCAGTCGCCCCAAAACCGGGCGGTGGTGTCCGGCGAAAAAAGTTTTACCTACGCCGAAATGGACCACATCACTGACCGGATTGCTGTCGCCGTTACCGGTCGGGGCAACACAGTGGGTATCCTCGTCCACCGAAGCGAAATGATGCCTCTCTGTGCAATGGGCGTGTTGAAATCGGGGGCGGCGTATGTACCGCTTGACCCCAGTTATCCAGCCGAACGGCTGGAATTTATGTTGACAGACGCGGGCTGTTCCGTCGTGATTGCCGATGAAGATTTGAAAGATCGCATACCGGGTTACGGCGGCGATTTTCTGTGGACGAAAGATATTGCCGGTCTGCCCTGTGGTGATGTTCCCAACGGACCGAAGCCGCAAGACACGATGGTGTTGCTCTATACCTCCGGGACAACGGGAAAGCCCAAGGGGGTCATGCTTTCGCACGGCAATCTGGTGAGCCTTTGCGCGTGGGCTCGGCATTACTATAACATCACGGATCGGGACAATTCTTCCGTTTACGCCAGTTTCGGCTTTGATGCTCACATGTTGGAGACCTATCCGCCATTGATTTCCGGGGCGTGCCTGCATGTCATCTCGGACGAAATGCGGTTGGACTTGCCCGGCTTGCGGAATTATTTTGAACAAAACCACGTTAATATAGCCTTTTTCACTACCCAGTTGGGAAGACAGTTCGGTGAAAGCATGACCAGTCGGGGATTGCGTGCCCTTTCGGTCGGTGGCGAATCACTGGTGCCTCTCAATCCGCCCAAAGATTACTCCTTTTACAATGTCTATGGTCCGACCGAATGTACGGTAATGATTACGGCGTTCCACGTAGATAAACTGTATGACCGCATTCCCATTGGTCGCGCCCTCGACAATGTAGCCCTGTATGTGGTGGACAAGCAAAACCGTCTTGCGCCGGTTGGCGTGGCGGGAGAGTTGTGTGCGGCAGGACGGCAGGTTGGAAAGGGCTATCTGAACCGACCCGACCTTACGGCGGAAAAGTTTGCCAAGAATCCGTTCTCAAATGAACCCGACTATTCGGTCATGTACCGCACAGGGGACGTAGTACGTTTTTTACCGGACGGCAACATCGACTTTGTGGGACGCAACGATTTTCAAGTGAAGATTCGCGGCTTCCGTGTGGAGTTGACAGAAATAGAGGAACGCATCCGCACTTTCCCCGCGGTCAAAGATGCGGCGGTTATTCCAGCCGACGCACCGGGAGGGGGTAAATGCGCTGTTGCGTACATCGTGGGAAGTAGTCCGATTGATATTGAAGAACTCAACCGGTTTATCGAAAAAGAACTTCCCTCGTATATGGTGCCTGCGACAACCATGCAGTTGGAGGCGATTCCGCTCAACCAAAACGGCAAAGTTGATCGCCGCAAGTTACCGGCACCGGTATTCTCTGCCGAGAACAAAGAAAACGAGGACGCAGTGCGTCCATTAAACGATCTCGAATTGCAGATATTCCAACTGACGGCGGGTATTTTGGGACACGAAACGTTTGGTCTGACCACGAACCTGCTCCGGGCAGGACTTACTTCGCTCTCCTGCATCAAATTAGCCGCCAAATTGGATGGGAAATTCGGCGTATCTCCTGCTGTGCGGGATATTATGAAAAATCCGACGCTCTTGGGCATTGAAAACGCTGTGATCGGTTTGCTACTTTCACACAAAACAAGTGTCATTGAGCAAACGGCAGAAAAACCGTCGCAGTATCCACTGTCCCAAAGCCAAATGGGACTGTATTTCGAGTGTTTGAAGAATCCCGGCTCCGTGATGTATAACGTTCCGGTTTGCATCGCACTTGGTAAGGATACGAATGTTGAAAAACTCCAAAATGCAATCGGTGCGATAGTCGATGCTCATCCTGCGTTAAGAGCGAGGCTTTTTATGCAGGGGGACGAAGTATGGCAGAGTGACACCAATGAACTGGCAGCAACAACCGAAATCGTTACGGTGAGCGAGGCGGAAATGCCGGAAATCAAATCTGCGTTTGTACGTCCGTTCCCACTGTTCGGCGAGTCATTGTTCCGCTCGAAAATTGTTAGCACGGAGCAAAACACCTACCTGCTAATGGATGTGCATCATATTGTCTTTGACGGAACTTCCCTCGATTTATTTTTGCGGGAACTGACAAACGCTTATCAAGGCAACTTGTTGGAAAAGGAATCCTACACATGCTTCGATGCAGCCCAGAGTGAAAAAGAAAAGGAAAACAGCGAAGAGTACCATGTGGCGAAGGTCTTTTTTGACGACCTGATGCAAAACGGCGAGGGCGCAACAGTGATCCCGTATGACCATAAAAAAGGGGAACAAAGCGGCAAGCCGGAAACTGTCTTTGTAACAGTGGACAAAGAAAGCGTGAACGCCGGCTTGAATGATTTGGGCATCACGCCGTCCAGTTTGTTTTTAGGTGCTGCTGTTTTTGCGACAAGTCGATTTGCTAACACGAAAAAAGTCGGAATTGCCGCCATTTCCAGTGGTCGGGGCGCAGCCCGATTGCAGAATACGATGGGCATGTTTGTCAAAACACTGCCGTTGGTGTTTGATGTTGATTCGTCCAAGTCCGCTGGAGATTATTTGAATTCCGTACAGGAGGCGATGTACAGTGGTATGGCACACGAAGTTTATCCTTATACCCTGATTGCGTCCGAATATCAGTATCATCCTCAAATTCTGTTCGCTTATCAGGGTTCCCTGATCAACAAATATGAAATCGACGGCAAGTCCGTTGAAATGGAAGGCATCGGCTTGGATATTGTGAAATTCCCTATTGATCTCTCCATTGACGAGGAAGATACAACGTACCGTATTGCCATTGAATACGATTCGTCGCTCTTCAACCGACTGACAATGGAAATGTTTGTCGAGTGTATCGCACACACAGCGAAACAGTTTGCCGCCCAGTGTAAACACCCACTGGGAAAGTTTTCGATTGCCAGCCCAACGCAGATGGAACTCGTCAACAGTTTCAGCGCGATTGCGGAAATTTCGTCAGCACCGGCACTTCATTGCCTTTTCGAGAAGTGGGTAATCGAAACGCCGGACGCTACGGCACTTACGTCGTGCGATGGAGAATTCAATTATGCACAACTTAATCAGCGGGCGAACCGAATCGCCCACGCATTGCTTGACAAGGGTGTTGTCAAAGGAGATCGCATCGTTTTTATCTTGCCTCGGACAAGCCATGTGTTCAGTACCTTGTACGGCATCATTAAATCGGGCTGTGCATTTGTGCCGATAGACCCCACGTACCCTCGTGAGCGAATCGAACACATTCTTTCCGATTGCGGTGCCAAATTTGTCATAACCGACGGCGAAAACGGTTTTTCAAACGGTTTGGACATCAACGCGTTGCTCCTATGTCCAAAGGACGAGAACCCGAACATTTCCGTCAACCCGGAAGACCTGTGCTACGTTATTTACACTTCCGGTTCCACAGGTAAACCCAAAGGTGTGATGCTCTCACACAGAGGTGCGGTCAACTATGGTTCTCCAGCCCCACACAACTTGGAATGTGTCGAAAGCATCAAGCAGTCGGTTACGTATCTTTCCGTAACAACAGTCTCTTTCGACGCTTTTCTTACCGATGTGTTCATTCCGTTGTCCAACGGACTCCGTGTTGTGATGGCAACCGAAGAGGAAGCCCGAAATCCGCGTCTATTGGCAAACCTCAGCGAGCGAACCGGTGCGAACTGTCTGAACACCTCGCCGTCGGTCATTATGCAATACTTGGAGGTTCCCGAAATGCGGATGGCTCTGTCGAAATATCGCCTCTTCATCATCGGTGCGGAAAAATTTCCCGAATCGCTTTATAAAAGTCTCCGTGAAATATCAAACGGAATGATTATCAACAGTTACGGTCCGACCGAGGCGACGATTGACTGCAACTGTAAGATTTTGACAGATGCCGATATTGGCATGATCTCCGTTGGTCCCCTTGAGAATGGCGTGAAGGAACAGATCATGGACATGGACGGCAATCCTCTGCCGGTGGGAGCAGTGGGGGAACTGTGGATCGGCGGCGTGGGAGTTGCACTGGGGTATGTCGGCAAGCCTGAACTCACAGCAGAACGGTTTGTGACGTGGAACGGCGACAGATATTATCGCTCCGGCGATCTGGCAAAATGGAAGGAAAATGGCGAAGTAGTTGTACTGGGCAGAAACGACAACCAAATCAAGTTGCGGGGACTTCGTATCGAACTGGGCGAAATAGAAAACGCAATCGCTTCGCAAACCGGAGTTACACGGACAGTCGTTCTTGTCCGCAACATACGCGGTCAGGAGCATCTGTGTGCCTATTTCACTGCCGACAGCAAAATTGATGCCACGGAACTCCGCACGGCACTGGGAAAAACGTTGCCAAAATATATGGTTCCCGCCGCATACAAACAACTGGAGGCAATGCCGGTTACGCCCAACGGGAAAATTGACACGAAATCCCTGCCGGAACCCGAATTTTTGAAACAGAGCGAATACGAGCCTCCCCAAGGACCGACGGAAGAAAAACTATGCAGCATCTTCAAGGAAGTCCTCGGTTTGGAGCAGCAAGTCAGCGCATTGGACAATTTCTTTGAGATTGGCGGTACATCACTTGCGGTAACTCGTGTGGTCATTGCCGCCGAGTCTGCCGGACTTCGCGGAGCCAATGGCGCAACAATTTCTTATAGTAACGTGTTTGCGAACCCCAGTCCACGTGAACTTGCGAAACTACTTTCCCAAGGGGTGTTAACGTCCACCCCGCCGAAAACAGAGGATTCCTACGACTATTCTTCCATTCACACTTTGCTGGAGGAAAATCATCTTGACGCATTCCGCCGGGACAAATTTCGACAGTTGGGCAACGTACTGCTCACCGGGGCAACGGGCTTCTTGGGAATCCACATGCTACGTGAATTATTAAACTTCACGAGTGGTAACGTCTACTGCTTGGTTCGTAGAGGAAAGCATACCGATGCCCAAAAACGGCTGAAAAATCTTTTGTTTTATTATTTCGAGGATGCCGACAAGGGTGATGAACGTCTGCACATTATCGAAGGGGACATGATGGACGAAGCATGTCTCGCACAAATCAAAAACGTTGACACCGTGATTAATTGTGCCGCCAATGTAACGCATTTTGCCAAAGACAGTAGCACTTTTGATGTGAACACCGGCGGTGTCAACAATTTGATTGCTTTCTGCCAAACGCATGGGGCGCGTTTGGTTCAAATTTCCACTGCGAGCATTGCTGGTTTGTCTATCGATGGTTTTCCTTCAAGCGATACCGTGATGGACGAAACGATGCTCTATTTCGGACAAAATCTGGAAAACCAGTATTTGCACAGCAAATTCCTTGCTGAACGCGCAATTTTAGAGGCGGCAACAAAGGGGCTTGACGCTAAAATCATGCGGGCTGGCAACCTTATGGCAAGGAGTAAAGACGGCGAGTTTCAAATCAACGCAAAAGCGAACAGTTTCTTGGGACAGTTGCGGGCGTACCATGCGATTGGATGTTTTCCCTATTCTTCGTACCACGCTGTTACCGAACTCACGCCGATTGACAGCATGACGGATGCCGTCCTTCAATTATCGCTTTCGTCCGAGTCGTGCAGAGTGTTCCATCCGTACAATAACCATACCTTGTTCATGGGGGATATTATTCTGACGATGAAAGATTTAGGTATTTCTATCGCAATGACGGAAGATGAAGAGTTTGAAAGTGCCTTGTCAGCCGCCATGAAAGACCCCACTCGTGCCGAAAGTTTGACCAGTTTTATTGCTTATCAAAATATGGCACAGGGCAGAACGGTGTTTCCAGTAGCGGTTAAAAACAAGTACACGACACAGGCACTGCTCCGATTGGGTTGGCGATGGTCGGAAACGGACGGCGAATATCTGAGAAAATTCCTAACCGGTCTCATGGGGCTGGGATTCTTTGGAGAGAATCGTTAGATCTGTTCCGTAACCGTATTTGTCGCACAAATTTGGTTTGGAAAAAGATAGGCAATCGACCGTTGGACGGTTGCGGCGGTAGCAACCGACTGGCACAGAGAAACGTTTCCGAGATACCTGTCGGCTCTCACGAATTTTCAAATGTTCAGATATATTTACAATCTGACGGTGTGGGATACAATACGGTTTTCGGTTGAATTGCACATGGATGCCGTCGAGTAAAATGGTGATGTCTGACGAAAATGTTTTACAGGAACACGTTCCCGATGCCTGCTAAATAGGGCATACACAAATTTTAGAAACACTCCAACCACTTGGAACAATTATGACTTTCAAAAAAATTTCAACATCGGTACTGTTGTGTTCAGCGGTACTTTTATTCGTTACTGCACAATCCGTTTTTGCCCCACCGACTGCTGGAAAGGACAAAAAAGTGAAGGTGCTGGTCGTTACCGGTATCGAATACCATGATTGGCGGGCGACCGCTCCGCAAATTGCAAAACAACTGGCATCGTGTCCCGATTTAGAAGTCCTGCTCGAACCGGATTACAATATCCTCTGCTCGAACAGGATTTTCGATTATGATGTCATTTTCTTCAACTTCTGTAACTTGCAGGACTATGAAGAGACCAGGAACGACGACCTTGCCATTGAGAACGTTGAAAAATTTCTGAAGTCCGGCAAAGGGATCGTGATTTATCACCTTGCCATCGGGATGTTTGAAAAACGCACTGATCGTGTGTTGCCGCTCATAGGACGAAATTACGACCGAACATTGCCGGGACATGACCCGTTCCGAAATTTCAAGGTGAACATCACTGACAAGGAGCATCCCATCACGAAACATATTCCCGACTTCAACATCGAGGATGAACTCTACACATGCATGGGGGGCGACCTGCCGATTCATGTCTTGGCAGAAGCGTTCTCGCCCGAACAACAGAAAAAATATCCGATGGCTTATCTTTACAAATACGGTGAAGGATATGCCTTCACGACTGTACTGGGACACGATTTGCGAGCCCTCCAATCACCGGAGTTTGCAACGCTTCTGCGAAATGCTGTATTGTGGCTCGGCAAAAAGGAGGTTCCCACAGAACCGATGACCGTTGTTCCGGCAGGACGACCGATCCCGACGGGAAAAGTTTATCCACCGGACGAAGCGGCGAATCGTGAGAGAATGGAGCAAATCAGTAAATCATTGGTTGCAAATGAAAAACTGTTGCTCTACCTTGATTGTGGTCGTGAATGGGACAAAACGGCGGCAACCGGCGAAACATTTTCCGTGGATGCCGATTGCCACCGCTTTCCGGGCGCACAGGATTCCTGGGTGAACGAGACGCCGAATCAGGAGCACGTTGCATTTGGCAGGCCGGCAGTGATTCACATCGACAAATTGAATCCGAATAAGAAATATCGTGTCTATTTTTCGTGGTGGGACTTCGATGCCGGAAGGCGGGTCCAAACCGTGAGTCTGCATTCCAAAGACAAAACGCGAAGAGAAATCGTCGTCAAGGAAACCCAACTCCCGAATTTTGCAAGGAATGAACAGCCCCCGGAAACCAAGTCGTTCGATATTGCCTCGTCGTTCGTCAAAGACGGCGGTTGCGTTTGCACGATTGATCTCGTGCAAGGTCCCAACGCGGTCATTTGTGAAATCTGGCTGGTCGAAGTTACTGACCTGCCATTTGAAATTGACATTTATGGTAGAATTCCGGCGGTCTTGAAACAAGATTGGACTTTCTTTTCTTCGTTGATTTTCATTGCCGCCGCATAAACAGCCTCTATCAACTC
>Ga0123353_10008091_pt1 | contig 14316 bp, 5 predicted proteins | sample TergutLab28metaG_3_FD_92763 | JGI IMG/M metagenome (GOLD analysis project Ga0123353, IMG submission 92763) | Labiotermes labralis P3 segment gut microbial communities from Petit-Saut dam, French Guiana - Lab288 P3 | ecosystem: Host-associated > Arthropoda: Insects > Digestive system > Gut ... | reverse complement strand
CAGAGCAATACAACCCATGAAATAACTCATAAAATAAGTCGCAAGCTCCTGAGGATGGATGTATTAACATCCGAAACATGTTCAGCAGTAAATAATGAAATAATAAAGCAAGTGACATCAAGTTGGTCTCTCTTTATTCAAGTTTGAACACTTTAAAAATAACTCGCATTAACATCGTAAATACATAGCGGTCCATACTATTAAGAAACCAGTTTGCGCCTTTGTAAATTTATTTTTATGTATATTTATATATATATATATATAGTCACTTATTTAAAATATTTATAGCATGAACGAATTGTTTTACAGGACGAGTTACAAGGTATGCGTGTTGCTGCAAAGAGAAACCCACTGGAGGTGATTAATAATAAATAGAAACATACCGGTTATTGTAAAATTGTATAGAAACAAATGATTATTAAAAATCACTCGATGATTTTCAACTTGTTTCAGGGCCATGATGGTCCAGAGGGGGAGCAGAGGTATAGCACTACTCTTTCTTGAACCTCTGTGCTAAATGGGGGTGGGTGGCCATCACCACGCCCCGGTCGCTTTACCTCCTGGAAGGAACCCCGGTACCCATCAAACAGGAGGCTGGGTGGGTTCTCGGGTCGGTCTGGACAGGTGCGAAAAATCTCGCTCCCGCCGGGATTCGATCACCGGACTTTGCAGTCCGTAGCCAATCGCTATACTGGCTGAACTATCCCGACCCACGAAAGTTTAGGCAATTAATACAATTGTCTAGCCTCCTGTACAATGGGTACCGGGTCTATCCCGGGGGTAAAGTGCGGCCAGGGGCGTGCTGCTGACCACTCACCCCCTTCTAGTGCCGCAGTCACGGAAGAGTAGAGCTATACCTCTACCCACCCTCTGGGCCACACCGGGCCTGTAACGGGATCACTTTACCTTTACCTTTTAATACAATTGTCTCTCAGTGTTTATACTTGAGAAGGCTTCTACTTAAACCTGTCGCGCTGCCGCTAAGTGTGGCATTAAACACTTCTGCCCCGAATTCGGTAGAACACCAGCACGAATTTTTGCTGGGGCCTCTACCGAGCTGAGTAAGATTTTCATTGTCTTTCCCCACATCTTACAGACAAATTTCGGGATATTATATATAAATATACAACGATGTGTCAGTCAAACACAAAACTTTGTTATGTTTATTATTGTGCTAGGGCAACATGTTTCGATTCTTACAGAAACATCTTCAGGCCATTCTAAGAAAATAGATCCTTACTAAAAATGTTTAAAAATGCGCTGTGGGATCCCAAACGCTTACATTCCTGATAAAACTGTGTGTAAAATATATAAAATGCATGCATTTTATATATTTTATACATTTTTAAACATTTCAAGTAGGGATCTATTTTCTTAGAATGGGCTGAAGATGATTCTGTAAGAATCGAAATATGTTGCCCTAATATAATAATAAACATAATAAAATATTTTGTTATGTATGACTGACACATCGTTGTATATTTACATATGTGTTAAACAATTCGGGATGGCAAACATTAAATGCGGGATATTAACTTAAACTAGGCTACATCTGCTTCCTTTCACATCCTTGCCAGTTAATTATTCACTGACCACACTACCACTTCGACCCTGTACGGTCTGATACCATCGTTTAATAACAACTAAATTACAATGTTGACTTCATTAAGGGCTTTTTTATTTCTTGTAACGCTGCAGCCCAACGCGGGCCATGGTCTCCTCATTCTTGAGGTTTCTAGATCACACACAACGACGCATCACAGTCGGTAGGACTTCTCTGGACGGGTGATCAGCCCGTCGCAGAGACCTCTACCTGACAACACACAACACTCAACGCAGATAGACATCCATACCTCCGGCGGGATTCGAACCCACAATCTCAGCAAGCGAGCGGCCGTAACCTAAGCCTTAGACCGTGCGACCACTGAGATCGGCCATTAAGGACATTAGAAATGAAAATCTAAGAACGTTTCATATGACAGAATCTTGCTCCGTCATTGATAGAAGAGAGCTTAAACGTGCAACTGTTACTTTAAAGGAACGAGGGTGTTGATAGCGGTTTTTTTTTTACGATGGAAGGATTTCAGCATCATGTTTGATATATCTAATTTGTTTAATCAACTTTCATCTGAAATCCCATTAATAGCTGAATGCCCTATGCGTTATACCCCCAGTTTTCCTCATTCGCACCCTGTCTCAAGTCACGCAAGCTGACTCCATCATGTCACAAAGAGAAATATAAGTGGCAAGAAAGAGACAGAAGAAGTAGACAGTGTATCACAGAGGAAATGAGAGACGGAGGTTAAGGGTTGCGTATCCTACCAAGAAAAAGCTTCCTGAACCAAGCGAGGAAAGTCTTCTACTTTATTAGTACGATCCATTATGGTGACATTTTAATTTTAACAAAAAGGCGCCATTTTGTGATAAAGAGTATGATGTGAACATGGCGGAAATGCGTGGGGGACAGAGAAGACAATAGCTCCGCAACGTTGCTGGGTGACCAATATAATATGGAAATTGAAAGCAAAAGAAAATCAAAACAAATGTATACTGAATAATTGTTCCTTTATATCAAAGATGCCACCGCGAGGCAATAGCTTCGTGTACGGGCAATCAGTTGTGTGCATGTCCCAACGGTGTGATTGATGAGCGGAGTTTCATTCAATGCAGGAATTCTTTAAAATAAATTTATAATTTCTTTCTTGATCGTTTGTAATTTATTTTAAATCTAGTCTGACGTCTTTGAACAAGTAGTTTATGAATACCACATGAAAGAATGTTTGCAAACTGCAATTAGTTTTTTCAGCGCAGTGAAATAAGCAAGATGGTTGAATGCAAATGAGTGAGAGAAAGGCCGACGCTGAAAATGCGGTCCACACATGACCTTGACACCTCTTACCTCCGAATTTTATACCTTCTCAAGCATTTTAATTATGCTTATCATGCGCAGATGGCAGAACGGTAGCCTTTCTGTATCATATCACTGGTCTCAAACAGCTGTTTCTTCTTATTCTTTTTCTCTTTCTTCTCAAGCGTTACATTCCGTTGTGCAGTTTGTCTTACAGTGCAGTTTTTTCTTCTTTCCTGTCGGGCTGTACAGCCGTATGCCAATTTCTTGTCCTCGTTATCTTCAGATACTTTTCAGCCACATCATTCCAAAGTTTCTCTGGTATTCCTCTTTTCTTCCATTCTGGCAGGCAATATTTGTTTCAGCATTCTTTCATTATTCCGCCGTTCAGTACGTCCGTACCATCATAATCTGAGTGGTTATGTATTTAACAATGTCGGCCCCTTGTAACAATCTTCTTACTTCTTCCCATTCTTCCTTTCCGCTTCCTGTACAGGCCCATAAATTTTTCTTACAATGTCCTTTCGAATATTCAAAGGTCATTCATTTATTCTGAGGTCATTCTTCAGGCCTCCCCTTCCATGTTAACATGGGTCGTATTACAATTTTCTGAATTTTTAATTACCATTTCAGGACAGCAGTTTAGACCTAAAGGTTTTTGTGCTGTGTATATCCGGTTTGCTGTCACAAGTTTAGAATGAATGTATGTCCAAGTTTTATTCCCACTGTCCAAAATTTATCCAGAATATGTGAAGTTGTCACATGCTTGAAATTTGAATGTGTACCCTAATATTGATTTTGTCCTCTAGAGTTTTATAACTTATGAACAAAACATTATAGTCAGCATAACCATAAATTTAAACAGCTCTTTTTGACTAGGAATGTTTTCGGTAGGTTTCTGTACCAAAGGAAATGGAGGGTTTGAAGAGCCACATTAAGGATTTAAATGACCAATCCAAGTGCAGAAATAAGCCAGATGCAGAACCGATACAAAATATATGAATTTTCTTGTGTGATATCAACAGCAGTTCGTGATGGAAATGACACACACAACCTAGAACGTCAAGTTGAATTTAGAGATTTCCTTTACAAAACGCTATAATTACTGTAAAGGTCTCGTTTTACATACTTATTAGACTATTAAGTATTAGAAACTTTGATTTATCAAGTCGATATTTGCCTCTCAATTACAATGCGTCTTGAAATCAACTGGACTGTGGTTGCAACATGCCATTCTGAAATCAGTACGTTTCGGAGACAGGTTTCCTCTCAGCCTTCAGGTACAAGCGGGAAAGAAGCCTGCTAACTTTGGTCCAGTAGGTCAAGCTTCTTTGTGTAGATGGTCCAGTAATTATGGATCTTCTAACCCTACTCTCTACCTCAGAAAGTATCGTAATTTAATTAAAATTATAAATTAATTGCAAAGTCCGCGTACACGCCATTCCGGCATCGGGGGAAGTGTAAGTATAGCTGCACTCATTCTTCATATCGGTACTACATGGAGCTGCGTGGTCAACTTCACTCCCTGGCAACTTTAGCCGAAGGAGAAGCCTAGGTACCAATTGTGTAGGAGGCTCAGTGAGTCCCAGACTCGGTTTGGACGTTGCGGAAGAGAGATAAGCTTCCTTTCCCTGCTGGGAATGGAGCTACAATTCTTCGGTTGTACAGTGCGTAGCCTTTTCGCATACCGACTGCGCAGTCACGACTTACAACAACAACAACAACTTCAATAACAAGACAGGCACTGTACGTATAACATAACATTAAAGTGTTTTCGTGCAATCATTGTTGCAGTGGAACAGTAGTGAGTATTTATATATTCCTATCACGTGTCTCTAGTCTCATGTATCCAGTATGCATTGCGCATGCGCCATACTGTCGTCTGTGGCTTGCCGGTCGCTACAATATTTTTCCACATTAACTCATAATGACACGATTTTCGAAAAAAAAAACGTTACCGAATAAAAAATTGTATTTTGATTTTCTGTGCACCTTTTGTCTGAAACATTTTTCATTCTGAGAAGAAATTGGCGAGATATGATTAAAAAAGAGTACACTGGTCTTCATTTAAAGTACCGGCTATACTTGTCTGATGTTAACAAAAATTTGATTATCTCAAACGATTTTCGAAAAATACTCGAATATTACATTTTATGAAAATCCTTCCAGTAGGGACCGAGCTGTTCCATGCGGACGGACAGACAGACATGACGAAGCTTATAGTCGCTTTTCGCGATTTTACGAACGCGCCAATAAACGGTACTGTTTTCGAATTTTAGGTCTATATGCATATTACCTCCAAGTTACAAGTTTACCAAGGCCAAGACTGTTTACCTCTACATAACGAAATCTGAAAGTCGGAAGTGCTGTTGTGGCCTGTCCATAGCACACTAACTAGATATTAGATGTGGCCTGTACTTTTACTTGCTTTAGTTGCTTAACACAAATCTAGGGGCTCCCTGTCACCACGGCATAGGATATCATCAGTACCCGGCTGGAGGATACTCGGTGTAGCGGCGTATCTATCGAATAAGAAATATCAGATATCCGACATGAGCAGTGCTGAAGTTTGATCAAAGTGTGAAGACTGAAAACTGATTATCGAATACAAACAAACGAGTTGTGTGGAGGAGGGAACAGACCGTCCTTAGGCTGGGCTGTAGCGATGGTGTTTACAGTTTCTTTTTTTCAGGTAAGGTGATATATATATATATGTTAGCATTGCAATTGTATAATTTCCTTTTTAGGTCTTCATATTTCTGGACGTAACCTTGACTGGTATTTATAATTCTTTTTCTGGTTGCAACATTTTCTGGCTAAGTTGAGCGAATATTTTTTTCCTCGTAACGCGTCTGCGGGTCTGCTACATGACCGTAGTTCAGCTGTAGACGAATTTAATCAGAAATCTCCTTCCTTTATACGTAATAAATGAACCGTTTATGATACACGTCATTCATTCATTCATTCATTCATTCCATAGTCTGTATTACGAAAGGTCCACAGCCTCTTCCAAAGTGAGTTCTCCACAGAGTGCGACATAGGGCTTCCTCTTTCAGTTTCCAGTATCCCATCTTGCCCTTCAGGTCATTCAGTAGCTGGTTACGCCTTCTTCCCCGTCTTCACGTCACTTATACCCTTCCCTCTATCTTTCCTTCAATAACGTGTTTTAGAATAGAGTTCCTGCGCAAGATGTGGCCAATTCAGTTAGCCTTTCTTCTTATATTGTTTGTAGGATATTCCGTCCTCTTTAACTGTTTTTAATACTCCACTTCTCACACGATCGACCCAAATAATCTTCTCCATCCTTCTCCAGCAACACATTTCAGAACTTTCTAGGTATTCATGATATACGTACCAGCCATTAATTGGAATAGTTTACCCAGTGAAAAGTACATTAGGATAGAAAATAGGATGTATTCAGTAATGATATTGCCCATCTAATGGATCCTATTATACCATCATCTACCAGCCAAAATATCTGCGAGGCGCTAATACCGTTTCTTAATACAAGAGCAGAACTTTTGCGGTATGTAGTCACCATTCATCTTTCGTATTGGGATGTACGAAGTTTGATGCCCGATGTAAGGTGTAACAGTGTTTTTCCTGCTTCCTTCCACAGTTCTCCGAGGAAAATGTAATTTACAAGTTAACGTCTAGAACTTTGTAATTTAGAATTCTTGTCACACAGAAACTTTAATGAGGATTATACACCAATAGTTCACGCAAAGTCTAACCACAGACTTCAAGCGGTCTAAGGCTTATGCTCGACGACAGGAACACTGGATCGCGGTTTCGAATCCCGCTCGACAAATGGATACAAATTACATTTTCTTTGTTTTGAGGTTTAATGTTCTCTTTGCGAAAAAAAAAAAAGACATGCATTAGCAGGAAACAGGAATGTGGCAAAGCACATCACACGGTGCCTCAAGCCGGAGTACAGCAATATATAACATTACTTTGATTTATACTAGTTCAAAGTGCCCAAATAAATCTCTAAGCCATTTCGTTTTGAGAGTTATTTCTGAATTCAAATGGAATAAAACAAAATTGAAAAATCAAAAAGTGTATGTAAAAAGGGTTTTATAATGTAATGGGGAACCTACAGAGCTAAATGAATTAGAGTATAAAAAATATGTACCAAGAAAGTGTTCCTCAAAAATGGCCCTTTAAAGCATAGTGGTAGCTTCGTTTACAGCCAAGTTTAAGGCTTAACAAATCTGCATTGTTCCAAAAGAATACCCATGATGACTCTAAGTCACGGAAGGTGGTAGAATATTTTTCCAAGCGTTCCTTCAGTGGAGATTTATGTATCCATGAAAATTATTGTAACATTTTACAAAACTGAAACGTGATACGAAGTTTTTATTTCCATGTTTAGAAGAAAAGGCATAACAGAATTAATTTAAAAACTTTGTTTTCTTTTATTTTACCCTAACGTTTTTAACTTCTAAAGTTTCGTCCCCTTTACCAAAACTTTTGTCCTATTGTAATATGGCGTCTTTGTGCGGTGTAACGTTTATAGTTCCCCTTCTAATGGACTGTAGCTGGACTCGAATGCCCTTAATTCTGACATGTATAACTTGGAGTCTCTTTTCGATTATACGAACTAGTTAGACCCTCCGACTTAGTCCCACGGGAATCGAAGCTGCGCAAAATGCTGTTAAAGAAGCCAGGCCTGTAGAACAGAGAGAGATGGAGATTTCTGTGAGATAGAAAGATGTTCTCTCCGTTGCTCATTTCACCCCCGCAAACACAGGAGTTCCATAGCGCGTGTGCGTGTGGGTGTGGCAAAGGTTGGAGGGCCCTAGGGGTGACCACAAGAAGCGGCATTGTGGGTAATGCAATAATGCAGCCACCTCGTTGTGTAAGGTCTGTATGAACTGGTGGCCTAGCACTTCTCTTCAACAGCTAATTATAAAACTTGGAACTAAGCAACAAACTGCACGCAGTAGAGTTTCTGCAAAAGCTAAGTGTAGCCCAAATACTGAAGATGTTAACAGCATTTCAGGGAAAACGAGAGACAAATATCCCGCGTTAACAGGAACCAAAAACTGTGTCCTACCACGCTCTAGATACATTTAGTGTATTCTGTCAAACTGTCGCTTGTTAAGACCTTCTTCAATATTATCCTGCCATGGTCGCTGCACACGTGGGCCTCGAAAACATTCTCTTCCATTCATTGTTGCTGTAGTCCAAATTTTGTACAAATTTATCTTCCATTCTCGATGCTTCCAGCCTAATAAAATTTTCTGCAATGTACTGGCTGTGGAGCTCATGCTGAAGCATTTCTGTAAAGCATCCGGTTGTTTTACATTCTTTCTTTAGTGTGACAGGCCACTTTCACAACCATACTGAGGAACTTGTTCACACCATTATTACACACCATATTACAGATGTTATAAAACATTAAGATGAATATTCGACGCTTAAGATAGAGGAAAAATGTTCATGTGAAAGTTTAGTGGGTTAACAATCAGTCTTATAACAGTGTCTGAGTAAATGTATAGGCTTGTACTTGGGAAGTACAGGCTTCGAAGCTGAGCTGGAAGACTGAGTGAATAATGTCGTGGCTTTCTTCGGTCCCTTCACACTCTCTCTCCCAAATCCTTTCGAATTCACCAGGCATTGTAGCATACACTTTATATAATACCCCAAAATGATGAGTAGCATTATTTCTGCTACATTCCACGCTCTACAACACTTCCAACAGGAATGGCTGTTTCGTGTGGTGTGGATGCAATAAAGACTATGACGTGCCCATGAGACAAGAGTAAACATTATGACTTTTTGAATTAATTTTCAACAGTATCCATTTGTTTTGGCACTCTGGCGTCATAAGCTGTATAAACATTCAGTACTTCACTAAAATAATATTTCCAAATATCTGTAACACTATGAAATCAGAAAGCAGGTCACTTTTCTCGTGGTTAAATCAAACGTTCTCCAGGCTGGTATCGTACCTTAAATTCGTTTGTAGGTCTTTCTTTATACAAATTCCTGATAATTTTACTTTACATATTGTTTCCATCTGAGTTGTTTTGTCTTCTATTTATTGTCTAATTTTTTTGTTCAAATTTGCGCTAATCTGACACTTAGTACTGTGCCCATTCACCCGTTTATGACCCTGCAGCAGTTGCTTTGAAGCCTTTTATCTATCTTCATTCTTGTAATTCAGGACACCTGTCATTAAAGGATCTGGCTTCAGTACGAACAAACTGTTTTCCACTCATGCATATCGTTTGATTATTCAGCACCTCTGGACGTACATGCTGAAAGAATTAATTCTAAGTGTAGAATTGCGGTTCCCATCTGTACCAGCAGTGGGTTGTTTTCAGAAACACTATTTATTATTTCTCTTAAATCTTCGAAGTACCATCACTTCTTCAGTATTTGATGTTTTCCATCCCGAAGTGTTGTAACATATAAATACAACACGTCAGTCGATAACACAACACCTTGTTTATACACACAAGTAGTATATTTTGTCAGGGCGACATGTTTCGACCTTATAAGGAGGGCCTGAGGATGACCTTATAAGGTCGAAACATGTCGCCCTGACAAAATATATTATTTTTGTATATAAAGAAAGTGTTGTGTTATCGACTGACGTGTTTTATTTATATCTTCAGTATTTATTAATATGAACTTTACGAAGAATGCAAATCGGAATTGTTTAAGACCTTTCATATATTGCTTACACACAATTTTCAGTTCTTTTGGAAACGACTCAAGACTACAGAAGTAAATTAAAAATAAGCGTGAAGAAGTAGAGAGGAGGAAAAAAGGCGGTGATAGACAGACAGACACGGCGTTCATTATAAGACTAAACCGAAAATTTGAGGCTCTTACAATTCCCATGCATTGCCCGCTTGTCCTTCTGATACGTGTAAGCTGGTGTAAAGTTATAAAACTGGGGAACTGAATGAGGGGAAGCAGATTATTTGAGTATGCATCAGAGACAGAAGCTGAGTATCTGGGTCCAATTTTGAATTCTTTGTTTGGCAGGCAGTTGCATTATAATGGTGTTTTTGATTAAAGGAGGTGAGAGTGAGGAACACTGAGGTTCTTGTTGGGAGGGCTGCATGAGACGCATGCAATGCAAAGGGACTTTTGCATACCAGCTCGACACTTTCTATAGAACCGAGGAAAACCACGGTACAGTTTGATTGAGTTGGCCGGTCGTAGAACCTTGCACACGCGCACTGACTTCTAAGGAGCATATTGGTGTACAAGTAAGGACTGCTTGCGGCAGTCCTACTTGTGCTGCTGTTTTGTTTCCATAAATGTAGAGATGTTATTGACACAGGCTGTCATGCATTTCCTTTCGGCGAATGACAAAGTCTTAACTGACCAAAATATGGGAGGCTAACCAGATAAAACTTACGTAACATTTCAAGTGTTACCGTGAGGCTTTGTAACTATTTAATGCGTTTGTTGGCTGTCAAATTACAGAGCGTCGGATGTATAATTTTAACATTTATTCCTGTTAATTTTTTCAGCTTCAAGTTTGAAGAAGACATTCATCCTAAATTTTGTACATAACGGTTCATTCCATACAGCAGAGGGAGCAAACAAATGTTTCCTCTAAAGCAATAGGGTAAAGTTAGGGCAACAACTACTGCATATTTTTAGAAACATATGAAATATAACTTATTACGTGCACAAAAATCAGCGTTCCTTGCATTAAATCAGATAGTACATACAGTTATCTTTAGGCTTCGAAAGTTAATTAAACTTCAAATACTTCATTAGTGCTGTACCACTGTCTCACATATGTATAGCAAACTGATAAATTGGAGCAGAGTTCTTCCCCTTCTAGTGAACTGATGAAGCTGTACCTCAGATATACGAATACTTATGTATACATATGTGTATACCTCTCACCCTGGCATCTATAAATATAAAGGCTAAGATGTACAGAACTAAAAATTTCCTGTTGGTTTATATGGGTATGAAACTTGGTCGTTCACTTTGAGGGAGGAACGCAGGCTCAGGGTGTTTGAGAATAGGGTTCTGAGGAGGATAATTGGGCCTAAGAGGGATGAGGTAACAGGGGAGTGGAAAAGTCTAAAATTCGAGGGAGTTAATGATCTGTATTGCTGATTAAATATTATTCCGGTAATAAACTCAAGAATGAGATGGGCAGGTAATATGGCACGTATGGGAGGCAGAAGAGGTGTGCATATCGTGTGCTTGTGGGAGACCTGACCTGAGGGTAGGATACCACTTGGAAGACCTTGGCGTAGAATGAAGGGTAATATTGTAATGGATCTGCAAGAGGTGGGATGGGAAGGCACGGACTGGACTGATGTGGCTCAGGATAGGGACAAGTGGTGGGCCACTTGCCGTAATTAACCTTCGGTTTACATAATAAGCGGGGAATTTTTTGATTCGATGAGAACCGGTTAGATTCACAAGCAGGACTCTTCCCTATGGTTTAAGTTAGTTAGTTAGTTACATGTATGTATGTATATTTGGTGTTGAATGGCAGTAGGAAGACTGATTAATGATGAGTTCAAAAGGGTTTAGAAGGAGGCTGTCCTGCTCAAATCCTCGGGATTTCCCAGAGGTGTCTATCTACTACCCCGTGTAACCTCAGGTAGGACAGCCAGTGTTGCGACCAACATGCAGAACGATCACCTCCAGATTCCGGTGCCAGAGCTTCACTTCTGCACCAGCGTCATCGATCAGATTGTTTACTAAGATCCTTAACAGCCCCGTAAAATTAAGAAGTAAAGTTGTCCCTGCATTCAGGGGGAGGAGAGGTATGGCTCTACTTATTCTTAACCTCAGGGTAGATGGAAGTGAGTGGTCAGTATCGCATTCCGAATGGTTTACCCTCGGGACACAGCCCCAGTACCCATTGATGTGGATACTTACCGGATCCCAGAGACGAACTGGAAGATTTGGAAGAAAAAAATATTTTCTCTGTCAGGATTCGACCCCGGATTGCCCAGCCCGTAAGCTTAATCACTACACCGACTACGCTATACCAGCTTCGTAATAGTAATCAAGAATTTCCTCAACTTGTACGGATAACAACCATGATAAAAGGGTCCTAGTCACCACAGAAAAGCGCGTTCTCAGGTACTGGATGAAGGGACGGCCTCCAGCTGTAGCGAATACTTGCGAATATATTGAATAAGAAGTCGAGGACGGCCGACAAGGGGTTGTCCTTCAGCTTGAGGGTTGGGCGAGGTGCTAACAGCTCCTCAGCATTAGAACTTACGATGTTACGAAATATTTCACAAGGCCTCGTACTTGGACTGATCTTTTGGTGCATGGACTGATCTAGTGCAGGCTAGGAACAGGTGGCGGGCGCTTGTGAATGCGGTAATGAACCTTCGGGTTCCATAAAATGTGGGGAAATTCTTGACTAACTGAGGACCTGTTAGCTTCTCAGGACGGACTGTGCTCCATGGAGCTAGGATTATGGAACAAGAAGTTTAATTAATTTTTTCACAAGGGTTCGCAGCTGGTGCTTAAAAGTAAAAATCGTAACTCTTAGTTGACGCAATTTCCTAATGGTTCATATGAAAATTATTTGCGTTTTTAATCACTCGGAAAAATGTGCAAAAACATAACACATTCTTATGCATGACGACAGACCGACATTGTGACCTTCTGCGCAATGACGTGTCACGTCTGAGCCTGTAAACAATACACCTCAAATACCATAGATAAAAAAGTGAGACTGCTGTCTGTTGACATATTTTACATATTAACATATTCTAATCCACCACTGAGAAAAAGTGAAAATTTTATATGATTCATGACCATGCACTTGTGATTTCTTATGAGAAATAACCGACATGTGCGAAAAAAGATACACAAATTTATTACATTATAAACTGCGTAGCCTCCTGCATATTTCGGCCACTTATTGTGGCCATCTTCAGGGAGGTATTCTTTGAAGGCTCTATTACATAGAATGTCAAATTAATTTACAAGTATGAAATGTTGAATTTAACCTACAAGTTTTAAAATCTAATTTAGAATATAAAATCTAGATAAGATTATTGTTTGTGTTGAATTGCCTGTTCATTTCCTGTGTAATGTAACACCAAATACAGAAGGTGAAGTGTAGTAATGTGGAGTGAAATGACGTGATATATGTGAAGTGATTTTGTTTCGAAGTGAAGTGAAGTGATTTGAAGAGAGTTAAGTTGATGTTCCTGGGGTCAAAAGTACCATGTACATTAAGGTGAGCTTACACTGAGGGTACGTGGGTGTACTGTGACTATTTTATTTCGTGTTTATCTTGTACGGTAGATTTTATAACTTGTTTTGTAATATGTGAATGTGTGTATGTGTGGGTGTGTGTATGTGTGGGTGTGTGTATGTATGGGTTTCGTAAGGTATTGGTGTGGGTTTGTATGTATCGGTTTTGTAATGTATGGGTGTGAGTGTATGTATGGGTTTTGTAATGTATGGGTGTGTGTCTACGTATGGGTTTTGTAATGTGTGTGTGTGTGTGTGTGTGTGTGTGTGTTTGGGTTTTGTAACGTGTGGGTGTGTGTGATTGTATGGGTGTGTGTATGTGTGGGCTTTGTAATGTGTGGGTGTGTGTGTGTGTGTGTATGTGTGGGTTTTGTAATGCGTGGGTGTGGGTGTGTGAATGTGTGGGTTTTGTAATGTATGGGTGTGTGTATGTGTGGGTTTTAGGGTTTTGTAATGTGTGTGTGTGTGTGTATGTGTGGGCTTTGTAATGTGTGGGTGTGTGTGTGTGTGTGTGTGGATTTTGTAATGCGTGTGTGTGTGTGTGTGTGTGTGTGTGTATGTATGTGTTTTGTAATGTTTGAGTTTGTGTGTATGTATGGGTTTTGTAATGTGTGGGTGTGTGTGTATATGTGGGTTTTGTAATGTGTGGGTGTGTGTGTAGGTATATATATGTGTGTGTATGTGTGGGTTTTGTAATTTTGGATGTGTGTGTGTGTGTGTGTATGTGGGGGTTTTGTAATGTGTGGGTGTGTGTGTATGTGTGGGTTTTGTAATGTGTGGGTGTGGGTGTGTGTGTGTGTATGTGTGGGTTTTGTAATGTGTGGGTGTGTGTGTATGTATGGGTTTTGTAATGTGTGGGTGTGTGTGTATGTATTTGTGAGGGTGTGTGTGTATGTGTGGGTTTTGTAATGTGTGGGTGTGTGTGTACGTATTGGTTTTGTAATGTGTGTGTGTGTGTGTGTATGTGTATGTGTGTTTGGGTTTTGTAATGTGTGGGTGTGTGTGTATGTGTGGGTTTTGTAATGTGTGGGTGTGTATGTGTGGGTTTTGTAATGCGTGGTTGTGTGTGTATTTGTGGGTTTTGTAATGTGTGGGTGTGTGTGTATGTGTGGGTTTTGTAATGTGAGGGTGCGTATGTGTATGTGTGGGTTTTGTAATTTGTGTGTGTGTGTGAATGTATGGGTTTTGTAATGTTTGGGTGTGTGTGTATGTATTGGTTTTGTAGTGTGTAGGTGTGTGTGGGTGTG
>Ga0123353_10008090_pt1 | contig 14316 bp, 9 predicted proteins | sample TergutLab28metaG_3_FD_92763 | JGI IMG/M metagenome (GOLD analysis project Ga0123353, IMG submission 92763) | Labiotermes labralis P3 segment gut microbial communities from Petit-Saut dam, French Guiana - Lab288 P3 | ecosystem: Host-associated > Arthropoda: Insects > Digestive system > Gut ... | reverse complement strand
CGTCGTCTCTATCCGCTCCAGCACCTATACCTTCTCCGTAGCCGTCCACGACCCTTGGGGTAATAAGTACCACATCGGTCTCTACCTCGCCGCCGGTCTCCTTTACAGCTTACAGCCCTTCTACATCGATCTCCTAGACGACGAAATCTACCAAAGCTTTATTTATCACCTCCAGCATCACCCCAAACTCCGCTACGAATTCCACCGTATCAAAACCTTAATCTACCCCGAATACCTTTCGATTGAAGAAATTGCCGAAGCAATAGAAGACGCCTTCACCGAATTCTTCCAAGATTCCACCGAAGACGGAGAAGACCAAGACGAAGACTACGACGACGAAGACGAAGAACCAACCGATTAACCCCCCGCGCTCCACTAACGGAGCGCTTTTTCTATAAACTTAATAAAGATGGGATGCGGTCTCATCGGCCTACTCCGAAATTCCGGATGCCCCAACCCCTTCAGCCTCAAACACTCCACCCCTTTGCTTACCTTACACGCCCCATCCGCCACCACCACCCCATCCACCCCTTTCGACTCCCCCCAAGCAATCTCAATCCCTACCCCTAGTTCCCACCCCGCTGCCTTGAGAGCCTCCACTACCGACAAATAAGCATCCGGGTTCTCCACATACTCCCCCACCACCCCTATCTTCACCACCTGCTTCGGCGTCCGAGCGATTCGCCCCACCAACTCCTCCCATCCACTCATATCCGGATCCCCATGATCCACAAACCTATCCAGCGGCCCCAACACCCCACCCTTTACTGCGTTTAGCGGCACTTCATACACACTATTCACGTTCGGCATCACCACCACACAATCCTCCGCCACCCCACAAAACACCGCTAATTTCTTCGCTATCACCCCTGTTCCTCGCGGCTTTTCCGTATCTACCCTAGCGGCCACCATATCCGGTATAATCCCAAATTCGCGCAAATCCCGGAGCGAATTCTGCGCCGGCTTCGTCTTCCACTCACCCCCCACACCCAGCCACGGCACAAAACACACATGCACATAGAAACAATTCTCCCTCCCCACTTTATTCGGAAATTCCCGTATCGCTTCTATAAAATGCGACTGCTCCAGATCCCCCACCGTTCCCCCCACCTCTACAATATGCACATCACTCCCAAAATTCTTTACATTTTTCACAAAACTCTGCTGTATCAACCCCGTCACATGCGGCACCATCTGCACCGTCTTCCCCCCAAACTTCCCTGCCCTCTCATCATCAAACAGCTTCTTATACAGCTTCCCAGAGGTCAACGTACAGTCTCCCGTCAATTCCTCATCCAGAAATCTCTCGTAATGACCAAGATCAAGATCCGCCTTCGCCCCATCCGCCAGCACAAAACACTCCCCATGCTCCCTCGGATCTATCAACCCCGCATCCACATTAAAATAGGGGTCGCACTTCTGTATCGACACCCGCAGACCCTTTGCCTTGATTACCGCCCCAATGCTCGCCGCCATAATTCCCTTACCCACCCCAGAAATCACCCCCCCAGTCACGAATATATACTTCACAGATTTTTTGGTTTGGATGAAATTCGGATCTTCTTTCGAGGATCGCAAACGAGACGTATTAGACATACGTCGAGTGCGAACCGCAGGAAAAGATGCGAAGTTCGCCGAACCCATAAAATCTGTTTTACCGTTTTTTGCTTTCACGGCGTTACCTACCTCCCTTGCCACAACGCCCACTCTATTACCCCCCAGTCTAGCATAACCATCATCACCTGTAAATCCTTGTAATTTCCCCAAAAATAGCATAAAAGGATTGATAATTCAACGAAATGAGCGTATAAAATGTTTACATTTGATACCGAGTGAGGCCGAATTATCTAGGTTTTTCGCCAGAAAAACCTTGACAAAAAACGTAAAGTGTGATACAATGGTGCTAGACTCACACAGAATCTTACAAATACGACTCATGAAGGAGGTTTTTTCATGAAAAAGGTAGCCAGTTCCAGTTCCAATGATTTTGATATCGAAAACCCCGCCGAAGACATTGAGGAATCAACCAACAGAAGGCAGCGTGCAACTATTCGTCTTTTGCTAATAGTTGTCGCCGTGCTTTTCGCAATCATCATTGTCGCCAGCTTCCTCGTTCTCGCACCGTATTCGCCCTACCACCTCTCCACCTCCGCTGATCCCACGCCCGCAACTTTCGGGTTCTCAGATTTGACCCACGAGGAAAACTTAGCGGTTCATCCTCTAGTCAAAGCAGGAATCATCCTGCCTGAGAGCTCCGAGATCTTCGGCCGCGACATCCAGGTTGTAGGGCATCAAGCCAATTTTGCCCTCTGGGGCATCAAAGACTTGATAGGGTCAGATACCACTCTCGATCCCTATACCGAAGGCGTCGGTGCAGCAGACACAGTCTCCTGCAAAGACATGTATATACTGCTATTACAGTATATCCATCTTAGCAGCGTAGAAACTCTACCCTCCCTGGCCCAGATCGAGGCGGATCTCAAAGATGCCGCCCCAGATAAGGCAGAATTCTCCATGGACAACCCGATAACAGAATATCAAACAGTAGTTTTGATACAGATGTTATTCGACATCGGTGGATAGACAGTAGTGAGTCCTGCCTATCCCACCCATAACGCTCGGATTTATCCGGGCGTTATTAATTTCCCTACACTTTCTTACGCAACTTTCGCGTAGCCAACCAAACAATAGCAACAGCCGAAGCCAATCCACCGATTGTACCTCCCACACGCACAAAGTCCCCTGCTACACCGCCGAAAATCCCAGAGTTTGGCGCCTCACTATCTGGGCCTGTTGGAGCCACGGGTAAATCACGCGAATCTCGAGCTACCACTGTAATAATAGCTTCCTCGCTACCAAGTCCAACAGCACTAGCGTCTGCATCGCTGGCCGTTATAGTTATCTCGCCAACCTTAGCCGGAGTATAAGTAAATCTCAATCCATCAGGCAAAGTCTGGTTAACACTGTCCGGCCAATCAGACGAATTAAACACCACGCTAGTCGGGCTAAAGGTCCCCCCCGCACCACCATCCGAAAGATTAATAGTCCCCTCAAACAGCCCATTAGGCGTGACTGTAAAGGTAGTTGGCAAACCAACCACTCCATTCGCCAATTCTGGCGTCAGCGTAAACTCATTGGCAGTAATAGCCACTATCGGATCTGCCTCAAGGTCAGAAGCAACAGCAGCAATACCAATATAATTAGTATCGTGTGTCGCCGGAACATCCACCTTGAACGTAGATGTAGTCGTGTTCGTAATCTCATCATAATCATCTAGCGTAAAATCATGCACCGATTTAGACAGAATTATACCTACAGTCGGCAAACCATCAGCCCCGTCAGGTATATAGGTAGAGACCGTAGCCGTCCCTTCGTACGGACCATTAATAACAATCGTGAAATCCTCGCTAGTTGTACCCTTCTGGATACGACCCGGCCCAGTCACATCTATGCAGTCCGCCAATACAAGAATGGTAACTGTTTTATTCCCAAGCGAGCTTAAAATCTCAATTGTATGCCGACCAGGCTCGGTCGGAGTCACCGTGAAAGTTTTACTCACATCGCTACCGCTCGTAATCGCCCAATCACTAGTAGCAAATGCCACATTCGCCGGACCTCCGGTAGAGGTTCGACTGTTTATATTACCAAACGAACCAGAGTAAACAGAGTTTGGTGTGATAGTGAACACTACCGGCGTACCCACGCTAACAATTGGCTCTGTGCTAGGCGTAACGGCATAATCATTGGCAGCGATAGCCACTACCATGCTAGTCGGCGTAATCGTCGTACTATCCACCGCGCCGATACGAATATATTTAGAGCCGGAATAGTTTGCCGGAAGAGTAAGAGTAAATTCGCAAATAGAAGAATTGGTAGTTTCGTCATAATCATCATAACCAACATCACAAGACCCCGAGTTGTCGAGAGTAGCACCTCCGACAGACAGACCCGTAGCCGCATCCGTGACAGCAAAGTTAATCGTCCCTTCATACGGACCGTGAATGGTAAGAGTATAACTACCGACCATAGTATTAGCAATCTGAATAGCATTCGTGCCAGATAGCTCCATAGTATCAGCAACAACTAGAACACGAGCAATTTCAAAACCTAGGTCGTTGGCACTAGTATCAGTTATGGTGATAGTGTTCCAACCATACTTATGCGGAGCATAGGTAAAAGTTCGTCCAGCCTGCGGGGTATTATCCTCTGGCCAGTTTGAGCTGGAAAACGCCACACTAGTTGGGCTGAAAACCCCACCGCTACTTCCATTAACGAGAGAAAAAGTACCAGCATAAAGACCGTTTAACGGCCTAACCGTAAAGGTAATCGGCTGATCCAATACAGCCCCTTTAGTTTCGGCAGGCGTAACCTCAAACTTATTAGCAAGAACAACAATATCATAGTAATCCCTACTCCCCTCATCATCTTCGCCAATTATCCGAATATAATTACCGACAAAGCGATCCGGAAGCGAAAGTGTAAAATCACAGATAGCGGGACTAGCAAGATTATCCCCATAGAATGTACACTCCGCAATACCATTACTATCTTGAGTAATTCGGTCACCGCCCAGCACGATGTCAGAAATCGGCGCATCACAATCATACGGATCGCTAGGATTGCAAGTAGTGGGATTTACAACCTGGAAATAAACAGTAAACTCTGGATCACCCGGCACAATTAGTTGATATTCATTATCTTTGCTTTCAGCGACAATGCTGGTCGGCCCACCAATGTGAGGATCGCCATGGGTATAGATCTCTATAATCTTTGGCGCGACTGTCACCCCAACATCAGTATAGGCCGGATCATTATAATCTTCTGGCGCAATAAGAACACAAATATGACCATAACTCTGTGGCGTGATAACAAAAGTTTTAGGAAGCGAAGTTATACTATCAAGACCTAAGTATTCGATATATTGATAGGTTATCTGGCTAGGGTCTATGGTTGCGTAGAACTGTTCTGCGGTTGGACAAGGCTGACCATGAGAAGTCTCAATATCGCTCACCACAGCAATCTTGAAAACACCCTCAAACTGAGCATTAGGTGTCAAAGTAAAAGTAATTGGTGTATTCAGGCGACGATTATCAAGATGCATCCGCCAATCATCAGCGATAACAATATTCTCGTCGCTAGCCGGAGTAGTGTCAGATGCTAGGCCGAAATCATTCGCAATGACATCAACAAATTTTGAAACGGGACTGCTAAAACCAACATCAGACGCGAAGAGAGTAGCATTGTTGGTATATAAACTCTCATCAGTAACCGTGAACTCAAAACTACAAGAAGTGGTGTTGGTCCCCAAATCATAATCGGCATAAATAAAATCACAATAGCGATGTATATCGCCCGAATCATTAAACCCAGGTCTTTGTATATGCTCCTCATCATCGACAACACTATCGCCGTCAAGGTCCTCATCTAATGAATCGCTGAGATAGATGCGCCCCTCCCACGGACCATTCAGAACGAGAGAGTATTCGTAAGTTACACCACGGACTACAGTGCTAGGACCACTAATGACCGCATTGTTGGCAACAACCAGCAAAGTTATAGTTTTCGTCGGCAAATTTTGGGGGCTAGCTGGAACACCAGGCCCACTACGCGAAGCATTGACCGTAATGGTATGGTAGCCAGTTTCCAGCGGAACATAAACAAACGTCTGTGATTGTAGGGTCTGGTTGTTGGACGCTGGCCATGAGTCTGCAGTCTGCGTGTAGGTACCCGGCGGGACAAAATAACCAGCAGACTCACCATCATCAAAAGTGTAAGTGCCGGCATATAGCGCGTTGGGTGTCAGCATGAAATCGAGCGGCACGCCAATCCTAGCAATAATAGGATTGCTGGCATTATTATCGACATTGATGCCACTCTCAGTAACTGTATAATCATCCGCAATCAGGCCGACATGATGAACCGCTTCAAGAATAGTTGAATCATCTTGGGCAGAAACATGAATTTCAAACCAGTTATAGTCGGCAATAAACCCCGCTGCACTGGCACTATCCGCCAGGCAAGCTGTAGTGGTATTGGTCATCGGGTCATAGAAAGGTTTCCCGTTCGGAAGAGTCCCACTTTCAAATTGTGCTTGCGATACAGTGCAAGAGAAGCTACCGTCACCTAGGTCGTTAAGATTAAAAAGCGTCACAAGGCTAGAGCTAGTGAATGGGATCTCCGTACTGCCATCATAGCGCACCATACGACCAACCAGAGTGCCAACAAACGGCCCATCCACGGTCGCAGCAAATCGAGGCATAGTCGGGACTTCATCACGAGCAACGAAATCTGGACCAGTAATCGTGATGTTGTCACCCATCACTATAACTTCAAGATAATACTTATCCCCAACTTTAATACCACTATTTGGATCGTCCACCCGGATAACTTCAGCAACCAGGGTCTTTATCCCAGATGAAGCAGGTCTATATGTAAAGTCAAACTCCAGCGCATCATAGTTCCAGTTGGCAATACCACCATCAGAGAAATCAGCATCTGGATCGCCAATCGCAGTAATCTGCACCTGTCCGGCAAAAACACCGTTTGGACGCAAAACATAGTCCCGAGTCATACCAACACGACCGGTTCCACAATCCGGAGTCATATACGAACACTCAAACAGCATAGTATCAGGGACAATATTGAGAAGCGCCCAGTTCATATCTACACCTTCATCATACTCATACTCCGCTTGTATACGCACCACAGCAAATTCCGAATTGGTGTCTTCCGGCAAAGTGTAGGTGAAAGTGCGTTTCCAAGTTTCATGGTCACAATCTATACTACCGCCCAGATTGCAGAACGAATAAACATTCATAGTATCATTGAAAGTACCAGCGATAGAAGAAGTGTCGACAAATATACCATGTCCGTTCGTCTGTGGTACCACATAACTTATAAAAAAGTCATGAATCCAAACAGCATTGCTCGGGTCAAAATCAAGTGGGTTGACCTCTAAAACACAGTCACTACTACTACCTCGTGCGATATAGGACGGCTCACAGGTCAGTGTAATATGTGAAGAATTAACATCAAAACTAATTGAACCATTCTTAATCGTAGGACTAGAACTCTCACCAGAAATAGTGTGTACACCCTCTGACCCTAAATTCGGCCGATAACGGAATGACTCACTACTCCCCGAACCATCGAAGTCAAAAGTAATAGTTGAGCTAAAGCTACCAAGACCAGTGATATCGAGAAATCCATCCATATCGCTCGACAGCGTAATACTACCAAAATATGGAGCGTTAAAAGTGGACAGACCAAAGCGAGCGACACAGCCAATACAACCAGAGCTTTCGTCAATTGGTGGATGATCCAGTGAAACAATTTCATATCCCTGTGCTAGCAAGCCCACCGAAACCGAACGTTGCGCTGGCGTCAAAGATTGCGAAGATACGGCAGTTAGTATCGGCCAGAAAAGATAATAGCCGTTTTCTTCCTCGTAGTCGTAGAGGTTATCCATGATAAAATCCCAGTCTGGCGAAGTGTAAGTGAACTTAAGGACTTGGTCTGCTGGATCGGTGGTGTTAGCAGTTGTGGTAGTAAAGACTCCACCCGAAAGTCTTGCGTCCGAGCTAACAAAAGCACCCCCGAGCACACTAGACGGTGTTTCGCCGGTAGCATCAGTAAGAGAAATCGTACCGTTATATGTACCATCCAAAGTAATTTGGCAATCAAGCGGCATCCCAGGCTTGATGAATGTGTTAGTAGTCCAGACACCGCTAGTCCCGTCAGCTCTACATTGGAAAGTAAAGCTAGTCGCAACAGTCGTAACTGTCACAGTCAAATTATCGTTGGCCACATAACTAACACCAGAATCAGCCGTTATAACAACATCACCCTGATAACCAGCAGGCGGAATATAGGTAAAGGTTCTGGTCCGTTGGTTGTTGTAGTTTAGTTGATTACCCCCCACAAAAGTACCACCGACGCCACCATCATCAAGCGTAACGATACCAGTATAGTTATAGTCTAAAGTAACTGTATAATTACCAGACCCCGTACCAGAGATAGTAGTCGGACCAGTAAGGTCAAGTTTGTCAGTATAGGTATAACCGTTAGTTCTGGTATAGGTAGAACCACCTACATAAACGAAAACATCCACCTTAGCCGCACTGTGAGCTTGTACCTTACATTTAATCTGGGTAGGGCTAAGCATCTCAACCGATAAACACGGTTCACCACCAACAAGAGCATAGTAAGGTAGTTGGGTTATGCGAGCATAACCATTGCCAGGTTGACCAGTCTGGACACCACCACCAGGAGTCGGCATAGCGCCTAGCGTACTACCATTTGCCATAGCAGTGTCGAACATCTGGTATTGACTATCCAAAAGATAAGTACCACCCAGAATAGTCGTCCTGACATCACTAGCCGCAGTATAAACAAAACCGGAGCCACCAGACCCTCCCCAACCTGTACCACCTCCAAACCAACCACCGCCACCACCCGAAATATTAGTCGAGGCATAATCACAAGAGGAATTAGCCACGCCAAAAGTAGCAGAGCCAGTACAACCATTACCACTATTAGCCCCGCCAGACGTCTGAGTCCCAACACCGCCAGCGTCACCCATTCCGTTCCCTGTTGTACTAGCAACTCCTGTTAATCCACCACCTGCGCCACCCGTAGCCATCCATTGTCCACCAGCTGCGCCGCCGCCGCCGCCGGCAACAATCACGCGAGCATAAAATGAATCAACATTTATCCGAATATCTGTACCGCCACCGCCAGATGCAGTTTCACGACCATTGCCATTATCACTACGCCAAGCACCACCACCTCCATTAAAACCACCTGCCCAAGCGACTGTTCCAGTTTTATTCGCCGAACTACCCTGCCCACCAACACATACCCAAGTCCGAGTACCCTCAGTGAGCCAAATTGTTCCCGTCGAATATCCTCCACGACCACCAACATAAGAGCCAGCACTACCACCCTGCGCACCCCAAGTTTCAAGCCTGTAATAACCGTCCGCAGGAGCAACGTAAGTCGAGCAACCAGCTGATGAATAATCATTTGGCGCAATAGCCGTGTATTTATCAAAATCAGTACCCGTGATAATAATATCAGTGCCACCAATACTAGACCCCTCATCTGGCGTAATGTCAGTTATACCAAGCACAGCCATCACCCACCCAACAACCAGGACTAGCAACAGCAATGGCAGAGCAGCAAATAAAAGTTTTTTGCGAGAAACTACACTACGCCAAACTCCTTTTTTTCTCTTTAGAGACATATCGCCCCCATCTCGTATGCTCATCATTGCCTCCTATAGCTAATTAAAATACTCCCCACATTCTATATAGCCAATGTTAGACAATAAACCCTATAAATGGCAAAAAAACCTAAGCATATTGCTGATTTCATGTCAATTCCGAGATTTTTACTTATTTTGCAGTGCTTTTCTTCTATATTCAGACGGAGTCATACCCAAAATTTCTTTGAAAAATCTCACGTACTGACCTTTATAATCCAACCCACACGCCCTAAATGCCTCTGTTATACTCATTTTAGGATGGAGCAACATCTCTTTTAATTTATCAATCTTTATATTCTTATAATATTCATAAGGCGTATGCCCTGTTTGTTTTTTGAAAAAATGGGAGAAATAGTACTTACTCAAACCACAACTTTTCGCCACCGCATCCAGGCTAAAATCATCCAGCCAATGATCATACATATATTCCTGAGCTTTAATAGTTTTTGCCTCACCCTCAAACACAGTAGTAGCATAGGAAGTAAACACCACGTATTTTATCTTCTGATCCTGATCGTAAACGGGAAATCCAGATAGTTGATCAACTCTAGATTCACTCACTTGAACATCTGACTTAACGAAACGCAAAGGCATTTTCTCCAAGTCAATTCTAGTACAATTCATAGTCAAAGCTTCACCTTCAAACACCCTACTAAAAAATTCCTCTATCCCATAAGTATCCCCCATGATATGGTCTTGACATATATTATAGGTCCCTACAAGTTTTTGCGGATCAACATTACTATATGATTTACAGAATTCTTGATTCACGAATAAGGCAGTCCCATCCGCATTATAAATAATCATGTTTATCGGTAAATTATCCAAAATCTTTAAAAAATTACCACCACGCCCTAAATCATCCTCGAGCCCTTTAGACACCCTACCAGCCATATCCTTACCCGTTGCGCCTTGATTTGCGGTCATTTGAAACCTACCCCATCCTTTATACCCATCGCTGGCCTATAACTAATTAAATCCATGTTCACATTCTATAGAGACAATGTAATACAAGATACCCCTACCAATGACCAAAACACTGAACATATTGCTGATTTCGTGTCAATTCTGGGATTTTTACTTATTTTCCAGTGCTTTTCTTCTATATTCAGACGGAGTCATACCCAAACTCTCTTTGAAAAATCTACCGTACTGCCCCTTGTAGTCCAACCCACACTCACGAAATGCCTCTGCAATACTCATCTGTGGGTTGAGCAACATCTCTTTTAATTTATCAATCTTTATATTCTTATAATATTCATAGGGCGTATACCCAGTCTGTTTTTTGAAAAAATGTGAGAAATAGTACTTATTGAAGCCGCAACTCTTCGCCACCGCATCCAGACTAAAATCTTTCAACCAATTCTCATACATATACTCCTTAGCTTTCACAATTTTTGCCTCACCCTCAAATACGATAGTAGTATAGGAAGTAAACACCGCGTATTTCATCTTCTGATACTGATCGTAAATAGGGAAGCCAGATATTTGGATAACTCTAGATCCACTCACCCGAACATTTGGCTTAGTAAAATGCGGGTGTGTTCTTCCCACATTAATTCTAGTAGAACTCACAGATGCAACATAACCTTTAAACACTTTGCGATAGAGATCCTCCACCTCTATCCCATACACACGCGCTAGAGTAGGGTCTTTGAAAAAATTGTAGACACCTACGAATTTTCGTGGGTCAATATCCTTATATGATTCACAAAATACTTTATTCACGAACACAACAGTTCCATCTGCAGTGTAAATCATCATATTTATCGGTAGCCCATCCAAAATCTTCACCCAATCACCATCACCCCCAAAAGCATCCCTGAGTCCTTTTAGCGCCCTATTGACCATAGTCTCTTCGGCTCCACTATCCTGTATACTCATCTCTGTCTCCTCCAACCAATTCAATTCTTAGCCTTACATTTTACCTAACCTCTGTTCAGCAATATACCCCTCATCAAGGACAAAAACACTGAGCATATTGCTACTTTAGTGCCAACTCAGATATTTTTTACTTATTCTGCAATACTTTTTTTCTATATTCAGACGGAGTCATACCCACAATCTCTTTGAAAAACTTCGCATATTGACCCTTGTAATCCAACCCGCACTCACGAAATGCCTCTGCAATACTCATTTTGGGGCTAAGCAACATCTCTTTTAATTTATCAATCTTAAGATTCTTATAATATTCATAGGGTGTATACCCAGTCTGTTTTTTGAAAAAATGTGAGAAATAGTACTTATTGAAGCCGCAACTCTTCGCCACCGCATCCAGACTAAAATCTTCCGACCAGTTCTCGTACATATACTCCTTAGCTTTCACAATTTTTTCCTCACCTTCAAATACGGTAGTGGCATGTGATGTAAACACCACGTATTTTATCTTCTTATCCTGATCATAAACCGGGAAACCAGATATGCGGTCAATTCTAGATGCACTCGCTTCAGCATCTGACTTGACAAAACGCAACGGCATTTTTTCCAAGTCAATTCTAGCACAGTTGATGGTCAATACATCACCTGCAAACACCCTTCGAAAGAATTCCTCAATCTTATACGCACGCGCTAGGACAGGATCTTGCAAGAAATTGTAAATACCTATTAGTTTCTGCGGATCAATATTCCTATACGACTCGCAGTATTTTTGATTCACGAATACGGCAGTCCCATCCACGGTAAAAACCAGTATATTTAACGGCAGCATATCCAAAATCTCAAAAAAATCCTTTCCACCCCCAAAAGAATCCTCAAGCCCTTCCAGTATCCTATTGGTCATATCCCCACCCACTATGTCCTGATTCGCGGTCATTTGAAACCTCCCTCTATATTGTATCTAGCCACTGTCCATCAATATACCTACTTTAATGACAAAAACACCGAGGATATTGCTATATTATCAAAAAATTAGTCATTTTTGTTCGTTTGTGATGTTTTTATCAATATAATTATTTCCAAATATCATCAAGCCCCTCCACAATCTAGAAAAAGTATAAAATGCTATTGACTTTTTAGCAAAAGTATGATACAATGGAGACATAAACTACATTAGGAGGTATGTATGTTATGGCACTTTCACTATTAGATTCTCTCCGAGAAGCAGACCATCAGCACCCGCAATATGCCATCGCCAAATCGTATGCCGATAAGCTCATCGCCCTTTACCAAAGAGATGATGTTATCAACGAATTGCGCACAAGCTCCGTTCAACGATACAATGACGGCGACGGACTCCTGGGGTTCAATTTCAACACCGATCGTATTTGTGAATTGCTCCGTGATTTAGGAATCCAAATCGGCACCGAACTTAACCCGGACGACCCCGCAAATACCATCATGTCAATGTTTAACCAAGTATTCTATGGCGAGATAGGACAGCGATACCAGCTCTCGGATGACGAAAAGAAGGCTCTCCTTCTGACTCTTCGCTTTTTTGCAAATTTCTTCCGAGAGCAAGGATTTTACATCCTATACGAAGGTAAAACGCTTACAGTGTCTTGGTGACCCAATTCACCCCCAAACTAAACCCCCGTACAGGGGGTTTTGGCATGTCTGAACAAAATAGACCCCCCGCCCGTACGCAATACCCTCCAAAAAACTACAAAGATTTCGCTACTACTTCCGCAAACCTATCCACAATCTCCTGCTTTGTCATTGCCCCCGGATTCCTAAATCTGACTAACGGCAAATTGGCCTCCTCAAAAATCCTCTCAACCTCCGAATCCCTTTCTTTCCTTTTCGTCGAATCATGCGTTCTATCATCAAGCTCTACAGCGCAAAGCGGGCTCAAGTCATTTTTTCTGCACAGCACAAAGTCCACCGATTTCCCATTAATATGCGAAAAAGCCCCACGCCAATTCTGTCCTTTTATTTTATGCTCAAATAACGCCGACAAATGAACCTGTGGTATTACATAACACTTATGTTCAAAAATCTCACACAATACTTTGAAAAACTTCTCCTCCGCACCAGACATAATATGAGTTTTTGCCCTATATGTGTAAATGAACTTTTTGGGTCTCGATAATCTAACAGCCACAATACACAAAACTACTACCACAATCACCGCTATCAGCCATTCAGACATAATCCCTCCTGTTTATTTAACTTTAACATACCCAACAACGATGATGTTCGCAAAATATAATTATTGCAAACGTAGTCTTTTTTGGTTGAGGCCCCCGCCCGGACCGGAGGCCCGAGCGGGGAAAAGGAGGACGAAGTGTCATAAAAGTTAGAAATTAAACTCGTTTAATTTCTAACTTAAAGACCTTCGTCCGACGTGGCGGAAGTGAGAGGATTCGAACCTCCGAGGGCCTTGCGACCCTACTCGCTTTCCAAGCGAGCCCCTTAAACCACTCGGACACACTTCCATTTTCTGAAATTTTACACTAAAATAGCAGGATATGCCAGAGAATAACGCTCCAGTCATCCAACTCAACTCTATCACCAAGCGCTACGGCTACGGTGACGCCGAGTATTTCGCCCTCCGCGACTTCGACCTCAGCGTCAAACAAGGCGAATTCATCATGATTATGGGGCCCTCCGGCTGCGGCAAAACCACACTCCTAAATATCATCGGTCTCCTCGACCGCGCCACCGCCGGCGAATACCTCCTAGACGGCACCCCAGTTACCTCCATCTCCTCCCGCCGCCAAGCCCGTTTCCGCGCCAAATCCATCGGCTTCATCTTCCAAAACTTCAACCTCATCCCCTCCCTCCCCATCATCGAAAACGTCGCTCTCCCCCTCGTCTACTCCGGCTACCACAAAACTCGCCGGCTCAAAATGGCATCGACCACTCTCGAACACTTCCACCTCCAAGAGCGCGAATACTACATGCCCTACCAACTCTCCGGCGGCCAACAACAACGCGTCGCCATCGCTCGCTCCCTCGTCGCCCGCCCTTCCCTCATCCTCGCCGACGAACCCACCGGCAATCTCGACTCCCGCTCTTCCCACATCGTCATGGAAGAACTCCGCGAAATTCACTCCCAAGGCAACACCATCATCATGGTCACACACAATCCCTCTCTCACCACCTACGCCACT
>Ga0123353_10008089_pt1 | contig 14316 bp, 5 predicted proteins | sample TergutLab28metaG_3_FD_92763 | JGI IMG/M metagenome (GOLD analysis project Ga0123353, IMG submission 92763) | Labiotermes labralis P3 segment gut microbial communities from Petit-Saut dam, French Guiana - Lab288 P3 | ecosystem: Host-associated > Arthropoda: Insects > Digestive system > Gut ... | reverse complement strand
TTCGCAGGCTGTCAGATTACCAGACTGTTTATTTTGATCCGCAAAGAGAAGCTGCAAGAATCCAGGAAATCAGGGCAGCTCAGGAGAGAGGACAGGAAGGACAAATAGAAGGTATAAACGAGCCACTAACTGTAATTGACTGGGGGCCGAGAGAACTTTTTTCTTCTACCATACAGCGTCCTTCCATATATGTTATTTTTTCACAGCCGATGATCCCCATTGCAAGCCTTGGAGAGCAGAGCTCAACATCGCCTTTTGTAACGATTGATCCTCCAATCAAGGGAACATTCCGCTGGTACGGAACAAGTTTTTTAAGTTTTGAAGGAGAAGAACCCTGTCAGGCACAGCAGGTATACACCATCACTGTTGCAAGTAACGCAAGGTCAATTTACGGCAATACGATTTCCGGCGAAAGATTTTTTCGTTTTTTTACAGAAACTTTAAGTATCAGGAATGTTACTCCCGGCGAAGAGTATAGAAGAAGGACTAATTCCCGTTTTAACAACGATAATGTTCCGCCGGAAGCTGCAAGGCAAATCGGTCTTGAGTTTAATTATCCTGTACAGGCCAGTGATATAAATCAATATCTTGAAATTACAGCAGGTAATGTTCAAAGAAGATTCAACCTTAGACAGGAAAATGAATATAAGGTTATGGCGGAGTTAGTTGACACTGTTGATTTTGACACACAGGTAAGGATCGTTCTTAAAAGCGGCGCAAGATCGCGCGGAGGAAGCCGGGGAACAGAAACCGATCAGGTTTTCAGTTTCAGAACTCCCGGCCCTTTCAGGGTGACATCCCACGCCCGCAGATCTGGTTTTGGCAGATTCAGCAATCTTGTTGAGATTCATTTCAGCCATTCGCTTTATGAAAGAACTGTACGTAATGCCGTTACTACTGTTCCTGCGATGGCTATCGGCAATGATAATATTGAAGTGCAGGGAAACATATTGCGGCTTTACAATTTACCTGTAGGTTTTGGCGAACGTTTCACGATTGCAATTGCCGCAGGTGTTGAGGATGTGTTTGGCAGAAGATTGAACGAACCTTATTCAGCCAATATTGTAATGCCAAACGAACCGCCGCCGCGAGGTGAAGTAAATTTTCTGGATTTCAGAAGGCATGTTATGCTGGAGGCTCAATTTCCTCCGCGTTATCTGTTTGAATATATGAATATTACGGCAAATTCTCATTATAGGTTAGCTGCAATAAATAATCCAATTATTCCGGCTGCGAATAATTCTTACTGGAGAACACATTGGGATAGTATTTCTCCTATTCAGCTTAATCCGGGCCTTGCAAATACAAGGTATTTTGAAGAAATTGATTTATTGCCCTTTCTGAATCAGGGAAGGGGTTTTATCGGTTTTCGCGCCGATATGGAACTCCTTACAAGCCAAAGACAGCGTGATGATACATTCCGTACCGGTACAAGAAGAATTGATAATTCCTACAGTATACAGGTAACAGATCTTGGACTGACTGTGCGGTATGGTTTTAACAGGGCCGTAGTCCTTGTTACAAGTCTTTCAACCGGAAAACCTGTTGAAGGCGCTTCTGTAAAAATACTTTCTCCCGAAGCGGTGACAAGCGGCAGAGATTTAGTCGGTATGCATATTTATGTTGAAGCGGTAACCGGAAGCAATGGTCTTGCGATTCTTGAAATGGGGCCTTCAATGTTACGTTCCATTACAGAGAATAACAATAACTGGAACAGATATGATATACCGTATATTTTGGCGGAAAAAGGTTCAGACCGCGCCTTGTTTAATCCCTCTTCGCATAACACATGGAGTTTTGGAGTTCAATCCGGTGTTCCTCAGCGTGCCGAAGAAATTGTACCAATTGCCTTTTTATTTTCGGATCGCGGGCTTTACAGACCTGGCGAAACGCTTACATTCAGGGGTGTTGACCGTTCAAGGGTACTTGGAATGTATGCTATATACCACGGAAGTTATACCATTGTCCTTGAAGAAAATGTTTTCAGGCCTCAGCCGGTTGCGGTTATTCAGGGAACGACCACAGAATCCGGCAGTTTTTTTGGAACGTTCGATATTCCTGAAGATATAAATCCGGGTTCTTACCGGCTTGTGTACAGGAGAGGCGAAGGCACTGCCGGTGAAGTTATCGCGAATGTTCCCGTAACGGTCGCGTTTTTTGAGCGTCTTAGATTCCAGGCGGTTCTTTCTTCGCCTGCGATGCCTGTTATAATGGGCGATGATATAAATTTAAATTTGCAGGCAAGTTATCTTGCCGGAGGCAGTCTGTCCGGCGCTTCGTGGGAAGGCGCGTGGTTTGAAGAAATGACTGTATTCCGGCCTCAGCGCGCGGATACAAGGGGATTTGTTTTCGGGCCGAGACGAGGCTGGGACAGTAAACGTCATATTGGCTTTCAAAGCGGAGTATTAAGCGGACAGGGAACCGCGAGTCTTAGTCAGAGAACAGGCGGAAGTCAAATAACAGGTTCTCCGTATCTTTATCAGGCGGAAGCAAGGGTGACAGATATAAGCAACCAGATGATAACCGCTTACCGTTCTGTTGTAGTACATCCCGCAAGTTTTTATATTGGTCTTCACCGCAGCCCCGGTTTTGTCCGCGCGGGAGAGGAAGTTACCTGTAGTTATATTACTGTTAATACGGCAGGCGAAAGAACTTCGAATAACGCTCTTTTTCTGCAAAGCGGAGAAGGCGCGGGACAAATCAGGGTTGAGCTTATCCGTGAAGAATGGCGGCGTGTTCAGCAAAGAGGTGTAAGCGGATATATATACGATGAATTTTCACCTCAACAAGTAGTTGACAGTGTTCAAATGATAAATATTCAAAACGGCGGAGGTACAATCAGGGTAAGGCCAACATCGGCAGGGCAGCATATTCTGCGTGTTTCTTCCATAGACAGGGAAGGCAGAACAGTCCTTACAGAACTGATGTTTTTTGTTACAGGTTCCGGCGGTTTCTGGAACATGAATAATCCAACCGAAATAAGGCTTACCCCCGACAAAGAAATGTATGAACCGGGAGACACAGCCAGAGTTCTTCTGCAAAGCACGCTTCCGGAAGGTTATTATCTTATAACAGTGGAACGCGAAGGCATATTTTCCGAAGAAGTGCGTCATTTTTCAGAACCTGTTACTGTTATTGATATTCCCATTGCACGTAACTATGTGCCTGTAGTTTATGTAGCTGTTTCTTCGTATTCGGTACGTTCCGGTCCTCCTTCGCATGAATACGGAAGCCCGGATCTGGACAAACCAAGGGGATATTTCGGCCTGGCACGGCTCAGTGTAAATCCGCGTGTACGCGCTTTTTCCGTTAATGTGGAAAGCGACAAAAAAACTTACCGTCCCGGCGATGAAGTTACAATAACCCTTACCGCAACAAGGGATGGAAGGCCATTGCCCAACGCGGAACTTACATTAATGGCCGTAGACAGGGGAGTGTTGGATCTGATTAATTACCGTGTGCCCGATCCAATTGATTATTTTTATTCTGAATGGCGTTTTCCTCTTCATGTAGCCGGCGGAGATTCCCGTTCATGGCTGATGGATCCTGTTACCTACAGCGTTAAAAATCTTCAGGGCGGGGATTCTGAAACTGGCAGCAAAATTGAAGAAAGAAAGGATTTTAATCCAACCGCGGTTTTTGAACCAATGCTGATTACGGATGCAAACGGCAGGGTGACACATACATTCAGGCTGCCTGACAACCTTACCACGTATCGCGTAACGGTTTTTGGGGTGCGGGGCGATCTTTTCGCGCTTAAGGAAAGCGAGATTGCCGCCCAAAACATAATTAATGTGAGAGAAGTTCTCCCGCGCCGGCTGAGAGAGCGGGATACCGCGGAAGCTGGGGTACTGATTACAAATCTCGATTCTTCATCGCATACATTAACAGTAAGGCTTGATGTTGGCGCTCCTCTTCCCGCGGATGTCTCAAGCGGTCTTTTGAAAATTCCAGGGCAGGCTTTTGTTGATGGAACGGCGGAACGGCGCGTAACTGTAAGGAGCGGTGAAAATGTTGTTGTTTATTTTGATGTTGCCGCGGCAAAGTATGGAAATGTTACCTTAAATTTTACCATAAGATCCGATGTTTTGAATGAAAGGCTTGTCCGCGAAATTATAATAGAACGTCCTTTTGTTATGGAAACTGTTACTACAACCGGTACTATTACCGGCAGCTCCGCCAGCGAAGGCCTTGTAATTCCTTCATTTGCAGATAACGGAGTTGGCAGTTTGACTGTATCTTTGGACGCTACACGCCTTGGTTTGCTGGATTCCGCTATTACCTGGCTTTTCCATTATCCGTACGGCTGCCTTGAGCAACGCAGCTCGGTTATTATGCCGCTGGTCGTTTTTGGTGAATATCTTGATACTTTAAGCCTGAAAAGTCAGGTTTCCAATCCCCGCCGTGTTGTGGAAAATGAACTTAGAGCATGGGCGCAAGTACAGCTTACCAACGGCGGTTTTCCATACTGGCCATCCGGGACAAGGGCGGATTTTTATGTAAGTCTGCGAATTGCCCATGTTATCGCGATTGCGCAATCAAAGGAAATTAATATACCCTCGTCACTTAATATCACAGCCCTTATTTCCTATCTTAACCGGGAGTATCAGGAATTACAAAGATGGCAGCGCAATAATTCATCTTACTATTATCAGTCATATTTACAGAGTTATATGTTATACGTCATTTCCCTTCTTGGCGAATTTGCGCCTTCTGCGCGCGTTGATCCGTCCCGTTTGGTTGAAATACTAAACCGAGACAATGTAGATGTTTCAGTACTTGCTTTTGTTGGAATGACTTACCGTAATCTTGGCAGGAATGCCGATGCCGCAAATACCGCGCAGCGCCTGCGCAATCTTATAAGACCGACCGCGAGAGGCGCTGAAATAACCGATCCTCTTGTTAGGCACCGCCACAGTTTTTACGGCGGAGGGGTTGAGCAGCTTGCCCTTACCCTGCAATTTTTTGCCGAACAATTTCCCGGAGACGACATAAATACGCGGCTTCTTTATTCGCTATTGGAAATACAGCGCTCCAGAAACAATGTTAGCGGGTTTTGGCAGAATACAGCGGTAACAGTGCGTGTTCTTTCTGCGGTAGATGCATTAATAAGGGCGGAAAATCTTACCAGTATTGATGTAAGCGCTAATGTTTCTCTCGCTGGAACGCAGCTGCTTCAGGGGTCATTCAGGGGCCTTGGAGCGAAACCTGTTACGGGAACATTCGATTTTACCGCGGATGTTATGTCCGCCCTTCCCCGGGATCGCATGCAGACGCTGAACTTTACCCGCAATGGAACGGGAAATATTTACTATACGGCTTCCTTGCGTTATGCGATACCTTCGGAACTTCAGTCCTTCCGTGATGAAGGACTGGGAGTTTTTTTAAGCATATATGATGTGAGTACGGGCGAAGAAATAAGGGGAGATACTGCAAGCCAAAGATTTTCTTTACGAAGCGGAAGAACATACCGCGCAAGGGTAAGGGTATCTTCGTCAAGAGATCGTACGTATGTAGCATTAAGGGTTCCAATTCCATCCGGCGCTGAAATTCTTGACGCGGCATTTGTAACAACTGCCACTTATGCCGATATGGGCGGAGTAAGCGGAACAGACGCGGAACGCGGGCGCAATCGTTCATGGATTAGCCATCAGATGATTCTGGATAACGAGATTCAATATTTCTGGGATCATTTTTTCAGGGGAGAAACTACTGTCAGTTTCCTGTTCCGTACGGCAAGGAGGGGAGTGTATCCTACGCCTCCGGTTCAGGCTGAATGTATGTATGAACCGGAAATCTTCGGACGCAGCCAGGGGCTTCTTTACACTATTGAGTAGTGATAAAACAATATGGTTGTTAAACGTTGGTTAATTTTTTTAATCGCAGGCGCGGCGGTACTTTTTTTACTGTGCTGGTTGTTTCTGCGGTTTTCTCCCTATCCGCAGTTGCAGCAATTTTTGTCGCGCCCAAACAGTATCCGCTACTATGACCGCAGCGGATTTTTATTGCAGATAACGCCTCTAACGGACGGGCTGCGCAGGGAAAAGCCGGATGAAATACCCCAGTATGTAAAAGATATTTTTGTATTTGCGGAAGACAGGCGTTTTTACCGCCATAACGGCGTTGACGGCCTTTCCCTCCTTCGTGCGTTGGCGCAGAATATCAGGCAGGGCAGGAGAGTAAGCGGGGCAAGTACAATAACAATGCAGCTTGCCCGTCTGATTGCAGATAACTCAAATCCGGCGCGGCAGCAGACTTTTATTCATAAAATTGGAGAAGCTTTTAATGCCCTGCGTCTTGAGGCGAGGTTTTCAAAGGATGAAATTCTTGAATTGTACCTGATATCCCTGCCCTTTGGCCATAATACAGAAGGTGTAGCTACAGCCGCGAGAACTTTTTTTGCAAGTGAATTAATTGCGCTTTCACCCGTGCAGGTTTTTGCTCTCGCGGTAATTCCAAGAAGGCCAAGCCTGTACAGCCCGCTTGAAAATCCCGAAACCTGCATCGCGGCGGCTTCAGAACTGCACAGGCGGTTTATTAATAACAGAAAGTTAAATTCTTCATGGCCGTTATTTGCGCAAATTGACGAAAGAGATTTTCAATTCGCGGCTTCTTCCGTGCGCCGTTTTGTATATCCGTTTGAACTGCCTCATCTTGTCCGGCTTGTTAATAATCAAATTTTATCTTCCGGCAATTTTCCCGGCGAAATATATCTTTCCGTAGATCTTGCATTGCAGCATTTTCTTGAGAATGCTATTGCGGGCAATGTAGCGCAGTTTTATTCATCACGCATTACAAACGGCGCTGCTGTTGTAATAAACAATGAAACAGGGGAAATACTTGCATGGGTGGGAAGCGCTGATTTTTTTAACGCGGAAGCGGCAGGGCAGATAGACGGAGTATTGGCTTTGAACCAGAGCGGCAGCAGCATGAAGCCTTTTTTATATGCAATGGCTTTGGAACACGGCTTCAAACCGTCTGATGTAATAGCGGATATACTTATGACTTTTGGTGAAAGAGAATTGTATATTCCAAGGAATTTTAACGAACGGTTTAACGGCCCGATTCTTTTTCGCGCGGCATTGGCTTCGAGCCTTAATATTCCTGCTGTATATTTACTCTACAGACTGGGTGTGCGCAACTACGCCAATTTGCTTCTTTCGCTTGGTTTTAATTCTATTGAACATTCAGCGGAAGACGCGGGGCTTGGGCTTTCTCTCGGTAACGCGCCGGTTAGTCTTTTGGAACTTGTACGGGCATTCAGCGTATTTCCCCGTGACGGCGTTTATCTGCCGGTAACATGGTTCCATGAAATAGGAAACGCGGGGCAGGGAACAGACACAAACTGCCGGCAGATTTTCTCCGTAGATACCGCCCGCCTTATCTGTTCTATTTTGTCGGATTCAGACGCGCGTGTTTTGGCATTTGGTACGGGAATGAATTTCAGAACCTCCTTTCCTTCCATATTTAAGACCGGAACTGCGAATCAGTATCAAAGTATTGTAGCGCTGGGAGCCAGCAAAAGATATTCCGCCGGAGTATGGATGGGAAATTTCACAGGAGAGACAGTTATAGGAAGGACAGGCAGTTCGGTTCCGGCTGCTATAGCGAGGGATGCCCTTGATTTTCTGGAAAGGCAGGAATTATTCAGCGTGGATTTTCACGAGCCTGAAGACTGGAAAATGCGGCGAATCTGCGCAGTTTCCGGAATGATACCAACAGAAGCCTGTCTTTCTGTAATAAACGAATACGCGCGTCTGGAAGATGAGGGCGCTTTCTGCACTTGGCACAGAATTGTAAACGGGCAAACCGTAACTGTATTTCCGGCTGAGTATCAAACATGGTTTACAGCCGTACAAAGACAGGGTATTCTTGATTTTTCATCGCGCCCTTTGGAAATAGTAAGCCCCCGCAGCGGCTTTGTGTACCTTTCAAGCCCCGGAATTGGCATAGATGAAATACCTGTGGAAGTTATCGGCGGGGAGAATAATGAATTGCGCGTAACGCATAACGGCAGAACATTTTATACAGGCCGCCCGTTTGTTTTTTCTCTTCCGCGTTTACCCGGAACCAATATCGTTCATATCCGGAACGGAAATGAAGAAGCCGAAGTAATATTCACAGTAGAAAGGTAGGACTTGTTCGGGAACCCATATTGCATGTTTTACATAAAATTTGTTATAAATATTATATGAGGATAACTAATTTATTTTTATTTATTGGAGTTATTTTAATTTTGAGTATGACAGAAACAGTTGATGCCCAGCAATTGGGAGACGGGCTTTTTGCGAGAATCACTACCAATAGGGGAGATATAATTGTGCGCTTGGAATTTCAGCGCGCGCCCCTTACAGTAACGAATTTTGTGGCTCTGGCAGAAGGCAGGATGGATAATCACAGAGGCAGGCGTTTTTATGACGGATTGACCTTTCACCGTGTTATTTCCAGAGCAAACGGAGATGCCCAGGATTTTATGATACAGGGCGGGTGTCCGCAGGGGAACGGCAGGGGCGGGCCCGGGTACAGCTTTCCCGATGAAATAGACCCCAGCTTAAGGCATGATAGGCCGGGCATTCTTTCAATGGCAAACGCGGGGCCGGGTACCAATGGCAGCCAGTTTTTTATTACTATTGCCCCTACCCCCCATTTGGATGGAAGGCATACAGTTTTTGGTTTTGTTGTTCAGGGGCAGAATATAGTAAATACAACAAGGCAGGGAGACAGTATCGAAAGGATTACCATAATCAGAAACGGCTCTGCGGCAAATGCGTTCAGGGCGGATCAGGAAAATTTTGACAGATTGAGGAGAGAACTGGATGCGGCGGGTTCGGGCAGAATACAGGCTCAACGTCAGGCGGATATTGAAAAAATAAATGCCGATTACCCAAATACCCAGCAAACAGCTTCCGGGCTTCGTTTCATTATCCAAAGACAGGGAACAGGAGACAGACCCGCGCGCGGCAAAAATGTCAACGTTAATTATGTGGGCAGGCTGCTTGACGGTACAGTTTTTGACGATTCAAGTTTAAGAGGCAGGCCGATAGAATTTCAGGCGGGAACAGGCAGAGTTATTCAGGGCTGGGATGAAACTGTTATGGACATGAGAGAAGGCGAAAGACGTCTTGTTATTATTCCGCCGGAACTTGCTTATGGAGACAGGGGCGCTGGCGGAGTTATACCACCGAACAGTTTTCTCGTTTTCGAAATGGAACTGATAAGTATAAGGTAAATCAAGGTATTTATGAGTGATAATGTAGCCGAAATAACCGGCAAAAAAATATTTTTTCTGTATCCTACCGCGTCCGTACAGAATCAAATTATCGCTGAACTGATACAACACGAATATGAAGTATATATTGCCAAAGATCATAGCCGTCTTTTTCGCGCGCTGAAAAAATATTCGGATTCAATATTGTATATAAATATTGACGAGAAAATTCCTGAAAATGAATGGGAAAAATGGATTAGCGGAGTGCATACAGCCATGCCGGATATAAATATAGGAATTTTTTCCGCAAGCACAGATGAAGATTTGCCAATTAAATATATTAATAAGCTTCATGCTAAATGCGGCTTTTTTTCATTAAAGCTTGATATGAGCAAAATCGCAGAGCAAGTTCTTGAAATCTTAAACGCGATGAATGTTAAAGGCCGGCGTAAATATATTCGCGCTACTGTTGAAAGTGAACCCAATGCGGTCATGAACATGCCTTTTGATGGTGATTTTATCAATGGTAATATCAGGGATATTAGTATTGTCGGTACATCCTGTGCTTTTGACCATGATCCGGATTTGACAAAAAACTCTCTTCTCAGAGATATTCAGATGAAATTACATTCCATGCTTCTTAAAGTAGAAGCCGTTGTATTTGGCTCCCGCAAAGAAAGCGGTGAAAAAAAATATGTTTTTTTATTTACACAAAGAATCGATCCGGATGTCCGTGTCAAAATCCGCAAGTATATACAGGCTAGCCTTCAATCCCTGATGGATCATGAGATTAACGGTAAATAAGAAACCAGTTTTAATTCCTGATTAAATCAGACTCCGAAAATTTTTATTCCCTCTCCCGGAAATTTTGCCTTTACAGTTTCGACAGCTTTCCTGATTTTAAGGGCTTCGTCTTTTTCGCACCAGATTACAAGCGCGAAATTTTCTTCCGGCCAGACCGCGTCTCCCATGCGCGGGCCGGCGGAACCTTTTCCCAATATATTCGGAAACTTGGTGTAATATTTGCCCGCTTCTTCCTTTACAAGCGCTTCAAGAATATTTTCTTCAACTGACTGGTTTGCTACTATCTCAACCCGTATCATTATCTTGCTTCCTCCGTTATAACCTGATTTTTCAATTTGCGGCCTTCACCCGCCGCAATCCTGTCGCGCCTTGCCTGCGCCTTTGCTTTGCGTAAATCGGATCTTCTATTAAGAATCGCGTAAATTGTCGGCATAAGGAACAGGGTCATTATTGTACCCACTGTTAATCCGCCAAGAACAGTTTTGCCGATTGGCGCTACAAGTTCAGAACCTTCGCCGGGGAAAAATGCCATCGGGACAAGCCCGACAACAGTAGTAAGTGTTGTCATAAGAATCGGACGCAGCCTGTTACCGGCAGCTTCAATACAGGCTTCATGAAGTGAAAACCCTCTTTTGCGCAGCAGGTTTGTATAATCTACCAATACAATGCCGTTATTTGTAATAACGCCGATCAGCACCAATAACCCTACCGCAGTCAGAACATTAAAGATTGTATTTGTGACAAGATAAATCGCTACAATGCCGATTAATGAAAGCGGTATTGTGAAAATAATTATAAAAGGATCGCGGAATGATTCAAAAAGGGATGCCATGATTCCGAATACCAAAAAGATTGCTACAATACAGATCATAACAAAGCGTGTAAATACTTTTACCATTTCGGTATTGCCGCCGCCAAACTCGACGATTACATCATCTTCAACAGGGACTTCAGCTCTTATAAGATTTTCTACCTGTGTTTGCAGGACATTAAGCCTTACCCCGGGCCTCGCGTTTGCTGTTACTTTGATAATACGGCTTTGATTTTCACGATTGATCGTAAGAGGGCCTGTGCTTTCAACATAAGTTACAAAACTTGACAGAGGAACCCTGCCTGCCATTTGACTGTTGATAAAAATATTGTCAAGAGCGGGGCGTGTATTGCGATCCGCTTCCGCGAGAATGAGTACAACATCGTAATCCCTGCCGTCCGATTTATATCTTGTCGCGACAACGCCGTCAACCGCAGCCCTTATCTCATTACCGACAGTAAAGGTGTTAAGGCCAAGAGCGTACATTCTTTCACGGTCAAAAACAAGTTCAATTTGGGGAAGGCCGTCTCTTAAATTAACTGACGGTTCTGTAACATAATCGCTTAAATTGTCTCTGAGAAGATCGGCAATTCTTTCTCCGATTGCTTTGCCCTTAACGAGATTTTCCGTACGCAGTGTAATATCAACCGCGGGGCCGCCCATCATATCGCCGCCCATGCCGCCGAATGAAAGCGTAACGCCGGGAAATTCATTAAAATGCGGGCGCAGTATCTCTTTTATTTCATTGGCCGATTCAATACGTTCGCTGAACGGCGGCAGATTGATTCTTAAAGTTCCGGAATTGCTGCCGCCGGTGCCAAAGCCAAACATTCCTCCTCCGCCCGCATCAATAACCAGCGTATCATAACCGCTGATTTCTCTTTCAACAATTATTTGAAACTGCCTTAAAATCGCTTCGGTTTCCTGCAGGGGAGTTCCAACCGGAAGGGTAGCCCTGATAACTACATTGTCTTCTTCCTGCTGGGGCATAAATTCCCATCCGATTATTGGAATAAGGATAATGCTTCCTGTAAAGATAATAAGCATAATAACGACAGTAATAAGTTTATGGTGCAGTATTTTATTTACCGCTTTGCGATAACTGTTATCAAGCCATTTGAAAAAACCGTCGAAGACCGCGTCTACCTGCGCAAGTTTACCTTTAAGCGGTTTTTGTTTTCGCGTAACAAGCGGCAGATAATGGCTTGCGAGAACAGGAACAAGAAAAAGAGCTGTAAAAAGAGATATACCCAAAGATATAGCGATTGTAAATGCCAGCCCTGAAAAAATCTCTCCTGCCAGTTCCAGAAGACCCTGGAACATTATCAGCGGAAGGAATACGCACAGGGTTGTTAATGTAGAAGCTGTAATGGCAACGATCATTTCTGTAGTGCCAAGGACAGCGGATGTTTTTAACTTCGCGCCTTTTTCGCGGTAATGATAAATATTTTCAAGAATAACAATGGAGTTGTCGATTAACATTCCTATTCCAAGCACAAGACCTGCCATTGTCATCAGGTTGAGGGTGAGCCCCACGAAGTACATCAACATCATTGTTATAAGGACTGAAACGGGAATGCTTATACCAATGATTATTGTAGGCTTGAATGAACGCAGGAAAAGGAAAAGGAAAACAATGGCAAGAACAGCGCCGGAAATTGCGGTATTTGTTACCTGGTTAAGTGAATTTTCTATAATGTCTGTAGTGTTAAATATTTCTGTTATTTTGATATCCTGCGGAATTTCCCTTTCCAGTCTTTGAAGCCTTGTGCGCAGGTCATTAGCCGCCTGCACTGAATTTTTTCCGCTTTGTTTTTGCACCATCAGCATAACCGCTGACTGGCCGTTTACATAAACGACGCTCGTTTCATCACGGTAGCCTTCAAATACATCCGCAAGGTCGCGCAAAAATATTTGTCTGGGCATTTCAACAGTTGAGCCTGTAAAACCTCCGCCTCTGTAGGAGATAACTGTGTTTCTGATTTCATCGAGCGAACTAAACTCGCCCATCGCGGTAAGGATATATGTAAGGCCGCCTTCGGTTATACTGCCCACGGATGTCTGCATATTTTGTACTGCGATCATCTGCTGGATTTGGGTTATTGTAAGGCCGTAGGCTTCAAGTCTGCTTTGGGGTATTTCAACACGGATAATTTTTTGCCTGCCGCCGGATGTTGACGCGGTCGCTATTCCGGGGGTTTGTTCAATACGCGGAATAATAGTATCTTCCGCGATTTCCCTAAGTTCTTCAGGCGTACGGTTTCCTGTTACCATAAGACCCATAATCGGAATCATCGAAGGATCGAATTTGAAAATCATTGGCGATTCAACTCCTGCGGGCAGGAAACGCCTGACCCGGTCAAGGAAATCGCGGATGGAAAGCGATGCGTCCTCAAGGTTGATACCGTAGGTAAACTGCATCAGTACCATACTGGAACCTCTTGACGAAGTAGAAGTTATTGATTCCAGTCCTGAAACGCTGGAAAGCGCCGCCTCCAGTACACGGGTAACAGATCTTTCTACCTCTTCAGGGCCTGCTCCTGTGTATGTTGTAAAAACCGCGATATAGGGAGGATTAATCTCAGGATAAAGATCGACAGGGAGATTTACCAGCGAAAAAAGACCCAATCCTACAAGCAGTGCAAAAATAATCAAAACTGTAGTTGGCCTTGAAACTATTGTTTTTACAAGCATAGAATCCCCGTTTTAATTGGCGCTAAGCGGTGTTAGCCGCTCTATAACATTTACTCTCACTCCGTCTTCAAGCAGGGTCTGACCCCGCGCTACAATTTCTTCATTAGGCAAAAGCCCTTCCTGAATTTCAAGCACTCCGTCTATGAGGATTCCGGGCACTACATTTCTTTTTACTACGATATTGTGTTCAGGGCTTTCCGGATCCCTCTGTACAACATATACATACTGTTCGCCAAAACGTGAAAGCATGGCAGAGGCTGGAATTTTTACGATATTGTCTTTTGACTCTGTGATTATTCTTACCCTTGCGAACATTCCCGGTTTTACTCTTGATTGGAGATCAGCGACATTTACCCGTATTTCCATTGTGCGGGAGGCAAGATCTATCGTTGGTGAAAGTTCGGTTATGCTTCCCTGAAAAATCTCGCCCGGCCATGCGTCAAGTGTTATGATACACGGAAGATTCATTGCCATTTTAGAGATAAACCTTTCCGCGACATGCAGCCTTATTTCCAGCGCTCCTCCGCCCGCTATTCGCGCCAGCGGTACTGCCTGACTGATTGTCATTCCCATCTGCGCTGGCAATGCGACTATAGTTCCGCTGATTGGGGCGGTTACTATGCTTTGCCTGAAATTTAATCCCGGGCGGGATGGGTCAACAGCCAGTATTGAGTCGCCCCTATTTACCCGCTGTCCGACATTTACAAAAACCTGAGTTATTCTCCCTGCCGCTTCTGAAAAAGTGTCTACTGTAGAACCGGAAATAATGTCTCCCGAAAGGGAAATATAATCCTGAATC
>Ga0123353_10008088_pt1 | contig 14316 bp, 11 predicted proteins | sample TergutLab28metaG_3_FD_92763 | JGI IMG/M metagenome (GOLD analysis project Ga0123353, IMG submission 92763) | Labiotermes labralis P3 segment gut microbial communities from Petit-Saut dam, French Guiana - Lab288 P3 | ecosystem: Host-associated > Arthropoda: Insects > Digestive system > Gut ... | reverse complement strand
GTACTCGCCGATCCGCCGGACGATCTCGGCGGCCTCCTCGTGCTCGCTGTCGCAGAAGATCACGCGCACGTCGGACCCGCCCTCGCGCCGCGTCCACAGATCCTTCTTTTTCCGTTGCGTGTTGTGCGAAATCAGGCGGCTGGCGGCCGACAGAATCGGCTGTGTCGAACGATAATTCTCCTCCAGCCTCACGACCGCCGCATTGGGGTAATCCTTTTCGAAGTTGAGGATATTCTGAATATCCGCGCCGCGCCAGGCGTAGATGGACTGGTCCGGGTCGCCGGTGGCGCATAGATTCTCGTGCTCCAGCGCCAGCCCGTGCGCGAGCATGTATTGCGCGCGGTTGGTGTCCTGGTACTCGTCGATCAGAATGTAGCGATACCGCTGCCCCAGCCGCTCGCGGATGTCAGGCCGCTCCCGCAGCAGCCCGGCGGTGCGGATCAGCAGATCGTCGAAATCCAGCGCGTGATTCTGCCGGAGCAGCTTGTCGTACTCGCGGTAGACCAGCGCGACTTTTTTGCCGAAAAAATCCAGGTCCTGCCGCGCGAACGCCTCGGGCGAGCGGAGTTCGTTTTTGGCGGCGGAAATCAACGCGTGCACGCGGGAGGGCTGGAGCTTTTCCTTCGGCAGTTCGAGATTTTCCAGCGCCTGCTTGACGATCTTGAGCTGGTCGTCGCGGTCGTAGATGGAGTAGTTTCCCGGCAGGCCGGCCTCGATCGCGAACTCCCGCAGCAGGCGGGCGCAGAGGGAATGGAACGTCGCCACGGTCGCGCCGCGCGGAACGCCCAACGCCTCGACGCGCTCCTTCATCTCGCCGGCCGCCTTGTTGGTGAACGTGATCGCCAGAACCCGCCAGGGCGCGATGCCCCGCTCGACGAGGTAGGCCACCCGCCGCGTGATGACGCGCGTCTTGCCCGACCCCGCGCCCGCCAGCACCAGCAGAGGCCCGTCCACGTGCGTGACCGCCTGCCGCTGCGGTTCATTCAAATCCGCCAGAAGATCCATCGCGTTGGCTCCATCAAACCCGCCACTATACCGCAAAAACGCCTCGCCCGCATCACCGGGAATTGTTACCATTACCGTCTACCACGGGAGACGCGTATGGCACGGAAACAACGTCGGGTCATCGTCGGGTTTGGAACGTTCTGCTTCGGCTTCATCACTGCCCTTTGTTTTCTCGCGCCGCCGGCGATGGCCGACGACGCGAAGGACGATCCCGAATTGTTTCTTACGGTGATCGCGGCGAGAAAGCAGAACCTGGAGAAACTGCGGACGTGGCAGGGCAAAGCACAAGTGACATCGTATGTGATCTGGTCAAACCCCACCTCGCTGCTGGATCCCAAAGCCGATCTCGACTTCGACCTGGCCATACCGGGCGAGGCTCAACGCACGACCACCGAGTGCGATTTCGCCCTCGACATGCCCAGCGATGCCCTGCTCCTGCGGATGAACGTCACACACGCCCAGCAGATAAAAGCGGGTGTCACGAAGGATGCCCCGAACCTGCGCCAGGCAGAAGCCAAGATGCTGCACCGCAACGGCCTGTACGAACTGAGTCAGATTTACACGCGCGCGGACGGGCGAAAGGAAAACGGCCTGGTCATCTGGTCCGCGGATATGGCCAAGGACCGCATGTGGACATGGGCACAATACGACCCACGGAGGTACCTGTCCACTTGGGAGGGCAGCGATATCAATGTGCAGCTCACGTACGCCCATAAATGGAGCGTCGAAGGCGTGACGGCGGGACTTCGAGGCATCACGCGGGAGGGGCAACTGGTCACGTATCGTGTCGAACTGAAAGGGACCAAATGGTGCTACACGTACGACCTGGCCAAGGGCGGGCACCTCGTCGCCATGGAAACGAAAAGCGACACCTTTCATAACACCTACGCCTATGAGTATGTCGAGATAGACGGCATCTGGATTCCCAGCGTGTGCAAGCGAAAGGGCGTATACACGTCGAAGACCAGCGAGAAGAACGGTTCGATAAGCGAGTTCCGGTTTACCGAAAGCGTGCTCAACAAGGAACTGCCGGACTCGGCGTTTTCGCTGGAGACGCTGGGCGTGCACAAGGGCTGCCGAATCACCGACCGAAGGGGCGATGCCCGTTCGTACACCTACGACGGCGAAGCGATCGACAGAATGGCCGCCGAAACCAAAGAGGCGCTGACCCCGCCGGCCGCGACACAACCGGCGGCCACCCAACCGGCGGGCAAGTAGGACTTGACAATCGCATCTAAATTTTCACAGTTTTCCGCCAAAAGGCTGTAGACCGAAGACCGAAGGCGCGACGTGGGGTTGTGAAAAATCGCTCGCCACGGCGTGTCGCGCCTTCGGTCTTCAGTCTTCGGTCTCTTTATGGGGAAAACTCAGAATTTTAGATGCAATTGCCCTGGCAAGTAGGACTGGACATCTTGTATACTGCCGGCTATACTTCCATCATGGCAAGCGAAGTGAGATTTTCGATAGTGAAAACGATGTTGGAAGCCAAGGGATACCGGATGGTTCGGATTACCGGGTCACATCATCAGTTCGAAAAGCCCGGCCAGCGGACGTTCCCCGTTCCGGTTCACCACGGAAAAGTTGACCCGGAATACGTTCGAAAAATCAAGAAACTTGAGGACTAACCATGACAACGAAAGCCATGAAACCGAAGAAAGAAAAAGTCAAAACCGGGCCGTTCGAACCGGAAATCCAGGCCGCCGCCGAACGGATCGTTGAGGCATATGATATTGTCATGCGGAGTGAGGACGGCCGGTGGATCGGACACGCGCTGGAATATCCCGAAGCGATTGGGGTCGGAAACTCGGTGCAAGAGTGCATGACGGCCACGCGCGAATGCCTGATCGCCGGCGTCGGAACCATGCTCGAACGTGGGCAAACACCGCCCGTGGCGGCCCGACAGAATCTTCGAACCGAGCAAGTCAACATGCGGCTGACGCCCGAAGAAAAGGCCCTGTTGGAGTCCCGAAGCCGCGCCAAGGGGTTCCGTGGGGTGGCCGATTACATGCGGTCAGCCGTTCTGGCCGAAAAGTGACCATTTTCCCGCTGTCGCGAAAATGGCAGTTGAATGTGGAGTGGACCTGGCTACTCGACGCCGGGTTCACTTCGTTTTTTCGTGGCGGCGGTCTGGGGGAGTTCGAATGGGTTGGCGTTGGCGATTTCCCGCATGATCCAGTCGAGATGAAAGTCGGCGACCTTCGTAAGTGGCGTGACTGGCCAGCGGCCCTGCCATTAGGCGCTGTAGAACGTTGTGAACTACAAAACGTTTTACCGTTCACAACCCCCTACAGCGCCTAACGGCAGGGCCTACGCGCCGCGACTGGTCATTTATGTGTGGTCCGTGCACATCGTGCTCTTACGCGGTCGCCCAGACCTTCGCGGCCACTTGACCGAAGCGGGCGACCACGTCGTCGATGGTGAACCACTCGCGGCCAATCATGTACGTGCGGATTTTTCCCTTGAACGGTTTGACCCAGTGGGCGGGCACGCCCTTGGCGCCGACGGCGGCGCCGACGATGCTGCCGGCCGTCGCGGCCGTGCAGTCGTTGTCCAGACCCATCGCCACCGTGTTTCCGATGACCTTCGTCACGTCGCGGCCGCCCAGGGCCAGTCCGAAGATCGTCAGGCAGGCGTTGTTGATTGTGTGCACGCCGGACATGTCGTGGAATTTCTCATCCACCAGTTGCCGCGCGTGGCGATAGTCCTTCACCTTGTCAGCCGTGTTCAGGCCCCAGCGGATTCCCTCGGCCACGCGGCAGCGGCGTGGGATTTCGCTCAACGCGATTTCGCAGGCCCGCATCGGATCGTCCACGGCGAAGGCGGCCGCGATCGCGGCGGAGAAATACATCTCCCCGTACACCCCGCCGAAGCGGTGACTGATGTACGCGTCACGGTAGGCCAGCTCGGCCGCCTTTTCGGGCCAGCCCGGGGCCGCATAGCCCCACGGGTCGCTACGGATGTCCGCGCCAATCCACTCGACGTACGGATTATCCTTTTCGCCGGCCTGTTTCCAACTCACGCCCTTCTTGAGGTTCTCCAACGCCACATGCTCGGCCGTGCAGGCCATCGGCAGATACTTCAGCCACGCCTTTCCGACGTCGGCGGTGGTAAAATCCACGCCGTGGTCTTCCATAATCAGCAGCCCCAGCAGCGTATAGGTCATGTCGTCGTCGACGGGGACGTGGTTCATCCTGCCGCGCGTGTAATCCTCGCAGGGGCTGAGGTTGTACCGCGTGTTCCAGGGGGTGTTGGTGAACGCCCAGTAGTCGGTGGGCGGCATGGGCTGTTTGGCGTAGGCGGCTTGGTGCTCCATCTGCTCGATGGAGTTGAACTCGACGATGGCCCCGAGCGTGCACCCTGCCGCCCTGGCCAGGTACGCGCCGCGCACCTTTTCGGCATAGAGTTTGGGGTCGAAGCGCTCCCACAGCCGTCGGGGTCCGACCGGGCGCCGCGCGCGAATCGCCGCCAGCGCGTTGGGCTCATTGGCCACGATGGCCGCCCTGGGTCTGGCCGCCCGAAGCGTCTTGACCGCCCGCCGCAGCGCCGCCAGCACCGGTTTAATCGCTGGGTTGATGTTGGCGCCCTGATCATGCGCCTGGTACATCCAATCGTTGAGCTGTCCGACCCATTTCCCAAGTTCCGTACTCTGCGGCAGTGCCATTGGCGTTCTCCTGAAGGGGATGGCGACACGATACCCGAACGAAAAAAAAAAACAAGGGGTGAATCAAGGGAAAATGCTTGCATTTTTCCGTCGAAAACGCTACAGGGACCTCACTATGAAGTTCTACCTTGTGGACAAGATCGAGTCGATCACGTTGGGCAAGCGGATTGTCACCGTCAAGGCGCTGACCATGGCGGAGGAGTACCTGGCCGACCATTTTCCCGCCTTTCCCGTGCTTCCGGGGGTGATGATGCTGGAGGCGCTCACGCAATCGGCGGCCTGGCTGGTTCGGCTGGAGCAAAACTGGTCCAACAGCGTGATCGTGCTCTCGGCGGTCAAGAACGTGCGGTACGCCCACTTCGTCCAGCCGGGCGACCTGATGCGATGCGACCTGGAGGCCCTCGAGATCACCCCGACCGGCGCGAAGTTCAAAGCCACCGCCACCGTGGGCGAACACACGACGGTATCGGCGAGGCTGGAGTTGACCTGCTTCAACCTCAAGGACAAGGCCCCGTACCTGACCGGCGCGGACGAGTCGATCCTGGCGACCCTTCGGAAGCGTTGGGAACTGATCGGCGGCCCGGCGGCGGCGGTGGTGGCGCAGTAATACTGCGAAATCCCAAGCACGAAATCCGAAACAAACTCCAAAATTCCAAAGAAGCAACTCCCAAACGGCGACGCCACGCGTCTTGCCGCATGGCGTAAGTTTGGGATTTTGTCGTTTGGGGTTTGTTTCGGATTTCGAGCTTCGGATTTCGGATTTTGACGCCCGATAAGCCGTTGACAACGACACGGGCTTTTCCTATATATAGTGGGCTTTGCCAGACGTGGGCGAACAGGGCGACTATGGCGGCATCAAAGGAGACCATGCCAATGCCGATGAGCGACAATGAGGTGTTTGAGAAGGTCAAGGAAACGCTGGTGGAAGCCTTGAGCGTCGATGACGATGAGGTCACTCCCGAGGCGTCGTTAACGGCCGACCTGGGCGCGGAGTCCATCGACTTCCTGGACATTGTGTTCCGCCTGGAAAAGGCATTCAATATCAAGATTCCGCGGGGCGAACTGTTCCCGGACAACCTGAACAATCCCGAGTTCGTCCAGAACGGCAAATTGACCCCCGCCGGCTTGGCGATGCTCAAGGAACGCATGCCGCACGCGGATTTCAGCGACTTCGAAAAGGACCCCGACATTTCCAAAATGATCGAAATGTTCAAGGTCCAGACGATTGTCAACTACGTCAAGACGAAGGTCGGGTAACGCAGAAGCAGCCACAAGCCACTAGCCACAAGCGACAAGGTATTCGCGGTTCGTGGGCGAAGGTGCGTTTTCAGCAGGAACTGAGGGCGTGATTTTGCTACCGACGTGCCTTACCTGGTGGCTTGTGGCTTGTACACGTAAAAGCTGGGACATCTCGGGTAGTATTACGAACACGGAAAACCTATGCGTTGGTTCTGGATCGATCGCTTTATTGAGTTCGTGCCGCACCGGAAGGCGACGGCCATTAAGAACGTCTCGCTGGCCGAGGAACATCTCCACGACCATTACGAAGCCTTTCCCATCATGCCCACCAGCCTGATGATCGAGGGCATGGCGCAGACGGCCGGAATCCTCGTCGGACAGGCGCGCGATTTCAAGGAAAAGGTCGTGCTGGCCAAGGTCGGAAAGGCGGAGTTCACCGACATCGTGCTCCCCGGAGACCAGATCACCTACCAGGCCCGGATCGACATCATCGCGCCCGAAGCCGCCAGCGTCACGGGAACGGTGCTCAAGAACGGCAAGGAAATCGGACAGATTTCGATGATGTTCAGCCATGTGGACCAGAACCTCTCGGGCATGAAATTCCCGGAGGAAAACTTCGTGTTCACCGGCTCGTTCGAACGCATGGTGGCGCCGTTCCTTGAGGCGGCGGCACCGTCAGGGGAGAGCATCTGATGACTGGGCAACGAAAATTCGAAATTCGAAATTCGAAATTCAAAACAAATTCCAAACAGCAAATTCCAAACCCCAAACGGCGACGCCATGCGCCTTGGCGCATGATGTCGCCGTTTGGAATTTGCCGTTTGGAATTTTGGAGTTTGTTTCGGATTTCGAATTTCGGATTTCGGATTTTGAACGCGGGAGGGCCTCACCATGCCTGACCCCTCCACCGCGGCCCGCCGCGTCGTCATCACGGGTCTGGGCGTGGTCAGTCCCTTGGGGGTGGGCGTGGAGGCGTTCTGGTCGGCGCTGCTGGAAGGCCGCCGGGCCGTCGGACCGATCTCCGCGTTCGACGCCAGCGAGTTCTCCTGCCGCGTCGGGGGACAATTGACGGACTTCTCCGCCCGCGGGTTCGTTCCCAAAGACTACCGCAAAAGCGTCAAGGTGATGGCCCGCGACATCGAGATTGCGGTGGCGGCGGCGGACCTGGCCTTCAAGGACGCCGGCCTGACCACGCGCGCCGCCGGAGACGCCGCCATGACCGTCCACGGAAAACGACTGGGCTGCAATATCGGCGCGGGGTTGATCTGCACCGACCTGGACGAACTGGGCCTGGCCGTTAACACGGCCTTGACCGACGGAAAACTCGACCTCCGCAAATGGGGCAGCACGGGGATGAACAACCTGAATCCCCTCTGGCTGCTGAAATACCTGCCCAATATGCTCTCGTGCCATGTGACGATCATTCACGGGTGCGAGGGTCCCAGCAACTGCATCACCTGCGGGGACGCGAGCGGACCGCAGTCGATGGGCGAGTCTCGTTCGTGGATCGCCCGCGGGGCCGCCGACGCGGTGGTCGCCGGTGGAGCGGAGTGCAAACTCATTCCGATGGGCCTGGTGCGGCAGGGACTGCTCGAGCGGCTGTGCACAGGCCGCAACGACGCGCCCGCCGACGCCTGCCGCCCGTTCGACACCGCGCACGCGGGAACGGTGATCGGCGAGGGCGGGGCGCTGGCGATTCTCGAGGAAACCGACCACGCCGCCCGGCGCGGTGGCCGCGTGTACGCGGAGGTCGTCGGGTTCGGCGCCGCCTGCGACCCCGGCGGCATCGACGTGATGACGCCCTCCGTCGGCGGAATGGACCTTGCCGTTCGCTCCGCGCTGCGAAACGCGGGGATCGGGCCCGAGGACGTGGGCATGATTGTCGCGCACGGAACGGGCGTGCCCGCCGACGACCTGCTGGAATCCGCCGCGTGGCGGTCCGCCCTGGGCGAGTCCTGCTCGCGCATCCCTGCCATGGCCGTCACGGGCGCGACGGGCAGCCTGTTCGTCGGGGCGGGCGCGACCAACGTCGCCGTCGCCGCCATGACCCTGCACAGCGGCATCGTGCCCGCGACCGCCAACTTCGAACAACACGCCGCCGGATGCGAGACCATGAACCTGAGCAATCAGCCGCGCGAGGTCAAGGCGAACTACGCCGTCACCGCCGCTTTCGGCGCCGGAGGACAATCGGCGGCGGTGGTGTTACGAAAAGCCAGCAGCCAATAGCCAGCAGCCAATAGGGTTTGCGATGCATTTGGGTAAAAACGGATATCACAGTAGAGAGAGTGGTCTCGATGCTTCGCGGACGCGAAAATCCTGTATGCATGGCATAGTCCGCCGCGTTCCATGTGCTACAAGCCTTCATGTCCGCGGAGCATGGAGACCACTCTCTCGAATGGGGTGTCCGCTTTTACCAACGCGCACCGAAAACCCTATTGGCTACTGGCTATTGGCTACTGGCTCAGGAATTTTATGAAACGTCGAGTCGTCATCACGGGCATGGGAAGCGTCAACCCTTTGGGGCATAACGTCGAGAGCATGTGGCGGGCGTTGCTGGCCGGCGGGAGCGGAATTCACCCCAACGAACTCTTCGACGCCAGCACGTACCCCACGACGTTCGCCGCGCAGGTGCGCGGGTACGCGATGGCCGACCATGTGCCCAACGCGGACCGGCACCGGTTCGCGGGTCGGCACTGCGGTTTTGCGCTCGGGGCGGCCGTGGAGGCCTGGAGACAGTCGGGATTGGCCGGCGTCACGCTGGACCGCGAGCGGATGGGCATCTATCTCGGAAGCGGAGAGGGGAGCATCGACTTCGACCCGTTCACCTCGCTGCTGGTGGACACCTGGACCGACGGGCACATCGACACGCGCAAGTGGGCGCAACTGGCCTACGACCGGATGGACCTGCACCGCGAGACCGAGCAGGAAAGTAACATGGTGGTGGCGCACCTGGCCGCGGAGTTCGCCGTGCGTGGACCCGCGTTCAACGTGTTGACGGCCTGCGCCGCCAGCACGCAGGCCCTCGGTGAAGCGGCGATGCTGATTCGCGAAAACCACTGCGACGTGGTCATCAGCGGCGGCGCCCACAGCATGATCCACCCCTACGGCGTGACGGGGTTCAACCGCCTGACCGCGCTAAGCCAGCGCAACGACGACTACGCCCACGCCAGCCGCCCGTTCGACCTGACGCGCGACGGGTTCGTCCTGGGCGAGGGCGCGAGTATTTTGATCCTCGAAGAACACGAAACCGCCCTCGCGCGCGGCGCGAACATCCTGTGCGAAATCATCGGATACGGCGCGTCCGCCGACGCATACCGCATCACCGACCAGGACCCCGAGGGCGACGGGGCCGCCACCAGCATGCGGGCCGCCCTGTCCGACGCGGGCGTGACGATCGACGAGATCGACTACATCTCCGCCCACGGAACAGGAACCAAGCAGAACGACCAGGTGGAAACCCGCGCGATCAAGGCCGTCTTCGGCGACCGCGCCAAACAGGTGCCCGTCAGCAGCGTCAAGAGCATGCTCGGACACCTGATCGCCGCGGCCGGGGCGACCGAACTCATCACCTGCGTGCTGGCCATCCGCGACCAGGTGCTCCCGCCGACCACCAACTACGCCACGCCCGACCCCGACTGCGACCTGGACTACATCCCCAACGCGCCGCGTCCGGCCAGGGTGAACACCTGCATGTCCAACTCGATGGGCTTCGGCGGGCAGAACAACACGCTGATTATTCGAGGATGCTAGAACCGTCCGCCACGCAACTGGAGACAACCATCATGGCCAAAACATCGTCCGCTTCGTCGTCGGCCCGTGTGGAAAAAGCGTATGCCCCGGCAAAATCGCACTATGCCGCGCTGAACGTCGACACCGACGCCGCCCTCAGGCGGCTGGCGCGCATCGCGATCTCGACCCATTGCTGGCAGGGTGACGATATCCGCGGATTCGGCGCCGAAACCGCCCTCGACGGCGGCTTGGCCACCACGGGGAACTACCCCGGACGGGCGAGAAACGGTGACGAAATGCGGGCCGACCTCGACAAGGTGTTCTCCCTCGTGGCCGGACCCCACCGTGTGAACCTGCACGCGATCTACGCCGAAACCACGGGCTCCTGCCCCGACCGCGACCAACTGGCGCCCGAGCACTTCGCCCGCTGGATCGACTGGGCCAAGCAAAACCGCCTCGGAATGGACTTCAACGGAACCTTCTTCTCGCACCCGCGGGCCGCTTCCGGCATGACGCTCGCCAGTCCCGACAAGGCCGTCCGCGAGTTCTGGATCGCCCACGGTGTCGCCTGCCGCCGCGTCGCGGCCGCGATGGGAAAGGCCGTCGGTTCGCCCTGTGTGCACAACGTCTGGATTCCCGACGGCATGAAGGACGTCCCCGCCGACCGCCTCGCGCCACGCCAACGCCTGCGGGACTCCCTCGACCGCGTGTTCAAACAGAAAATCAGCCGCGATCTCGTGCTCGATGCCGTGGAGGGCAAACTCTTCGGAATCGGTTCGGAGAGCTACGTCGTCGGCTCGCACGAGTTCTATTTCGGCTACGCGCTGGCCAACGACAAGCTCGTCACCATCGACACCGGCCATTACCATCCGACCGAATCGCCGGTGGACAAAGTCTCCTCCGTGATGCTCTTCGCGAAGGAACTGCTGCTGCACGTCAGCCGCGGAATCCGGTGGGACAGCGATCACGCGGTGGTGCTCGACGACGAACTCAAGGCCCTGGCGTGCGAACTGGTGCGCGGGAATTTCCTGGACCGCACGCACATCGGACTGGATTATTTTGACGCGAGCATTAACCGCGTGGCCGCGTGGACGATCGGACTGCGCGCGATGCAGAAGGCCCTGCTCCAGGCGTTGCTCGAACCGTCCCGCGCCGCCGAAGCGGAGGCCGCCAACGACTTCACCAGCCGCCTGGCCTGGCAGGAAGAAAACAAGTCTCTCCCCTGGCCGGCCGTCTGGGACTACTTCTGCCTGGCCCACGACGTTCCGGTCGGCGACGCCTGGCTGACCGAAATCAAACGCCACGAACGCGACGTGCTGTCCAAGCGCATGTAACGTGACACGTTCGACGCCAACCCATCTCGTCGAGGAACTGCCGCGGACCGACCACGTCGGCGTGGCGCGGTGGTTTGCGTTTTGTCTCGTGCTGCTGGCGGTGTGTACGGTCGCCCTGGTGTACGTCGCCACCCATATGAACGTCGACGCCGCCGGATGGGACGAGCGCCTGGAGACCTGGCACGACGCGCAGACCGTGTGGAAGCAACAGTGGGGCCGTTCCCTCTCGGCCTGGACGCAGTTGTGGCAGAGCTTTCTCCGCGTGTTCGAGGTCACGCCCGCCCATTTCAAACTGCTGTTCCTGCTGACCTACCTGATGATCTGCACCACGCTGACGCCCTTTCCGGCGAATGCGGTGGTGGCCGCCATGGCCATGCAGGAGGTCGCCATCGGCGGGCTGTGGTCGACGACGTTTCTGGTGGCCGTGGTCGGGGCGACCGGTTCAACCATCGCCAATCTCACCGATTACGCGATTTTCACGCTCCTGCTCCGCCGCCGGCGCGTCGCCCGCATCCGCGAGACCAAAACGTTCCAGATCGCCCAAAAATGGTTCGCCCGCGGACCCTTTTTCATCCTCGCGCTCTTCAACCTGCTGCCGATTCCCGTGGACGTCATCCGCCTGCTGGCGATCACCTGCCGATACCCCCGCCCCCGGTTCGCGGCCGCCAACTTCGTCGGACGATTCGCCCGCTACGCCGTCTTCGCCTGGTTCACCTACTACTTCCACCTCAGTTGGGTCGCCCCGGTATCGCTGCTGGCGCTGGCCGCCCTGCTGGCGGCAGGCAAGGGCGTGGCGTCAATCATTTCGCGATTTCGAAAAAACCGAGCGGGATTACGCGGAGCAAGGGATTGAAAGATTACGACGGCAGTAGACGTGGCAGTGAAAAAGAGCCGAACTGCCTCCCCGGTCTCGCGCGGAAGGCGCCGGCACAGAAGCCCCAACGGGGCTGTGTGCCGGTTATTCAACGCAAGGCCGGGGAGGCAGCTCTGTTCTTTTTCCTGCAACGACGCGACCGTGTCATGGCTACTCGATATGACAACCGGAAATCCGTTACTCCACACCGGGTCGTAGCGTGCCCAGGCCGGCGGCGGTGACGGTCTGCTGACCGGCGTCGGTGAGCAGCCAGGCGACGAGTTTTCGCGCGGGGCTGTCGGCCGGTTCGTCCTGGCGGATGACCGCGTAATACCCCATGGCCAGTTTGTATTCCTTCGACAAAATCGTCTCCGGCGTCGGCGCGACGCCGTCCACCGCGAGCGGCTTGATGTCGTACACCCCTCTGGCCGCCATCCCTTCGCTTCTTTTGCGGACCATGGCCAGTTCACGCTGCAAGTAGTAATACAACGTGTATCCGAGCGTGTAGCGGTTTTGGTCTTCGCGGTTGAGGTACTCGTCATACCCCACGCTGGCCAGCATGCCGCTCATGGTGCGCCGCAGGCGTTCCTCGTTCGTTTTTTCGAAACTCGGATGGATCTCCCGGCCACGCAGCACCAGATTCTCCATCTGGGCCTGGGAACCGGAATCCTTGTTGCGGATGAGGGCGATCAGTTGGCCGTCTTTCCCGCCCAGGTCGGCCCAGTTGGTGATCGTCGCGTCGGCGTATACGTTGAGGAGCTGCTCGGTGGTGATTTCGTTCACGGGGTTTTTCCCCGACGTGATGAACACCAGCGCCTCGGCGCCGATGAGGGTATACTCCAGATCCACGCCCGCAGTCGCGGCGTGCCGTTTCACGTCGTCCGACGGGTCGGGAACCAGGATCAAATCCACGTCGCCGGCCACGAGCATTTCGTACGACTCGACGGTCTGGGACGCCTGCCGCGGCAGTCCCGGGTAGCCCATGACGCCCCAGGGTTCTTCGCCGCCGACAACAGCGATCTCGCCTTTTTCCGCTTCCGCCCTGTCGATCGGGCGAAACATGCGAAAGTAGATTCCCTGCACCAGCGGAAGCGTGGAGGTTGATCCGTCGATGAGCGGATAATTCTCCGCCGTGATGCCGATGGCCGTCGCCGCCTCCGACGGCGCCAGCGGAATCGTCCGCGCGGGCCTGTCCGCCTTCACGCGCGGGGCCGCCACGGTGGTCGTCTTCTGCCGCGCCCGCGACGCGCTGTCATTCCCCGAGCACCCATGCAGCAGCACCACGGCCAGCACGAGCGACATCAACACGATGGACAGGGTTTTCATGGTCCAGTCTCCAGGGGAACGTCATCATCACACCGGCGTCCACTCGTAACACGGACGCCACGCCGCCGGTTATGATACCTTTGACGCACCGTGCGACAAAATGTTCCCGAATTGGTTCGACTTCGTGAAGACCGAACGAGATTACACGGATTAACGGATTCAAGGATTGCGCATACCGTACGGAATGACTAATCCTTACATCCGCGTAATCCCGCTCGGTCTGCATGAAGTCGGAAAATTCGCGTCATTCGCGGCCATCTGTCTACACCAGCAATGTCGCCAGGCGGTCCAGCCCCTTGTCAATCTGCTGCATGCTCGTCGCGAAGGACAGCCGCACGCAGGTGTCGTCACCGAACGCTCCGCCAGGGACCAGCGCCACCTTGCAGCCTTCCAGCACGGCCTGCGTGAACGTCAGGCTGTCGGTCACCGACACGCCGGCGATCGTTTTACCGAAATGCGCCTGCACGTTCGGGAAGCAGTAAAACGCGCCGGTCGGTTCGACGCATCGCAGGCCCGGCATGGCGTTGAGGCGGGCGGCCATGTGCTTGCCGCGACGCTCGAACTCCTGGCGCATGGTCTCGACCGCCTCGGCCCCGCGCGAATCGGTATAGGCCGCCACGCCGCCGGCGACGATGAAACCGGCCGGGTCGGTCGTCTCGTGACTCATCAGATTCCGCATGGCCGTGATGATGTTCTTCGGCCCGGCCGCCCAACCCAGCCGCCACCCGGTCATCGCGTACGTTTTACTCAGCCCGTTGAACGTGACGGTCCGCTCGGGAAGGCGGGCATCCAAGGCGGCGAACGACACGAACTTCGTCCCGCCGTAGACGAGCTTTTCATAAATCTCGTCGCTGAAGACCAGCAGGTCGGTCTGGAGCACCGCCTCGGCCAGGGCGTGCAACTCTTCCGGCGTGTAGGTCACGCTGGTCGGGTTGGACGGGTAGTTCATCATGAGGACCTTGGCGCCCTTGGCGTTGTCGAGAATCTGTTTGGGCGTGATTTTGAAATTCTGCTCGACGCCCGCGTGCAGGAACACGTTCTCGCCGCCGGCGAGTTTGACCATCTCGGGATAGCTCACCCAGTACGGCGAGGGGATGAGCACCTTGTCGCCAGGGTCGACGACGCACTGCACGGCGTCGTAAATGGCGTGCTTTCCGCCGAAGGTGCAG
>Ga0123353_10008087_pt1 | contig 14317 bp, 10 predicted proteins | sample TergutLab28metaG_3_FD_92763 | JGI IMG/M metagenome (GOLD analysis project Ga0123353, IMG submission 92763) | Labiotermes labralis P3 segment gut microbial communities from Petit-Saut dam, French Guiana - Lab288 P3 | ecosystem: Host-associated > Arthropoda: Insects > Digestive system > Gut ... | reverse complement strand
GTGAAGTTAGTTTCGGAGCTATAGTTTGAGAATCAGTAGTTTTGCACTCAACTGTATGAGTCTGGAATGCTGGAAGTGTTGTAAATATGGGGGATTCATAACATTGGACAGCATCTGTCAGATTAAGATGGAATATCGCACGCCTTATGGTCCATGGTGAAGTTTCATTGAAAAAGCGAACCTGACAATTAGTCATGTGATTCATTTGACTGCCATTTCAGTTTTGTCTCGTACAGTTGCATTCACATTTATTTCATGGATGTGGTGCAGTTTTGAAATATATTCCTTTCTCTGTGATTGTGTTCTGAATGGAATTTAGAAAGTAGATAATGGTATCACTTTTGTTTTTCTGAGTGGTAGTGCAAACCCACTGCGTTATAATCTTGCATGTCTTCCAGAAAGTTTCAGAAACCCCCTGTATTTGTTGAATGGATATAGGTGTCAATTTCTTCCTAGATCTTTTGAAAGAACAGCATCTGGAATAAGGCTGTAAACGTTTGTTCTTATTTTTATATTGTTCCTCAGATTTGTGGTAAGGTTAATTTTCACAAAATGGACTCTAAGGCATCATGACATATGCTGAATGGAACTAAAAACCATAGATATTTAGACAGTTTAGTTTATACATAATAATATAATATATGATACATTATGCTGGGATATGAGGTATATAATATGATATGATATGATATGACATGATATAGTATAATATATGATATGATATAATGTGATGTAAGATGATGCAATATAATACAATATGATGCAATATGATACAATATGATATAATGTAATATAATATAATATAACATAATGTAACATAACACAACACAACACAACACAGCACAACACAACACAACACAACACAGCACAGCACAGCACAACACAACACAACACAACACAACACAACACAACACAACACAATATAACAAATATAATATAAAATAATATGTATATTATGTGGCATATGTTGCCCTAAGCTGCAAAATGCCGTAGAAGAGGACTGCTACTGCTGTGCAAGAAATCCACCTACTGCTCTGTGGCAGTAGCTGGATTTCTTGCACAGCCGTAGCTTAGTCTCTTATTTGTATACATATGGAGAGAACACTGACAAAATCTTCAAATTCATTTATTTTCAGCTTTATCTTATAATGAATCGTAAGTCATCATACAAACCTTTTCTGTTCTACTAGGAAGAGGGAGGTGGGTTTTGCGGTTGTTGCTACTTGCTGCTACAGATGGAGTAGCAGTGTGGGGACCCACCATCTTGTCAGCTGTTTGCACTAAATTTATGGTTTGTAGAGTGTGCAGCAATCTTATGCGGTCCAATTTAGAGAGTCTGAAAATGATATTTTGTGGTTGACTGTGAGTATTAAATTGTATTTGCATTTATTATTTGCCACAAATTGAAGTGTGTTTATATTCGTCATTCCAGAAGTTAAGATATTTTGTGTTTATATGAAAATCATCGTAGCGTGTACGATAACACACTTCTTTTAGAATAAAATTATATGTATAAATGAGGTGTTGTTCACATACTGTAATAAAACAAGATGTTTGGATGTTCTGTGTAACAAAGTATTACAGTTACTTACAACACTGAAGTTTCATGTAAAGAGTGTGTGTGTGATAATGTTGAAACTGTAAAAGGCATTTGTCTGAGTCTTGACACTTTGTATTCTTCAGACATGGTGCTGCTGGCTGGTTAATCCTCATGGAATCTTTCTGCTGCATTTGGAATGTAATATTAAATTTATGTTGTGTTTTAAGGACTATACGGTGTTAGCAACACAAAGAAAGTGGGTACTAAAAATTTGGGTCTATGATTTAAACATTTGTTTCTTAAAACAGAATTTGAGTTAATCTTAAACATTCCTGTAGAGTAGGACGTGAAGTTCTCCTTGCATCGCAGGTGTATTTAATTATGATAGAAATTTAAATTAATGTAGACGATATTTGAAAGAGGGACCATTGCAAGCATTTAATTTTCTGTTAATAAGTTTTGAAATTTATATCTTATAGGAATGGTGAAAGTGTCAGTAAACTACATAAAATCATAAGTTGCTAGAAAAATTGTTCATAGCATTTTAAAATATTCTTTGCTTTTATCTGCAGCATCATATTAATTACAAGAATGTCATGTCAGTGAAATATGGGAATGGAAGATAATTACCAGTGGTATGTATGGTCTGTCAGACATATATAAACTTGTGTGCTAAAAGGAGGCTCTATAATTATATATTGAATCAGGCATTTGCCATTAGATATGTCATGGATCCATGTCTTCAGTGTATTTGTTTTTGTATCTTCTGTTTTAGAAGTTGCACTTTTCTAGTAAATTAAAGCAAAATTATAAATTAACAGCACATTTTAAGAAATGTTAATTAGTTTCTTCTTGTGTACCATTTTAGAAAACTGGTTTGTGTAAGAATATCATTAGTTGAGGAGGACAGATCTTGTCATCTGTGATAAATACACATAACAAATGGAGCCTCAGTGTGGAATGTTGTAATATTTTGATTGGTTGGTTACAGAGGTATTAGTTTAATTCACCAGTGCTCTGCAGGGGAACGTTAGCTAAAAGCTTAGGAAATGATAATGATTGGAAACTGGATTTTATAAAAATACTTTTGGGGAAGCAACACTCATACAGTAAAACCTTGTTAATTTGCAGTGATGCAGGACTGAAAAACCTGGCTTTAGAGTAAGCAGTTTCAAATTATCCTCTTTATATTTCATTCAGCCATACCTTTTACGTGTGGTATGTGGTTGGTTGAAGTCATGACATTATGTTGTAAGCTATGAGTAGTTAGAAGGTCCCCATCTTGTGTTTATTTTTTAAATGCCTATTGTATAGTTTAATAAAAAGCATATAAACCCTGCAAGCCAGGAAACTTTTAATTCACATTGGTCAAACTTTGATCTTAGTTAATTATTTTGTAAAATAAGACTAAATTGAGCTTTGTTTCATAGTGTTTTATGAGCTTTTTGATACAGATGCTTGATGATTTGATGATTCTACCATTTGTGTCACTTGAATTTAGAACAGGGTCTAGTACTGACAGTGTTTGTTCAGGCATCTTTATGAGCTGGTCACACTGGAAGCAACTATATTCTCTCCCTCTTCTCCCTCCTCACCACTTGAATCTTGCTTGCATCTGGGACTGTCAGCCATGACTGTGGTATTGAAAAACTCATCAAAGCTATTAGGACACTCTATGTGACCTTGCAATAATTCCCACTCATATTCAATATATGAGACCACTGTAAACTTACACAGGCCGTCCTCAGAAGAAGTATTACCTACACTTCTACTGATTTTGCCATTTAGCATTTTAACATCATTATTAATTTTATATTGAAATATTCTTGATCCAGTCTTTTTAAAACCATAAACATAGTTATAGAAATTTTATTCCCAAGGTTGTTCATCTAATGTTCTGTATACCCACACAACAACATAAACCATGAGGTTTTGAGGTATCAGTTCGATATAAATTGTGCACACACATATATATATATATATATATTTTTTTTTTTTCTTGTATTCTTTTGTTCCATCAGTGGCAGTAGCACCCACCCTTCTTGCATTTGACAAGTACATTAACTCATTTTCCAGAATGACTTATGCATACAAGAAGTGGCTTATCATTTGTATGGTCCATGGCAGGAAACACTACACTTCATACTTCAGTGTGAATCATCACCAAGATCACTAAAATTGAAATAGGTATACATTCAGTGCCCATGCGTGTACAACTGAATTCTGGTTGCCTCTTCTAAGGTTACACTGAAATGTGGAGTCTGCATTTTCCTGTCACAGATATCACCTGCCTGTAGCTGAATGTTTGCTGCTGCTCAGAATCATCTGCTTTCATAATTCTGTACAGTTCCAGGGGTGCCTGGTATGAAAAAGAGAATTGTGAAATGAATTGCTGTGAAAATGATATAATATTTAATATTATTCAGCTTTTGATAATATAGATTCAAATTACAAATGAACACTATTTTTAATTAACTACATTAAGAAGTTCATAAATTGCATGGTTAAATCTGGGGAACATCACATGTTTTGAATTGTATGGTATTTTGAATGAACAAATCACAAATTAATGAGGTTTTGCTGTATACCATATCTATGGGCTTATGAATGGAATATGTATTCAGAAGTGGCTAATATAGTGAACAAATACTTCTTTATTTTGGTAGTGTTTCAGTGGCCAAAGGTTTTCTTTTACCTCTTTCTCGTCTCATCTCAGTTACTGAATCCAGCAGACAAATTATGAACATTGTTATTGATCATATAGTCTGATAATGAAGCAGATTGCTAACAGAAGTATTGTGTGCCATAAATATAATGCTGTAATAACTTGTCCATCTAAACTGCATGAAGTTGGCTGATAGAACCATGAGTGTTGTTAATCATATATGAGGCATGCACAACTGAAACCTACTTGAGGATGCTCACAGGTGAAGGCACTGTGGCAGTTTGAGCAAACAACCACAGGCACTTAGACAAGAGTCCCATTGATGAACAGGACCAAGTATCCAGACTGCAAAGAATTCCTTGGGGTGTTGTCTAAACCATTATACCACATGAACACATGTCCTTTGAGGACTTTCTGTAGTGGTCCAAAGATTTGAAAGTTACAATTCCAGGCTATATGCAGGATGCTTGAGCACCTATCACATGGCATTCATATAACAATGTCCCACTTAGGTGCCATATCTTTGAGAACCTTCCACCTTCAAATGCACAAGACCACTGTTAACTTATACTGGCTGTCCTCTGAAGATTTACCTACACATCTATTGATTTTACCTGTAACATTTTAACTTTGTAGCATTATTATTTATTTTTAATATTGATACATTCTTGATTCAGTCATTCTAAAACTATAATACATACTTACACAAATTCTGTTCACAAGACTATTCTTCCCATGTTATGTTTACCCACATAACATCAGCTGGAGAGTTTTAGTTGTCAAGTCAACATAAACTGTCTATATATTCTTCTATTCTGTGTTCAACCTGAAGATGGCCTTATAGGCCAAAATATGAAATTATAAATAGTAGAATGAATTGTTGTGTTTTGACTGGCTTTATTGTAATTCTAATTTTTAAACAAATTTCAGTTTTACATGCCTTATAATGATGACAGTGGTATTTTTGAAATGTTAGTGTGACAGTGTTCTGTTAGATCTTCAAATTCTAAATGATCACACAGTTGAAATTTTGGTGTTCAGTATAAGTAAAGTCTTATGAAGTATTTTTACACATTAGGAAGAATATCCTGTTTTAACATTCTGACATTATTCATGCATTATTTCTAGATTCAGCACTTCCATTGTTGTTCATTAAAACCATATTTTAAACTAATGTGCAGATATTTTTGCTTGGTTTTATTGCAGAGTTCCAAGGTTGACATTCCTTGGCTAAGATGTAAAAATTAACTGGAAGCAGTGAGTTTCATGCAGTGTCAAATTGCCTATCTGTGCAAAATGTAAATGAGTATTGGGTCTATTTTGCACAGTAGTAATGTGCATAATATACAGCCATTGTGAAATAACAAAATGATTCTTGTTTGAAAGTGCATGCATTTCAGTTATTAGATCCTAGTATTGATTATTTTGGTTATTGTTGTAAAGAAATATTTTCTTGCTTGCCTTCTTGAACACCTGTAGGCCATGTAAGTGAATTTTCATGGTAACGTTTTCTAACTTGTTAGGACAGGGGTTCCCAATCTTTGAGGGTTGACAGGAAGTATGATGTTTGAATTGTTTGTGTGCCAAAACAGTTGAAATACACATATTTTATAGCAAGTATTGAATTTCTTGGCATAATGTGTTGCAGAAATATTTGCCTGCTTAAAATAAAATGGGATGATGTATAACCATTTTGTAATTTGTGTGAATTAAAGACTGTAATCATGGGGCCTAAGAAAATAAGAAAATGTTCCAAAGCAGTACATGAAATATTGACAATATGACAGTCTCTACAGGTGTTTGCCCCTCTCTGTTATCCTGGTTTACGTTGGTGTCTGTCATGTAACATTCTCAGTATGGATAAGTAACATTGAGTTTTGAGATGTTAACAGCAGTGTGGTTGAGGATTTTGTTCTGGAAAGTGATGCTGCATCAGTAAGTGATCATATCCTTATTTTTGGAAGGAATGTAGCTTCTTCATTTTCAAGAAGAATTTTTGACCTCCACTCTAGACCCTTGAGGATGATGCCATTATGTTCCTTCAGAATATCAGGAACTGATTATCCAGTGATGTAGCATCATATCCCAGAAGAGTGGTATCCTACACTAACACTGAGTCTTATAGCTCTACAAAAGTGTGTATTCTTTGACTTACTACACACAAGTAATGGAAAAATGTTACCAAAAACACAGTGAATAAACCATACGCCACTATATTGGGTGTTACATATAGATATGCATTATTTTCTCAGTATTTCATTGAAATGCTGTGCATATTACTTTGTGAAATGTTTGTATCTTTCATCCTTTTTGTTACAATATGAGAATGTGGCTTATCATGGTTCATGTAACACTTGCTGTGACCCTGGGACAGGGTTTTCTGTAAATGTATTAGATTTCTCTGTCAAGCATCATTCTGTGAATGATACATATTCATTTACCATGCCCTGAGATGTGCAATAGACATCCTGCCAGCCAGCATGTTGTTACAGGTGTGGTTCTGAGGTGGCAGTTGAACTGTGACTTGGAGTAAAGTAGTTCAACTTTTAATATTGAAGTGCACAAATCATTTCGGTGTTTTTAGAGTGAAGTAAATTAAAACTCATTTCGAACTTCATGAGTGATTATGTAAAAGTATTACATGTTGATAAATTTCATGTGCCTGAAATTGTTAACCCCTTATTTAACATTTGCTATTTCCATGGCAGTGTGTATTCACATGGTGGTGTTTTGGATTATGACACTTTGTCGCAGTGTAGTAGGTGGATACCAATGTCTTCAATACAACCTAACCACCTTAGTCTTAGGTTGGGAATTTGGCAGGTTTTGTACAAGTGGGGGGAAAAGAAATGAGTTGCAAAAGATAGGAGTGGACATAAGTAGGGACTGTAAGCTGAGAAAAGGGCAAATAGTCCTATCTCATTCCTGAACCAGTGGTTCCCATTGGCCTGTCTGGCTGTGATAGGTGAGTTTTTACCCACCACTGGACCAACGCCTGGTATCATAACCCTGAAGACTGCAATATTTATTTTTAAGACATGTTTTTAATTCTGTCACTGATATTGTTCTTTTTTCATGTACATCAATGTTGTTTTTGTGATAGGTGATTTTTTTTACAGATTTACATCTTTATTTTGACACAAATATCATTTATCTGTGTATGCACACTGTGGGTTTTATACAGACTTGAGGTATGTCTTCCCAAAAGGATGCTGATTCATTAGCAGTCACTCTGATAATCACATTTACCAACAAATCCACATAAAAGGATTATAAACTGCATGCAAGTTTTAAAGCCTGTACATGTTTTGGTGCCAAGGAGCCATGTAGGAGTTGTAAAAGTTGTGTACAATTTGTAATCCTATTACATGCATTTGTTAGTAAATGTGAGTGATTATAAGAATATTGCATGGATTGAATAACATAAAATCCACTCTGATAATTTCCTGTAGCACATTTTTCTTTACACAACAGTAGAAAGTTCACACAATCTGCCTCCTTCATATGGTATATAACTCACGAGAAAAATTTGGTTTCCCACATTCATAATTATGAAACCTTTGAACTCCAAAAGCCTTATTCTAGTGGGACCTCTCTAATAGACAGTAGCCAAGCCTGTAATATGTACATCACTTTAAGACAATACAAAATGTGTGTCATTGCTACAATGAATAGACTCAGGTTTTGTATGTGTATGGATAAGTGTGTAACAGTACAGATTTGCTGAAGAAATTGATAGCCATAATACTTACATTTTTGCTTTTGCAATGTTACCATTTATGAGAGGCTCCCTTATTGCAACTGATACTTGTAAAATTTTTAGATAAAGAGTTTGAAAGCAATAGTAAAGTTTTTCAATGATTATTTCAGTTGTTGGTTGTTATCTAAAATGTTCTGGAAAAATTAGGAACACTATAATTACAACTGAGCCATTAAGTGGCCTAACTTTTGATAGCATTTCCCTAAATGCTGGCTCCAGATAGTGTGTGTATTGATATAATGCATTTCCTTCAGAAATATCAGTTTCTTTGAAAAGTGTTGTGCCTTACTTGATTCTACATGACATTTAGTGCAAAATATGAAAGATAAAAAGACATCATTTTGGGAAGCCCCATGTGTTAAGTGTAATTACAGCTATATGAAACTCAAATTTGCATATGGCTTATGATGTGTTAAAAACAGTGATGGGCACCCCTTCTGATCATTGAAGTTTCTCAAGGCAGAAATTTACATAAATATTACACAGGATTTATATCTTTTATTGGGTGAGTTTAGTGTTCCTGACAATTAATAATGAAACTTGTGCAGAATGGGGCTAGACGCATTTCCTGTATAACATGACTGTTAATCATTACTTTTGTATGAATACTTTGAAATACTGTTATCAGTGCAAGAGAAGCAGTATTTGTGAGTGAACATAGTAATGTACTTGATGACTTTCCATTTGTAAGTTGCTTTGTTTTTGTGTCTGATGTAATGGAAGCTATGTTGAATGTGGGTTGCCAACACTCATATGAACAGTAAGTAAAGTCACAGGTGTTGATGTTTGTATCAATAAAGTACAACTCCTAAACCTAACATCTGTTTTTTGTTTGTTTTTGTAACTTCAGTTTATATCACTGAAATGAAAACAGAAAACTGTAACATGTGTTCTTTGTATGTATGTAAGCAACAGAGACACTAGAGAAGGAAGAATAACAGAAATAGCTGAGAAGAAAGAAGGCATATAGAAAGGTATGTATTGTGATTACAGAGGTATGTTAACTAATAAATATTGGTTTACTTAAAAGAATGAAAATACTTTGAAGTGTTAGTGAATGGAGAATTGCAAATAGCTAAATGATGCATGGGAAATGAATCTAACCCCTGTTTTGCATCAGTCATTTTATTAATCCACTTGTCTTTGTTTTGCTTAATTTTACTCCAAGTAACTGGTTATTTGAAAAAATTACTTAAATTTCATTTGACAAGTGTATTTATCTGTATTGCTTAGACAGATTTTAATTTTACATATTTAGATTGGATGCAAGAGCAGAGGGTGCAACACATTACTGTGAAATTTATTTGTGAACTAGGGGAGTTCAGAAGACTTGCCAGAAAATGGAACTGTTGAAACACTGAAAAGATATTTCATTCATGGAGTAAGCTTTCATAGTGAGAATCTGCTTGCACCGATATCAGAGCATTCATACCATAAATGAAATGTGACTTCTTCCTGTATTCATTTACACTGATATTTGCACAAAAGCATTTTTAAATCCATGATCCATCAAATTGAAGAAGGATGTAAAACTTGTCATCATAATATTACAATTCACACAGGAAATATAATAAGATAAAATTCAATATTACCAGATTAAATTTAAACTAGAATTAATCAAATAGCTAATGTGATACTCAGGATTGGTAATTTTACTTAATTATACATCATATGACACACTGAAAAGATTTCTTCCAAAGAATAAAATTCTCTGTAATAAGATATTCTTTCAGTGCATGTTTGAATTGTTCCTTGTTCAGCAGTTTTGTAATGTGTGGTGGTAAGGTACTACAGACATTTATTGCTGAATACGTCACCCCTTCTTGAATGAGGAAAAACAAATTGTTGGTCTATGTGGGTGATTCTGCTGTCTGCTGTTCAAAGAATGCACTTTTATGTTAGTTTGAAACTTGTCAGGGTTACTGACAACAAAATTCATCAAAGATAGTATGTATAAACAAGGAATTGGGTAGTATGTCAAGTTGTTAAATCCAGTTCTACATGAAGATCTATAACCCAATCCTAACATTATTCTAAAAATCTTTGTTTCTATTAACAACAGCTTCTGTGAAGTAGCAGAAATACCCCCAAAAATTATACCATAATTATCCCTTGAATGAAAATGGGCAAAAGAAAATAATTTTTAGGAATTAATATGTAGGGTATAATATAGGCATTTGAACTCACATTACTAACAAACAGTTGAATGTGATTTTTTGAAGGGAGATGAGTATCTAATTGTAATCTGAGATATTTTATGCTCTCAGATTTGGTAGTCATGTTTAATGGGTATGAAAATTAAAATTTTTTTTAGGAGTCAGTGTAAGTTGATTTGCTTGAAACCATTTGTGTTATATAATTTAGGATAAGATTATGCCTTTGAATCAGGTCCTGATGGCTATTGAATGAAATAAGAAAACCTATATCATCTGCAAACATGATTCCAGAGATATTTTTGAAATAATGTGGGAGATAATTGATATGTAAACTAACAAGAAAGACCCACCCTTGGGGAACTCCATTTATAATGGTTCTCCAGTTAGAAAATTTATTAAATGTTGTAGATTTTAAATGAACCCTTTGTTTCCTACTGATCAAATAAGATCTAAACCACTCTAACAGGGTACCCTTTATACCATAAAACTGTAATTTAAAAATTAATAATCAGTGATTAACACAATCGAAGGCTTTTGTTAGGTCACAGAAAACTCCTGCAATATGTTTTTTTATTCCAAGCCTTAAAAATTAATTCCGTAAGCCTATATGTTGCATGATCAGTCGAAAATCCTTTTCTAAACAAAAAAACCAAATTGGTCTGGAAAAATTATATTATGGATACTGATCTGCTGAACTAGCCTCTGATGGATTAAGATTTCAAATGTTTTGAAAAACTGGTGAGTAAGGAGATTGGTCTGTAGTTATCAATTTGAGAACTACCATTGTTTCTGAACAGTGGAGTTACTGTAGAGAATTTAAGATGGTCTGGAAATTTTCCTTGAGACAGTGGTTTATTGAAAATATAAGGTGAAAGTTTACTAATGCAGTTACCACCTTGTACTGTTTTGTTTGGAATTTCATCAAAACCAAATAAATTATTATTTAAAGAAATTAATATATTCTTAAGTTTGATATCAGTAATTGGAATGTTTACCATTTTAGGAAAAGATGTAGAAAAACATCTCTGCAAGATATTGACACATTCTTGTGTGTTCTGTATTAAGTTTATGGGTTATTTGTATGAAATAATCATTAAATGCATCTGCAGCTTGGTTGGGAAATATAGTTTTATTATCAAGTTCAATATATAATTCTTTTATTATAATTAATCTTTCCTGTTTCATTTATGATAGTGTTCCATTTTGTTTTAGTTTTATTTTTAGATGAAGAAATTAAGGTATCAGATTAATTGAGCATTCCCAATTACTTTTTTTTTTTTAAGAATCTTACAGTATTGTCTGTAGTATGATATTAGGGAAATTGATGAATTTAGAAATCATGAGAGCTCCTATCTTACCTCACCCATTTATATGTAGTTGACACACGTACACTCTTTCATGCAAATTTATTTTTACATCGGGTATACTGTGTGCATCATAGTAACACCAGTTCTTTTCTGAGTTTCCAGAAACCTACATTTTATATCACTGAATGATATTCTGTGATTATTACTTACCAGTGCTTATTAATTTATTAGTGTTCTGAAATTATTTGCAACCATAGAACTGAAGACAGTATTGCATTACATTTTTTTACTGTTTTCAGATTAATGTATTCAAATACACATGCAAAGTTTAGTACTACATTGCTGCTAAGCAACACGACTCTTTTTGTAGCTCAGTTGGTATAGTGAATGGGCTGCATACTACCTGACCAAGAAATTGTGGTTTGATTCTTAGCTGGGCTAAGACATTTTATTGTCTTCAGTGTGTCCAGAGCATATCTGGGGGTAAATCAGCTGGGGTATGAGGCTGCCCACTGACCTACTGCTGAGATTAAAAATGCATGGTTCTGTACTGTGACTGTTGCATAGCCTTCCAGGTATGGTGCTTAATTAAGCACAGGGATGTCACTTTCACCATTATTATAGTATGTAAACAGTTCCCAAGGGCTGGAAATTACACCAACTGTAGATTTACATGCTCATGTTATATAGCCTGTGCTTGTATTATAATTCAGCATAGATGATGTGTGTGTAAATTTAAATTTGTAGTTGTGATGGCACAATTGTTAAAGCAACTGTTGATGTTTAAGGAAGAACATGGTTGCTCTGCTTTTCTCCTCCATGATGTCCACAACACTACTTTGAATTGATCTAGTTAATTGTCTGATAGGGGGAGCATATTTTCTGTAGGCAAAGATGACTGCAAAAATGCTTATTGCTGATTTCTAAGACTGTGTGTCTCCTGTAAGTCTTTGTGAATTATACTTTTCCAAATTGTGCCTTTATCTTTACTAGCTGTAGTGGAATGTCAAATATTTTATGTGTATTTAAATATACCAGTTACAGAGCTGCTAGCACGACCCACTGCAGCTTTGTATTGATGACTTACAGAATTGTAATTTCATAAGGTTGTTTTACAGGACTGAAGAATGATGTGTATGTTCATAGTAATGGTAAATACATGTGTTAACAAACTTTAATGCCTTAAGGTCTGAAATTTATGTATGCATGAATACATGTCTGCTTGCCTGGAAACTTTCCTCATCCTTCAATTCAAATAGTGGAAATAAATACAGCCAAAGAGGAAGCTAAACATTTGTGGCAACTTACACCCTCATTATGTCTATAGCTTTCTGCTGAAATTGAATTTAATCAAAGCTCTCATTTGGGTAACATATTCAACAGATTACAGGATAAACTTCATTTTCTTATGTAAAACGGGAATACTAATGAACCAGTCTGAATCTGAAAGAAATGTGTTTTAAGACCCCCCAACAAATTTCATCACACACACACACATATATATAATATTCAGCCAGATAAAATTGGTAATTGGTCTTTCTGTTTTAAATGTTTGAAAATACTGCATAGTATTTTATTGTCCAAGTGCTGTTGTTTCCAGTTGGAGGTGTTATAGAGTCATGCAACATGTCTTAAGATTTACAGCTGCATAGGTCTCTGAACTTCATTTTAGACCAACCCTCAAAGTGCCAAACTTCTGAATCAACCAGGCTTTGTATCTTAAAAAATATACCTGTAGTCATTTGCCAAAAGCCAGTCTTTAAACAGAAAAAAGTTTAATATTTCCTTGCATTGTGCCCCATAAATAGAAATTACTTAAATCTGATGATCATGGAGCCCAGTTTTTATTCTAAATTGCACCTAAAATGAACATCTGAACAGGAATAGTAAACTGCGAATTATGAAATTCATTTGACACTGATTCTTGGAAGTACCTACAAGTGTGAAAACTTGTGTTTTATCAGTATTTCTCTGTTACTACATGTTGCAGTATCTACTGCATTGAGATATTTTTGTTACATAATTTGCTGTTTTATGCATTAATTACACAAAGATATTTCAGTAGCATTTTTTGCTAAACAGCATCTGACATCATCCATTGTTGGAAGACATACACAGTATAAGGATGAAACTGTGTATTCACTAATGGCATTGATGAGTGTATTTCCAGTTACATGTATATTCATAGAGGGAGTAGGAAAAACCAGTTTCATTAATGAGTTAATGTAATGGCCACTGTGACAGCAAACTATTAAGGGATGGTGTATCAACAAATTTTCATTAATTTTTTAAGAACTGTAACAATTTAATTCATCTGGCAATAAGGGTATAGTTTGTTGCTTGATGTGTTATTACTATACAACAAAAGAGCTACCAAACCATCCTTATAACCACCACAGCCACATACAGTGGAAACCTAATTTGTTTCTTGATGTAAGATTTTTCTGCATTTTTTGTTCATTTTTTGTGGTCCCAACCACAACCCCATAAACACAATGTATAATTTTTCTTTATTTTACATTTTTCCTACATTTAAGACATGAAACTTTGGTCCCTGCACTGTTTGGAATGTAACTTCAATGTCTGTATTGACTACTTTGGAGTTTGTTGTTTTGTATGGGTGTGAAACTTGGTCGTTGACATTGCGGGAGGAAAGGAAACTGAGGGTGTTCTTCTTCTTAGGGCCTGTCAGCTCATGCACCACAACCTTAGGCTTATTGTGCAACCCTAATATAAGCTGAGGGTGTTTGAGAACATGGTGTTGAGGAGAATATTTGGACATAGGAGGGACGAGGTAACAGGGGAATGGAGGAGACTGCAAAACGAGGAGCTAAATGATTTGTACTCCTCACCCAATATTGTGCGGGTGATAAAATCGAGAAGAATGAG
>Ga0123353_10008086_pt1 | contig 14317 bp, 6 predicted proteins | sample TergutLab28metaG_3_FD_92763 | JGI IMG/M metagenome (GOLD analysis project Ga0123353, IMG submission 92763) | Labiotermes labralis P3 segment gut microbial communities from Petit-Saut dam, French Guiana - Lab288 P3 | ecosystem: Host-associated > Arthropoda: Insects > Digestive system > Gut ... | reverse complement strand
GTCAGCGCAACGGGTCCCCACAGCCGTTAACCTCTGTTTTCTAGACCTGGAGCCGCTACTTTTTTCATTCAAGTAGCTCCTCAATTGACCTCACGAGGCTGAGTGGACCCCGTTCCAGACCCAATACTACTCAGAAAATCTCGTAGCGCCGGGGATCGAACCCGGGACCTCCCTATCTGTAGCCAGAAACTCTGACCACTACACCATAGAGGCGGTCAACTGGACAAATACGACATGTTTTTAGTTTAAGTAATGTGCAGAAGGAATTGGGGTTCTTCAGCAAGACAATGCAAACGCCAACACGGCCAATATTTCATGGCCGCCTTACGTAATATTTTTTAATACCGAACAATTAAATAGTCGTCCATTGTGGCTTGCTAGTTATAAGCCGATCTCACGACATTCGAACACTATCAGTGAAAAAGTCTGAAAGACAACGTTTACAACAACAATACACACAAACGGCGACCTTAAACAAATACTCCGGTGCACAGTGTCCGCAATTCCAGAAAACAACTTCAAGTAATTTTTTAAATAATACGTTCACCAGGTGCCAAGCATACCTGAAAGTTGAAAGAGGTTATTTTCAAAATCCACTTTAACAAAATACAATATAATTCGCATATCGTTAATGAGGTTTCCATGGGCGGGTTCCGCGTTAAGTTGTACACTTGAATTACCTTAGAAAAAGCTGCATATTTCTCCAAATCTGCCATATGCAATAAACGATTCCAGAACCCTGGGGTCAGCGTCGCTCCCACCTGAAGCTTCCTAGTATCTGCTTTATCTTCGATTCCGAATCATTAATATAACTGTGTGGCCTGTTTACAAACCACTTTGATTTGAACAATAACTATAAATAACTTCCTTCTAAAACAGTTTGCCGAATCCATTTCGAGTCATCCAGCATAAAAAAAAATTAAACACACCTTGTTTACAGGGGAAAAGCAACAGGCCTGCGATGAAATGTGAATAGGTGTTTCAAATTGTCCAAAATAACTTTACTACCCACCATGAGGGTTAGCACAATGGTTACAGCCCACATTCAAAAGTATACAGTTCGCACACCGAGCAGGACCCAACTATTCGTTGGGTTGTCGCGGTTTTCCTCACCCTCTTCATGCAAGGACTTTGCAGAAGAATAAAATTGGGCATGGCAGCTTATACACACGCCCCTATCGATTCAACATGTTGAATCACCCCACCATATGTTACTTACCGCCACATTACCTTAATAATTAACAAAGCGATTACAACAACTGAATGAACAAAAGAACTTACCAAACAGCGGCTGCGGTACCGAAGTAGTACAGCAACAGGAAGACGACAGCGCAGTTGGCGTTGATGTGTCCGTCCTGCGACAGGAGCAGCCTAGAGGGATTTTGGGTGTCGGGGCTACACGCAACGGCTGTACGCCCAGCCGCGGCCCGAACCCCCCAGCCCACACTAGCCAAGTTGTAGCAGAGCGCCAGAAACGCGAGTGGGCGCTCTGGATATCGAAACCTGGCTTGTCCTCCCCCTGAATCTACCAAGAACGTCAACAAAGCAATTAGAGAAGAGATGAAACAGAGCCCAGCCCATACGGACAACCATACTTCAGCCAGGTACTTGTCTGGGCTCTCGAATAATACATCGGCGTCACAAAGGGGGTTACACCGTCTCGTACGATTTACGTAAACGTAACGGTTATGACGTACGTAACGAGAACAGGGTGCAACATTGGAAGTTCGTGGTACACTTGCGATTCTCGAGACAGCTGGCGTCGCGGCGTCGGAAGGCACCAGTCCGGTCCGAGGCCCTACTCCCACTTCCCCGGGGCCTTCCATGCACATGTGTTCGTGGTTGTTCTCTACAGGAAACTTGGAACAATTCAGGGCAGCTGGCCAAGGAAATCCAAATCCCTGTAAGACTGGGTAGCAGCGGGCTCTCACAGATTCGCACAGGCGACGACATGGCCCAATGGGTGAAGCAACCTTCTCCGTACACATGGGCACATAGACGGAACACAAAAAGAAGTGCAGTTGTGCTGAACAGCCATACTGTATCAGTGGCGAGAATGTCTGTAATGTGAAATCGGCATCACCTTGAATTTCGTGACCCACAAGATTAGGCATTCCAGTCACATTGTAACCGAGGCCCCAACACAGTTCCACACGAATCGGTTCACATGTTCGCAATGTTGCAGCTTCACCCCTAACTGTTAACACTACGATGACTGGAAGCAAGTACACGGAATACATGACGCAGCGCGGAGCCATGGCGGCCCGGCACCCGCCCACTTACTCTGCACAGTCTCTCCTCACGCGCTGAACGATGTAAACTGAACCGAGAAAGGAGCAGAAGGCCGTCTATCGCCCGGCGAGAAGTGCAAGCAGTGCTACCAACACAGTGGCACCCACGTGTCAGGAGCAGCAAGTAAGGCAGTAAACCAAACAGTACTAATATATCACATTTACAATTACGTGAAGTCTGTGGAATATGAGAATATAAATTGTACTTAAGAATAACAGGCTGGTGTATTAAAAAATTTAACAACGTTATTGCAATGGCCGAACTTTATAATCGAATGCTAGGTCAGGATGGTTAGGTGCAGAGAACTACAAAGAATGGAAAACACACGGCCTGGCTTATTTCATGGTGCAAACAAGCCCATAAAAATTCTGTCAGGGTAACTGATAACCTTGGCTGTGACTTAAACCGGCCGTTTTCCAAAAATGAATAGAAAATTTTGGAACGTTGCCTTAAATAGGCCATGGCTATTTCCTTTCACATTCTCATCTGGTCGAGAACAGCTTGTCCTTCGATGCTTTTTACTTCTTTTTGTGAAGCAAGAATTAGTTTTATAATTACTTTTTGTAACACATTTCAGTACAGGCTATCCAACTCGGACGCTTAAACAGGTCTATGAACTATAAAATAAATAGACTTAAACCGTTCTTCTCCTTAATACTCTAGGAAAACTGTTCGAAGTAAGAGGAATTATGAATCTCAGAAGAACAACGGATGCCCTGCTCCGTATATTCCCCCAACCCGGGCATCGTACTTAATGCACAAAACCCACTATAGCGCTAACCGTTCCTGATATTTAAAATATGCATAATTTAATGGCTTATTAATAGGTTATATTCCAAAGCAATGTCTTTGGAGGACATTCGAGTTTAAATTTAAAATTTTCTCTAATTCCACAGCATGTGCTCATAACGTGAACAGTATTTGATCGAAATCGGTTTCGTTACAATTTATACCCATAATTCTGAAAATTATTGACGAATATTCCGTGTACCTAAAATCATTGTGAGTTACAATTTCACAGGCCATAAATGTAATGAATTTCAAATTAAACTTCAAAGATAAATTTGTAGACACTGGGCCTAATGAAAGAGAAAACCTAGAACCCACAATGAACTTTAAAATCACATATACCAAGGCAAAAAATTTGTTTTTCTCGTGTTATCTCTTGTGAAACAGGACCACAATCTCCATAGAGCTGTAACCCACTAACTGCTACTCCATTTCATCAAGTTTTTCTTAATGTTATAAATTAATTTCGATAAACTAAGTTTCGCTGGAAATTTTAAATTTTGAAACAAGCTTCAGGGACTGTCACGATACATAAATACAAATTCAATACGCGTGTGCAGCAAGGTTTCTCCAATAGAAGTTGGGTGTCGGAGTCTCGTCGATGGATGACTACTCCCTCCCGTTGTCTCTTACCTCACATTTGCTTATTGCTCCACTGGGAGTAAATTGTAAATTTGCAGTTCTAAATAAAAAATATAAAAATAAGTTGGGTAGCGCTGTCAGTCACCGTGGAAGAGTCATGTAGAAATGATTTGTCCAGAAGGAGATCGAACCTGTAATAACCAGAACCAGAATGACATCTTCGCTGTTGCTCTAACAGAGTAGGAGGCTGCATATAAAAATTACAAGTTAAATTACAAATGTGTTGTATGAAATGAAAAAAAGAAACTGCTCTCAAAATTTGTTTCGACATCCGTTGTTTAATCCATTAAAACCCCCTTGGTAGCTGTACGTACAGTACCACGTGACGTAATATTAAAAAATTCGCGTTTTTAGCATTCAAAGTATTTATATGGATCGTATCATTCTCAAAATAGATCGAGATTAATTCCCTAAAAATATTCACAGCCTCGCCTGTCGAATGGAAGAGAATTTTGTCTCTCTGAGGTAGAAACAACAGTTTTATAACTAACTGACTAAGCAACCAACCAACCAACGAGTCCTCTCCCTCCAAGAAATAAAAAGCCTGGAATGAACCGCTTCTATATTCATACAACGTAACCTACATTTCTATAGCTATTTCCACAGATGTAGGCTTAACACAAAGCTAGAATAAGCTGTGTTCAGGTATTCTTTACATCATATTCCTTAGGTCTCCATCATAAGAGTATGTAGAAACAGACCACGTTCGCAGATCCAGCACGAGGTCAACTGTACACTCGTAGTTTACGTATCTATAAAATGCAATTTAGAATTTGTAATTAATCTTAACCCCCCCTCCAGAAATTGAATCCTGGATATAGCTCTGGCTTATGTGTTTTATCCGTGTACACTTTCGTTGCAAGATATGTAGCCATGCAGATGTTCATTAAGAATGACCCAACATTTCTACATCGTCGTTGGCATGGACACAAGGTATGAAGTTCGTGGGTCCCCAGGCCCACAAAGTATACACATACGGCAGCATAAGTTTGAAGTTTGGCCGTATCTAACAGTCATGATGGGGTGACCCGCCCTTGCGCCCCAGGTGCAGGACTTTTCCCTTGCCTCTGTAATCATGGGCTGGTGTAGTAATCTGCTGTTCGTGCTAGCATAAGTTGGTACCACTTGTTGAACAGCATTCCACGGCACTCGTCTTTGGGTCTTTGCATTTTAAACGAGATGACGCCACGCTGGCCAGCGGGTGGGCGGGACCAACCTTTCAACTCGACAACATTTCATTGTTTCTCAAGCAGGCAGGCAGTATAGTATGTTTACCTTTATCTTTATTGATCACACTTGCGTACCTTGTAAGTCATCACCCAACTAGACTCCCTCCGTATGCATGTTCTCTGCTTATGAAGTACCAAAATCCTATTACACACCCTGCCAGAAAGTTATCACAGCGTGTTTCGTAGACTTAGAGGTGTCACAGATATCTGATTGTTGAACACTGTATGTATTTAAATCCATGGGCTGTACAAGCAAAAAAAAAAACACTTTGGTGCCTTGTTAATGTTTGTTCAAGAACTAAGTCATTGCGATCCGCCGACTGACGTTCATTCTCACGGAATAATAAGACAAAAATTTGTACGCCTGTATGCTGCGTAATGTATGATAATTTTTAATTATACAGCATTGCACCTGTAGTTTATTATATCTGTCAAAAGTACACTCGAATCGCCTGTACATAAACACCAATAATTAGAATGAGATATTGCAGAAACCCACTTGAAGTAATCCCTTTCGCCGACTGATTAAAAAAGGACCACTTTGAACGGAGTATGGCCCACCTTAAGAAGCTAAATAAATATCCGGAGTGATTTCTTTTTCACTTGAGGTTTCTGACCAAAATTATACATAACACGATATACATATAATAAATACATATTCCGTACAATTAATTCAATTTAATATTACCCTCCTAATGATAGTGGGGTATACCCTGTCACTGTAGCTTCATACATGCGCCATACTGTGTATCATAATAATAAGCCCGTGGCACTCAATTGTGAAATAATCTATTTAGCTTGTACTATGGAACTCTCCGTACGTCTAAAAGAAAGTGATCGGATGTCTTATGCCTACAGACAATTTCGAAAGACTGGAAACAAAATTAAGTCTTTCGAAGACTGATTACTAATTATACAGGCAGCTAATGCTGTGCATGCCAAAATATCTGTCCTATCAAGATAAGCTTACCAGCTGGGACCTACAGCATGCAATCAATTATAATGAATTGTAGGCCTATTGGGGAGCCAGTTCCTACCGTGGGCTTGTATTTATACTCATATATGTAACAAACAGGTATACAACGTTGAGAGCATGGGCATGTTAGTTATAAGATAAAAGTACAGCCTTCGAAATACATATTCATAAAAGAAACGCAGTCACAACCTGAATGTTAAGGCTGTTCATGTTTCATTCTCTTAAATGTCTCGACTTGCGTATATCCCTCCCCCCATTTCTGCTCATTACACAACACGATACTTACAGGTCTACGCATACAAGTAATTCAATTTTCGTCTGTTTATTCTAATTCCGCTTAATGGATTAGACTCTGTTATGATCAGAATTACCGATCCCAGTGGCCACGCGATATAAGCCGTGGGTCTTCGGCTTGCTGGGATTGCGGGTTCGAATCCCGCCAGGGGCGTGGATGTTTGTCTGTTGTGAGTGTCGTGATTTGTCGAGTAGAGGTCTCTGCGTCGTGCTGATCGCTCGTCCAGCTGAGTCCTACCTGTTGTGTCTTGGGTGCAATCGTAACGCCTCTATAATGAGCAGGCAGTGGCCCACTAGAGGCTGTTGCGCTCTGGGGTGGGGGGAAATTCGGAAATAACTTATTAAACCATGAATCCACTAGACAACTTATCAGCGCGTTGTTGGATGTGGGATTGTGGGATGGGTTCAACGTAAGACCTCTGCCTACGCACACAGAATAAGATGCATTTATACCGCGACTGCTGAAGCTTCACATCGCAGCCCTCAATTTTCTTGCAACTCAATTTGCTGTATGGTTTCACTATTTGAAATACAAACTGATTAGTAATCCAGCATGATAGGCCTTACCCATAAAATACATTAATGGCATCAAGCTTAAAGAATATAAGATTTGCAGGTCAAGTTATAAATTTGTTCTCAGATGAATTAAGCCTATGGTTTAAAGTACAATCGATTTTTGAGGCAGTCTCTTTTACCTCAATCGATAACTGCATCGTGTCCAAACTGAAACTTATCATCCCCAGTTCACTTCGTCGTACGTTTAAAATGCAGGAACAAACGTATGTTAATTAATTCGGAAGAGGAATACCAAAAACAACTTGTAAGACGTTATAAAGCTGACGGTGTTAATCGTCAGGCCATTAAGGTTTTTCAGAATCGTAAAGGGTGACAGGCAGGCCTTTCCCCTCTAGTGGGAAGGGGAGATTTTTAAAAATAAATTGACAAAAATATCACAGTATTACGAAACCCATATTTAAAATGTATTGTTGATGAAAGTGTCAACAGAGTTTATTTTATAAATAACTCTTGCCTAGAGGGCGGCATCTCACTGCCGAGACCCGGGTTGGATCTCAGGCCAGTCAATATTAAACCTGAAGTACAAAGTTGTATGCGACAGGTTTTTCTCCGAGTAGATAATTTTTATCCTGTCCATATCATTCCAAAATACTCCTTATTCACTCTTTATTCGTCTACCATTGACGTTATACATTTTAATCCCAGTAACTCACAGCGTCAGCGTCATTAGATAACAAACACGCACGCACACACACACACACACACACACACGCACGCGCGCACACACCTTTCCATTATAAGTGAATATGATGTAATATCAAAGAAAATATCAGACGTCAAAAATGAGATACTTTAATTGAAAGAAGCGTCGCCTCATCTCTGTCACTTTTGTGTCAAGACGTCATTGAGATCGCGTCGGATTAATACTGCAGAATGCAGCTAGTTAAGAGGTTAGAATAAATTACTCGATCGACTACGAAGACACTGCAACTTAATAAGACGTAGTTTTATCTGGACAAGCACTGGTCGGGGTTTAATAAAATATTCATTGGAGGTCATTACACAGAGTCGTAGTAACATTTAAACTTCCATAGAGATTGACATCCATAGACTTCTTTATAAGGGAAAAGAAGCTAAACGTCTACCAGCGTTAACAACGTTGGAAGGACTTTCATAAACTTTCGTATTAGACGTCCCTACAAAAACGATGGAAAGTGTTCTGCTACGGACTGTACCTTAGCGTTTTTTTAATAATTGGTGCGCATCGCATTTAAGCTTCAAGTCATTCTAATACGTACCACCAATCCTATCAATATGCAAACCATTGCATCACAGTGAATGCAAATAGAGTTCCAACCCTTTCTGGGCGCAAAATCTATTCATTTTCCCAATATAACATAATTATCAGAATATATGGCCATTATGTCGCAAATCAACATTAACCGGTTGGTCTTGGCGATGGAGACGTCGTGTGTTTTCTGTGACTGTATATGTATTTATCTTTTTTTTTTTGTGGCGCAACAGCACAACTCTGGCCCAGGCTGCTTCTTTTGATATTTCTAGTTCACATACTGAACACACCCACCCGGTAGGATTCCCCTGAAAAATTAATCAGCACGTCGCAGAGACCACTACCTACATAACACACAACAACCACGGGAGGCAAGCATCCATATCCTCAGCGAGATTCGAACCCGCAATCCCAGCAATCGAGCGGCTTTATACCTACGCCTTAGACCGCACGGCCACGGGGATCTGCGTATGTAGGGCTCTAAGTATTATTGACATGAATTTTACGGACCAAAAGTTAACACATCTGCTCGTACCTTGATCAGTTTGAGCAACAGAGTTGAATGACGAGCAAGATGAAAGAACTAGGAGGGCTCTGGATATTGGAAGATTTAAGTCTAACCAATGTTCAAAGTTCTCATGTCATCAGTAAGACTAACCGTAGTTTTACTTACCAAAACGTAAGACTGTGATATTAATAAGCTTTAATCTAATTTCACAAATTTATGTGGGTCCAGGAGCTAGCTGTTATTAATTAACATTCTTCGCAAGTTTGGCGTTTATTCAGTCTTGCTTGTGGGCGAGCAAGATTGTTTGTTTTCTTATTGTGACATGCTAAGTATCATCTAACGTCTTCAGCCCTCCCCTCGTAAGATGGCATTAACAGCCTTTCTAATCCTCCGCTGTTCACTGCAGGACAAACAAGACTGGCTTATTATACTCTGTTGACACACAAATTATATGTTATGGCAGAATTGGCCTGCCTCCGCCTGCAGGCATACCTATAGTCCAGTGGACTGGCACGCAGCTCCAACAATGTTGCCACATAGCGGCGTGGTTTGGTTTGGTATATACCACACCACAGGCATTTCCCCAGTTCCCACCCACGTCGAACAGATTACAATGCAAAGTGAAGCTAATGTCACGCGCCAACTAGTCATATTTGGACAAATTGCGCCATCAAAAGCAGGGTCTAATTATCTGTATTGACATCGCAGCAGGTGCGGACTAGTCCAGCTCAGAAGATAGTTCGTTGTAGGTGACAATATGCAATACTCTACACAGACTTCTTTTTTAATAGAAGACATCCCGTTGTGTTTTTAATACTCAAAATAAAATGGTTTTATTCCGTCGAAACACAACAATAGCATACAATCATAAGCACCCTAGTATGGCTACAAGTTTCGGTCTCGTCTAGATAATCCTCAGGCCAAAATTTTCCAGTAGAAGTTACAATCGGTGTGCAATAAACATTATAGGATCCCATACTGTTTACAGGGTGTGCGTAAAACAATTGTAAGAGTTTTTTTTTAGTTAAAATACTGTTGAAAGGATGTAGCGTATCTACAACATTATGTACGAGTAAGTGCTTCTTATCAATTATGAAAATATCTTACAATTGTTTTTACGCACATCCTGTAAACGGTATGGGATCCCATAACGTATAGTGCGTACCGATTGTATCTACACAGACAGTTATGAAGTACAAGACTTAGAAGCCAGTTATGTATTCGTAACAGATTCCACAAGAAGGGATGCATCTGATCCACAAGGCTGTGCAGAGGATGATGGAAAACTTCATGCCTCATGATACGGTCTTTTGAGATGTGATGCCAGTGGTTTGGCAAACGTGCAAGTGGGTTTTGGACCAGATCCGCCTAAGCTTTTTGGTAGTGCAGCAATTAAGGCGAAATTTTGTATGCATGCGGGCAACATGCAGATCAATATATAAAATGTACAAATACACGCATAGTCTATGCGTAATTATATGTATGATTTTATGTGCACAGTTTTCCATGTATTATGTTTAATAAAAACATAAAAGTAACGTGTTGTAGTGTTGCATAATTAACCGTGGCGCTCGAATATATGAATTATCAACGACAAAAGGTAAAATATATAAACGGAGAAGATAATGAAAATAGCACAGCACGTCAGTCTTTATAGGCCTAAAATGTGATAACGTAAACCTACAGGACATATTGTGATATCAATGTAAATTTTAGGCTTACCAATATAAAACTTAATAATTCATTTGTGGTTTCCTAAGACGCCTCCCCGAAAATGACTTTACGGAAGTTCAAAACATATTGGAGAGGCAAGAGACGGTTGTCAATTTTACACCCTATGTGTACGTTTTTGGTTTCATGATTAATTAACACTGATAATAATAAGTAAATTGCATAAAAGCAATTAACAACCTATGCCAGGGTGTCTTTATTTTAGCACATTCGTGAAACATTAATTCGCAGCCTAATATATTTCGCCGAAAATCAAATGCTCACACCTTCTCTAAAAATATTTTACAAACATTCTTAAGACATGCAGAATGACGATGAACGACACTTCAAGAGCATACATAGAGACAACATCTACAATTGCAATGCATATTGAACGAACAAAATTGTCATTAACATTTATGAAGAAAGAGGTCTAATTACGCTCTCGTCTTTCATTAAATTACAGACTAACTTTGTAGACGTAATTTTATTACCACAGAACCGAAAAGACATATTCTTTTCCTGTCACGGAAACATTCGAAAAATAAAATTCCTGTATCTAATATAAAAATCGCAAGACAGAAAACAAACTTTCACGTAGAAAAGTATATGTTTATGGTTGGATCTAAAATTTAAACCCTGCAGTTAAAGAGGTGGGTCTCCGGCTCGAAAGCCCTAAACACTAAAAGTTAAGGACTGTATGCACCATGTGTTAAGTTTCATAAATGTTAACTTGGTATGAACTTTAGCACCATCTATAACACCGAGAATGAAAACATTACAAACGTTAGAAATAAAGCTGCGGGTGCCTGCACATCTTCAAGTCGTTAAATACAAACAAGACAGCCAACACACATCAGGAATCGCCGATAAATTTATTTTCATACCGTCAAAGAACAATGTCCAGCGCGAAGGTTATATAATTCAATCACCTGGGAATATAGTAGCAGTGATATGTTATCTCTCATAATTTGCCATGAACCTGTTAGATTCGCTATGGCGCTCTGTAACGACTTTGCCAAGGAAAGTGTCAGAAGACAAAGTCTCCTCGAGCAACACTTTTTTTCCGCGAGCTGCAGGTCGAGCAGGCCTGTTTTGGAGGAACTTTCTGTCTCGGTCTCCGAATGAATGCTCTATAGTGGTGGCCAGCACTAAGCGCTTACACCAAGGTTCAACTTTTAAAATGGGCACTTAACGTTCTGTTTAGCGACCTGGGTCCTTTGTGTTAAATCACAACTGCGACCGGCTCTAAAAAAAATTCTTTTCGGAACCTGTAAGGCAAACGAGGGCAGTTCTTCCCCTGGAGTTCTAGTTGGGCCTTTCTTGGAACATCAAATCCTTTGTCAAATAAAACCAAATCTGTCTCGCATCTAGAACCCAATTTCTCCGCAAATGTTCTTTATCAAGCAGGCCTATCGTGAGTGCCGTGAAATACAAAGACGAAGAACAGTGGGACGGTATAAAATAGAAGAAAAATAATCCATAAATGTTAGAAACAAGAAATTGAACAAATTTTTTGTTATAAATTTATTTTAATTTTATTCTGATACATCTCGTCGTGTTTTTTCTATATCACGAACACAAGCAATACACCGTCCAACACGACACTTTAATGGAATATAATAATGTGCTACACGTTTCAGTTCGCACGTACCATCTTCATGCATTTCTTGGTACAACAGTTCAAAGACATAAGTACATAGTAGCAAGTAACTGTTCTATTCGTGAGGTTTCCGTAAAATTTGGCTATTTATTACAATAATAAGTATATGTCATGTTTATAGGTTAAATTAACATCCAAATGTGATTACATAAAATCTCTTCATGTTCTTCTCAGTCTAAACGGACCCACTGGTTCTAACAGTACCCATCTTCTATGTTCTCTTACGTTTTTCGTGTTATTGCAGCTCCTTTTCGTACTTTAGGATGTAAATTTATAAAATTTACATTTTTAGGGCAGTTTGCGTACAACGCTGTGGATTATAGGAAACTATTTATATGCGTTTTTTTTTAAATAGAGAATATACCGTTTTATTTTGTTCTTGTGTACTGTAAATAACACGCGTGTTTTAGAAACTTAACATGACTGCTAACTGTGTGTTCCGTAACGTAGTAGGCCTACACAGACTTTAACGTGACAAATTAATATTTTGAAAAGAGGAATGTGAGTTCTCCCTGAAAACAAGATACATGTATGGTGATATCACAGTCAGTTGTTACAGTTCGAAACCAGCCAATGTCATTATTGACATAAGTCGTCAGAAGGCCGAAATATTCTATATATCAGTTACAATTATGACAAATTATGACTCAGCTAGCCTTCTCATCTGTGCCCTTAAGCCAATGGAGGCACTGTACCTGGGAAAAAAGGGGTAAAATATGAAATTTGTTACATCCATCGGAGGTCTGAAGAATGCTTAAAGTGAACGTACTTTATGCTTATTCTTTACAATAGAACATAATATCACAGTCCATGACAATGTCAAAACCGCTTAACATATTTATACTAAACGTGCTATTGCGGTCTACGCTAAAAGATGACGGAAAAATGCAGCTTTAGCTTGTATCGGCGGCGGCTTAAAGGGAATTTAAGAGGTTGGGACCACTTGGGTTTCAGGCCGGCCACCCATCCAGCTCTGGAATCTGTCACTAAATGTACTTAACTAGTGGAATCAATCACAATTACATAAAAATATAAGTTTACCACAGTGACGTTAATCATGAAAAAATTAATTCTAGTTGATCTTCGTACTTATGGTCCAAGTACATTCAACTATGTTAGGCCATCAAAGTCTGATATCCGCCCTTAATTGTGATTTTTTTTTAAATAAACACCGGTGACAAACATACAATTGTGAAAGAATGAAAGTTAGTTCCGCTCTAGAAAGACAATAACAGCAGCATCTCTTTACACTAATCCGGATCATGATATAAAACCACTTTCATCTGGGCAATAAATACATGTTACGAAAAACACGCAATGCATAAAAATGCAGAATGGAAATAAAATTGTTTGTTAATATTTGAAAATTTGTTTAAAATGTCCTCTCGACTCGATTAGTCTTCAATGTATTATGGGAAAGGACACCATGCGAATCTGATAATAAAGCTTCTCTTGAGTGGACACTTTTTTCTTAATTTTTTGTAATATTGTCTGACAAGACTCCGAAAAACAGAAATCCCTCGGTTGTAGCAAAAGTAGCAGTACAGATAAGACACGGACGACGTCAGCGCACTATCCTGTCGTTTTTAGGAATTACAGAATACAAATAAAAACACTTCTCCAATTTACGATCAGCATCCACACTCAAAATCACCTCTCACATTAATTAAATTATTGACCTATTTTTTGCTTCTGACTCTTATTTTGTATCCTCCCCCTAAACTGTATCAGACATATGAAAATAATGACGTTGCAAGGTTCTTTCATGATCCTGCTAAGGTTGATGTCTGTATGTCTCCTTCCTTCGGATGAGGTAGAGTTTCTTGATCTGCTATCGCCATCCTGCTGGCAGAGGATGATGAATTTATTGCAACTGACATGACATTTAAGTGCTGTCTCCTAGTCAGGACACAAGAATTTCTTTCTGGGATTAGTGTAAATGCGAAGCAAGAATCGGCGACAGCAGAAGTCTTCTGGGATATAACCTAAACAAAAGGGCAGCGAATTCGTCCGAAACGTCGATAACTTTTAACCAGTCGACATAGCTTCAACGCCAAAAGTTTTTAAACTTGATCGCAACGCTGTGAAAGTCTCAAACGACGCAGTGAAGTAAGATTCACTTACTTATTAATCTAAGAGTAGGATCCAAATCGACTATATATGAACTTTCTATTTCGTGCAAAACGCAACACAGAAACTTAAGCGCCCTATACACTCTCAGTTAAACTGAACGATTTTACTGTGTTACGTCATACCTGACGGAAAAACTGAGTTAATTGCGCCGTTTTAACAGGCAATAGCGTAGGTCTCAGAACTGTCCTTTCCAGTCGTCTTTCACACAGAGAACTGCGCAGTTCACTCAGGTAATCTCACAGCTTCCTCAATTTACCTGCCGACACCACGTTGG
>Ga0123353_10008085_pt1 | contig 14318 bp, 16 predicted proteins | sample TergutLab28metaG_3_FD_92763 | JGI IMG/M metagenome (GOLD analysis project Ga0123353, IMG submission 92763) | Labiotermes labralis P3 segment gut microbial communities from Petit-Saut dam, French Guiana - Lab288 P3 | ecosystem: Host-associated > Arthropoda: Insects > Digestive system > Gut ... | reverse complement strand
GCCGACAAATCCGGTATTCTGAGCATGCGCTCCTAAGCACATAGACATGAGTAGTATCAGCACAAAAATTAACCTTGTAACTTTCTTGTTCATGGGTATACTTCCTTTACAATATATTCTTTTTCATTCTATGTCTGGCGCCTTCCGAAATTTGGATATGGTTTGATTGTCCGATAGGGGTATGCTCGTTAACCGAACAACCCCGCTTTCTTCCAGCCACATTTTGCTAGGTAGTCGCGGATGGGCTGCTTGACCTTTGTCGTATCAAATTTGAAGCCGATCGTGCCTGCCTCGCCGGTCTGATTGTTCTTGCCGGCACCGAATTGAAAGGATTTTTGGTTGGTCTTGCCGGTGAAGGTACTCGACGAACGGCCAAAGCTAAATTTGCCGCCGCTCATTTTTGCGCCCGCCGACGAATCGACGGTTTTGTCGAGCTCCTTCCATTTGCCCTTGTTGTCCAAGGTGATGGTGAAGGTGAACGCCCGCGTTTCGTCAGTCACCTCATTTGGCGCGAAAAACGTTGCGTCCATCCACTTCCAGCGTGCGACAATGGAATCGCCCTCGACGGTCGCCTCCCACGGCCGATTCAGTTTGTTCAGCGCATCCGGCGCTTGTGTCAGTACCTGTTCCTTTTCCACAAACATTCTGATTCTCCTCCTTTCTTTTCGACAAAAATACCCGTTTTTTTCGACAAACAGTCCTTACTTCCTGCGCCTCCTCCCGGCCGTTTGGCCTATCGCGTAAAATGGTATCCGCACGATAGCATGCGGCGGTTTTTTTTGTCTACCTGCATAAATGGATAGGTGATGCTCCATAAAACAACGAGCCTCGTCGCTTTCGGCTCGGCTGGTTATTTCTCTTGGCATTATACTGCCCCAGGATCACTACTTCATCCATGATCAGATTTTGCCGGGTATCGCCGCCATACATCGCTATCCGCAACAGAAAACATCTCTGAGGGGCCGGCGCTTTTCTTGGCCCGCAATCACAATTGATTTTCGCACACGCTTCCCCTATAATGAACCCACACACCACCAAGGGGAGAGTCCGACGGCCGCCCCACCCCGGTCAGCGCCTTTATGCGGGGCCCGGGCACCAGTTGGAAGGGCGCGAGCGGCCCCTTCTACAACCCCGAGGTGATCCGCTGGTCGCTACAGATCCAGTTTGCGCGCATGGCCGAGTTGGGGATCAAATGGGCCGGCGCCTGGGGCGGCCACTTCCGCTGCCCCGATGGGTTCGATCGAAACAAGGCCGTCGACCAGGCCATCAGTTCCATCAACGTCATGGCGGACATGGCCGAGAAGTACGGCATGCAGATCGCCCTGGAACCGCAGGCCGAGCTGGACACGCTGTTTCCGCGATACCTGGAAGGCGTGGCGTTCGCCAAGCTGACGGGCCGCCGCTCGGTGAAGGTAATGGCCGACTTAAACTACTTCCTCGAGCTGGATCAGCCGCTGGAGGACATCCTCAAACATCCGGAATACTGCCTGAACGTGCACATACAGGGCGACGGCGGCGCACAGGCCAATGTGGGCAAGCGCGACGAGATTCTGCTTCACCTGTTCAACGTGCTCAAGGACGCCGGGTACGACAAGGGCGTGTCGGCCGCTTGCCCCTGGGTGCCCACCAACGGCGCCAAGGACGTGGATTACAAGTACGAGACCGACTTTACGCTCAAGTATTTGCAGGATCTGCGCGAAAAAGTATACCGGTAAGCCCGGCGCAACGGATCGGTCATAGGATCACAGGGGGACGGGCGAGCGCGGCTCCCCGTCTCCCTCCTATCACGAAAGGAAGGCCATGATGAACAAGATACAAGTCGCCGTCCTCGTGGAGAACTATGAATACGATGTGGTTGGCTTCCAAACCATGCTAGGCACGTTCACCGACTGCGCCTGCTATGTTCAGCCGGTGGATCTGTTCGTGCGCGACGAGGCGAACCGCGATCGCTATGACACCGTGCTGTGGTACAACATGAACATCCCCATCCCGGACGAGGGCACGCCGCTGCGCGCTTACATGCAAAACAAGTTGGGTACGGCCGGGCAGGGCATCGTGCTCATCCATCACGCGCTGCTGTGCTTCAAACACTGGGAGCTGTTTACCGACGTGTCGGGCGTGAGCGTGCGCCTGGAAGACGGCCTGTTTTCCTACCACCAAAACACGCTGGTGAAATGCGTGATCCGCGATAAAGGGCATCCGGTTACGCAGGGACTTCGGGATTTTGATATCGTAGACGAAACCTACATCATAGGCGAACCCGATCAACCGGGGAACGACATACTCATCACCGCCGAGTGCCCGGTTGGGATCAAAAATATCGGATGGGCGCGGACATACAAAAAGAGCCGCGTGTTTGCGACCGCGTCCGGGCACGACAACCGGGTGTATTCCGATTTCAATTACAGAAGGCTACTCCACAATGCAATTCATTGGACAAGTAAAAAATAAATACCCGCGTGTCCATACATGGAATGATTTCGCTACGGAATGATTTCGCTGCGGAATGATTTCGTTGCCCGGTATGTGCTTGTGATTCTATAGATTTTTTGCTATAATCCTCTAAAATCGATTGGCGAGGATGGTTTTGAAATAAGGTGCCCGCAATGGAGCAGCCGAACAAAGCGATAGACACCCTGGCGCGGCGCAACCGGCGCCCTTCCCGCAAGAAGCGAACGCGGCGCAAAACCGCGCTTGCTTTTTATGTGTTGCTGTCGCTGTTTGTGATTGCGGGCGCGGTTTTGATTGCCCGCCTGGCCGGCTATCGTGCCGCTCGCGACGAATACGCGGCCTATCAAATGATACAAGCCGAGGCGGTGGCCTCCGCCGAGACCGCCGAGCCGGAACAGGCGGCCGCCCGCGCCGAAACCGCCGCTCCGGCCCTTGCCGCCGCGCCCACCGCAAGGCCCTTTGCGAGCGCCAGGGTCGCTTCCCTGCAAAAGGAGAACCGCGACACCGTGGGCTGGCTGGACATCCCCGGCACCGGCATCCAATACCCCATTGTGCAGGGCGCGGACAACGAGTACTACATGACCCGCACCTTTCAAAAGAAAAAGAACGCCAGCGGCGCCATCTTTGTGGACTGCTGGAACGCGCCGGACTTTAGCGACTTCAATACCGTGATCTACGGCCATAACATGAAGGACGGCAGCATGTTTGCCGGCCTGCGGGAATACCGCCGCCAGGCGTTTTTGGATGCGCATCCCTATGTGGAGATCACCCTGCTCAACAGCAAGCTGCGCTACCGCGTGTTCGCCGCCTACACGTCTCAAGGAGAGGCCGGCGCGGATTTTCGCGGGCAAACCTGCAACACGGAGACACAAAGGGCCGAGTTCATCAGAGCGGCGCGCAAGCGATCGGCGGAGGTGGATTCCAGCCAAGCCGTAAGCCGCCACGACCGCCTGTTGACGCTGGTTACCTGCACCGGCGGCACGTACGAATGGTACTGGGTGGTGCACGCCGTGCTGGTGGAGGAGGAAGGGTAGGAAGGAATCAGGGCATACAAAAAAACCGCTGAAACCGTGCGGCTTCAACGATTCTTTGGTCTGGGTGAGAGGATTCGAACCTCCGGCCTCTTGAACCCCATTCAAGCACGCTACCAAACTGCGCCACACCCAGGCAACCGGCGATGCTGATTATATCGTACTCTGCCGGGGTTTGCAATAGGGAAATCGCGATTGGAGGCGTGGGGCGGGTTGTGGGCGGCCTCCTACCGTTTGCTCTGCCGCAGGGCCCGCAGGCGCCGCGTGCCTTCTTGGGAGGCGAGCCGCCGGTAAGCCTCCGATTCCACGGCAAACAGGGCGATTCGCCCGGCATGGTCGCTGTGGATGCCCCAGCCGTAGCGCTTGGCCAGCGGCGAGGCCCGGAAGCAGGGCTGGCCCTTGGAAAAAAACGCCTCCCGGCTCAGGCCCTTGGGCTCGCCCTTTGTGGCGTAGATCACATCGTCGGACGTGTGGCGGTACGGGCTGTCGATCAGCATCTCGTACGCCAGCCGCGCCGCGGACTTGGGCTCCTCCGATGGCGGGGCCTCGGCGGCTTGCACGGGGCAATCCTCGGCCACCTCGATCAGCGTGTCGGTATAATTGGTGCTGTGCTGTTTTGTGTTCAAGTCGGCCAGCTTCCCTTCGTACCCTTCCACAAAGGCGCGCTTGCCCTTTTGCACGATGGTATGGCCCTCCATCTGCAGCAGCAGCTTCTGGCTTTCGATGCCGTCGGGGTATTTTTCGTTCAGCTCCCCCTTGGCCCTGAGGGTGCGCCAATAGGGGATCTTTTCGCTGTCCCGCTCCACGCTGGCGCGGGCGCAAACGTTAGTAAAAATCCCGGCGGTCAGGGGGCAGGTGAAGTCCGCGCCCGCCTGCGCCGCCAGCCGCGCCCGGATGCGGTCCACCGTGGTGACCTCGCCTTGCGGGATGTTTGCCATCACCTCGTTGTACTGCAGGGGCGCGGCGATCAGCATCCTTGTGCCGCCCCACCGCCTCACCGCGTCCGGCTGGTACGACAGATCCTCGATCTTCGGCAAATCGCCCCCGTGGCGCAGCTTTTCATTGTACGTTTTTCTGGCCATGCTTCGCCCCTCCATTTCCCGTCGGCTCCCATTTCCTGTCGCTCCCATTGTACCACCCTTTGCAAAAAGAAAAAAGCAAAAAAGTTATATATTGGCAGCCAATGAGCAGGAGTTTTTGCGTGAATTTTCGCTCTATTCGAGCGCGTGAAGGGCTTGAATTCATCCGCTGATTGAGGTATGATATATACTGCGGAAAAATAGGCTAGTTTTGAAGCCGTGAACCGTTCACGAAGAGGCAAAGCAAGGCAGGAGCACCCAATGAACGATACGTCCCATAACAAAAAAGAGCAGCGAAAGCAGCTTCTGCACGCGCTTTCGTTCCTATCCCAGATCGGGATTACGATGGCTGCATGCGTGCTGATCGGCGTGATTCTGGGCAGGCTTTTCGACGGTATTTTTGGCACCGCGCCGTGGCTCTTGTTGCTCTTCTCTTTTTTCGGCGTGGGCGCAGCGTTCAAAGCGCTGTACGACTTGCTGCACAAAAAATAGTTGTGCGATCATAGCTGTTTATCGGCTGAAAAATATCGATTGAAGAAAAATATCGATTCAGAAGGGGAGGATGCGGTTGTCGGATATCGCAAAGAGGATGATGGCGGTGATGGGCGCCATGCTGCTGTTGCTGATTGCGGCAAGCGCTGTGTATTATCGGTCGATGGCGTTTTTGCCCTTCGCCCTGGGGGCCCTGCTGGGCGTGGCGCTGAACGCCCTAAAGGTACGGATGCTGGACCGCGCCGTGGGCAAGGCTGTTGACATGGATGGAGCGCGTGCCGGGGGATACATCCGCGGGCAGCATTTCCTGCGGTTTTTGCTTACCGGCCTGGTATTCGTGCTGGCCGCGCTGGTTCCGTTTATCAGCCTTTGGGGGGCGGCGGCCGGCGTTTTAACGTTGCAGGTCGCCTTGTTTTTCCTCAAGCGCTTTCCCGACGGCAAACCGGGCGCAAACGATACGGCGGACAAGCGGGAGGTGGCCTGATTTGGATTTTAATGTCAAAAACCTGTGGGTGATCGACATAGCCGGCGTTGAGGTATGGATTACCGAAACCATCTTTAACACGTGGATGATCATGCTGCTGCTGATCGCGGTGGCCGTGTTCATCCGCATCAAGCTGCGCACATTCAAAGAGATACCAAAGGGCTTCCAAAACGCCGTGGAGATGATCATCGAGGTTTTTGACGGCTTTGTGCGCAGCACCGCCGGCGAAAAATGCATGTACCTGGGCAACTGGTTCTTTATGGTGTTTGCGTTTGTGCTGGTGTCCAACCTAAGCGGGATCGTGGGTGTGCGTGCGCCCACCGCGGACTTTGCCACCACCTTTGCCCTGGCCCTGGTGACGTTCATGCTCATTCAGGTGATGGGCATCGTCCACCGCAAGGGGCGCTACCTCAAAAGCTTTATTGAGCCAAACATCATCTTCTTTCCGCTGAATGTGATCGGCGAGTTGGCGCGCCCGGTTTCGCTCAGCTTCCGTCTTTTCGGCAACATGCTGGCGGGGCTGATTTTGATGTCGATGGTGTACGGGCTGCTCCCCATCTATCTGCGTTTTGCGCTGCCCGCCGCGCTGCACGCTTATTTCGATCTCTTTTCCGGGGTGCTGCAAACCTACATATTCTGTGTGCTGAGCATGACGTTCATCGCCACGGCATCCTCTGCCAATGCGCCGTAACGGCGCGGCATGATTAAATAGAAAAAACGAAGTATTGGAGGGTTGACCATGGATCCATTGGCTCTCATCATCGCGTGCGCGCAAATTGCGGCCGCTGTGGCGCTGCTCAACGGCGTGATGACCACCATAGGTCAAGGGAACATCGCCGCCACGGCCATCGAATCCATCGCGCGGCAGCCGGAAGCGCAAGGCTCTATCCAAACCACCATGTTCATCGGTTTGGCGATGGCCGAAACGTCCGGTATTTACGGACTTTTGATCGCCATCCTGCTGCTGTTCGCCAATCCGCTGATCCCCCTGTATTTGCAATACGCGGTGCGGTAGCGCGCGGACAGTAGGAACGAGGAGGGCTTTTTCTTGAACGCAGGCATGGCAATCTTGTTGGCGGCCGTTCCGGAGGGACGCGTGTTCGGTTTGGATCAGCAAGCGCTCATTACCATCGGGATTCAACTGTTTAACGCGGCTCTCCTTGCCGCCGTGTTGTCGTACGTGCTGTACAAGCCGGTGCGCAAGTTTTTGCGCAACCGCGCCGAGCGGATCAGCGCCCAGTTGGGGCGCGCCGAGGGCGAGACGGCCAAGGCCGGCGAACTCAAAGCGCAGTACGAGCAAAAGCTGGAGGACATCGAGGAGGAGCGGGCCGCGATCCTGGAGGAGGCCCACCGGCTCGCCGCCGAAAAGAGCAGGAAGATGCTGGCCGACGCGCAGAGCGACGCCGCCGACACCCGGGATCGCGCCCTGGCGGACATACAGGCCGAGCGCAAGCGCGCCCAGGAAGAAATACGGCTGCAGATTATCGAGGTCGCGTCCATCATGGCCGAAAAGTACGTAACGCAGGCCATGGACGCCGATACCCAGGATAAGCTGTTCGCCGAGACATTGGCGGAACTGGAGGGCGCTGCATGGCAGGACTAACCGCCAACTACGCGGACGCGCTCTTTCACCTGGCCCGCGAGCACGGCGCGCTGGACGAATGGCTCGCGCAGGCCGCCTTGATCCGGGACGCGCTCAAAGACGGAAAGGGCCGCGGCGCCATGGAGCATCCGCGCATGACCCGCGCGGACAAGCGCTCGTTTTTGAGCGCCGCGCTGCCCCCGGGCATCCACGATGACTTGGTCGGCTTTTTGCACATGCTCATCGCCCAGCGGCAGGAGAAGCTGATCGTTCCGGTGCTCACCGAGTTTGTAGACAGGGGAACGCGCCAAGACGAGAAGATGCTGGCCCACGTGATCTCCGCCGCCGAGCTCAAGCAAGGGCAGGCCGCCGCCCTGGAGCGCGTGCTGGCACAAAAGCTGGGCAGGCCGATAGAGCTCTCGATAGAGATCGACCCTTCCCTGATCGGCGGGCTCTGCATCTACGTAAACGGCCTGGTGATCGACCGCACCGTGAAAAAGCAACTCGGCGATTTACGCGATACCATCAAAAGGGGAGGCGCAGTATGACCATCAGACCCGACGCAATCAGCTCGCAGATCAAAAAACAAATCAAAGCTTATGCTACCAAGCTGAGCGTTACCGAAACGGGTACCGTGATTCAAGTCGGGGATGGCATCATGCGCGTTCACGGGCTCCACAACGCGATGAGCGGCGAATTGCTGGAATTGGCGGGCGGCCTGCAGGCCATCGCCCTGAACCTGGACCAGGACAGCATCGGCGCCGTGCTCATGGGGTCCGACTCCCAGGTGAAGGAGGGGGACCTGGTCCACTCCACCGGGCGGGTGGCCGAGGTGCCGGTGGGCGACGCGCTGCTGGGCCGGGTGGTAAACGCGCTGGGGCAGCCCATCGATCGCAAGGGCGCCATCCCGTATACGGCCATGCGCAAGATCGAGCGCGTCGCGCCGGGGGTCATCACCCGCGAGGAGGTGAGCGTGCCGCTGCAAACGGGCCTGAAGGCCATCGACGCGCTGGTGCCCATCGGCCGCGGGCAGCGGGAGCTGATCATCGGCGACCGCCAAACCGGCAAAACGGCGATTTGCCTGGATACCATCATCAACCAAAAGGGCAAAAACGTGCTGTGCATCTATGTGGCGATCGGGCAAAAGGCGTCTACGGTGGCCCGGATCATCCGCACCCTTACCGAGCACGGCGCCATGGAGTACACCACCATCGTGTCGGCCACAGCCAGCGACTCCGCGCCCCTGCAGTACATCGCCCCTTATGCCGGTTGTGCGATGGGCGAGGAATGGATGGAAGCGGGCAAGGACGTGCTGATCGTGTACGACGATCTATCGAAGCACGCGGTGGCCTACCGCGCGCTGAGCCTGCTGCTGCGCAGGCCGCCGGGGCGGGAGGCCTACCCGGGCGACGTGTTTTACCTGCACTCCCGGCTGCTGGAGCGGGCGGCGTGCATGAGCAAGGAATACGGCGGCGGCTCGCTCACCGCCCTGCCCATCATCGAAACCCTGGAGGGCGACATCTCCGCCTACATTCCCACCAACGTCATCTCCATCACCGACGGGCAGATCTACCTGGAGGCCGAGCTGTTCAACGACGGCATCCGCCCCGCCATCAACCCGGGATTCTCGGTATCCCGCGTGGGCGGCGCGGCGCAAATCAAGGCCATGAAAAAGATCGCCGGCCCGCTGCGCATCGAGCTGGCCCAGTACAGGGAGCTCGCCGCGTTTACGCAATTCGGATCGGACTTGAGCAAGGATACCCTGGACCGCCTGCGGCAGGGCGAGCGGATCGTGGAGATACTCAAGCAGCCCCAATACCGGCCCATGCCGGTGGAAAAACAGGTGCTGCTGCTGTACGTGTGCACCCACGGCGGCCTGGCCGACGTGCAGGCGAAGCGGGTGCGGGAGTTTGAAAAGGACTTTCTTGCCTTTGTGGACAAATACCACACCGATATCACCGGCGAGATCCGGGAAGAGAAGGAGATATCCGCCGAGCTGGAGCAAGAGATCCAAGCCGTTATCCGCGACTTTAAAAAGAACCATGCCTATAGCTGAGGAGATACGCCATGCCGTCGATGAAGACCATCAAGCGCAGGATAGCGAGCGTGGACACCACCAAAAAGATCATGAAGGCCATGGACATGGTCGCGGCCGCCAAGCTCCAAAAGGTGAAGGCATGGCTGCAGAGCGCCCGCGCCTTTGCCCAGGAGGCCCAAGGGATGTTGACGGCCCTCGAGGATTGCTACCAGGTGCGGGACAGCGTTTTCTTTAAGCCGCGGGAGGTAAGGCGCGCCGCCTACGTGGTGATCACCAGCGACCGGGGCCTGTGCGGGAGCCACAACGTGAATTTGACGCAGAAGGTGCTTTCGCAAATCGGCGAGGACGGGAACGAGCGGATGATCGTCGTGGGCCTAAAGGGCCACGAGTTCTTTGCCGCCCGGGGCAAACACATACTGCGCACCTATCCGGACGTGTCGGAAACCGTGCTGTATCCGGACGCTGCGCGCGTGGCCGAGTATGCGCGGGCGCTGTATGTTGCCGGCGAGGTAGACGAGGTGCACCTCGCCTATACCGAGTTTGAAACGGTGCTCACCCACGTGCCGCGCATCGTAAAGCTGTTGCCCGCCAGCATTCGGGCGGGAGAGCCGGCGGAGGCCGGCCGGCCGGCCGGCATGGCATACGAACCCGACGTTCAGTCCTTTTTGACGCATGCGATTCCGCTGGCCCTCAACGCGTTTGTGTACGCGGCGCTGGTCGAATCCTCGGCCTGCGAACAGGCCGCGCGCATGATGAGCATGGAATCGGCCGTGAGCAACGCTTCGGACATCATCACCAAACTGACGCGCACCTACAACCGCAGGCGCCAAGCCGTCATCACGCAAGAGATCAGCGAGATCGTGAGCAGCGCAAACTTGATGAAATAGGCCTGTTGAAATAAACAAGAGGAGAGATTGTCTTTGGCTGGAAGGAACACGGGCAAGGTGGTGCAGATTATCGGCGCGGTATTGGATATCCGGTTCCAAAACGACCTGCCCGCGCTGTACAACGCCATCGAAATACAGCACGGCGGCGAGGTGGTGGTGGTGGAAGTGATGCAGCACCTGGGCGACAATGCCGTGCGCTGCATCTCCATGCACCCCACCGAGGGCCTGACGCGGGGGATGGAGGCGGTGGACACGGGGGCGCCCATCTCCGTGCCCGTGGGCGTGGAGACCCTGGGCCGCATCTTAAACGTGCTGGGCAAGGCCATCGACGGCAAGCCCGAGCCCTCCGCGAGGGAGCACTGGCCGATCCACCGCGAGATTCCGGGGGTCTCCGACCAGGCGGCCACCACCGAGATGCTGGAGACCGGCATCAAGGCCGTCGATCTGCTGTGCCCCTATTCCAAGGGCGGCAAAATCGGGCTCTTTGGCGGCGCGGGCGTGGGCAAGACGGTGCTGATCATGGAGCTGATCCGCAACATCGCCCAGGAGCACGGCGGCTTTTCGGTTTTCTCCGGGGTGGGGGAGCGCACCCGCGAGGGCAACGACCTGTACATGGACATGACCCGCTCCGGCGTGATCGGCAAAACGGCGCTGGTGTTCGGGCAGATGAACGAGCCCCCCGGGGCCAGGATGCGCGTCGGCCTGGCGGGGCTCACCATCGCCGAGTATTTCCGTGACGTGGAGCGGCAGGACGTGCTGCTGTTTATCGACAACATGTTCCGCTTTGTGCAGGCCGGCTCCGAGGTGTCCGCGCTGCTCGGGCGGGTGCCCAGCGCCGTGGGGTATCAGCCCACCCTTGCCACCGAGATCGGCAACTTTCAGGAGCGCATTACCTCCACCGACAGGGGCTCCATCACCTCGGTGCAGGCGATCTACGTCCCTGCAGACGACTTTACCGACCCCGCCACGGCCACTACCTTTGCCCACCTGGACGCCACCACCGTGCTTTCCAGGGAGCTGGTGGAGCAGGGCATCTATCCGGCCATCTCGCCGCTGGAATCCACCTCCCGCATACTCGACCGCCTTACGCTGGGCTCGGCCCACTACAACGCGGCGCGCTCGGTGCAGAGCATTTTGCAGCGGTACAAGGACCTCCAGGACATCATCGCCATCCTGGGCATGGACGAGCTGCCCGAGAGCGATAAGCTGATCGTCTACCGCGCCAGGAAGGTGCAAAGGTTTTTGTCGCAGCCCTTCTTTGTGGCGGAAAAGTTTACCTCCATCCCCGGCAAGTACGTGCCCGTGGCCGAAACCGTGCGGGGCTTTACCGAGATCATCGAGGGCAAGCACGACGAGATACCCGAGGGGCTGTTTTTGAACGCCGGCGCCATCGGCGAGGTGGTGCACAGGCATCAGCGGGCGAAGGCAAATGCCTAAGGATGCGCCGTGCCGGCCGCGCAAATCGCGGCAGCCGTGGCGATCATGGCGGAGAGGAGCACGCTTTGGCCGAAAAAAAAGTGCGTTTGCGCATCGTTACCCCGGCAAAAATCAAGGTGGACGAAGAGGTCGATATGGCCATCATGCGCTGCACCACCGGCGACATGGGCGTTTTGCCCGGGCATGAGGCGCGCTCGGCGGCGCTCCAGTACGGCAGTCTCCGCCTATTTAGCGGCGGCGCCGAACGGAAAATCGCGGTATACGGCGGCGTGGCCGCCATCCAGAACGACGTGCTCACCATCCTGACCGAAGACGCCGAGTGGCCCGAAGACATCGACCGCGCCCGCGCCGAGGCCGACCGCGAGCAGGCCGAGCGCCGCCTGCAGGAGAGGGTAGACGACGTCGAAATCGGGTACGACCAGGTGCGGCTGCGGCGGGCGCTGGTGCAAATCGAGGTCAGTTCGAGCACGCTGGACAGCAAGGACGAGCAGGAGGAGTAATGTATGAAGGCATGCACACGATAAAGCGCGCCGGGTGGACGCCGCGCCGCGCGGATGCGGCGCTGCTGCTGGTGGCGGTGATTTGGGGAAGCGGCTTTGTTGCCACCGAGTACGCGCTGCAGTATGCGCTGTCTCCCGCGCTGATTATGGCGATGCGCTTCTGGATTGCGGCGCTGATACTGCTGCCCTTTCAATGGCGGAAGCTGCGCTGTGCGCCCCGGCGGACGCTGTTTACCGGCGCCGGGGCGGGCGGGGTGCTCTGCGCCGCTTTTTTTGCGCAAACCTACGGGCAGGCGGGCACCAGCGTTTCCAACAGCGCGTTCCTTACCGCTACCAACGTGGTGATGGTGCCGTTCATCGCATGGCTCCTCGTTCGCAAGCGGCCGCCGCTCAGGATATACGTGCTGGCCGCCGGCGCCCTCGCGGGCATCGGCATCCTGACGCTGCGCTTCGAAGGCGGGCTGGCCATCGGCCGGGGCGATTGGTTTGTGCTGCTGGGCGCGCTCCTGTTTGCGGTGCACATCGCCTACCTGGGCACGGTGGCGCTGGGGATGGACGCTGGCCTGCTCACGCTGCTGCAACTCCTCACCACGGCGCTGGCGTCCACGGCGGTGCTGCTGTGCGTGGATCCCGGCCCGTTGCGCGGGGTGGCGCGGGGGGCGGAATTGCTGCCGGTGCTGTACCTAGCGCTGTTTTCTACCTGCCTGTGCTTCTTTTTGCAAACCGCCGCCCAACAGCGGACCTCGGCGGCCAAGGCGGCCATCCTGCTTTCCGCCGAGGGCTTGTTCGGCAGCGTGTTTTCCGTATTGCTGGGGCTGGAGCCGTTTACCTGGCGTTTGGCGGTGGGCGGCGCGGTGATCGTGCTGTGCGTGGCGCTGACGGAGGCCGATTTTTCAAAAAAACCTTGCAATCGCCGCAATGCAAGGTTTTTGGAACGTACCTGACACGATTCGAACGTGCGACCTTCAGAGTCGGAGTCTGACGCTCTATCCAACTGAGCTACAGGTACATGGCTTTCCGCCTGGAGCAGTATAGCACAGTCCGCACAAAAAAACCATCCCCACCCGACTACATTTGTTTGGAGCGCTTACATTTGTTTGGGGCGCTTACATTTGCTCGGAGCGCTCGATGATCTCGTCTTGCAGCGCGCGGCTTAGGTTGCGGAAGTAGTCGGAATACCCGGCCACGCGCACGATCAGATCCTTGTGCGCCTCGGGATTCTCCTGGGCGTCTCGCAGCGTTTGCCGGTCCACCACGTTGAACTGAATGTGGTGGCCCTCCAGATCGAAGTAGGCGCGCACCAGGTCGGCCATGCGGTCCAGCCCTTTTTCGCCGGCCAGCACGGCGGGGGCAAACTTTTGATTGAGCAGCGTGCCCCCGGTTTGTAGGTGATCCATCTTGGCCGCCGAGCGGATCACCGCCGTGGGCCCGTGGATGTCCGCGCCCTGCACCGGAGAGATGCCCTCGGACAGGGGCTTTCCGGCGTACCGGCCGTCGGGGGTGGCCTGCATCACCTCGCCGAAGTACACGTGGCAGGTGGTGGGCAGCATGTTGACCCGGTACGTGCCCCCGCGCATGTTGGGCCGTCCGCTCACCATGGACAGGTAGCTGGCAAAGACGCGCTGCATCATGCCGTCGGCCTCGCCGTCGTCGTTGCCGTACTTGGGGACACCGGCCGTAACCAAGGCGTGCAGGCGCGGGCGGCCCTCGAAGTTGCGGGCCAGCCCGTCCAGCATCTCGGCCATCGCCACAGCGCCGTCTTCGAACACCAGGCGCTTGATGGCCGTGAGGGAATCGGTGATGGTGCCGATGCCCACGCCCTGTATGTAGCTGGTGTTGTACCGCGCGCCGCCCGCGTTGTAGTCCGTGCCCTTTTGGATGCAGTCGTTGGTGATCACCGACAAAAACGGCGCGGGCATGTACGCGGCGTACAGGCTCTCGATCACGTTGGAGCCGCGCACCTTGATGTCCACAAAGTGCCGCATCTGCCTTTCGAAGGCCGCGTACAGCGCGTCAAAGGTTTCAAAGCCCGCGGGATCGCCGGTCCGCAGGCCGATTTGCTTGCCGGTGCGGGGATCGACGCCGTTGCGCAGCGTGATCTCCAGCACCTTGGGGATGTTGAAGTAGCCGGTAAGGATGTAGGCTTCGTTGCCGAAGGCCCCGGTCTCCACGCAGCCGCTGGTGCCGCCCAGGCGGGCGTCGGCCAGGGTTTTGCCCGCGGTGAGCAGCTCCTGCACGATGGCCTCGGTGTTGTAAAAGGCGGGCTGGCCCCAGCCCTTGCGCGATATCTCGCAGGCCCGGCGCAAAAAGTGCCGCGGCGTTTTGCGGCTGATCTGC
>Ga0123353_10008084_pt1 | contig 14319 bp, 8 predicted proteins | sample TergutLab28metaG_3_FD_92763 | JGI IMG/M metagenome (GOLD analysis project Ga0123353, IMG submission 92763) | Labiotermes labralis P3 segment gut microbial communities from Petit-Saut dam, French Guiana - Lab288 P3 | ecosystem: Host-associated > Arthropoda: Insects > Digestive system > Gut ... | reverse complement strand
CAACAGGGCCGTCGAAAGCGCACGAAGCCGTGCCTATGGCCATTACGGCAACAAGCATTATTGAAAGCATCGCTCTTGGCCTAAACCGGGGTTTGAAACTGATGAGATCGGATGTCGATCCCTTTCCCTTATTACCTAAGCGGCTGAAAAGCCCGGGCTTGCCCCCCCCCTGTAATTATTTACCATATCGCTGCGGTTCATCATTTCCTGCCCTCCTGATAAAATCCATCAATCTCCCGGCTGTTTCCTGTCGAGCTCACTGACAAATTGCTGTTGCGTGCCTGATACCAAATGATATTCCTAAATATTATACCCTGAAACCCGCTTATTAAACATGAAAACACAAAATACAAGTTTATTACCGTACTTTTGCAGACTTGCAGATTCTATTGCAGATTTGTGGATTCTGTTGATTACCCTTCATAGTTCTAAACCGGGAGTTTGGCAATCAACCGCAATCAACCACCCTGCAATCGACCCCGCAAGGACGGCTTTGCAGATTCTGCAGGGAGATATCGCGTCAAAATTTCGGTTGCGCACGATTTTCGGGACTTTTTAGCTTCAATAATGTTATTTAATTCCATTAATTCAATAATTTACGGCTAAAAGCGGGTTAATTTACAGTATTTTACAGCGTATTTCGTGCGCAAGTGGAAATATGACGCAAAACACGGCTGTCAAATCTGAACAGTCAAATCTGAATTGCCTGCGCGACCGTTGCGCGATCTCAACGCAGACGATCAAAGCGGCTTCGTGGATATGCAGAGGTGAGAGCCGAGTATATTACTACAACAGGACTTTTACAGGTTTTATCATATAGTCTCCGCCTGCATCTGCGGTTATTTTTCCGATGCCCGCAAAGCTGCCGCCGCAATATACGCGAACAAGGCTGCCCTGAACGCGTTTTTCGGAATTTATCTCCGCCGCCATGATCGGCCTCCCGTGCGCGAAGCCCCCGGCTGCCCCGCCCCCGATTTCAACGCGTTCCATCCAACCGAGCGGGCTGTCCATCGGCAGGAGCGGTGGCATGTCACCGTCCTTTAATGCTTCAAGAGGAATCGCCGTATCTATTGAAAATCCGTCGCTTTTTAGCCTCACGAGCCCGCTCATTACGGCGCCTGTGCTCAGCGCCCTGCCCGCGTCAGAGCAAAGGGTCCGGATATACACCCCCTTCGAACACAGAACGTCGAAGCAAATCTCCCTGTTCTCAACGTCAACACGCTTTACGTCAATACGTTTTATGTAAATCTCGCGATCCCGTATAAGACTCTCGTCCAAGACGGCGCCCTTCCGTGCGTATTCGTAGAGTTTCCGCCCTTCCACTTTTACGGCCGAGTACATAGGCGGTTTTTGCGTCCCAGAGCCTTCGAAGCCCTTCAGAACCGCCTCCACCTCCGCCGCCGCCTCTGCGTCCGCCAAGCTGAATTCGCGTATATCTTCCCTTTGCAAAGTAACCTTCCCCCAGATGTCCTGCGTGTCGGTTTCAAGCCCCAGCCTCATAGTGCAGCGATAGAGCTTCGCCTCGGGATCGCCCGGCTTCCCGGCGTACTCGATCAGCCTCGTAGCCTGCCCGATAAACACGGGGAGCACGCCCGTCGCCATAGGGTCGAGCGTGCCGGTATGCCCGATGCGTTTCACGCCTGTTTTGCGCCTTAAAAAAGATACGACGTCGTGCGACGTCATACCCTGTGGTTTATCTATAACAATTATCCCGTTCATTCTTCCTTGAGATCAGCGAGCGCTCCCGTAAGCCTTTCCTTGAGCGCTTTGCACACATCCTCAGGCCCGAGATCAGACGTAAACCCGGCCGCGCGCACATGCCCGCCGCCCCCGAATTCGGCCGCGAGGGAAGCGACGTCGAGCCACCCTTTCGAGCGCATTGAGACCTTTGTCCTGCCGTCCGGCATCTCCCTTAAAAACGCCGAGACCTCTACCCCTATTATACTCCTCAGCACTTCGCTCATCCCGTCTGTCTCGTCTTCGCTAGCGTTCAGCCTCGCGAGCGTGTCCGCATGGACATAAGCCATAGCCGCCTTGCCTTCCGCGAAGATATCAAGCGTGCCGAGCATTTCGCTCTGCACGAACAGTTTTTCGGCCTTGACGCTCTGGTATATCTCGCGATAAGCCGTGGTAAAATCAGCGCCCGCTTCCAAAAGCTCGGCCGCGATGATATGGGTCTCCGGTGTGGTGTTCGCGTATTGAAAACGGCCGGTATCGGTTACGAGGCCGACGTAAAGCGCCGTAGCTATGCGCTCTGTAACAGGCAGCCCGGCCGCCTTCAGCAATCGGTAGACGATGGCGGACGTTGCCGCCGCGTCGGGCTCTATATACCTGTAATCGCAATCCGGGTTCGATATCACATGATGGTCTATGCAGAGCGTTTCCTCCGCGCCGTAAAAGAGTTCTTCGCGCCCTTCAAGACGTTCTGAGTCCGTAAAGTCCATAGCTATCGCAAGGTATTTTGGCTCGCCATCGCCTGTTTCTTCTTCGCCCGCCTTAGCCTCATCGTCCGCAGCGGCGTCTTTGTCCTCCGCGCTTTCAGCTTCGGCTCCCGTTCCGTGCGAGACTATCCTCGCCGCCGCGTCCTCCCTTATGATGAATGGCCTATTAATGAGCCCCAGCGTCCTCGGCACTTCTTCGCCCGTTACTACCCACGCCTCGCGGCCTATCTCGCGCATTGCGTCCGCGAAAGCCACCGACGCGCCCAGTGTGTCGCCGTCCAAATGAACGTGCGGGAATACGAGATAGCGCTCATACGCGTCGATGATTCCCGGCAGTTCGTCGAAAGCCACGTCCCGCCCGTCATCTTCGCCATCGGGAATATCCAGTTCGTCCAGTATCGTGTCGATCCTCTGCCCGTAAAGCTCGGTTTCGTCGAGCTTGAAGCGCAGTTCGGGCGCTCGCCTGATGCCGAGCCGCCGCCCTATCTCGCTTCTTATAAAGCCCTGCGCCTTTTCGAACCCGTCCGTCACGGCTTTGTCGTCCGAGCCGAGGCTCGTGTAATAAACCGTCGCGAAACTGCCGTCGTCCGTCGACTTGACATGCGTTATGCTTATCATGCTGTCAAAAGCGGGATCCTTCAGCTCGCGCGCCAGCAGGTCGCTTACGATGCGGCGCATTTCCTCGCCCAATTTTTTACCTCGGTAGCTCCTCTGTTTTTTCATCAATCGCGCTCGATCTCCTCCATCTTGAACGTCTCGATCTCGTCGCCGATCTTTATGTCGTTGTACCCGTCGATGCCAACGCCGCATTCGTAGCCGTGGTCGACTTCGCGCACGTCGTCCTTAAACCTCCTGAGTGACTCTATCTTGCCCTCGTGTATCACGACTCCGTCGCGTATCAGCCTTATCTCGGCGTTCCGGAGTATCTTGCCTTCGGTGACATAGGAGCCGGCTATCTGGTTGCCGTTCGGCAGCTTGAACGTTTCGCGCACCTCGGCCTTGCCGAGCACGACCTCTCGGTAAATGGGATCAAGCATGCCCTTAAGCGCCGCCTCCACCTCGTCAAGGACGTCGTATATGATGCGGTACAGGCGGATTTCCGCGCCCTCCCGCTCGGCGAGCGTCGTGACATTTGTCGAAGGCCGCACGTTGAAACCTATGATTATCGCGCCCGATGTGCTGGCGAGCATTACGTCGGATTCAGTGACCGTGCCCACCCCGCGGTGGATGATATTCACGCGCACCCCTTCGACGTCGATTTTTTCGAGCGACGCCGCGATCGCGCCGACCGAACCCATCACGTCCGCTTTTACAATGACCTTGAGCTCTTTTACCTCGCCTTCGCGTATGCGGCTGAACAGGTTCTCAAGGCTCGTGCCGGCCGTCTTCGCAAGTACCTGCTCACGCTGGCGTATGCGCCTTTTTTCAGCTATGTCGCGCGCGAGCTTGTCGTCTTCGAGCGCGTGGAATCCGTCGCCCGCCTGAGGCACCTCTGAGAAGCCCGTTATCTCGACCGCCGACGCTGGCCCCGCGCTGCGGATCGCCTTTCCTTTGAAGTCCGTCATCGCCCTGATCTTCGCGCTCGTCGTCCCCGCGACGATACTCATTTTGTCCGTAAGAGTCCCATTCTGCACGAGCAGCGTAGCGAGCGGCCCTTTGTTCTTGTCAAGCCGCGCCTCAATAACGGTCCCGATAGCAAGCCTCTCGGGATTGGCCCGCAATTCGAGCACCTCAGCCTGAAGCAGTATCATTTCAAGCAGGTTATCTATCCCCTCGCCCTTCTTCGCGCTGACGGGCACGGCTATCACATTGCCGCCCCACTCCTCGACGAGGACGCCGTTGTCGGCCAATTCCTGCTTTACTCGATCCGGGTTTGCGCCTTCCTTGTCGATCTTGTTGATCGCTACGATGATAGGCACGCCTGCCGCTTTTGCGTGGCTGATCGACTCTATCGTTTGCGGCATGACGCCGTCGTCCGCCGCGACCACGAGCACCGCTATATCAGTCACGTGGGCGCCTCTCGCGCGCATGGCCGTGAAAGCTTCGTGGCCCGGCGTATCCAGGAACACTACGCGCTCGCCCGACGGTGCGTGTACTTCGGAAGCGCCTATGTATTGCGTAATGCCTCCGGCTTCTTTGTCTGTTTCGTTTGTTTTGCGTATCGCGTCGAGCAGCGAAGTCTTCCCGTGGTCTACGTGGCCCATAACCGTGATAATGGGCGGCCGCGCGACAAGATCTTCCTCGTCGTCGTCATAATCTTCGAGGCCTTCTTCGATTTCGTCTACTTCAACATTACCTACGACCACTTTCGCGTCGAGTTCGATCGCGAGTATCTGGACAGTCTCCTCGTCCAGGTTCTGGTTGATATTTGCTATAATGCCGAGATTCATGAGCGCCAGTATTATCTCGCTCGTCGTGCGCTCTATCTGTTCGGCGAACCCGGCTACGGAAATAGGCACAGTTACGACAATGGTGCCCTCGGGATAGGAGACCGGCTCCTCGGGCGGGGCTGCCGCTGACCGCACGCCGCGGTGTTTCTTTCGTTTTTCCTTTTCAAGCGACCCGTCATCGAGAATGGGGTTCTTCGCGGAACCTCTGAAATCGTCCGCGCGTCCGCCTCTTTTGGCTAATTTGGACTTCTTTCTCGCGTTTGCCCTTTGGGCGTCGTCGCCGGCCTTGGCGTCCTTCGCCCTGCCGCCCTTCTTGGCCGCGTCTTTCTGCGAGTCGTCTTTTTTGACGCCATCCTTGGCTTCCGTTTTTTCGCCTGCTGCGGCGGGCCTTTTTTCAGGCTTTCTTTCGCCGCTTCTTGCCGCGTCGGGTTTATCTTTGGAGCCCGGAGTTTTTAACACGCCCGGGCCTGCCGCTTCATGTTTCGCGTCTTTTGCCGCTTCGCCGCCTGCGCTTCCCGGCTTTGTCCTGTCCGCATCTGCGGCCTTTGTTTCTCCGGGTTTGCCCTTTCCGGGGACGCCGGGCTTCGCTCTGTCGTCCGTTTCGGCCTTAGCCCCGCCTGCCGCGTCGCCCTTCGCCCTGTCTTCGGAGCCGGTCTTCGCGCTTTCGTCTTTCGGCTTGTCTGCCGTGCCGGGCTTCGCCTTGCCGCCGTCTTCCGTCTTTGCCTTCTCATCTTCGCTCGCGGCAATTTTCTTACGCGGCGGCGTCGGCGGTTCGGGCGCGGCTTGCTTCGCGACCTTTAGCTGAGGCGTGACATGCACAGCCGCCTTCGCGGCTTCCTGTTCCGCCTGCAGCCGCTTCGCTTCCTCAGCGGCCTCTGCCTCCGCCTTGGCGCGCTCGGCCTCCTCCACGTCGGCCTTTGCTATGCGCCTGGGCATCAGGCGGGCCTTTTTCTCTTCCGCAGCCTGAACCGCGCTCGCGTTGAACCCGGTGCGGATCTTGGCCGCTTCATCTTCCGAAAGGTTTTTCGTCGCCCCTTTCGCATCGATGCCCAGCTCGGCAGCTTTATTTATAATGTCCTTGTTTTGCCTTTTAAGCTCTGCTGCCAGTTCAGATACTTTCATTCACCTACCTCCGCGTCTGAAATCACCTTTGTGTATTCTTCCTTCAATATGACATAAGCTTCCGGCGTCATCGATACGCCGAGCGCGTATGTCAGCCGTTTTTTTCTTACTGCCATGTCAAAACATTCAAGCGAGCGACAAAGGTACGCGCCCCTGCCGTTCCTCCTGCCTTCGATATCAATAACGGGCATCCCGCCGTCCGCCACAAACCGTACGACCTCGTGTTTCGGAAACGAGGTCATGCAGCCTACGCATCTGCGCATCGGTACCCTTCGTTCACTCATGCCGCTATTCCTCTTCGGCCTCCGCTGCGGCCTCAGCCTCAACATCTTCCGCTGCGGCCTCTTCCGCCTCAGTCGCGCCTGCCACTGCCTCAGCTTCAGCCGCCTCAGTCTCTTCAGCTTCCGCCGCCTCAGCTACTGTCTCTTCCGCCTCAGCCTCTTCCGCAGCCTCAGCCGCCTCAGCCTCCTCGACAGCGTTGAGGAACTCCTCGACATTGTAGTACCCGTCCTCGTCCAAAGCCGCGTCCGGCACGTCGAGCAAATCTTCTGTCGTAGCCCCGTAGAACTGCGAGTGGCTCTTAATGTCGATCTTTACGCCGCAAAGCCTTGCCGCAAGCCGTACGTTCTGCCCCTCTTTGCCAATAGCGAGAGAAAGCTGGAAATCCGGCACGACGGCCGTCGACCGGTTTTCCTCTTCGTCGAAAACTATCTTTTCCACCACTGCCGGCGCGAGCGCGTTTTTGATATTCCCCTCGATTTCGTCGCTCCACGGAATGATATCTATCTTTTCGTCGTTCAGTTCGTCCACAACCGCCTGCACCCTGTTGCCGCGGTTGCCGACGCACGCGCCGACCGGATCGACGCTCTCGTCCGAACTCGACACCGCCATCTTCGTGCGGCTGCCGGCTTCGCGCGCAAGGCTGTCGATAGACACGATGCCTTCGCGTATCTCGGGCACTTCGAGCTCAAAAAGCTTTTTGACCAATGTCGGGTGCGTGCGCGAAAGGAATATCTGCGGCCCGCGCTTCTCCGACTCGCGCACTTCGACTATATAAAACTTCATGCGGCTGTTCGCCGAATAGCGTTCGCTCCGCACCTGTCCGTTCACGGGAAGCACGCCTTCTGTCCGTCCCAATGTCACGTATATGGCTCCGCCGCCGACTCTCTGTACCGTGCCGGTGATTATCTCGCCCTGCCTGTCCTTGTACTCGTCGTAGACCATCTTGCGCTCGGCGTCCCTTATTGCCTGCATCACGACCTGTTTTGCGGTCTGCGCGGCGATCCTTGAAAAGTCCTCGACCATGAACGGGAAGTCTGCCACGTCCCCGACCTCATAGCTGTCGTCGTATTCGCGCATCTCTGCCAGCGAAACCTGCTTGAAATCGTCTTCGACTTCCTCTACGACCGTTTTCCGGTGCAGGACGTCTATAAGCCCCGTCTTTTCGTCGATGTCGACTATGATGCATTCCTCGTTTTCCTTATCGTTCTCTTTTTTCCTGCCCAGATACCCCAAATATGCCTTGGACAGGGCGTCTTCAACAGCCTTCAGTATCTGAGCCTTCGGAATATGTTTTTCTCTTTCCAGTTCGTCAAGCGCAGCGATAAATTCCTTGTTCATCGGTTCATTCCTTTCCTCCTACAAGACGACCAGTAAATTCACCTTGCTTACTATCTCAAGCGGCACTGCTATTTCATCCGCCTCAGCTTTGAGCGTGTTTCTGTCGATCGGCGTCAGGCAAAGCCCTTCTTCGTTTTTGGGGCCCAGCAGGGCCGCGAACTTCTTTCGCCCCTCAAACCCCTTGTAGAGCGCCACTTCGACGGGCTCCCCCGCGTACCTTCTATAATGCTCGTCGGTCAAAAGAGGCCTGTCCATGCCGGGCGAGCTGACGACAAGGCTGTACGCCTCGCCTATCGGGTCGTCGGCGTCGAGTTTGTCGGACAGCATTCGGCTCACTGCTTCGCAATCGTCGAGGCTGACGCCGCCCTCTTTGTCTATGAAGACCCTGAGCTGTTTTTCCTTGCCTTCCTTCACGAATTCTACGTTCCAGATCTCGTACCCCTCGTTTTCCAGCGGTTTCAGCAGGTTTTCAACTATTTGTTTTACGCTTTTCCCCATGACTCCCGTCGCTCAAAACAGAAGGAGCGGGCCTTCCCACTCCTTCAGCAATATCGTATGCAATAATTTTTATCACATAATGCCCGCAATTGCAAGCAAAATCGAAAATCAGCCCGTGAGGCGCATTGACCCGCTTATGACCATTTTCATGATCTCGGACGTGCCCTCGTAGATCTCCGTGATCTTCGCGTCGCGCATAAACCGCTCCACGAGATACTTTTTGGCAAACCCGTAGCCTCCGAGCATTTGCACCGCCTCGCGCGCCACGTCGTTTGCCGTTTGCGACGCGTAAAGCTTGGCCATTGCCGCGTACATCCCGTATGGCTCGTGGTTGCTCTTCGCGGCGGCGGCGCGGTATACGAGCAACCTTGCCGCGTCGATCTGAGTCTGCAGGTCCGCGATCTTGAACTGCGTGTTCTGGAACACGACTATAGGCTTACCGAACTGCTGGCGTTCCTTGACATAGGCGATCGCGAGGTCGAGCGCGCCTTGGGCTATGCCGAGCGCCTGCGCGGCCACCCCGATTCGCCCTGCGTCGAGCGCCATCATCGCGCACTTGAACCCCTGCCCTTCGTTTCCGAGCAGGTTTTCTTTTGGCACAACTACGTCCTTGTAGAACACTTCGCAATTAGACGCGCCCTTGATGCCCATGCGCGGTATGTCGAGGCCTATCTCGACTCCCGGAGCCTTCGCGTCGACCATGAAGGCCGAAATACCCTTCGTGCCGAGTTCCTTGTTCGTCATCGCAAACAAGATGATCGTGTCGGCAAATTGCGCGTTGGTCGTGTAGATCTTGCTGCCGTTGATAATGTAATCGTCCCCTTGCAATATGGCTTCCGTCTGCTGGCCTGCCGCGTCCGACCCGGCGTTCGGCTCTGTCAGCCCGAAACAGCCCGTCTTACCGCCTTCGAGCAGCGGCCTCAACCATTTTTCCTTTTGCTCGTCCGTGCCGAAATTGTCTATGCATGAGCACGCGAGCGACGTATGGACGGACACCGTGATAGCCGTGGAAGCGCAGACCTTCGCAAGCTCCTCGACAGCCATCGCGTAGTCTGTGTAGTCGCCGCCGGCCCCGCCGAATTCTTTGCCGTACGGGATATTCATAAACCCCTGCTCATGGAGTTTTTTCAAAAGCCCAAGGTCAAATATCTCTGTTTCGTCCATCCCGGGCGCGAGCGGCTTCACCTCCGACTCGGCAAATGCCCGAAACTTTTCCTGCAACGCTTTCTGCTCTTCGTTAAAATTGAAATCCATGGTCTCTCCTTTCCTTAAGCTTCAATTCATTGATGTAATATTATCATTAAATTTGTCTTCATGCCAAAAACACGGTACAATCAATAATATGAAGACAAAGATCTTTGCCCTGTTTTTAGCGTCGATGATGTCAGCAATATTGTTTATACAGCCTCTGGGGGAAGGAGCGGCTGTCTTTGCGTCCGAAGACGCTCCCGGCCCGTCTGACGTTTCCGCCGCCGAAGAGTTTCCCGGCGCGGTTGACGAAGATGACCCGGATGACGATCCCGGCCTTATTGACGACCCTGATCAGCTTGACGATCCCGGCGCGGGGCCGGAATGCATAATTGATCCCCTGGAATACAATGACGAAAACGCCTTCTTCCCACTGGACGCCGAAGAAGGGATCGGCGCCCTTGCTTCCACAAACCAGGCCTTTATAAACGAGGTCGTGCGGCTCGTAAACAATGAAAGGGCAAAGGTCAAGAAGCCTCCTCTGGCGGCCTGGTACCCGGGCCTGAACAACGCCGCGAACGTGCGCGCGAAAGAAATCGTAAAAAAATTCGACCACGTACGCCCGAACGGTACTTGGTGCTATACCGTACTGCCCGAATGTGGCGTCCCGGAATGGGGCATGGGCGAGAATATTGCGGCAGGCTATACGACGCCGGCCGCCGTAGTTAAGGGCTGGATGGACTCTCCGGGGCATCGCTCGAACATCCTTGACACGAACAACCTCGGTTACAACTTTATCGGCGTGGGCCACTTATATGACAGCGGCTCCGTATATGGGCATCATTGGGTCCAATTATTCCTCATCGTGCCTCCGAACCAGTCTACGGCAGTATCGCTTAACAAGAGTAGCATGAAGGTCAGGCCGGGCAAGACCGCGTCTCTTTCCGCTACGATGACCCCGGTATACAGCGCAGACAAAATCGTTTGGACCTCCAGTAACACATCGGTCGCGACGGTGTCCGCAAGCGGCACGTTCAACACAGCCGCCACGGTTAAGGGCCTGACGGACGGCACGGCCACGATCACGGCCACGTCGCGCGCCGGCGTCAGCTCTTCGTGCGCGGTATCGGTAGTCAGCCCACCGTTTACAATATCCACCATCCAGGGCGTCATTCCGCCTGTCCGGGGCAAACAGCCCGCCCCCGCGATCACCTCAACTGCGCAGTTTACCGGCACGATCACTTGGTCGCCCGAAATCACAGGCGGCGTTTTCGACGCAGACACAGAATACACGGCCACCGTCACGCTCGTGCCGAAAAAAGGTTACGGTTTACAGGAATTACGCGCGAACTTCTTCAAAATAGCCGGTGCTTTATCCGTAACCAACGACGAAGGCAGCGGCGTCGTTACGGCGGTTTTCCCTGCCACAGCCGAGCTTGACGCAACGGTAGGCCAAAACACCATACCTCTCGCGGCCCCTGTGGCCGATGAGGCTCCTGTCACGGCCTTTACGACGGATCAGTATTCGGGAAAGGTCACATGGTCGCCCTCGGTATCTGGCGTTTTCTCCGGAAAGACCGCGTACACAGCGACTATCGCGCTTACGCCGAAACCGGGCTTCACCCTTGAAGGGGTTCCCGCAGGCTTCTTTGAAGCGGAAGGCGCGGACAGCGCGGCCTATGATGCCGGCGGCTCCGTCATTACGGCGATCTACCCCGAGACCGGCTTCGCAGCGGCAGCCACTTTCTCTGTCACCCCTTCGCATATCATCCTGTCCCGCAAGAACGACTCTGCCGTCATAAGCGCGGTCCTCCCGCCGTCAAGCGCCGACTTCGACAATATCGCGTGGCATTGCGGCGAAAACGACGATGTGGCGTTTTCGCACCCTGACGGCCCGTCTTCGATAACGGTCGAGCTGACAGCTGAAGAGCCTGTCGCCGATACCGTGGCTGTCGAGGCGGTATATACGTACAAAGGCAAGGAATACACGGCGTCTTCGACTATCGAGCTCCTGCCCGCCGGGAGGATACACGACGAGACGACGGTAATATTCCTCGAGAAAAAAATCACCGTCAACAAGGCTTTGCTCATTGGCGCGCGCCTTCCCGTATTGATCACAGAGCAGAGTCCCTCCGATTTAGGCATCACGGCGTTCGGCTCTCAGCCGGTTTCGGCTTTATCTGCGGGCTCCGTTTTAATCGACGACGTCGCGTTGTTTACAAAGAACAATAAGACCGGCCTTTGGACCGTGCCGCTGACTACGTACGAGGCGCGAATGTGCCCGTCGGACGACCGCTATATTGAATTTAACGCACTCCCGGGCGCTAAAGACACGAACAATGTCAGGATCAAATTGCTGCCTGCCGGCGAAGACCCTTCCTTTGACGATAACTGGATCGAGGCCGACGGCGCGGTCAATATAAGCGTAGTTGAAAAATACCCGAAAATTACGCTGAAAGCGGGCGAACTCAACCAGGTCTTCAGGGACGCGCCCGCGACGCTTACCGCCACAAGCGGCGGGAGCCCGTGCGCGATCATCGGCATTAAAGCGCAAAAACCGGCCAACGAGGGCAAGGTCGAGTATTCCGACGGAAAACTTTCCATAGGTTCAATGACGAATGCAGCAACCATACCCATCAAGGTCAAGGTTGATTTACCGCACTATAAAGATCTGCCGGAAAAAAACTGGCCGCTGATTAATATCAAAGTGGTGAACGCGCTGCCGAAGCTCAAGCTTTCGGCTAAAACCCTGACGCTGTCAGGCCACGAGGACATCGCCATAAACCTGCTTTCAAACGACAGCAAACGTACCCTTGAAAGCTATGGCGCGATCGAAAAGATCACGCTGAACGGCGGTAGCTCCGATTTGTTCCGCCACGGCAAGATCTACGTCCCCGGCGAAACCAAAGCGGGCGCCCACAAGGTGAATGTCCGTTTCGCGGGCGCGAGCAAGGCGGTAAACCTGAATCTGACCATAAAGGTTATTGCGCTCGACAAGATCACGATATCGAGCAAGACAAAGTCCATCGTAGTCCATGGCGGGCATGCAGCGGGCACGGACATCGCCGGCGTCACCATCACGCCCAACGTCCATAACGTGACGGTCAGCGATTGGTTCGTCAAAGGCTTGCCGTCCGGCATAGCCTATACGTCCGGCCCGAACAGTCTGGCGTTCAAGGTCACGGGTCCTCTCGCCGCGACAAAAAAGGCGGTTACGCTGGAAATAAATTCGCCCTCGATGCAATTCAAGAAACCTGTCAAAATCTCTTTGACCATCACGAATAACGCGCCTAAATGCGTCTTGACGGTCAAAGGCAATATAGATATAGCGAACCCGAAATCCAAGATCAACGCCACGGCAAAGCTGACGAACACCACATCGGCCATCGATGAAGTGATGCTGTCAGGAACGGGAAGCGAGTGCTTTGCGGCGACGGTCACGGGGGCGAACGCGTTTTCGATCACCTGCCTGAAAGGAACGGTCCCGGGCATTAAACGCACCCTTACGGTGAACGTCAGGCTCAAAAACGACCAGACCGTTAAAGCGACAAAGACTATCGTATTCACCCCGAAGCAAACCGTCGGAAAAGCCTCCCAAAGCGCTAAGAACATCACTCTTTATAAAGCCGCCCCACTAACGGGAAGCACGGTCGGGCTGAATCTCACAACGCCACAGAACGTGAAGCTTAGCTATGTGCGCGTAAACGAAGCAAGCGTGAATGCCATGAAGTTCGATCGCGATCTTCCGAACAACGGTTTCGAGGTCAAGCGCATCGGGGAGAAAGAGTGGACGGTATTCTTCAAGAACGGCAGGTCCCCCGTCCCCGCCAAAGGAAAGCTGAAAGCGAGCTATGTCCTGAAGCTTGAACTGTGGGCCGACGGTACATATGAGACAGATGAAGACGGCGGCTTCATGGATTGCCTGCGCGACGCAAACGGAAAAGCCAAGTCAAAACCCAAAATCATCCCGGTCAGGGTTTATATAAAATAACTACAGCCCCATCGGCTGGTCGTAAAAGATCCTCTTGTCCATCAATTTGGGCGCGCCGTACATCATCGGCTCAAAATCCATCAGGTCGAGCACCTGCGTGTGAAGATCCACGCCCGGGGCTATCTCCGTCAGCCAGAGCCCTTCCGCCCGAAGCTCGAACACCGCGCGTTCGGTTATATACATGACGTGCTTCCCTTTCCTGCGCGCGTATACGCCGCTGAACGTGATCTGCTCCACCTTTTCGATGAACTTCTTAGCCCGCCCCTCCTTAATGATCGTAAGGTGCCCGTCGCCGACGTCCATTTCGAGGCCGCCGGATGTGAACGTCCCGCAAAAATACACGCGCTTTGCGTTTTGAGTTATATTGATAAACCCGCCGCAGCCCGCAAGCCTTCCTGAGAAGCAGCTTACGTTGATATTCCCCTCTTTGTCGGCCTGAGCCATGCCGAGGAAAGCCAGGTCTATCCCGCCGCCGTCGTAATAGTCGAACTGCTCGTTTTGCGCGAGTATGCACTCCGGGTTTATGGATGCGCCAAAACGGGCGCCGGACAAGGGGATGCCGCCGTTCGGGCCCGCCTCTACCGTAAGCATTATTCTGTCACTCATGCCTTCCTCGTTTGCGACCGAGGCTACGAACTCAGGTATTCCGATACCGAGGTTGATGAACGAGTCCCCGGTTATCTCCAGAGCGGCCCTTCGGGCGATGACCTTCTTGGCGTCGAGCGGCGCGGTAGGTATCTCGCCGAGTTTGATGCGCGTCTCGCCAGTGAGCGAGGGGTCGAATTCGCATCCGTACGTCTGCTCATGGTCCTCGGGGTCGGCGATCACAAGAGCGTCCACGAGATTGCGCGGTATCTTTACCAGCCTCGGATCCAATGCGCCGAAAGGCACGATCTTTTCGACCTGCACAAATACTTTTCCGTGGCTGTTTTTCGCCGCCTGGGCAAGCGCCGTCACTTCCCCCTCGGATATCTCGCGGTGCATAGTCACATTCCCTGCCTCGTCCGCGTACGACCCCCTGATAAAGGCCACGTCTATCGGGAAGCTCTTATAAAGCAAAGCCTCTTTT
>Ga0123353_10008083_pt1 | contig 14319 bp, 11 predicted proteins | sample TergutLab28metaG_3_FD_92763 | JGI IMG/M metagenome (GOLD analysis project Ga0123353, IMG submission 92763) | Labiotermes labralis P3 segment gut microbial communities from Petit-Saut dam, French Guiana - Lab288 P3 | ecosystem: Host-associated > Arthropoda: Insects > Digestive system > Gut ... | reverse complement strand
GTCTGGGCGTGCGGAAAATCGCGTCCCCACCGGGATTCGATCCCGGACCGTCCAGCCCGTAGTCAGTCGCTATACCGGCTGAGCTACCCGGCCCACATGAAAATTCTGTTAGGAGATATTAATGCAACAGAGCAGAAAGAGAATATTTTCAAACCGACAATTGGGAACGCGAGTCTACATCAGGATAGTAATGATAATGGTGTTAGAATAGTATACTTTGCCACATCATAAAATCTAGTTGTCAAGAGCACGATGTTCCCACACCGAAACATTCATAAGCACAGCTGGATCTCTTCTGATGGGAAGACTCACAACCAGATTGATCACATGTTGATAGATAGGGGATGGCATTCGAGTATATTCAATGTACGATATTTCAGGGGAGCTGACTCTGACACTTATCACTATTTGATGATTGCAAAATTTAGGGAAAGTTTGACAGTAAGTAAACAAGCATCACAGAAGTTTGACGTGGAAATATTTAATCTCAGGAAGCTAAATGAGTTGGAGGTTAGGAAACGGTATTGGAATGAGATCTCAAAGAGGTTTGCAGCTGTGGAGAACTTAAGTGATAGTGAGGACATAAATATGGCTTGGAAAACATTAAAGAGAATATACAAACCTCAGTTAAAGACAGTCTAGATCTGCACAAATTGGAGCAGCATAAACCATAGTTGGATGAAGAATGTTTAGGTATTTTAGATCAAAGGAACAGGCTAAAATGCAGTGGTTACCCAATCCAAACCAAAGCAATGTAGATAATTTAAACAAAGTAAGACATCAAGCTAATAGACATTTCAGGAACAAAAAGAGGGAATGTCTGAAAGCTAAAATTGATTAACTTGAAACTAACTGTAAGATAAAAAAATATCGGAGACATGTATAGGGGCACCAATGATTTTTAAAAAGGGTTACCAGCCCATAACTAACATAGAAAAGAACGAGAAGGATTATTTTTTACAGACTCCCACAGTATTTTGGCTAGGTGGTGGAAACATTTCTGTCAGCTGCTCACTGTACATGGAGTTAATGATGTTAGGCAGACAGAAATACTTACAGCAGAACCACTAGTGCCTTAGAGGTTGAGATGGCCACTGACATGCTAATAAGACAAATAAATCACCACATATTGATCAAATCCCAGCAGAACTGAATAAAACAGGTGGTAGGACAATTCGCTCAGAGAGCCATAAATTTGTCAATCATTGTATCTATCTATAAGAAGGGTGATAAAATAGATTGCAGTACTTACAGAGGCATATCACTTTTGTCAACTAGGTACAAAATTTTATCCAACATCCTGCTGTCAAGGTTAACTCCATATGCAGAGGAAATTATTGGGGATCATTAATGTGAATTTCGATGCAACAAGTCAACTACTGATCATGTATTCCTCATACATCAAATACTTGAGAAAAAATGGGAATACAATGAAGCTGTGGATCAGCTGTTTATAGACTTCAAGAAAGCCTGTGTACGATTCAGTTAGCGGGGTAGGTCTTGTATAATATTCTCAATGACTTTGGTATCCTTGTGAAACAGGTAAGACAAAAATATGTCTGAATGAAAACTATAACAGAATTCGAGTAGACAAGCATTTGTCTGACATTTTTCCTATTAGGAATGGTTTGAAACAAGGAGATGCTTTATCACTGTTGTTTTTCAACTGTGATCTAGAGTATGCCATTAGAAGGGTTCAGGTAAACCAGGATGCTTGAAATTGAATAGTACACATCAGCTTTTGGTTTGTGCTAATGATGTTAATACATTGGGTGGCAGCATAATACTATAAAGAAAAACACAAAATCTTTAGTAGTTGTGAGTAGGGAGACTGACCAGAAGTAAATGCTGATAAGACTAAGTACATGTTCATGTCTTGAGATCTGAATGCTGGATGCATTCACCATATAAAGCTTTATAACAGTTCCTTTGAGAGGGTGGAAGAGTTCAGATATTTGGAAACAACCGTAATGGATTTAAAAATTATCTGCAGGAATAAATTAAGAACAGATTGAGTGCAGGGAATGCTTGCTATCATTCGGTGCTGAATCTTTTTGTCTTCCAGTTTACTGTCTAAAAATATAAAGATTGAGATATACAGAACTATAATTTTGCCTGTTGTTTTGTGTGGGTGTGAAGCTTCATCGCTTACATTGAGGGAGGAACGCAGGCTGAGGGTGTTTGAGAATAGGATACTGAGGAGAATATTTGGGCCTATGAAGGACGATGTAATAGGGGAGTGGAGAGAACTACATGAGGAGCTTAATGATCTGTACTCCTCACCCAATATTGTTCAGGTGATCAAATCGAGAAGAATGTGATGGACGGGGCATGTAGCACATATGGAGAGAGAGAGGATGTATACAGGGTTTTGGTGGGGAAACTTGAGGAAAAGACCACTTGGAAAACCCAGCCGTAGGTGGGAGGATAATATTAAAATGGATCTTCAGGCAGTGGGATGTAGGGACATTGACTGCATCTATCTGGCCTATGATATAGACAGGTGACGGACACTTGTGAATGCGGTACAGAACCTTTGGGTTCCATAATATGCGGGGCTTTCTTGACTAGCTGCAAACCGATTAGCTTCTTTAGCTTCTCAAGATGAATCTGCTCTATGGGGTAAGTAAGTAAATATGGTGAGCGAATTGTATTTCAAACTTATTACAGTGTGATAAAATAGTTTTATCGCCTTTTCCACGCACAACACACCGTCACATCGCCTTGAGTGACTATCAGCGCCATACTGCGCAGTTCCCCGAATGTATTTATTCGAGGTACCACTGACTTGAGTTCAGACACTGTTTTGATGCCATTTTGTGCACTTAGAATTTCCTACATGTATTGAAACTGGCGTTGTATACTAGATTTATTTTACTGGTTTTACGTATTATAATAACGTAAATAATTACCTTTAGTTACCAAGGAAGAAGGAACATTACAATTGTACTACTTTGACTTGAGAGTTACACCTGCGGGAAGTAGCAGTTATTTGTGGTGCGGAAGGTTGTGGGAGCAAGTGTGCCGAAGGAGTGCGGCTGGGTACGGAGTAGGGGGTGTACTACACTTCTTCGTACGGGTTAAAACTTTCATTTTTTTTTCTTCTCTAATAATAAATTGTAGAGTGTACTAAGGCCAAATATGTCGGCTTCACCGATTGCACGACAAGCTACACAGTGCCAGACAATTCCGTCTAGAAGGGTTGTGATAAACGATGCTTCGCAGCTTCCAGCAGATTATTCCACAACACCTGGAGGAACCGTATACTCAACCACACCGGGAGGTAGGCTTACCATTACTATTGCTGTGTGTCGATACATTTAGCGTGTGCTCTGCGTCTTGCACACTGAGGTGCGTTGCTTTGATGGAAAGCAGCTCCAACGAAGTAAACTAATGTGGTTAATTGTACTAGTAAACGGTATAAAACGAACGCAATGAAACACCCCTCCTCAGGAAGTTAGTAGTGAGTGAGATTGGTACTAACTACTCCTAATGGATCCAGAGTGTTCATTGCCGTGCACACAAGAAGCTGCCACTGGACCGTATCCCGAGCCCGATTAAGTACCGATCATGCCTTAGATATCAAAGGGCCATTTTAATATTATCCTTACGGCTATGCCTAGGTCTTTTCCTGTCTTTGGCCAGGTTTGTGTGTATCTGCATCTTTTGTGTGTTACACGTCCTGCCTTGCCCATAATATCCAGTAACCCAAGTAATGATTGGTGATGAAGAGTACAAGTTACGAAAGCTTGTTATGAAACTGTAACTTCTTGTTAACTTCCATTGTTGTTGGTCAGTAGAGCTATAGGTGCATCCCATAAAACCTAGTAAGGAGGATGTTAGAGAAGTCAAGTGTAAAATGTACTCATGGAAGAGTACACTCCAAAATACAATGTAGGTGTGAAACATATAGAAGGAGATATCATATAACATACCAAGTAAGTCATATGCATATGACAAACAGAATGTAGTCATATATGTATGCAGCACAATTGTATGAGGATAATGTCTGTACCTTGTTTTGACTGCATGAACCTTTGAGTTTGTCACAAACATTACTAGGTTCTCATTTGTGTTATTAGTTCCGGTGTATAGTCACTGGCAAATGGAAATGCATGGAACTTATAATCCTGTACATTTATTCTCTGTTCTGAGTACTTGCCACAAAGATCTTTTGCTGTAGAAGTACTTTATTATTCATACCATCATTGCAGTTCACTAGTAACTATTGAAAGACTAATGGGAACAGATTTACCACACTGCCAAGATCAACCTGAGCACAAAACACATGCCAGGAACATGTGAGATACATAACAGTAGTAGGAACAGCTTTCTTTTTTTTCTTTTAATTTGCCAGTAAGAGACACTGGATAACAGATGGTTAGAAGTTATGCAAACTGGACATGACTGTGGACTGTTTAATGTTCCATGGTATAAGAGAATGAAGGAAAGAGGTGAATAAAAGGACCACCAGTCATGACTGTATTTGAGTAATACTTGTGTTATAAGGGTGATACATGTTTAGACTTATTCAGAAGACATCATAATGCATAGGCAAAAAAATGTATATGAGCAGAAGCACTTAACATACAGAACATAGTAAAAAGCATTTATATACAACACATATTGTACATTTATTTATTTATTTACAATTATAATTCAAATGATCCACCATTGTGGATATAGAATTTGTCATTATTCTAGGAATAAGAAACAGTCAGGTATAACAACTACTATACAAAGTATATACAAAACAGATACATTATATGATTAAAAGAGTCTATTGTTATGTAGACATAATAACCAAGATCATTTAAACATAACAACCAAGATCATAAGTACTCTTTCTTATATACATTTTTAGCCTGTGCCTGATATGGACATGTGAATAAGCCAAAACATGTAGCATCCTTGATGATAAAAATATTATCCAAATAGTGATGTGATTGATGGGTCTGTAATCCATCTGTTTACTTATGAATTACAACAGGATGTCTTATCCTAAGATAGAATGAAGGATGATACGTCTTTTAGAAAGCTCGAAGAACACTACTATGATGTTAATGCTAACATTTTAATAAATAAAACAACAGTACTACATGTAAGATAAAAAGGCTCCCAAAGTATGTACATTAGAAACGGGACATACAATGGAGAAAAATAAAATAATGGACCAAAACTCTTTGTAGATATACATATTCAGTAATTTATGTATGTTCTCCCTGAGAATGGATATGGTATTGAATGGCATCATATCCCAGAAGATTGGAATCTTTATCAGCATTGTTTTGAGAACCTCAAGTTTGACACAGCATGTCATAACATTAAGGAAGATTCACAGTGTGCTGTACACACCTTGAATAAGTGACACAGATAAGGCACACCAAAAAATTGGTTTCAGCTCCAAAAGGAAATTTTTGAAAATAAAAGACAGTTATCACATATTCGTATAGCAATCAATGCATACTTACTGAAGGGCAGATATGGGAAGGATGTTTGAAACAGTACACAGGAGATATTTAAATACTAAACAGGAAAACAGCATAGACATAAAAGAGGGGAAAGGAGAGCACCCTAACACAGACACCTAACATAAATGCACATTAAGAGGCAAGCCAAAAATAGTAACAGGTGCAAAGTAGGCCCAGGTTGAGATGCACAGGATCTCATGAAAGAATGGAAGTGATGCATGAAATCAGCCAGGGGTGGGGATGGGTGGAATAGATATAGAAGACATGATACACCAGTAGACAGCATATAGTAAGAGGGTGCACAGAGAACATAAATGATGCAAGTAGCAGAATATGGCTATATTTTATAAATGCCATATTTTTAAATTTTTTGAATAGAGCCTTTCAGTTGAAATCTATTTGGTCGTGTACATGCAGCGTGCAGGGCATGTGAATATATTCAGTTTTATTCTTATAATAAAACCAACGAGATGCACTAATTTCTCAAATTTGTTTTTGGAATGGAACTCTTCATGTTTCGGACAGGTTTTCTGTCCATCATCAGGATGGAATCCTGATCCTGCTAGCTAGCAGTCAGCATAACCTGTATGAAATATACCTGTTGCTGTGTATACAGTACTAGACTCCTGATGATGGACAGAAAACCTGTCCTAAACATGTGGAGTTCTATTCCAAAAATAAATTTGAGAAATTAGTGCATCTCGTTGGTTTTATTATAAGAATATATCACGATGAACAGTCCTCTCTGAATGTCATATGTTTAGTTTTATTCTATGGAAAAGGTAATTAAAATTTTTTAATATATTAAGTCAGATTACTGGAGGGGAAGTGCACAGAAGGCAGTGACATTAACCCTTTGGCACTGGAATTGAATGCCTGTTGGGAGCTGTGGAAGACTGAAATTTCAATCAGATCTGCATGAGGAAGCCCATTAAATGCTGTCACCTTAATCTGACATCCAGCATTTTGAGTATCACACTCTTTGGTGGGTATACCTGATGTTCAGAGCCAAAGGGTTAACAAAACATGGTAATTAAGTTTGTATCTCAGAATTAAAAACTCTGGGAAATGTTCTTGGTGCTTCCCAATTTGTACATGATAGTAATTTCAACCCAGATACTCATTAAGGAACTCTGCAACATGTTTCACTAGTATATTGTTGTATTTCTAAAAGGTAAAAAAGTTTTAAGTTTAGAACATTGTGTATTTGTTTAAACTGTTCATTAAATTTATTTCAGACTTCATGTATGATCTTGCATTTGATATGTGCAATTTCGTTTTCATCTAATCTTCACTAATAAGATGTACTTTCATTTTCTGCAGGCACACGGATAGTTTATGAGAGAGCTTTTCTCATGCAACTCAGGAATTCTCCTTTGGCCCAGACACCACCTAAAAACTATCCAAATTTTCCCACATCGTTGATAAAGGATGTTGGTGACATGCCCAAAGAAAATTCTAATATCATACCAAGTCCTACCAAGAAGGGTGAGTGATATATAATTTTATCAGTTATGCATCTTTACTGTTAATGAAATGAGAATGTAGGAGGTTGGGTGTTAGGTGAAATGAATGATAGATCACTTGCAGGGAATGACTGTGATCTGCATCATATAATCTGGATGATAGTTATGAGGACTCGGGGGGTAACATTGATTGTGGTGTTTGTGAGGAAGCTGAAAGACCAACTGTTTGTAAGCTGGTTTCCAAGAAAATGTTGTCATAGTACTGATTACAGGCTTGTAATTCTAGAAAGAGTATTGAATGTTTTCAGTTTATTTGTCTCAACTTCATTCGTACAGTCCGTGTACAGACATGCTTGGAGGTCTTTTTAACATGTCCATGAGACTATCTGTTTCAGTGATGGAAGCTTGTTTCTGGTAAAAAGCAGAACTTGTGGTCTTCAGACTACTCTTCTATAGTGCTGGATTATTAGGATTTTTGATTTACCAGATGTTGGATTAAAGGAATTTTGCTGTAGTAAATGAGGTACTATTTTGCTGCCATCTGAGACTGAAATTGAAATGAGATTAATGAAAAAGTACAGGCAGAAATGTTAATGCCAAGTACAAGCCTCTTTACCCAACATTCCCAGACAGTATATTCACATGTGTTTGGGAACTACAGAGAGGATTGATAATTCCACCCTCAGAGTGGTAAATTGAAGTTTTGAGTTTCAAAATATGAATGTTCCTACATTTGCAGTCTCGTGGTATTGTCTTGTATTACTTTGTGTGCTTATCCATCACTCATGAATATTTTAAATGACATTTATGTTGTTTGCCTAAGAGCCATACATTGAAGTTTTGTGTATTTAAATTACTAACTATCTTAAAAGGTGGTACATATTGGTGACTGAATTTGTATAAAAACTTTAAAAGGTAATGTTTTTTTAATCATGTCCATGAGTACAGCATCTGTCATGGAAATATCACATAAGCCAGCAGCCACCAGGAATTTAGTCCATTTCCCCCGCAGTTCAATGTGTTGGAAGAGTTTCCAAGTGCTGACCTCCTACTGTTTTCCTGCAACTTCTGAAAGTATTTTTGCACACATGATGGAGTGCTTGTCTTCGAATATCAAAACTTTTGTTTCTTTTCTTGCAAAGAAAGTGAATTGTCTTGCATTTTCTCATTTGTTAATTACCAAAGACTGATGTTGGGATTAATTGAATTTGATTCCCAGAGGTTGTTTCTTTGAAGAAAATGGGCTCTGTGATGTTATGTGCTCTTCACATCAGATAATGATTATTAAGGCCATCTAAAGGAACTTTATGAGGATTTTTTAAACACCAGTATCTGTTATTTTGGCTGTTCACCATGTAAAATCTGCCTTGATTTGAAGCTTCTGCCTAAGTGTAAACGAGAATTTTGCCCATCTGGGATGTTATGCAGCATTGTTGGTGGTTAGTGACTGATGTTTCGGGACAATCTGTTGGTCTCCTCTTCAAGGATCACACAGTCTATGAAGGTGGGACACATAGGTTGTCCTGAAATGTCACTAACCACCAATTTGCACTGCAGAATGTCCCAGAAGAGCAAACATATCAAGATCTTGTTTCTTCTTTTTGTTAAATTGTGAAGTGATATAAAAATTTTCCTCTATTTTAGTGGTACATTTTTTACAAACTCTTAAGCAGTATTCTATTTCATTATCTATACTTTACAAAAGTATTGCAAGTGGACAGCTGTTGATCTATTGAATACATTTCACAAGCACACTTAGACGGTCTGAGGCACATGTATAGTAAGAGACTTACCAGGTAAGTATGAAACTGTTTCTGCTGCTTAGTTATCCCAACAACAATGCAGAGTGTTGGCTGTTGCACCTCCACAAGCAGAAGCCATATTTTCTTACTCTGGAGTGACATAATAAATCTGTATGTATTTGTTCATGTAGCTGACAAGTATGTTCCCAGTTTCTAGATACAGAATGTAGTTTTCGACTGTGTTTTTGTTGCAGATGCTGTAAATGATGAGCCACAAGATCAGTTCCAGTTGGAGATCTAAGGGAAGTTGGAGATATTGTCTGGCTCATCATTGTTCAGTTCAGCGTGTTGCTTTTTTTTCCCCCTGCAGCTCTGTTGGGCAAGCATTGCCTGTAAAGGCAGTATGAACTAGCCACTTTCAGCTTGCTGAAAGCGGTTCGATGGGTACAAGTAACAGAGTCATTAAAATATTTGAAAAAGAGTCATAAAGAATTAATTCATTACTAAAGAAGGATATGTACATTTAGGCCGATACTGCAGTGGTATTAGGAAGGGGCTTTAAGAGATGGGTGACATCTGATGGATGTAAGGGAGTTTTTTTGACTTGAGGGAATGTGTTTTGCTCAATTTGGGTGCCATTTGTTGGAATCATATTTTGTTGTTTGCATAGACAAGTTTGGACCAAAATATCCTGGAGTACATTGGTTATCATGACTATGAAGGGAATCATGTGTGTTGAGTCCTTGAACTCTTTTTTTTAATGTTTTCTGTTTTTCTGGGTGTGTGTGTGTGTAGGGTTTTTTATGATTAATTTTGTATACAGTTGCAAGTAACCATTTTGAAGCAGCCTTATTTTAAGAAGCTCATTAAAACAGTGTTAATAGCAGTATGGGCTGCAAGAAAGTAGTCATATCATCGCTTGTTTCCAAGAAACACTAAGAGAAAAAACTGTTTTTATGTGTACAAGTTAGAAGTGTAAAATATGCAAAATCCTTTTGTTCAGGCATTGTGAGTTGTGAAAGATAGCATTATCATTAATTTGGTTTTAAGGTTCTCAGTGTTTAGTGTACTCCTGCTCCATTGTAAGGAAAGATAACTGTGAAACAATCATTTGATGTGTGTGTGTGTGTGTGTGTATGTTTGTGTGTATAAGAAATAATGCTTTTCAAATTTTTTATCCAAGGAATATTTTACATGCTCACAACTCATTGGACTGTTTTATTAAAGTGGGTTAATGTTCTCATCTATTTTGCTTTTGTAGTCATGTGAACTATTGTGAGATTTGAAGTTATCACAGCAGTGATGAAGTTTTATGTCATTTGGGATGTGGTGCTGTGTCAGTTGGTAAATAGTTCCCAGCAGTTAGGAGCTTTCTCTCTCCATCTTCAGGGTCTGAATAACTGCGAGGACCCTGAAGATGAGTGTGGAAAGGCCTTCTTAAACATCAGCAACTATTAACCAGTCACCATGGTGTCATATCCCAGAAGACTTGAACCTTCATGTGAAATGTTACCTTACTACGAAAGCAGAAGGCAGCAGGGTGACTCACATGCAGTGTATGTATTCAGCTGGATTGTGCTAACTTTTGTATGCATTTGTGTACATTATTGTGCTTTCACATCTTCCAGTCAGAAAACATATATTTCTAAATTGCTCTCTCTCTTTTTTTGTTGTTTTCCTTTAGAATTATAATGGAAATGGATGAAGTTTGTCTTAATCTTCCAAAATTCTGTAGTGATGTGAGTATTGTTGGGGGCCAGTAAGATTCCAATTCATGAGATAGTTCTGTGCCAACATTAACACTAACGAGTATTATACATATAAATTCATATTTCAGTCACATCACTACAAATGCCCAAGTATTTTGTATTAATGTTTCTTTGTGAATTACTGTACTATTAAAGAATATTGAAGCTTGACCCAACGCCATTGTCATAAGATGAATTGTGCAAATTGCTTTTAAAGTAATTAAAATATTTTTTTTGTTCATTTGTGTTATTTCTTGAAGCGGTAATCTTCGTACATAAGCTGCATCAGGGTGGTTCGTCTGTGAGTGCTGCAGGGCAGCAACTGTCCCAGACATTTTGAGAAAAATTAAAGTAACTATGTGAAAAGTTTTCATCAGGAGATACATACATTCTTTAAAAGATAATGAATTAAATAATTTTAAATTCAGATGCTTACAACATACTAAGCACTGTGGAAAACAAATGGGCTCTGCCCGGATGTTGCATACTGAGTCAGCACAGCTAGGCCAAGTGGCAAGAAAACAGTGGCAGCTAGGTAGTCTGCAGCCTAGAGATGGTGTAAAGGAGTATTTTGTATGTCTGTGTACCTTGTCTGATGTTTCCAATGCTGGAATTTTTATAACCATTTTTACCTAGCTGTTTTCAATGCCATGTTCATGAATTATTTAATTTTAGTAGTTGCAATTTTAAGATAAACATGAATGTGAACACTGTGAAGTATTCACAGGGCAAAAGATTTTGCAATTAACACTTGCCAAGAAGACTAAGACTAGGAATGTATGTTGTGCAACACTTGACATAGTTATTTCTCAGTCATCATGATGTAGAATACTTATTTAATATGAATTTTACTGGGCTATACATGCTACACATAAGTAGTTGAATGGCTGGTCCTGCCATAAGAAAGGCCCATGAGCCGCTACTGAGATCAACCATTGGTATATTGTACAAAGCTGTTGCCTGTTTTGCATTACCAAACAAGACATTGCTTTGCAATATGCAGTAACTTATGAAAATGTTTGCTTACTAAGTGGAACAATATAAAGTTATGTAAGTTATTCCTGTCTTGCTACTCTGCATTGGTATTGAGCAGTTTAGCAGCATCCTTCGGGACTTTGTCTTCCTATCTCTTTCTAGCTTTCTGGGGGGCTTCTTCCTGTGAGACTTCCTTCCATAATTTGTTTGTGCATTCTGTTATCAAACATCGTTACTACCTGCACAGCCCACTAATCTTTTTTAACACATTTATTTTTACCAGGTCATTGTCTTTATAAATATGTACTATTGTATATTGTACCATATTTTCCAGATGCCATTACTTTGTACTGGTTCAAATATTATCCAAAGGATTTTTATTTCAAGGAAACATCTTTTGTGTGGCAGTCTGGGAATGTGACCATGTTTCACTCCCACAGAACAATTGGTCAGATGGGTGTTTTGTCTACGTTAACTGTGCTGTCATGACTGACATCTCTAGTTTTAAGCGGAGGCAGTAAGGAGAAGTAGGCTTATCTCCCATACTACTTCTGCATCAGACTATTTTCATCTCATCATTGTTACTTGTTGGATAGTGACAAATTACTCAAAGTTATGTTGCTTGTCACCAGAGAATGTGTTGTGTTCGTATACTGCCAGCTACTGATATTTGGCAACTCTATATTGGATTTGACCAGGGTATTGCGTCTCTTAATATTCAAGGCTTACTCTTATGGATGCCTCATTTTATGAGGTTTATATTTTCTGTTTTCTTTATTAAGCCCTCTGAATTTAAACTTATTGTAAAGACAAATGCAGTTCTGTGGGGTATTACATTGAAGAGTTATTTTGCATTAACATAAGTTAAAAAAAACTATTTATTCACATGCAATGAAGTGTGTATTGTCATATGATGTGTCTCATATGTCCTCCTATCAGCAGTTTATTCACAGTAATAAATAGATGCACATACATATGCATACTACTAATAAAAGCCAGAAAATTGTTCAGATGCTGAGACATCTTTATGCAGTTTACAGTTGGTTTTGTCAAGATCCACTTGTATCTAGGGTGCTAGAGTTCTGCTTTTAAAAGTACAAGATGCAATAATGTGAGGAAAAAACCTGGTAATATAACCTAGGAGTTTCAGCCTCACTGACAGTCTATCAATGGGTATGAGTTGGTTCAGTCAGATTATAACCTACCTTCCAATGATGCACTTTATAAAATTTCTTACCAACTACTGTGTGACAGTTTGCTGCTTTCAAAGACATGTTCCTCAAAAGTGTGTGTGTGTGTTTTAATTCCAAAGCTAAGCTAGCCTGGTCTGTCTTAAGTGTGCTAGGTACTGGGTGAGAGTTCCTCAATAATGCTCAGCCATTGTACAAACTGACAGTACAGAACACGAGACAGTTTCAGAGCAACATAATTATTTTTCAAGTCCATGTAGCAGGGACTCACAATCTTGGGGATCAATCATGCATTCTAGGCAACCTTCTATGGCAAGGCAGTCATTCATTCATTTATTGTACATTCATCAAATCCATATAAGGTTTTAACAAACCTACTGGATATAGAATTTTTCATAAAATAATATAGAAATACAATACAATACATACATGCCATATCACAGCATGTGTCACAGTGACAAAGAATCATATTAATATGAGGAATGTGTACAATTAGTTTAAAACCAATACAGTAATATCACAATACATATATGGAACATTAAATTATAATAAAATTATCAGACAACATATTTACTAAATTAACACCTTCTATCATGATAGAAGAAATACAATTGTAATTTATTGTTGACAAATTCAAGTACAAATGAATCCTAGACCTTAGTACTATTAACATGCTAACCCAAGAGTATAAAATGACTTTAAGTGAAGAAAATCACTGAAGGGCAGTCTAAATTTTTTATCATTGTGAGACTTTTTTTCTGTCAGAAGGAAGATAATTAAAAATCTTGATGCCACAATAGTGGGTCTGTTTTTGATATGTTGTTAATTTAGATAGTGGTTGGTGAAGGTTAGAGTTGTGCCTGGTATTGATACTTTGAATCTCAGAATTTAGTTTATATTGATCTTTATTGTTTACTACAAATAGTGTTAAAATATATATTGCAATTGAAATGGTAATATCTTTAATTTTTAAAATAATCTCTGCAGAAGTCTTTATGCCTTCACCTAGTGATAACTCAAATACCCTTTTTTGTTGTCTGAAAACATGAATGCTATGTGAAGAATTTACCCAGAATATTATTCCATTATTCATAAGAGAGGGAAAGAAGGAACAGTATACCAACTTTAAGAGTATCAGGCATTGCTCTAATTGAATAACAAGCTGTACACAATTTAGGTATCAACTAGTCTATATGGGCTTTCCAAGATAATGAATTTTCAATAACTGTTTGAACGAATTTTGTATTAGAGGCACTTGTAATAATTTTATTACTGTAATGAATGACTTTGTCAATAAAAAAACTACTTTTTGTCATGACATATATGTAATATGTTTTTTCATAATTTAAAAGTAATGAATTAGCATTAAACCATTCGTTTAGTTGAAAAAATGCAGTGGTGATATCTTTTTTAAAATCTGTAGGACTGGGATTAGCAATAATTAAGCTTGTATCATCTGCAGAAAGGACGGGTTTAGAGTCATTTATATAATTAAAGGAAGAGCAATGGTCCAAGTATAGATCCGTAAGGAATATCATGCTTTACCTTGCCCCAATTAGAAAAGATACTCTAATAAGAATCCTTAATTTCTATTAATACTATCTGATATCTGTTTAAAATAAGACTTAATGAAATCATTAATTTTACCCCTTACTCTGTATAATTCCAATTTAGATGATGAAATGTCATGATTAACACACACTAAGGCCTTTTCCAGGTCACAAAAT
>Ga0123353_10008082_pt1 | contig 14319 bp, 10 predicted proteins | sample TergutLab28metaG_3_FD_92763 | JGI IMG/M metagenome (GOLD analysis project Ga0123353, IMG submission 92763) | Labiotermes labralis P3 segment gut microbial communities from Petit-Saut dam, French Guiana - Lab288 P3 | ecosystem: Host-associated > Arthropoda: Insects > Digestive system > Gut ... | reverse complement strand
TGGATTTCAAGCGGAGTGATTTATTTTGGGGCGATGCTTGTGATGGCGACATTGGAGGGAATGTCGTGGCGTTCTTTCTGCGCTCGTTTCAGCAAAATGCCGGTCTGAGAGCAAAAATCTGCCCGATGGTGGGCACGCAGACTGTCAAGGACCAGCAGCAACGAAAGATCGGAAAACGAAAAGGAAAAACTTGCAGGTTGCGTGAAAATGTAAGGTCGGTTGCTGACCATCAGGCAGTCAGGGGGGATGATGACATCACTTCGGGACAATGTCAAAGAAAACAATGCCAATTTTGCACTGGACTCATTTTGCGAAAAACGTTAGACTTTCCTCGCAAGAAGGTTTTGGAGATCGTGTGAAATGAATCGGTTCATTCAATTTTTTTTCCTGGCACTGTTGATCAACGTCCTATGGATGGACGTGTTCTGTTCTGTGCTTGCGCAAAATTCTGCTCCCGTCCCGCAACAGGTGGTCGCCAGCAGAGGAAATCATCCCTCGGAGATTGACCAACTTCGCCCGACCGTCGAGACAGCAGTCATCCAAGGTGTTTCTCCCGGTGTCACCACCGCAGAGCAACTTGCCCAACGCTGGGGTGAACCGGAGGAAGAAGCCGTCATCGGTAATGAGGTTGTTCAACGTTATTCGATGGAGCCGCTCAACCATATCGAAGTCACGCTCCGAAGGGGGATCGTCCGTTCCATTGTGATCCAACTGGAGACGCCGTTTCCCTCCGAGGAAGTACGGAGTTCATTACATTCGGAACTGCTCACCTCCAAAGCGGTGCGCATTCCCGATGAAGAGGGGAAGATTACCGGTGAAATTTTTCCCGAGAAGGGGGTCATGTTTCTCTTTGCCCCACAAACCCCCGGACAAGGCTACTTGGTTCGGCAAATCGCCATCGAACCGATTTCTGCCGAACCCTTTGTGTTGCGAGCCGAAGCGGTTCTGTACGATCAACCGACAGCAGCAAAGCGAGATTTGAAAGATGCCATCCGGCTCAAACCCGACCATGCCAGAGCACACTGGCTCCTCGCCCAAATCGAATTATCGGAAGGGTACGTCGAATCCGCTTTGCTCTACATCGATAAAGCTATTCGTTTGGACGAAAAAAGACCGGCTTACCATTTGACCTTTGTTCAGGCGATGACACAAATGAATCGTATCGAAGAAGCGAAACAATATCTTCAGGAAACGATTAACATTTGCGACCGTTATCCCCACGAAAAAGCGAAAGCGTTACTGATGCTTGGCGATCTCTATCGTACAAGCCGACAGCCGAACTATGAACTTGCCTACGAATGTCATGAGGAAGCGATCCGGTTGGCGACCACTCTGGTCAATCACAGTAACCCGACGATCAGCCTGACCGCCAAGGATGTGCTGTTTGAAGCCCACCTTGCCATTGCCAGGACGATTGCGTGGGGACGCTGGGACAGACAAGAGGAAGCGATCAAGAAATGGATCGACCGGGCAAGAGTGTTGGCAAACGACCCAAAATTGAAGGCAGCGCGGCGGTATTCCCGGGAATATCCCCTCAAAATTGCCTCCACTGCGCTGGCAACACTCGTTGCCGTCCCCAACGCATTGAACATTGACCTCTATATCGAAGATGTCGTCGATGCTGGCAACGAGTTGATCGAGTCCGAGACGGATCCGATTTTGCGGGCAAAATACCATTGGGATACAGGCAGTTCGTTGTACGATGCAGTTCAGATTTTTCAACTACGAAAGCAGTATTCGTCGGCACTGAAATATGGTGAACTCGCGGCAAAGTATATGGACATCGGGATTGCCGGCAGAAACAGCGATACCGATCAGTATTTGCTGGGACGCTTGTATTTCCGCCTTGGGACGACTCATTCGATTGTCAGCCAAAATCATCGAGCGGCAATTGAGTGGTTCGACTTGGCAAAGCCGATATTCCTGAGATTGCTCCCCAGAATCGACTCTGGAGCATTTGGATATTTTGGAGATGCACTGGTCAGCATGGGTGCCTCGTATTGGGAAACGGGTCAGCGAGAGGAGGCTGTCCGGTTGACGGAACGTGGGAGTCGGCAGATTGAACGGGGAGTGCAAGCAGGCACGGTGGACGCATCGGCACAATTGATCCCTTATTCCAATTTGGCTCACATGTACAAAGAACTCGGCGATCAGGAGCAAGCTCAAAAATACACCAAACTTGCGGCTGCCATCGGTGCTGAAGGGAGAAGGATTCGATGAACGCATACTCTTGAAAAAGTAGTCAGGAGTCAGAAGTCAGAATGGTGCTACCGCACCACTTGGCAATGTGTACTGTGCCCAGAGCGAAAATGTACTTTCTGAACGTTTCTACGTAATGAACAAAAGCCGGGATGGAGCTTGCGTGGGTTACGGTAGGGTGCAGTTCCGACCAGCCATCGCAATACCGAAACGGATGATTTCCCGTACCGCCCGTCATTCCGGCGAGTACGCCTTCATTCCGGCTTTTGTTCGTTCCGTAAAAGTGGACAACAAAAGTGCATTTTCTATCCGGGTACAGTATAACACGTCCAGCGAAAGCCTCACTCCATCTTGACGTTTTGCCCAAAACGGCTACGATTGTGTGTTTTCATGGGCGAAAAAATGACAACAGTAGCCATTCTTGGAGCAACCGGTTATACCGCAGTTGAACTTATCAAAATTTTACTGCGGCATCCGCAAGCGTCTATTACGGTTCTGACCAGTCGGGAAGAGACTCGTCCTGTCAGTGCCGTTCACCCTTCGCTTATCGGCAAACTGGATTTGCCGCTCGAAAATCTTACGCCGCAGGAAATTGCGCGGCGAGCCGAATGTGTCTTTTGCTGCTTGCCGCATACGGCTTCGGCGAAAGTCGTTCCGGGGCTTCTGCAAAACGGAGCAAGGGTCATCGACCTCGGTGCGGATTACCGACTCGACTCCGCCGAAACGTTTGAAAAGTGGTATGGTGAGAAACATCCCGATCCTGCGAAATTGGGGAAGGTTCCCTACGGACTGCCGGAACTCTTTCGCGAGCAAATTGTCTGTGCCGACTTGGTTGCCAATCCCGGCTGCTATCCGACTTCCGCCATTTTGCCCCTTGTCCCGTTGCTTCGTGGGGACTGGATTGAGCCGACCGATATGATCATCGATTCCAAGAGCGGTATTTCCGGCGCAGGCAGAACGCCGAAACTCACCACACTTTATCCCGAATGCAACGAGAACATCACCGCCTACGGAATCGGAACACACCGGCATCTTCCCGAAATCGAGCAGATTCTCTCGACCAGTAGCAAACAGCCGGTACAAATCATTTTCACACCACATCTTACGCCGATGGATCGCGGTATTTTGACCGTCACCTATTCTAAACCGGCTAAACCTGCGAGTCAGACGGAACTGCTCGCGGTGTTGCGCGAGTTTTACCGAGACGAGCCTTTCGTTCATGTCGTCGATCATCTTCCGGCAACGAAAGATGTTTCGGGCACGAACGCTGTGCATTTGACTGTTCGAGTCATTGGCGGGCGTGTGCTGACCATCTCCGTTCTCGACAATTTGGTCAAGGGTGCATCGGGAGCCGCCGTGCAGAATTTCAACTTGATGTTCGGCTATCCCGAAATGACGGCGTTGACCTAGCCCCGTACAGGCGGCGAGCTTCTCGACAAATTGTCCTTGCCCTCCTGACGCAAGGCGCAGCTTCCGTCTGCTCCCCCGCGCTCCCGCTTGCCTTTGACTTGTTTTATGGTAGAATGACGGGCGAATTGAAAGTGGAAAAAAAGAAATAAAGTAATAGAGGCGGAGTAAAAACGTTCATGACGCTACTCAACAAGGAAGAAAAACAAGAACTCATCGGAAAGTACAAACGCTCCGAAGGAGACACTGGCTCCTCCGAAGTCCAGATTGCCATCCTGACCAAGAAAATCAATCTCCTTACGGAACATCTCAAAGCCAATAAGTACGACCATTCCAGTCGGCGCGGACTGATGACGATGGTCAGCCGAAGAAGAAGGTTGCTCGACTATCTCAAAACCAGAGAACCCCAGCGGTATGTCGATGTCATTCAAGCGTTAGGCATTCGTAAGTAGTCTGTGGCGTAAATAATCTGCGAAATTCTCTTCTGCCAGATCGAAGTTGATGCTTCGCCATGTTCTCCGTGTCCTCTGTGCCTCCGTGCGAGCAATTTGTCTCTCACGGAGGCACAGAGGACACGGAGATGAGACGGAGTTGGACTTGACGAGGTTTTCCGCTCTCGTTCATTTTGTCGGGCGTGCGTTGTTTGTTACGCCCCTATCTGCTTAACATTTTACTCGAGCAACAACACTATGCCTAAAATCAGGGTTGAAAAGAAAATTGGTGCTGGTCTCCTTTGGATGGAAACCGGCGAACTCGCCAAACAAGCCGCAGGAAGCGTACTCATTGGTTATGAAGACACCGTCGTCCTTTGTGCTACAACTACAGGTGCCCCCCGACCGGGCATCGACTTTTTCCCGCTCTCGTGCGATTACCGCGAACGAGCCGCCGCTGCGGGAAAATTTCCCGGCGGTTTTCTCAAAAGAGAAGGAAAACCCACACTCAAAGAAGTCCTCACGTCCCGCCTCATCGACCGACCGATGAGACCCCTTTTCCCAAAAGGTTTCTTCAATGAAGTCCAAGTCCAGGCAATCGTCCTTGCGTCGGACAAAAATATTGATCCCGACATTTTGGCGATGAATGGCTCTGCGGTGTCGGTGTCGATTTCTTCGCTGCCATTCAATGGTCCGCTTGCCTCTGTTCGGGTTGGTTTCGTGAATGACAAGTTCGTTCCCTTCCCGACCAACGAACAACTCGAAGAGAGTGAACTTGATCTCATCGTCTCTGGAAACCACGACAACATCCTCATGATCGAAGGTTTTGCCCGCGAGTTCCCCGAAGATTTGATGCTGGAAGCCCTCGAGACGGCACATTCGTACATTCGAGACATCATCGACATGCAACTCGAACTCATCAATCAGGTCAATCCAGTGCGGATGCAGTATGACGAACCCGTCTACGAAAAATTGTACGAAGCACTCAAGGAAAAATACTACGACAGCTTCTGGGCAGCAAAGCGAACCGTCGGCAAGATGGAACGCGCGAGTGCCTGCTCGGCACTGAAAGAGGCTGCCAAAAGTGCTTTCTTCCCCGCTTCTTCAAAGGACGCTGGTAGTAATGCTGCTGGTGGGGCTTCGTCAACCGACGAGGCTGCTGCACTTGATCCTTCTCCCAACAAACCAGTTTGGACTGCCGATCTGTTCGACATTGCGTGGCACGAACTCGAAGAGCGAGTGGTTCGCGACCAGATTCTTTCGGGCACTCGTCCCGATGGTCGCGGAATGAAGGACTTGCGTGCCATCGAATGTCGCACCGGCATTCTACCGAGAGTTCACGGTTCGGCACTCTTTCAGCGGGGAGAAACGCAAGCGTTGATCACGGTGACACTCGGAACCGCCCGTGACGAACAGCGGGTCGATGGTCTCTTCGACGAATATACCAAGAAGTTCATGCTCGACTACAATTTTCCCAGTTTTTCGGTGGGAGAGACGAAGCCGAATCGCGGACCGGGTCGCCGGGAGTACGGACACGGAGCCCTCGCGGAGCGGAGCGTGAATCCGGTGATTCCGGGATCGGACAAGTTTCCTTACACGATTCGGGTCATTTCCGACATTTTGGAGTCGAACGGTTCGAGTTCGATGGCATCGGTTTGCGGGGCGACGCTTGGCTTGATGGCGGCGGGGGTGCCGATTATCAATCCGGTGGCGGGGATTTCCGTTGGTCTGGTCAAAGAGGCGGACAAATGGGTGTTGCTCACGGACATTTTGGGAGACGAAGATCACTTCGGCGATATGGATTTCAAAGTTGCTGGGACGCAGAATGGAATTACCGGCATCCAGCTCGACCTGAAAATTGACGGGATCAGCCAGGAAATCATTCGGGAAACGCTTGCCCAATCGCGGGAAGCGAGAATTGAGATTCTCAAAAAGATGCTCTCGGCGATTTCGAGACCTGCCCGGGAAATTTCGGCGTATGCTCCGCGCCTGTTCAAGACGAAAATTGATCCTGACAAGATTGGTGCTCTGATTGGACCCGGCGGTAAAATCATTCGGGCGATTCAAGAGCGGACGGGTGCATTGATCGAAATCGAAAACGACGGCACGGTGATTATTGCCGCGACGGACGAAGCGAGCGGCAAGGCGGCACTGGACGAAGTGACGCGGACAACGGGTTCGGTCGAAGTCGGCAAGATTTACGAGGGGCAGATCACGAGCATCAAAGAGTTCGGCGTGTTCGTCGAAGTCTTGCCCGGTCGGGACGGCTTGTGCCACGTCAGCGAACTTTCGGAAGAGTATCTGGAAAAAATTGGCAGTCAGTTCAGAGTGGGAGACATTATCCCGGTGAAAGTGATCGCGATTGACGAACAGAACCGGATCAAGTTGAGCCGCAAAGTGGCTCTGCGAGAGATGCAGTCGGAGTGAGCGCAAGAGCGAGAGGTGCAAGGCGTGGAATGAAATCTGGAGTGGGTCATTTTTCGGCTACGTCCCCGCTCAGCCGCTTCGCCCGCTTCGGGTCCTCGCCCGTCTCGGGTCTTCGCCAGCGAGCGAAAATGTTCGATAAACGGCTCTGGTTCCTTTCCTTCGTTGAAATCGGCTGGAAGGACGATGTCCCGTTTGTGTACTGAACATGGGGCAAAATGCCCGTTTTGATATCTTCAGAAACGGAAATGAGACGGCAGACAACAGCAGACGCAGGCAGTGCGGTAGCAGCACCTCTGCTGCTGTCTGCCGTCTGAAAACTGTCACCTTCGCCCGATGGAAAAAAGGACAATTTACCCGAGGATGCCATAGAGGCAGGGCGGGAAAAATTGTGGGATTTGTCTTTGCTGATACTTCATCGGCTTGGAAACACGAAAAAAACTTGCACTCGGGCTGGAGGCGGGGGTTGTTTTTTTTCCAAAAATCTGTATCCTGCTCATGCTTCCGCGTCAAGACTTTTAGAAGAACTGACGAAGAAGGAAAAAGTGAACCCCGTACCGTTTTTCTCAGCGAAGTGTGCGCAATGGGTTCCATGGGAATTTCGCCCCAGAAGTCGATTGAAAATTTTGCCATTTTTGAAGGAGTTTTGCCGTGACCAAGACGCTTAGTTTTACCCGAAGATCCGTGTTCGCTAACGATTTCCGTTTTGCTCCCCCAGCGGGGCGGAGTCGCCGTTTGCAGTATCCGTGCGTAGTTCTCGAAGCCTCTGACGAGGATGAGGACGAGGAGGATGAGGAGGATGAATGGGACGAAGATGAAGACGAAGATGAGGATGAGTGGGACGAAGAAGACGACGAGGAAGAGTGGGAGGACGAAGAAGATTGGGATGAAGAGTGGGATGACGACGAGGAAGAGTGGGATGACGACGAGGAAGAGTGGGAGGAGGAGGACGACGACGAGGAAGACGGAGAGTGGGAGGAAGTCGACGACGATGACGAGGAATAGGGCTTTCGCCAGAGATTAATACGTTGTTTTGTCCCTCTCACATCCAGAAAGACCTCAAAACCACAAAGCGGGAAGAAAAAACTCCTTTTTTCAGAAAAATCGTTAAAAAACTCATTTTCCGCCCAAACGGTATCCGATAACGTAGGAGAAGTTTCCCTCCGTCTCAATTCCGTGAATTTCACAGGCAATGATGAGCGATCCATATACTCTCTCGGATAATGGTACACAGGCAATGGCAAACGATTTCCTGTTTGACGACTGGGACATGACGGACAAGAGTCCGACCGACAGCCTCCCCCCCTTTGATGGAAAAATCATCGCCCGGATGCCCGACTTCGGCTCGAACGGTTTTGCGAAAAACATCGAAAAACCAAGAAAACTTCCCCCCCTTTGGAATCGTGCCTATCGTACCTGTCTGTCCTTTGTACCCGGTGCTCAAAGAAAAGCACCTGACCGCTCCTTAATGGGAACCCGGCAACAGTTTTTTCAGCGAGTAACCGCTTTCGGCGGTGCTCTCCTTTTGGGTGGCATTATCCTTCTCCTTCTCGACCAAAACAGCAAGAAGCCGGAACCTTTCAATATTGTGAATATTCTGCCTGTGAACCAAGAGACAGTGGTAACCCAAACCGACATTCTCGCCCAGGATGCCCCACCAACTGTTCCCCCACCGAAAGGGAGCAACGTCCCATCACCCCCCCCCGCCAGTACAGCGGCTCTGGTGGCAGACAAGGTTGCCGCCGCACAGAAGCCTGTCGCGGGTTCCCCAGAGCAGGCGGAGGAGGTGTGGAACCGGCGCGATTCCGCTTCCCCCTGGGATGTCGCTCCCAAACAACCGAAAGATTCGCCTCCATCGTCCAACCCGCCCTCGTCCAACAATGTCGCCGGGGTTGCGCCGCCCCCTGCGACGGTGGCAATGACACCGATGACACCGATGACACCGACGACTCCGATGCCAGCATCCATGCCGGTGTCCCCCTTTGAGCGGCAATTAGTGGCTCAGGCTCCTCCGCCGGAGCGTCCGCCCGTCGATCCTTTTATCCAGGCAAGCCAACCTCAGGTACAGCCGGGAATGATGCCGATGCATGAGCGATTGGAAAGTATGATCAATGCTCACCCGCAAGAAGCACATCGTTCTGCCTCCGCAGCATCGCCGTATCATCTTCCGCCGTATGCGGCAGCGCAGGGGGGGGGGGGAGTACCTGCAAGCCCACCACAAGGCTCCTACGGACAGCATGGTCCCGTTCCCCGGAACGCAGCGGCTCCATCGTCAAATATGCCCATTCCGAGTGGTGTTTCCGCCCTGTCACCGCAACCGCCACAAGGTTACTATCAGCAAAACCCCGCTGGCAATTTTCATCCCAACCCACAACCCTACCATCGGGTATACTAAAGAGTTAGGAGTGAGGAGTTAGAAGTCGCATGCGGTGCGGTAAGTCCATGATCGAACAGTGCGGTAGCACTTATTCTGACTTCTGACTCCTGACTTCTCGCTTCTCGAACAATGTCCTTACGATCCGGTCAACATCAAGGTGAGTTGCATGAGCCGATACCGCTCTCGGATATTCTGCGCAGTACATCGTTCGTTTCCACGAGTGGACGGGTTTACCATCTCTTTGGCGACGAAGAGAACACATTTGTCATTCCCCCCTGCCCCTCGGTTCTTGCTGCCCCGAAGCCCTCGGCTCTTTCACTCGAAGAAGCGTTGCAGCAAATCGAATCGTTTTCTTCGCGGACAACACCATGTGTTTCTCAACCCGAGCAGGCGACAGGTGACCCTCTTGTGCAAACGCTCCCTGCCACTGCCTCTATGCCAGTCGAGTCCAGCACGGAAATTGCCAATCAGCTTCAGCATGCCAAGCCAGTCAAGTTTGTTCGGACAATAGAGCGAGTTTGTCCGAACACCGATTCGCCGATGCTTCAATTGTTCCAGGCATTGAAAGATCCTTCCGTTCCAAGGCTTGTCAAAAGGGAAAATCCTAGATTATCGCCGAAACCAACGGGGGAAAAGACGCAGTCGCTTCGCATCGTTGCCGCTCCCGTGGCGGAACCATTCATTGTGCCCTTTGCGAAACCGGAAGCACCGCCCGAAGAGACCAACACGGTCACGTTAAAAATCGTTCCTGCAACATTGCCACCGATTCTCTCGCCAAAAATGGTGCGGAAGTATCGCCAAGAAAAGACCCCCTATCGAAAACGGTTTTCGCTGCCAGCGGCTCCACCCCATGCAACCGAAGACGACAGAGCAGACGCTGGTTCGAACGATTCTCTCGCGGATTCTCCCGCCCCGACATTCGCGGCTCAATGGGTGAACTACAGGTCGTTTCGATGGTCGGAACCATTGGACACACTGAGGCAAACGGCGGCAAATCAGATTCGGTGCCTCACGGATCATTTGGTTGTCCAGGCGAATCAGGGAACGAAAGCGATTTGCTTCAAAAGCGTTTTTCCCGGCGATGGCTGTTCCACCATTTTGCTTTGTGCTGTTCGGGCGTTGATGGAACGTCACTATCGCATTTTGTTGATCGACGCTCACCACCAGCACATTGATTTACCGAAACAGTTAAATGTTTCGGAAGATGTTGAGGCGGGGGGGGGGGGCGAAGTGAGTTGCTTGGACGACCATCTCGATTTGTGGGTTTGGCAGGAGTCGAAAACGGCGGCGGAAAACAGAGCCATTCTCGCCAAGACCCTCGCTGTCCATCGGGGAGAATACGACTTGATTTTGTTTGATAATGGAAGTGTGACAGAAAGTCCGCTCACCGAACTGATTGAATTTTGGGATCAAATGGAGTTGGACGGTATTGTTTTGATTGCCAATACGAAACGTCCCACAGAAATGCCCGTTGCCCACATCACCAGACGACTCCGACAACACCATTTGCACTTGATTGGAATTACGGAAAATTACGTCTAATGCTCTGTCAGGAGACGCAAGCGGTATCGCAGTGACATTGCCAAGTGGAGCGGTAGTGCCATGCTGACTACGGACTACCGACTACTACACCGTTTCTCAATTGGGATTGCTTTCCCCCCGAGGGATCAGGCGATCTTCAAAGTCCGTAAAACACCGTCATTCCCGCGCAGGCGGGAATGACGAACAAACGACGTTGCAGTTCGACGGGACTCTGTCGGCGTTGTCTTGACAATCGCCCACTTTTCCCCGATAATTCGTCGATCATGTCACGTACATTGCAGAACATTCGCAACATTGGGATCATCGCCCATATTGATGCGGGAAAGACAACCGTTACCGAACGGATGCTCTTCTACGCCCATTTCACTCACAGAGTCGGAGGAGTCGATGAAGGGACGACCACGACCGATTACGATCCCGAAGAACAGGAACGCGGTATCACCATCCAAGCCGCCGCTGTTACGTTCGATTGGAAAAATCATACCTTCAATCTCATCGACACGCCGGGACACGTCGATTTCACTGCCGAGGTGGAACGGTCGCTCCGTGTTCTCGATGGCGGAGTCGTCATCTTCTCCGCCCGCGAAGGTGTCGAAGCCCAAAGTGAAACCGTTTGGAGGCAGGCAAACAAATACCATGTTCCCCGCATCGCCTTCATCAATAAAATGGATCGTGAAGGCGCGGACTTTTACCGCACGCTCGGTCAAATCAAAAATCGCCTCGGCACAAAGCCTATCGTCGTTGCTCTGCCCGTCGGAGCCGGTCCGCCGCATATTCCCGAAGCATTCCGGGCAATCATTGATCTTGTCTCGATGAAAATGCTCACCTTTTCCGGCGACAACGGCTCCGAAGTGACCGAGTCCGAAATCCCCAAGGAACTCGAAGACGATGCTATCGCTTGGCGAAGTCAACTCCTTGATGATCTCTCGGCGTACAGTGACACGCTCACCGAAATCCTGCTCGCCGAAGAAGAGGTTTCCAACGAAATGATTCGCGGCGTGCTTCGGGAAGCCACGATCCACGATATGGCTGTGCCCGTTCTGTGCGGTTCGGCACTCGACGGAATCGGCGTGCAACCCCTATTGGATGCTGTGAGTGCCTATCTCCCTTCGCCCGCCGATATTCCCGATATACAAGGACAAGACCCGCACAGACCCGATTGCCCCGAACTTTCCCGCAAAGCAAGCCCCGACGAACCGTTTAGCGGCTTGATCTTCAAAATCCAGGCGGACAAACATGGCGACTTGCATTATGTCCGAGTTTATTCCGGTACGCTCAAGCAGAACAGTCGGGTGCTGAATCCGCGCGAGGATAAAAAAGAGAATGTGCCGCAACTCTGGCGTATTCAAGCTGACCGGCGAGAGCAAGTTCAAGAAGTTTCCGCAGGCGACATTTGTGGGATCATCGGCTTGCGATTTTCCGTCACGGGGGACACGCTCTGCGATGTCAAGCATCCGATCTTGCTGGAGACGATTACCTTTCCCGAAACCGTCGTGTCGATGGCGATTGAACCGAACTCGGCGGAAGAGTACAAAAAATTGAAACTGGTACTCGACATGATGCGTCGGCAAGACCCGACCTTTCGTGTTCATGAAAACGAGGAGACGAGCCAGATGCTCATTAGCGGAATGGGAGAACTACACCTCGAAGTGATTAAGCATCGGCTCTTGCGGGAATACAAAGTGAATGTTCGTGTGCATAATCCGCGTGTGAGTTATCGCGAATCGATTCAGAATAGTGTCGAAGTGCAGGGCGTATGCAATCGAAACTTGGCGGGACAAAAGCATTGGGCGGACATCACGTTGCGATTGGAACCGTACATTCCTCCGGTGATGTCGGCGGATTTGAAGGAAAAGTTGGAAAAAGCGGGAGTTACTCCGCCGAAGAATCCGGCAACAACGATTACTTCGATCTATGCGAACGAGTTGTTCGACAAGCAATTTCGTCAGGTGGTTTTGGAGTCGATTCGTGAGGAGAGTCAGGGGGGCGGTCAACTGGGTTTTCCGCTCATGAATGTTCGGATTACGTTGCTTGATGCTCAAATCAGCGAGTCGGAGAGTACGGAGACGGCGTTTCGGATAGCGGTTTCGGACGCATTTCACAGGGGTTTGCGTGAGGCGGGCACTGTGCTGTTGGAGCCGATTATGAAGTTGGAGATTTCTACGCCGGACGAATACGTGGGCAATATTGTGAGTGACTTGCAGCAGCGTAACGGCTTGGTCACCAACACGGTGGTCCGCGAGCATTTGACGGTGATTGATGCGGAGGCTCCTCTTGCTTCGCTCTTCGGCTACACGTCTGCGATTCGTGGTTTGAGTCAGGGTCGTGCGTCGAACTCCATGGAACCGCTCACCTATCGCCCCGCTCCGCCGGAGGTGGTGAAGAGTTTTATGCTGGAATAGAAAAAGAAAAAATTGCCATGTCCGATCAACAACAAATCGAAGTTGCCGAATTGAAAAAAAGCCTCCATGGGTGTGTCGTTATTGCCATACTCCTTTTTGCAGGACTGATCGCGCTGTTATATCCTGCCGTTCAAGAAGCACGCGAAGCGGCACGGCGAATGGCTTGCGTTCCAGACATGGTAGTTAAGGCAGCCATATGGAATTATGTTGACAAACATGGATCATTTCCACCTGCGTATTCGACTGATGCCGAAGGACAACCGCTGCACAGTTGGCGAGTTTTGATTTTACTTGACGGTGGATATGATATAGGCGAACCGGCGAATATCCGTCTCGACGAACCGTGGGACAGTCCACACAATTCTCAATTTCACGATAAGATGCCGCCTTGGCATGGATTTTATTGTGCAAGCAGACCGGAAGCAGACCGCCAACAATCTCTGACACCTTACCAGATGGTCATCGGACCGGATACGATTTCCAATGGTCCGAACAGCACAAAATTGTCCGACATAACGAGAAGCCGAGGGGATGTACTGCTTATCGTTGAGGCATCAGTGCCTGTTCCTTGGATGAAGCCGGTGGATTTACCGCAATCGGCGTTACTGAATGGTGTCGTTTCGTCAGTGCCGAAGCGTGGGCAGTCTGTAGTACAGGGGATCGGTTCTCCGCACTACAATCGCATCAGTTTCTTCGGAACAAAAATTCCGGGGGCAAATGTCGGAATGGCTGATGGCTCCTGTCTTTTCCTCACCGCCGACACTTCACCGGAAAGATTGCTGGAGATGAGTCGGATTCGGAAACCGAACGAAGAAGAGGGAAACGATGATTAACGCACGAAAACTTTCGGAGTACGGCGACTGAGAGAGCAAAAAACAGAGCCGCAGTCTTGAGATTGCAATGAGAGGAACAAAACATGCAGAATAAAATCCAAATTTTCGAAAAACAGCCCGTCCGTGCGATTTGGGACGAAGAAAATGAAAAATGGTGGTTTTCCATCATCGACATCATTGTGGTTTTGACTGACCAGCCCGATTACACAAAGGCGCGAAACTATTGGAAATGGCTGAAAAACAAACTGAAAGCGGAAGGTTGCGAGTTGGTTAGTAATACTAACCAACTGGTTAGCGGTACTAACCAGTTGAAATTGACCGCCCCTGACGGCAAAAAATACCTCACCGATGTTGCCGATACCGAGCAAGTCTTGCGGTTAATCCAGTCCGTTCCGAGCAAACGTGCCGAACCTTTCAAGATGTGGCTGGCAAAAGTGGGCAACGAACGAATCAACGAAACGATCGATCCCGAACTCTCCATTGAGCGAGCCATTCAGAATTACCGCCGCTTGGGATACAGCGAAAATTGGATCAATCAGCGGATAAAGTCCATCGAAGTCCGCAAGGCATTGACCGACGAATGGGACAAAAGCGGCGTACAACAAGGTGATGAGTATGCCGAACTGACCGACTTGATGAGCAAAACGTGGAGCGGAATGACGACCCGTGAATACAAGAAGTTCAAAGATTTGAAAAAGGAAAAC
>Ga0123353_10008081_pt1 | contig 14321 bp, 8 predicted proteins | sample TergutLab28metaG_3_FD_92763 | JGI IMG/M metagenome (GOLD analysis project Ga0123353, IMG submission 92763) | Labiotermes labralis P3 segment gut microbial communities from Petit-Saut dam, French Guiana - Lab288 P3 | ecosystem: Host-associated > Arthropoda: Insects > Digestive system > Gut ... | reverse complement strand
GCCATGCTAAAGCTGGAGCGAAATCAAAATTAACTTGAGGTGTTGCGGGCTATCCATCGTTGTTCCCGGAGGCGATAATGACAGACGCCAAGCAGGTTATGGAATACTGGTATGCAACACTTTTTTGGAGTTCATATGAAAAACCTATCCTCGCTTCTCAAGTTCTCAGTTTGTCTGCTTATGCTCTTTCCTCTTTTGCTGACAGGTTGCGCTGGCAAGCTTGACCTCCTTCCCGGCAAAACTACCCCTGTGGAATTCTATCCCGAATGCTATGCTCCTATACAGGCGTTGCGTGATGCAGAAAAGCAGTTGCGTGACGCCCGGCGTAAGATTGCAGGAGCTGTTACTGGCGGTGCGATCACAGGTGGATTGCTGGCTGGCGGCATTGCAGCGCTTAGAGGAGGAAGTGGAGGGACTATAGCTGCTGCTGCCGCTGGGGGAGCCATTGTCGGTGGTGGGGCAGGCTATGCCCTCGCACGTAACGCACGTGACACGGTAAGAACTTCTTCGTTCACCCTGGATCAGGCCATCAGTGCGGCAAGAGCTGCGCAACAGTGCTACTCTCAGCGTTTTGACAGCGCTGTTGCGGATTATAAAGCGCAAAGAATTTCGAAAGAACTTTTTGAGCGCAGGTCTGCCGAAATCATCGCCGGTATGGAAGAGGCAGGCAGGCTGCTGCAAAACAACACGGCAGAAGGTCGAAGAATACAAGAACAGTATGAAAAAGCATTAGCTTCTGGAGCGAAAGAAAAGGGATTGAGCGATAACGATGTAGCTGTGTTGAGACAATCCAACAGGCGTGTTGCGGAAGCCAAGCATGTGGAAAGGGACAAACGCACCGCCGCCCCACAACCAGGGACGCCCACAAGGCCTCAGCCAGCACAGCGGATTCCAGAGCCGGTTCAAAATGCTGAAACCAGACAAGTCGCAGCGAAGGTGGGGCAGGAGAATTTCAATCAGTTGCAGGCAATGGCCGAAGACAGTGTAGCGCTTGAGTTAACCTTGTCCTCCATGGAGGCGGAACAAGCGCTGCATCGCCAACGCCTTGCCGCTATGGCTCAAACGAAAAACGATATCATGATTTGATTCTGACTCTTTGAGTGAGTGCTAAATAAATTATGATCATACTGTCTGCACATTCCGGTAACGGCCGTGCGAATCATTCACTGGGAGTGAATGACCGCCGAGCCGTTACCAAAAAACACGCATATAGTCTTCTGTATTTTTTGGGGCTGTTGGTTATGCTGCTCGTCGGCCCCGTGTCTTGCGCCACAGCGGCGGATGCCAGTATCACGAACCTTCTGGAAATCCAAAGAGCCAAAAATGCCCTGCTTGAAGCGGAACTCAACCATTTACGCAAAGGCCTCACCGCACACCCGCGTGATATGGAAAAGTATCTCGGGACGGATCTGCGATCCATCCCAGTGCCTGCACAGCTTCAGACTCATAGAGACGGCGCTTCTTCCGGCCAAAGTCTCCGCACCATGGGGGAACTGCTTGAGCAAGCTACGGTTCTTGTCCTTGTGTTGTCCAAAGAAGGAGCGAATATTGGCACGGGCTTTTTTGTCAATCAGAATACGATCCTGACAAACAAGCATGTAATCGACAAGAAAAACGCCAAAATTCTTATCGTCAATCAAAAAATCGGCGCGGTTGTTCCTGCAACGCTTCGGGCAGTCAGTTTCAATGCCGCACGCGACTATGCCCTGCTAACTATTGATGCCGCAAAAATTCCCGAAGTCACGCCGTTGCGCTTCAGTACCAATGCCCAACGCACGGACAAAGTCAGCACATGGGGCTATCCTTTCAGTGTATCCCTCAATGACCCACAATTCCAAGCTCTTGCGGGGGGAGATTTAAGTGCCGCTCCAGAGGTTGTTTATTCCGAGGGAGTCATCAGCGTTGTTTTGGCCCAGACGCCGCCGGTCATCATGCATAGCGCCATGATTTCTCATGGCAACAGCGGCGGCCCCCTGGTGAATCAGCAAGGCGATGTCATTGGCATCAACACGCGGATAACCTTGGACAGAGATTCGTACAGACAGATGGGCATTTCCTTGGCCTCAAGCGATATAGTCACTTTTTTGAAAGATAACGGGGTAACACCCATAATCGTTCCGACGATGCGATAGAGAGAAGAGCCATGAGCATGAAGTTTTTTACAACAAGGGGGGGAAAAGTTGAAGCTCTAAGTGTTCAGGGCATCAAGGTCTGTGCCTCGCACAAGGTGATATCTTCTCTGGTTACAGAAGCACTTTCGTCGGAACATGCTAAATTGTTTGCTGAACCTGTCATTGATAAAAAATCGCAGGATATTGATTGGTATTATGCAGATGATGTAGAGCTCGTCCCCGCACAATCCCTATCGCAGAATGAGAGGGGTATCGTTGAGGAAAAAGCCCGAAAATATGATGCGGAGATTCGTGAGAAGTTTGAATTTGATGAAAAATACAAAGAACACAAAGACTTGTTGTTTGGCGCGTTGCGCCATACTGGAGAGTCGGACCTCTACGCGGCCGGTACACAGCCGGTTTTGATCAATTGGGGCTTTGCTCTTGCTGGAGAAAGTGCGAAACCGTACGAACTCAGACAAAGAGGCTCTTCTGCTCCTTCCGAGGAGGAAGAAAAAAAGAAAAGGGAGCCAGAGTTGGAGGATGGAAACCAACCAGATACGGGAACGGGGAGCCAGAACACGGAGGGAGGAGGAGAACAACAAGTAGATACGGGAAATACGGGAACGGGGAGCCAGAACACGGAGGGAGGAGGAGAACAACAAGTAGATACGGGAAATACGGGAACGGGGAGCCAGAACACTACCGGAGGGGGAAATGAATTGTCCTTTCTCTCCTCTCCATCCGGTTTACTAATTCGCGGTTTGTTAAAGCTTTTGGCGCTGCTTCTGGCTCTTGCCGCACTGGCCTTGCTCCTGTCGCGATGCTCAAGCGGGATGAATTTTAATCTTCCGTCGGTATTTGGCGGTGCTGGAAGTGGCATCTCTCGCCCCAGCGATGGTCCAGCTTTGCCCCCCGGGGGAGGGGCAGAGATGTCGTCCCCCCAAGCGGTAACGCCACCACCAAGCCAAGTGCCCCAAGCCCCATTCGTTGGCGGCTCCCCCGCCGGGCCTCCTTCGGTTCAAGGCACCGCTCCATCGTCCACTCCAAGCGGCATTCCGTTCGGAACACCGATGGGTCCGGCATTGAGCGTTCCCCAAGACGAGGCGGCAGAACTTGCTGCGGAGCAGGCCAGGGAAGAAGTCCTACGCAAGGAGATTGAATCCACACGGCAACGTTTGGTGGAACGGAACAGGGAGTACCGAGATAGCCTTCCGCCCCCTAAAACGCCTGCAAATCTGCCTGAGGATATTGCCTTTATGGAAGGCTGCTGGATTGCGGAAACAGGTCTGGTGGACAGCGTGACCGGCGTTCCTGTTGTCGTGGAGTATTGTTTTGACAGAAGCGGTCAAGGGATGCGGCGCATGACAGAGCCTGACGGACTCGTCTGCCAAGGCCCCGCGACCGTTTCCTATAGTAGTGGACTATTGGTTCTGCGAGCAGGAGAAGCACACTGCCCGCAGGGGCGCGAAGCCTATGTCCCCCACACGGTTCAATGCCGTGACGGTGGGGCGCTGGCCATGTGTTCAGGCCAGGAGGAAGGCGGCGACGCCTGGACTGCCCGCTTTAGACGAAAATAAGAATGATTTGCTTGGTGCAAAGGCAATAGACACGATTATTGCAGGTATCATCAAATGGTAAGGACATAAATATGGATATTCCCAAGTACCGCTTTCCAGTAGCGCTCATTCCTGGCGGATGCCCCCAGTTTTTGGATTTTTCCTTTGATCTGAGGGCCTATGACCCCAAGCGCCTTTCCTTTACTCGACATTTTTTTGAAGAAAAATGCGAGAAGAAAGAGGACGAGTATATCCTGCGTTGCCTTGAAGAAAAGGAAGGCGGCGGTTGGGTGGATCAGAGCATAGGAGAGCGAAGGCCAGCCCCACAGTATGGGATTAAATCCAAAGTGGCCGCGTTTTCGGCACAGGCCACCGAGGAACTGGAGCCAGACCCACAGCATGATAGCAAGCCCAAAGAAAGCCCGTTTTCGTTGAAATGCTTTGAGCCGTTCTATGAAGCCTGGATTCCGCTGCCCATTCTGCGTACCAAAAACCCTGACAGTGTAAACGAGTTTCCTGTTTTTGAAGAAGGTCCTTCCAACTGGGCGCGCTGCTATATCAAACGCAGGGCTGAAGACGACCCCATAGTGCGCCTCACCATGGCCTTTGACACTACCCTGGAAGAGCCTATGAACGAAAATGCCTCTCGCTATTATGCGCTCTGTGACCGGGATGTGAAAAACTACTCCCATTACACCCTCGCTTGGCATGTGCGTGATAATAGCTGGTTCATCCAGGACGATTCTCCAAAAAAAGACGAGAAGCCTTGGGCGGCAAGCTGGATATTGGACATCTGCCGGAATTGGACGACCGGGCAGAAAGAAATCCGGCAGACGTACGATTCTCCGAAAGATGACAAGCCTCACCTCAAGCATCTAGCCTACTATCTTACATTTTTGGAGTTGCTGAACAGACTGCTGAACCCGCGGGTGACGGACGATTTTAAAATGAACCCGTTGGGAATAAATCGGATGTTGCGAAACGATTTTCAAATATATGTCGTCGATCCCGACCGCAGTCCGGCTATTGATGTGGATTTGATTGTAGATATCGGCAATTCACGCACCACCGGAGTGCTTTTTGAACAATACCCCCAGCGGATGACCAGAATTTCGGAACGTGTTTTGCTGCAAATTCGGGATTTGAGCCAGCCCTGGCAGCTTTATGATAAAGAGCCCTTCGCCACCAAAATTGAATTCTCAATGGCGAACTTCGGAAATGAACGCTACAGTAGACAGTCCGGGCGGCGTACGCCAGCCTTCCCCTGGGGCTCGGCGGTGCGCATGGGGCCGGAAGCTGTTCGGCTGGCCTCTCGCGCGCGTAATGACAAGGGTGATACCGGCCTCTCCAGTCCCAAACGGTACTTGTGGGACGAACGTCCTTGGGAAGCCACTTGGTGGTATAATACCGACACCGACAGCCAACAGGAGAGGGCTACGAGTGGCCCTTTTGCCTCCCAGTTGAATGAGGCGGGAACCCCCGTAACTCTGTTTAAAGAGGAACCCCCGCCAGGATGGGCGGCACCGCTTATGGGGCAGAGCCAACAGCTTGCCCGTCAGGCCAAATACACCCGCAGTTCACTTATGATGTTTCTGTTGGGAGAAGTCCTGATGCAGGCCCTGGTTACCATCAATTCGCACGGCTATCGACGCGATAAAGACTACTCAGATATACCGCGGCGGCTACGGCGTATTGTTTTCACGGTGCCCACCGGAATGCCTATGGCCGAGCGGCGTATTTATAAGCGGTGGATGACCTTGGCAGTGCGGACGGTTTGGGAAGCCATGAGGTGGGAGAAATGGTACTGGAAATCTTGGGATTCTTCCGAGAAACCACTCACTGATTACAGAGCCAGTCCGGAACCGCGTTGCGAGTGGGATGAAGCCACCTGCTCCCAGCTTGTATACTTGTATAATGAGATCACAGAAAAGTTCCATGGCGACGCTCGCCATTGGTTTAAGGTTTTCGGCAGGGAGCGCCCGGAAGTTTATAAGAATCGTCCGGATATTCCTCCGTATCACAGTGTACGCGTTGCCAGTATTGATATCGGGGGAGGGACGACCGACCTGAGTATCATGACATATGTGCTGACAAGTGATAAATCCGCTCAGCCCAGAATTCTGCCTATAGCAACTTTTCGTGAAGGCTTTTCGATTGCCGGTGACGAAATCGTCAAGGACATTATATCAAGCCAGATTTTTGATGCTTTTAAAAAAGGCTTTGCCGCAGCCGGTGTGCGGAATCCTGAAGTTCAGGTCGCTTCCCTGTTCAGGCAAGACGCAAGGACACCGGCAGACAAGCGTATACGGGCGCGCTTCACGCAACAGGTGCTTGTTCCGATGGCCCATAGCTTGCTTGCGCTTTATGAAGCCTATAAAGCCTCTGATTCGTTAAGCGAAACTCCCGTTCAGTTTCATTTCCACCAGTTTTTTGAGAGTGAGGCAGCTCCCGCCGTTGCCGGGGAACAGGAGTCCCACCAAGAGCAATCGTTGTTCTTTCGTAAATCTGCACTGCCGCCGGAAGAAATTTTAGATTATGTAAAAAATGCCGTTGGCGGGACTTTCTCGTTCATGGATGTCCCCATCGTTTTTCGCCCAAAGGATATTGGCGATTCCATCCAGCGTGCCATAGGCGATGTACTCGACCCGCTTTGCGAAGTAATACACGCCTATGGCTGTGATGTTTTGTTGCTTACAGGCAGGCCAAGCCGTTATTTCGCGGCGATTAACGAGGTAGTATCCAGACTTCCGGTTCCTGCGGATCGTATCCTGCCCATGTGTAAATACCGGGTGGGGACATGGTATCCCTTTGCCTCGTCCCAGAACCTCATTGAAGATCCCAAAACCACGGTAGTTGCCGGGGGCATGTTATGTACCCTTGCGGAAAGCAGCTTGGAGGGCATTTCCTTTAACCTTCGGGATCTTGCGCCTCTTTCTAGCGCCCGCTACATCGGGGTGATGGATACAGGATCGCAAATTAAAGCCGACAAAGTATGTTTTACTGTGGATGTGACCCGTACAGGTGAATACCAAAAAGTGGTGGAAATGAGCGGCCCGCTGGTTATCGGCTTCCGCCAGCTTCCCTTGGAACGTTGGCCCACGACGCGTTTTTATGTCATCGAGTTCAATTCCGACGCTGACAGGAAAGATGCTGAAAATAACGGTCACTTCCCGCTCAAGCTTCACTTGGAGTTTACTTTTACAGGAAGCGATGAACCTTCCAGGGAACAAGTCGAAGGCGAACTGAAGATCACAGAAATAGAGATCAGTGCGGAGGGAGGGGGAACCCTGAGTCCGTCCAAATTGAGCGTCCGGTTACAGACCTTGCCTTTGAATGAAGGCTATTGGCTGGATACCGGGATAATCCGATAGGTACAGGTGCCGTATGAATACCCAAAATATAAATCCCCAGAATAAAGCTCTTGCGGATTACTGCACTGATCTTAGTGGCGCTGTTCAGGAGGCCGAAGCTTGGCTTACCGATAATGAAAGTTTTGTTAGCGACCGTTTGCCGTCCATCATGGAAAACTTGGGCAAGTTACGGCGGCAGCTTAAGATTACGCAGCCCGCAGCCACCGATAAAATGTGTGTGGCGGTATTCGGTGGAAGCCAGACTGGCAAGTCGTTTCTCGTGAACTCAATGTGTGGGGCGGGTTACATAAAAATGCTCGGCCAGGATAATGTTAATTTTCTTAATGAGATCAACCCGGAGGGTTCGGGCAACAAAGAGTCTACGGGGCTGGTCACCCGTTTCACCATGGACAATCCTCCGCTAGCTACAAAGGAGTTTCCTGTACATATCCGTTTGCTCTTAGAGCTGGATCTCGTGTGTATTTTCGTCAACACATACTATAAAGACGCCGAGCCTTCCGAACTGAATAAAGACAAACTGAAGAATGCTATTCGGGTCCTAGAGGGAAAAAAGCATTCCGAAAAACAAGCTAGTTTTGATCACGATGATATGGAAGGACTCAAAGAGTATATTGAGCAATTATTTCCCCCTGATCGGAAAAATGCGTTTCGCGGCGCATGGTGGGAGACCATCATAAATATTGCGCCTTTTTTGAGGCGGCCGGAGCGGGTAGAGCTGTTCAGCCTACTTTGGGACGAGCAGTCTAAATTTAGAGATTTGTTCGATATTCTGAGTGCGGATTTGGAACGCTTGGGCAACCCAACAACGGGGGTCTATTGCTCTTTTGAGGCTCTAAAACGAGATAAAAGTATTATTGACGTGAGTACGTTGAACAATCTTCTTTCCGACTTTTCCGATGAGTTAGAAATTGTCTCGTACAAAGATCAGAAAATGTCCTCTCCAGTGCGCCTTCGCAGAGCCGTGGTTGCCGCCCTTACCGCTGAACTGACATTGACCCTGTGTGAGCAGCCAGCGAAATTTTTTGACCATACCGATCTGCTCGACTTCCCCGGCTACCTCCCACGCTTGACTGAGACGGATATCGACAAGAAGCTGGAAAAAGAAGGAGAGTTGGAGCTTTTTTTCCGGCGCGGCAAGGTCGCATATCTCTTCGAGCGTTATTGTGCCAGACAGGAGCTTACCAGCCTGTTACTGTGTGTGAAGCCTACCGACTTCAGTGACCATACGCTCCCCAAAGTACTCCGTAAATGGATTCACGAGACCCATGGAGATACGTCCAATGAACGTTCTGAAAAGCTGTCCACGTTATTTATGATTTTTACCATGTCGGATGAAACTGCGTTTAGTCAACAAGATGGTCAACCTGTGTCCAGCGTTTGGGCAACTCGCCTGAAAAGTACCTTTGACCATTACAACAGAGCCGTTCAAAATGAAGATAGCTGGATTAAAAATTGGGAGCCGAACCAGCCCTTCAATAATTGTTATATAATGCGCAACCCGAGTGTTCAAAAAATAGTCGCAAGATTTATCGAATACGAAGACCTTAAGGAGTCCAAAAGCAAAAAGGAAAAAGATTTCTTGTCGGGTACGGAAGGTTTCTTGAAGGAAAGAGAAGAAGCCTTTTTAAACACTCCGCTCGTTACCGACCATTTCAAAGCTCCTAGAAAATTATGGAGCGGGTTTTTGGCACTGAACGATGGTGGCGTTGGGAACATTCGCGATGCTCTTAATACGTTACTCAATGACCCGATCTTAAAGCGGAACCATTTGTGTACCAAACTGCGACCTGTGCGTAACCGCTTTTTCCAAGCCATGGATGCCTTTTGGGAGAAGGACAGCCCGGATGAATTGCTCCCCGAAAAGGAAAAGCTTGCAATACGGCTGATGGCAGGCATCCAAAATCTTGCCAAAAAGAAACACATGGGGATGTTTTTACGCAGTATCATGTTGCGGGACAACGAAATACGGGACTTGTATTTTGAGACAATACACAGAGCGAATGCTCCAGCCGATGCTCCTGAAGAAGCTACGGCTACCACAGTTACTCCGGGTGACAGTGCATTTGATGGTCTTATCACAGACCTCTTTGATGAAGAGGACATGAAAGAGATCAAGGAAACCGTAACTGTCACTGAAGTAGTGGACGATATACAGATGTTTCGGAAACGCATTATCGTTCACTGGGTGACGTGTTTACAAAAAATGAAAGAAGACCCGAACTCCAAGGCGATGTTCGGTATTCAAGATGATGATCTGAATATGTTGGTCAATGAAATGTACAAAGGAATCAACCGATGCAATATAGGCCAGAAGCTGGAAGACGCTTTGCGCGAAGCGGCTGCTTTTGTGATCCCCGACCGGGAAGCCATGGCCTGGAAGCAAGGGAGCCTCGCGGCGAGTATCATTAATGATTATGTGACTTGGCTCGGGTTGAATCCGCAGGCTTCCCCTGAAGAACGAACAATAAAATTTAAAGATAAGGACTTTCAACTTTTTGATCAGCCTGCCCCTGTCACCGGATTGCCTCCTTTGGAAGAACTACCCTCAAAGTATAATAGTATATATATTCAGGGATGGGCTTTGGCGTTGCATAGGCTGATCCTAGACAATGCCAAAAACCCTGGCGACGGTTTGCTTTCGCTTGAGGAAAACGTCCGCTTGGGCAAAATTGTCCCGAGACTGGGGCAGAAATTCTGCGAGGAGAAGCCGTGAACGTCAGATATGATAACGACGAGAATGAAGTACATGGCGGGTATGGTTTTTTTATTCTGGAAAAAATGGATTCCTTGCCATCTGACATTTTAGATCTGATTTTCACGCTACAGCGTACAAATGATGATAAGTATCTCGGCGACAGAGATTGGCAAACTAACCCCAGCGTACTTACGCCCATAGAGACTACCCCCCATCTGGATAAGGGTATTAGTTTGCGTATCGGCCCGGACATAGTCGATCAACTGGAGATGAATAGAACGTACATCCTGGAGCTTCAAGAACCTGCTTCAGGATGGAAAGAAGATGATGTATTCAAGATTGAAACAGGCATTAAGTATTCGCAGAACCCCGTCCTGCAGAAGCAGTCAGTTATACCGGAGCCCCCCGCTCCACCAAAGCCTCCCCCTCAGTCTTCTGATCCAGGCTCCCCCACTGATACGGGTGACGATCAGTCTGCTGTCACAGGCAACGATACCAACACCATTGGTGGTAACGGTGACAATACCAAAGTCATTGGTGACAACGGCGGCGATATCGACACCAATGATAACCACGCCGCCGTCATCCCTTCCGATAATCCCGACACCAAGAATGGCAACGGCGACAATCGCCCTCTCGATATGCCTCCCGTCGAACCGCCGCCTCCCGTCGAACGGCCGCCACTGTCAGATCGTAATAAAACGCTTCTTTTTGTATCACTGGTCCTGCTGTTGCTGCTCGGTATTGGGGCCGCCATAGCGTTCTTCATGTTCTCTTCGGATTCCGGAAGCGGCGATCCCACGGAGATTATATGCGGCAGAGAGATGCAGGGTTCTCCGGTAACAATGGCCCGTGATTTCCTGTCTGGAACGGTGGATGCTTCCATAGGCATGTGTCTGGCTCAAGAGTTACGCAGCAGAGAAAATGGGCTGGATGCAGTTTTTCTGCTTTTGGAGGATGCTGCAAGCAAAGGGAATCCTCAAGCCATGTTTGAACTAGCAGTATTCTATGATCCGCTGAATACCGCTCCCACAGGCACAATTCAAAAAGATCCGCTTATGGCGTGGCAATGGTACTCCAGAGCTGCTGGTGCCGGGGAGGCTAGTGCGGCGGAGAAGCTTGCAGCGCTGCGTACATGGGCGGAAGAGGAAGCAGCTAAAGGCTCGGCGGCTGCCAGAGATCTCCTGAACAGAAGATAGGGAAAAGCTATGGGCATCAGATATACCGCTATCGTGATAGGCGTGTTGGCAGGCATTTTATCGGGATGGCTGTGTCCCATACCATCGGCTGGCGCGACTGAAGTACGCGCGCCGCTCTTGCAGCCGGGAAAAACTACGTTGTACCAGCGTGTTTTTTCCCATCCGGGCGCAAAGCTGTTGGATGGCCCGAGCGCCTCGGCCAATGTTACACATCCCCTCACGCCCTTTTCCGTTTTGTACATATATGATCAAAAAGACGGTTTTTCCGAGGTAGGGGCAAGCAGTAGCAACGCACAGGGCTGGGTGGATTCAAATTCGCTTACTGAATGGCCGCAAGCGCTCACCTTACGTTTTTCCGACCGCACGGGGCGTTCTCCCCTTCTTTTTTTCAGAGACGAAAAAGTGCTGACTGAGCTGTGTGAGGCGGATGACATGCTGGCCCGTCTGCAAAACATTTATGACGTCATGCAGAGAAAAGAGGCTGGTGGCGCGATGCCCGAAAACTTCCCCGTTCTTGCCGCTGAGCCTTCGGATACTTTAGGTGCCGTTGCGAGGCAGCGGTTTTATCTGATTCCCATCAAACAAGTAGAAAATCCTTTTGACGAGACGCAATTTTTGAAAGTGGCCTCCATTGATCCGGGGACCGGTGTACCCGCCGCCAGAAGGGGGCGTTCCCTCGCCAACCCGACTCAGGTAAGCGAAGCGCCGCTTCAAAAAACTGCCATAGCCTTTGTCATTGATACCACCATTTCCATGAATCCATACATCCAGCAAAGCCTCAACGTGATTCGGGAAGTCTTTGACTTCATTGAAAAAGAAAACCTTACAGATATCGTGGATTTCGGAATAGTCACCTTCAGGAATAGCACTGAGGCAAGGCCCAATATTGAATATCGAACCAGAATCGTTAGTGATTTTACAAGTGCCAAAAACAGGAAAAACTTGGAGAATTCCCTAAGTCAGGTGCGTGAAGCCACAGCTTCGACGCATTCTTTTAATGAAGATTCCATGGCTGGAATAAAAGAGGCTGTGGATAATCTAAGTTGGAATGCCTATCACTCCCGTCTGCTGGTACTCATAACCGATGCAGGCCCGCTGCCCGACACGGACAGCTATCTCTCTACCAAAATGAATCCCGCTGCAATGAGTGACCATGCAGCAACTCGTAATATCTGGCTCACTGCATTGCATATACGCTGCCCCACCGGAGCCAAGTTCAACGATCACGTATACGCGGAAAATGCTTATAGAGGATTGACGCGGCGTTCAGACAATCTGGAAGGCTATATTCCTATCAATGCGCCCACTCCGAAACAGGGGGCGGAAGAATTTGGCCGTGCTACGGAAGTCCTGGCTGAAGGCATCGCAAGAATGGCCAGAGCGACTTCGCAGGGAGTCCAGCTTCAACCCCCGGTCGCAATTCCCGCAAATAACGCCAGTCCTGAGGAACGCGCCCGGTATATTGCCGAAGCCATCGGCTACGCCATGCAACTGGACTTCTTGGGACAAGTTCGGGAAAATCAGGCCCCTCACGTCGCTACCGCCTGGATCGCCGATATGGACCTTACTTTGCTGGCGCAGGGACGCAAGGTTCCCGCTGTGGACGTTGCGGTGCTTCTTAACAAAAATCAGCTTAGCGACTTGCAGCGGCAGTTGCAAATCATCATCGACAACGCCGAGCGCACCAGGAACACCGATGCCAGAGACTTTTTCCAGAGCATTCGCGATGCGTCGCTGCAAATGGTTCGGGATCCCAGCGCCTTTAGCCAACAGCCCGGAAAAAATTTGCGGGAATTAGGTGTGCTTGGAGAGTTTTTAGAAGGGCTACCGTACAAAAGCGCTGTTATGTTGCTTCAGGAAGATGACTGGTACCGGAAAAGCGTGGGGGAACAAACAGCGTTTATCAATCGTTTGCGTTCACTCATTGCCCGTTACGAGGAGTATGACAAAGACAGGGACAACTGGGAGGGGTTCGGTTCGCCCAATGCGGGAGATTGGGTCTACCCTGTGCCTTTGGCCATGCTGCCCTGAACCGGTGAGGCTCAGATGCTTTATCATGTTCAAGGGCTGACTAAAAAACGCAACCAAGAAGACGGTGACTACCTCATTGCCATCCCTAAGTTACGTTTTGAGCGCGGCGACAAAATTCTGGTAACCGGGCCTTCCGGTTGCGGTAAAAGCACTCTTCTGGATATGCTTGGTTTGATCTTGCGTCCTGACGAGGCAACTTCCTGGCAATTTGCTCCAGAGGAAGGGTACTCTTGGGAACCCGCTACATTGTGGAAAAAAAATAGATTGGAAGACCTCGCGGGTATCCGGACGCGCATCGGCTATATTTCTCAAACAGGCGCGTTACTTCCCTTTTTGACGGTTCGGGATAATATCGCGCTGCCCGCCTGCATCCAGGGGGGAAATCCCGAAACGCATATGGCCTCCCTTTGCGAGTCTTTGGGAATCATACCGCTTCTAAACAAGTATCCCGCACAGCTTTCCGTGGGGGAACGGCAGCGCGTGGCCATCGCCCGAGCCTTGGCAACCAGGCCTCCCCTGATTCTGGCGGACGAGCCGACCGCTGCACTTGATTTGACCAAAGCAAAAACGGTCATGGACTTGTTTATGCGCGTGGTGGAGGAAGCCGGGGCCGCGCTGGTGCTTGTCACCCACAGCCCGGAACTGGCTGTGGGGAGATCTTTCCGTAAATTTTCTTTCATACCTGATAATGCTGATAGCCAGTTGCGCCGTGTTTCTTTGCTTCCGGTAAACCAGGGAGGTCTGGCGTGATCCGCACGGCAATGCGCCTTGCTCTGGCCGATTATCGTCATGATCGCCTGTTGTCCGTATGTGCGGTCTGTACTTTGGCGGCGGTTCTGGTTCCTTTGCTTGTTCTGCTCGGCGTTCATAACGGCATCATAACCTCCATGACGGAACGACTGCTTAGCGATCCCAAAAATCTGGAAGTTATTCCCTCCGGCAGCGGTCGATACGACACCCACTGGTTTGCCGAGCTACAAGCCCATAAGGGCGTGGGGTTTCTTATTCCCCAGACCCGTTCCATAGCCGCCACCATAGATCTGACTCCAGAAGAAAAAAACTCGCCAAGATCGTTCGCCTCTCTCATCCCTTCATCGGCGGATGACCCCGTATTGCAAACATGGCTGGAACCGCAACAAGCCTCCGATGACAATGGCGTTCGCCTGTCTCCCGGCAGCGATTTGTCGCTTCCGGTATCGGTGGTGTTGTCATCTTCCTCGGCCCGGTTACTTGACGTTCGGTCGGGAGACAGCATTGAAGGACATTTCGGCCGTGTTTACGAAGGCCGGAGGGAGAATGTCTCGGTTCCTCTCGTTGTTGCGGCTGTTCTTCCTCTCGCCGCACAACAGAGGGAG